>Ga0207828_100052_pt1 | contig 183054 bp, 163 predicted proteins | sample TtaePargueraPR_11_FD_187276 | JGI IMG/M metagenome (GOLD analysis project Ga0207828, IMG submission 187276) | Aerobic enrichment media microbial communities from Bioluminiscent Bay, La Parguera, Puerto Rico - Tt and P2 (3) (SPAdes) | ecosystem: Environmental > Aquatic > Marine > Unclassified ... | reverse complement strand
TATAAGCCGCGCTCCGAATTACGTAACATTTGTTTGAAGAGACAGGTTCGCAATGGCTCACCATAAATCGGCCAAGAAGCGCATTCGCCGCAACGCCGCCCGTGCAGAAGTCAACGGTGCACGTATCGGTCGCATTCGTACCTTCGTTAAGAAGGTCGAAGCTGCGCTGAACGTTGGCGACAAAGATGCTGCTCAGGCTGCGATGAAAATCGCCGAGCCGGAAATGGCGCGCGGCGCACAGCTCGGCGTTCTGCACAAGAACACCGTTGCTCGCAAAGTTTCGCGTCTGACCGCTCGTATCAAGGCGCTTTAATTTATCCCTTACGGGATGGCGAGTCGAAGGCCGCACCTTTGGTGCGGCCTTTTCGCTGCCCGGATTCCGGAGAATCACCTTTTGTTCCATGGTTCCGCGGGTGGAAGAAACCGCAGAAAATAAGGAACGTTTTGGTGCCGTAATCCTTTTAACGTTCTGTTAAAGATCGCCTTGCCTGATGTGGGTCGCATCAGTACAGTGTTTGGACTTCGCAGGCCGCGCAAAGCGGCCCGAGACGAAGAACCAAAAAAACAAAAGGCGCGAGTACGCTTCCACGATTTTGCGGAAGACCAGCGTGTTGATCACAACCGTGATGAACGCGATCCAGTACCATTTTGTCTTTTGCAGATTTGTTTGTGTGGAATTTTGGGATATCGGGGAAGGTTCAAACAGTGCAGCACGCCGTGAGGGGAACGCAATCGGCACTCGGGCAGTCCGGTGGGGGGATGCAGGGTGACCAGCAGGCAGCACTTGATGATCATACAGTTGCAATTTGGCAAGTCGTTCGCGAAAAGCTGCGCGCCGAGTTCGGTGCAACAGCCTATCGCTACTGGCTTGAGCCGGTTGCCCTGATCGGTGTTGAAGCAGGGGTGGCGCGTCTTGGTGCGCCAACACGCGCCATGCGTGACTGGGTCACCCAGCATTATCTCGACCGTATTCAGGCCTTCTGGCACGCCGAAGATGCCAATGTGCATTTCGTCGAAATCAACATCATTTCCGGTTCCGGCAACAACGCGTCGACTGTAACGGCAGATAGCCCGGTGTCGGCATCGGTTTCCGGTAACACGATGTCGGTCAGTGCACCGGCACCGAAAACGGTTTCCGGTTCCAACACCAATTACCGTACCGAAAGCCAGCCGCCGGTATCGGGCCGCACCGCCATTGCCAGCATGTCTGATGATGGTATTTCGGCGGCCCTTGATCCGCGCTACACGTTCGATAACTTTGTGATCGGCAAACCGAACGAATTTGCCTATGCCGCGGCCCGCCGTCTGGCAGAGGCCGAATCGGTGCCGTTCAACCCGCTGTTCCTGTATGGCGGTGTCGGTCTTGGTAAAACCCACCTGATGCATGCGATTGCCTGGCATATCCGCCGCACCCAGCCGCATCGCACGGTGATTTACCTGTCGGCCGAGAAATTCATGTATCGTTTCATCCGCGCACTGCGTGACAAGAATACGGTCGATTTCAAGGACCAGTTCCGTTCGGTCGATGTTCTGATGGTCGATGATGTCCAGTTCATCTCGGGCAAGGATTCGACCCAGGAAGAATTCTTCCACACCTTTAACGCGCTCGTCGATCAGGGTCGCCAGATCATCGTGTCTGCCGACAAATCGCCGTCTGACCTTGAAGATATCGAAGAACGCCTGCGTTCGCGCCTTGGTTCCGGTCTGGTTGCTGATATTCATGCAACCACCTATGAGCTGCGCCTTGGCATTCTCGAGTCCAAGGCAGAACGTCAGGGGGTCGAGCTTCCCCAGCGCGTCATGGAATTCCTTGCGCACAAGATCACCGCAAACGTGCGTGAGCTTGAAGGCGCGCTGAACCGTGTGATTGCCCATTCGCAGCTGGTCGGTCGTGAAATCAGCCTCGAGATGGTTCAGGACGTTCTGCATGACGTTCTGCGTGCGTCCGAGCGCCGTGTCTCGATCGAGGAAATCCAGAAACGCGTGGCTGAACATTTCAACATCAAGGTCTCGGACATGCATTCGGCCCGCCGTGCGCGTGCAGTTGCCCGTCCGCGTCAGGTTGCGATGTATTTGTCCAAACAGCTGACCACCCATTCCCTGCCGGAAATCGGACGCAAGTTCGGCGGGCGTGACCACACCACGGTCATGCATGCGGTCCGCAAGATCGAAGAACTGCACAGCTCCGATCCGTCGCTTTCCGAAGATATCGATCTGCTGCGCCGGATGCTCGAAGGTTAGGTATTCCTTGCGCCACATCACATTGCTTTTGGTTGTGATGTGGCGGGAATCCGCCCGGTTCTGCGGATGGATTTCCGGGCTGCGATGGTGGCAAATTTTCCCCGAAACACATAAGCGAAACTGCGAGTCGCGCAGTATGCGCCGCTTTGCGCGTTTTAGGCGTAAATTGGCCCGGCGACTCCTTTTATTTGCTTGGGTTTAAGCCGTAAAAATCCTTCGATTTCGTGCCATGCATGTTATAATGCGCTTTCCTTGCCCGGAAGGGTGGGGGTCAGGTGAGAAAACTGATTAAAAATCAATTTGTTAAACTAATACTGACAGACGGATAGGACGGGCATGAAGCTGACCATCGAACGCGCGGCTCTGTTGAAATCGCTGACCCATGTTCAAAGTGTTGTTGAACGACGCAACACCATCCCGATTCTGTCCAATATCTTGCTGCGGGCAGAGAATGATCGTCTTTCCCTGACCGCAACGGATATGGACCTTGAAGTCGTCGAAACCACGACGGCCGAAGTTTCCGAAGCCGGGGCGACAACCACACCGGCGCATACGCTGTATGAAATTGTCCGCAAACTGCCCGAAGGCTCGCAGGTGCAGATCGCGCTTGAGCCCGGCGCCGGTCGTCTGACCCTTGCTGCTGGCCGGTCGAAATTCAATCTGGCTGTTCTGCCGGTTGATGATTTCCCGGTCATGTCGGGTGGTGATCTTCCGGTGACCTTCGGTCTTGCTGCTGCTGAATTGCGTGGCCTGATTGATCGCGCTGAATTCGCGATCTCGACCGAGGAAACCCGTTATTACCTTAACGGTATCTATTTCCATGCCACCGACGCCGAAGGCACCAAGATCCTGCGCGCGGTTGCAACCGACGGGCACCGTCTGGCCCGCGTCGAGGCACCGCTTCCTGATGGCGCGGAAAACATGCCGGGCGTCATCGTGCCGCGCAAAACCGTTGGCGAGCTGCGCAAGCTGATCGAGGAAACCGGCGAGGCGGTCGATATCGCCCTTTCGGATACCAAAATCCGTTTCGGTTTCGGCAATGCGATCCTGACGTCCAAGCTGATTGACGGCACCTTCCCGGACTACGAACGTGTGATCCCGTCAGGCAATGACAAAACCCTTGATATCGAATGCAAGGCCTTTGCCGATGCGGTTGATCGTGTCTCTGCGATCTCGATTGAAAAATCGCGCGCGGTAAAGGTCGTTCTGTCGGGCAATACCCTGACCCTTTCGGCTTCAAGCCCGGAACATGGGACTGCGTCCGAGGAACTTGAAATCAATTATGATGCCGAGGACATCGAGATCGGCTTTAACTCACGCTATCTGCTCGACATTGCCAAGCAGGTTAAGGGCGATACGCTTAACTTGCTGATGTCGGACGGCTCAAGCCCGACCATTCTGCGTGATACCGATGACCTCTCGGCATTGTATGTTCTGATGCCGATGCGTGTTTGACGGTAAGCACGATACGCTGTGGCTGTTCTTGCCAATAACCTCACGCCAAAAGACGGTTCGTCCATGACAAACCGTCTTGCCGTATCCCGTATCCAGCTCAGCGAGTTTCGCTGTTACGAAAGCTTGCGACTGTCGCTAAGCGGGGCACCGGTTGTGCTGACAGGGCCCAATGGGGCGGGCAAGACCAATCTGCTTGAAGCTGTTTCCTTGCTGGCACCGGGCGGCGGATTGCGCCGGGCCAAGCTGGGTGAAATCGCGCGCAGTGTCCCGCCCGCCGACAATGGTGCGACCCGTGCCTGGGCGGTGGCTGCGGATCTTGAAACGCCGGACGGTGTGTTTCAGGTCGGATCGGGCCTTGATCCGGCAGCCCTTGAGCAGGGGCGTGAACGCCGTGCAGTCCGCATCGACGGTCAGGCCCAGCGTGGTCAGGCTGCATTGGGACGGGTTTGTGCCGCTGTCTGGCTGACGCCACAGATGGATCGCCTGTTTCTGGACGGGCCTTCGGCGCGCAGGCGTTTTCTGGATCGGCTGGTTTACGGCCTTGATCCCGATCACAGCAGCCGCGTTGCTGCCTATGAGCATTCCTTGCGCTCGCGCGCCAAGCTGCTCAAGGAAGGCAAGGGCGATGACAAATGGCTGGCCTCGATCGAAGATTCGATGGTCCGTCACGGCATTGCGGTTGCGGTTGCGCGTGCTGAACTTCTTGCCCGTTTGAGCCGGGCCGGAACCATGGCCATCGGGCCATTTCCCGCCGCACGTCTGGCGCTGGCGGGCGATCTTGAAGACTGGCTGGAAAAATATCCGGCCATCGAGGTCGAAGACAGAATGCGGGCTGCATTGCGCGACGGACGTGCGCGAGATGCGACCTATGGCGGGGCGATAGTCGGCCCTCAACGCAGTGATTTGCTGGTTTGGCATGATGCCAAGGGACAGTCGGCAGATCAATGTTCCACCGGGGAACAAAAGGCGTTGTTACTGTCGATCATTATGGCCAATACCCGCCTGCAGACAAAGGCACGCGGGGCTGGCCCGCTGCTGTTACTTGACGAGGTGGTTGCGCATCTGGATGCAGAACGCCGCAAACACCTGTTTGACGAAATCGTGGCGCTTGGCGTCCAGGCCTGGATGACAGGCACGGACCGGGCGCTGTTTGAAGGTTTGGACGGTCGTGCGCAATTCTTCCGCGTGGAGAATGCCACATTGTCTTTGGAAACCAATCCGTGAATGCCGAGGTTGTGACGCTATGACCAACGAAACAGAAACTCCGAACATTGCCGAACCGGCACAGGAGTACGGTGCAGAATCGATCAAGGTTCTCAAAGGCCTTGAAGCGGTGCGCAAACGCCCGGGCATGTATATCGGGGATACCGATGACGGAACCGGTTTGCACCACATGATCTATGAGGTCGTCGATAACGCAATCGACGAAGCCCTTGCCGGGCATTGCGACACGGTCTGGGTCCAGCTGAATGGCGACGGATCGGCCACCATTCGCGATAACGGCCGTGGTATTCCGACCGATATGCACAAGGAAGAAGGTGTTTCTGCCGCCGAGGTCATCATGACCCAGCTCCATGCCGGCGGTAAGTTCGACCAGAACTCCTACAAGGTTTCCGGCGGTCTGCACGGGGTGGGTGTTTCGGTGGTGAACGCGCTTTCCACCCTGCTGAAATTGCGCATCTGGCGTAATGGCAAGGAACATTACATGGAATTCTCGGGCGGTGACGCGATCAAGCCGCTTGAAGTGGTTGGTGATGCGCCGCTGACGGCTGACGGGACGCCGCTTTCGGGCACCGAAGTCACCTTCTATCCCGACGGTAACATTTTCACCCAGCTTGAATTCGATCTTGCAACGCTTGAGCATCGCCTGCGTGAACTGGCCTTCCTGAACTCGGGTGTGATCCTCACACTCCGTGATGAACGCCATGGTGAACCGGTCGAAACCAAGCTGCATTACGAAGGCGGTATTCGCGCCTTTGTCGAATATCTTGATCGTAACAAGACTCGCCAGATCGAAGAATCCATTGTCATTGAAGGCGAAAAGGACGGCATCACCGTTGAAGTCGCCCTGCAGTGGAATGACAGCTATCACGAAACCACGCTCTGTTTTACGAACAACATTCCGCAGCGTGATGGCGGGACGCATATGGCCGGTTTCCGTGCCGCTTTGACCCGACAGATCAACAACTACGCTCAGGAAAGCGGTATCGCCAAAAAGGAAAAGGTTGCCCTTTCCGGTGATGATGCCCGCGAAGGCCTGTCCTGTGTGATCTCGGTCAAGGTTCCTGATCCGAAATTCTCGTCCCAGACCAAGGACAAGCTGGTTTCGTCTGAAGTCCGCCCGGTTGTTGAAAACATCGTCAATGACAAGCTTCAACAATGGCTTGAAGAACATCCGCAGGACGCACGCAAGATCGTCACCAAGGTGGTCGAAGCTGCATCTGCCCGCGAAGCAGCCCGCAAGGCCCGCGAACTGACGCGCCGCAAGGGTGCGCTTGATATCTCGTCCCTTCCGGGCAAACTTGCTGATTGTCAGGAACGCGATGCGTCCAAAGCCGAACTGTTCATCGTGGAGGGTGATTCCGCAGGTGGTTCGGCCAAACAGGGCCGTGAACGTGGCTTCCAGGCGATCCTGCCGCTGCGCGGCAAGATTCTGAACGTTGAACGCGCACGCTTTGACAAGATGCTTTCAAGTCAGGAAATCGGCACCCTGATTACCGCGATGGGTACCGGGATTGGCCGCGATGACTTTAATATCGAAAAGGCCCGCTACCACAAAATCATCATCATGACCGATGCTGACGTCGATGGTGCGCATATCCGGACCCTGCTTTTGACCTTCTTCTATCGCCAGATGCCCGAACTGATCGAGCGCGGCTATCTTTATATTGCCCAGCCGCCGCTTTATCGCGCCAAACGTGGCAACTCGGTCCAGTATCTCAAGGACGACCGCGAGATGGAACAATACCTCACCGCGCAGGGTACCGAAGAAGCGGTTCTGACTCTTGCTGGTGGTGTGCAGGTTGCCGGTCCTGATCTTGTTCGTATTGTTGAACTGGCCCGCAAGGCCAAGGGCCTTCTCGAACCGCTTTCGATCAAACTTCCGATCTCGGTTCTTGAACAGGCAACCCTTGCCGGTGCGCTCAACCCCGCCCTTCTTGATGATGATGGCAAGCGCGCCGATGCAGCACAGATTCTTGCAACGCATCTTGACAGCCTTGAAGAAGATTTTGATCGCGGCTGGCATGGCGAAGCGCCAATGGATGAAATCGTCATCTGGCGGATGTTGCGCGGCGTTGAACAGCGTCACGTGATTGATGGCAATATCCTGCGTTCTGCCGAAGTCCGTGCGATTGCCGGTCTTCTTGGTGAATTGCGCGAAACCTTTGAAAAAGGTGCGGAATTCGTGGCCAAGGACAAGACCTGGAAAATCAATGGTCCGGTCGATCTGGTCAATGCGGTCATGGAATTCGGCCGTCGCGGCATTTCAATCCAGCGCTATAAAGGTCTGGGCGAAATGAACCCCGATCAGCTGTGGGAAACCACGCTCGACCCGAATGTTCGCTCGCTCCTTCAGGTCAAGGTCAACCATGCCGACGAGGCGGAGGAAGTCTTCTCGACCCTGATGGGCGACATCGTCGAACCGCGCCGCGACTTCATCCAGTCCAACGCACTCAAGGTCGCAAACCTCGACGTTTAAGACCGATTGTGTGAATTGACTCATAAAACTGGAACCATGGCTGTGAACTTTTGCAGCCATGGTTTTTTTTGGGATATGGACTGATAACCTGGTCCGAAGAATCATCCTCGAACTCCAAGTCGTCAAAAAAGGTCGCCATGAAGTGGCTTCCTGAATAGTATCTGCTCGTCAGGCGGGGTATTGCCCCGTCGGAAAATATAAAAACAAATACCAATTCGGGAGGCGCGGACAACAGGCCCAAAGGTCGTTGATCCGTGGAAAATAACGCAATGCGTTTGAGGCCAGCGATTTCGTTTCGCGCTGTGGTCCGACTGGTTGCCGGTATCGTGGCATTTGCGACATACGGTAAGGCGGATGCGTGTGAACTGAGCATTCTGACGTCCTATCCGTCGTCATTCTACAAGCCGTTTATTGACCTTTTTGTTCAGCAAACGGGCACAGAAGGCGTATGCGTTCAGAACAAGAACACTATTGGCCTGATCTCCCATGTACGCGAAAACCGCCGACCGGTTCCCGATATTGTCTGGGCCAGTTCGCCTGTCGCGTTCGAGCTTCTTGACCAGCAAGATGCCTTGGCCAGATTCCCCGAAAAGGTATCAAAACCGATTGGGGGTGGAGGTATTCAGCCAGATGCACCTGACGGATCACGGTTTGGTTTTGCACTTTCGACGATCGGAGTGATGTCTGGGGCGGATCAGCCGTTTGGAAGCACACCAATTGAAATCGCCGATCTGGCGTCACCGGACTATTACGGTCTGCTGGGCATGAGTTCACCATCACGCAGCGGCACCACCCACCTTTTTGTCGAAAGCCTGTTGCAACAATATGGCTGGCAGGATGGATGGGCATTGCTGTCGCAAATTGGCGGGAACTTGGCCACGGTCACTGCGCGCAGTTTCGGGGTCCGCGACGGTGTGGCACGCAAACGGTTCCGGTACGGGATTGGAATTGATTTTCTGGCCCAGTCTGAACCGCAAACAGGCGATGCCTTGTCATTTCAGTCCTTTTCTCCCGGCTGGTATTTTCCAGCCAGTGTGGCGGTGACAGGACTGGGGGCACAAAATGCGCGGTCCCTTGAATTTGTTGATTTCCTGCGTGGTGATGCTGCCCAGAGATTGCTGTTGCAACCCGAAATCCGGCGTATCCCGATTGATCCGAAATTGTGGCCGCAGGCGGGATTCTCACCGTCTGAAAACAGTCCGGCACAGGGGCTTGACCTTAAACTGGCCGCACGGCGCATGGCGGTGGTCAATGCGCTTTATGATGACATGATCACGCATCGGTTGCTTGAGCTTCGAAAACTGTGGCAATCGTTGCGCCGGCTGGAAGCCACTCCGGTGATTGCCCAGTCTGATGCGACCAAACCATTGTTAAGTGCCGTACGCGACGCATTGGAAACTGTCCCTGTTGCGGCCTTTATGGCCAATGAACACAGTTTTGAACGGGTGTTCTCCGATGCCATTCCATCGGAAAACTCGGTCGTTGGCAGGCTTCGCGTGCAGGACAGCTGGTCAAACGATTTCAGTCAGCGTTTCAAATCGGCCCGTGAATTGATTGCACGAATGGACTCGTTTCAAAGCCATCTTGATACGGGCGCAGTGAAATGAAGTGGCGTCCGAACAGTCTCAAATCCAAGCTGACCTTGTCGATTTTTGTCATCGCCAGTGTTTCTGTGATGGCAACCGTGATTTCCAACCTGACACTGGGCGGCGTCAGCCAGACAGTTGCCGATCTGGCATCGGAAAATCTTTCGGTTACCGCGACCAGTGCCCGCTTTGCCGAGATCGGTCAGGAAATCAGGGTTGATACCCCGCGTTTAGGCAGTGCCACGACCCAATATGGTCGACAAGAAGCCCTTAACAATCTGGAAGGCCATTTCAGGGACCTGAAACAGCTCAGCGACGAACTTGCAATCTATGCGCCGGAACTGACTGAAAAGCTGACGGGGTTGCTGGATGCCTTGATGAGCAATGTCGAAAAGCTTGATGCCAATGTCGCGGGCAAATTTACCATGCGCGACGATCTGGGCCGACAGGTGGCAAGGATCAACCGGCTGCATAGTGACTTCTTGCTTGAAGTCGATCCCTTGCTGATTGATGCCAATTTTAACGTGACATCGGCAATTGATCGCAGCTTTGCGACACCGGGACAGGAAATTCAGGCCGATGCAGTCATCAACGAAGTTCGTTTTACCGAGGCACTTGGTCGTTTGCACGCAGCGTGTAATCTGATTGTCGGTTTGATGTTGCGCGCGGTTGGCGAAGATGACTTCGGGGCGATTGAACAACTTCGGCTCCGGCTTCTGGAAAGCATTACAGAGGCCAACGAAAATCTTCCAGCTTTGCAGCAAAACAGCAGTTCCATCACCCTGCTTCAGATTTGGCGTGAAATTGCATCTTATGGGGATAGTCCGCGTGATCTGCTTGAATTGAAGCTGCGTGAAACGGCGTTGCGCCGTCAAAATACCCAGCTTCAGAATGAAAGTGCCATCTTGCTTGAGGCATTGGGCGGGCTTGTTGCCGATACGGTGCGCGAAAGCGGTCAGCGGACAGAAAGTGTATCGCTTCAGATCAAACAGGAAGTGCGAAACGGGCAGTTGTTCGGTGTCCTTGCCGGTGTTGCCACTGTGGTATTGTTGATCCTGTTTTCGGTGTTCTTTATCCGTGGGCAGTTGTTGCAGCGATTGATGCGTGTCTTGTCTTCCATGCAGATCATAGCCGACGGTAATTTTGCGCACCGGGTTCTGGTTGATGGCAAGGATGAGATCGGACAGCTTGCTGATGCGGTGCGATTGTTCCGTCACAAGTCCCAGGAACTTGAAACCCATGCCGAGGTGCTTCAGGAAACCAACAGTGAATTGCGCCACGAAATTGCCTTGCGCCATCAGGCCGAGCAGGATTTGCGCGAAACCCAGGCTGAGCTTTTGCAGGCAGCCAAACTTGCTGCGTTGGGGCAGTTATCTGCAAGTATCGCCCATGAATTCAATCAGCCACTCGCCGCCCTCAGTTCCTATAACCACAATGCCGAACTGTATCTGGAGCGTGGAGAAATCGAAAAATGCCGCGAAAAGCTGGAAGATATCGACAGGCTGGTCAAACGTCTTTCAAAGACATCGAACCATCTGAAAAGCTTTGCCCGCCGACCGCAAGAAGCCGTCACACGCCATAGCGCGGTCGAGGTTTTGGAAAATGCATTGTCGCTGTTTGACGAGCGGGTGACACGGGGCAATATCAAACTTGTTCGTGATTATCCCGAAGGCCCGGTTCATGTGCTGACCGATCCGGCAAAGCTTGAACAGGTCTTGGTCAATCTGATCAGTAACGCGATTGATGCGGTGGAAAATCAGGAAACGCCGACCTTGCATCTGGTGATCAGTGAAACCGACCGTCGGGCGATCATTTCGGTGGTGGATAATGGCACCGGATTTGCACAGGAAGTCAGTGATAAACTGTTTGAACCCTTCTTTACGACCAAGCCACCGGGCAAGGGGCTGGGGCTTGGATTGTCGATTTCATTCAACATCATTCGTGACCTCGGCGGCCGTTTACAGGTCTTGCCGGGGACCGGTGATCAGGGTGGGACGACCGCAACTGTGGAGCTGTTTAAAACGTGACCGATAACAGTGTAAAACCACCTGTCCTGCTGATTGACGACGAAGCTGAAATTCGCCGCGCCTGGGAAGAAACCCTGCATTTGAATGACTTCACCCCGCATCCGTTCGAAGACGGGGCGGCGGCAATTGCGACCCTGGATGCAGGTTGGCCGGGTGTGGTCCTGACAGATCTGCGAATGCCGGGGATGGACGGGTTTGGCGTGCTGGATGCGGTTAAACGCATTGATCCGAAAATCCCGGTTATTATCGTTACCGGGCATGGTGATATTCCAATGGCAACCAAGGCGGTCAAAGCCGGGGCCTATGATTTCATCGAAAAGCCCGCTGACCCCGACACTTTGCTTGCGGTTATGGCGCGTGCGGCCGAACTCCGCCGCCTGGTTCTGGAGAACCGCCGTCTGAGCAATAGCAGTCCGGACGGTTACAAGATCGAAAACCACATCATGGGCAACCACCCGAAAATCGAGCGTCTGCGCGCGCAAATTGCGGTCGTTGCCGGGGCGGACGTCAACACGGTGATCTATGGAGAAACCGGTACCGGTAAGGAGCTGGTTGCCCGCGCATTACATGAATTGGGACCGCGCAAGGACGGGCCGTTCATCGCGATCAATTGTGGTGCCCTGAACGAAAACCTGATTGCCAGCGAGTTATTTGGTCATGAAACCGGGGCGTTTACCGGTGCTGATCGTCGCCGTATCGGCAAGCTCGAACAGGCCAGCGGCGGAACACTTTTCCTTGATGAAATTGAAAGCATGCCGCTTGGCCAGCAAACCCAGCTTTTGCGTGCCTTGCAAGGGCAGGTGATTGAACGGCTCGGCGGCAAATCCCAGATCAAGATTGATGTACGTGTGGTTGCTGCCGCCAAGGAAGACCTCGAACTGGCATCCGAGGAAACACGGTTCCGTGCTGATCTTTACTATCGGTTGGCGGTTGCGTCCCTGACCATTCCGTCCTTGCGAGAACGTGGGGATGATATCGCACTTTTGTTTGTGCACTACGTGACCAAGGCCTGTCGCAAGCACGGTTTGACAATCCCGGAAATCAGCGAGATCAATCTTGACGAGCTACGTGGAAAGTCATGGCCAGGGAATGTGCGTGAACTGGTAAATGCAGCCGAACGCTATGCCTTGCAGCTCGAAAATGCCGGGATGGTATCCGATCCGCTAGATAGCGGGGTCATGTCATTGCCGGATCAGATTGACGCCTTTGAGAAAAAGGTCATTGTATCTGCCTTGCGGCGTTGTGGCGGACGGGTTCAGGAAACCGCTGATTATCTGTCGATCCCGCGCAAGAAACTGTACCTTCGGATGCAGTACCACACTATCGACAAACGTACATTTTCCAGCACCGAATAACGGGTCGTTTGTGACACGTGACTTTTTGAAAATGTGTCAATATTGACCCAAATAGTATTTTGGTATGCTGGGGGTTATTAAATTTTCTCATATTTTTCAGATATTTATAGCAACATGCGGAGAGTGCGTGTTCTGGCATAGGCGTTGCTCTTGTTTGGTTACCGACATTGTCGGTCAATGAACAACCAAATAGGGAGGAACCAGTGTCTAAAATGGTTCACAAGACTCTGCGCCACCTGGGGACAGGTGTTGCGATCGCGGCAATGCTTGCCACAGCGACGGCCCATGCCGCCGACGACAAGCTTGTCATTGTTACGTCGTTTCCGTCTGACCTGACCGACGTTTTCAAAAATGCCTTCATGAAGGAAAACCCGTCGATTTCCGTCGAGGTCGTCAATAAAAGCACCTCGTCAGGCGTGAAGTACCTGATTGAAACGGCACAGAACAACCAGTCCGATATCTTCTGGGCGTCGGCACCGGATGCTTTTGAGGTGCTGAAAGAAAACAGCCTTCTGGCGAAGTATGAATCATCTGTCGGCGGCGTTGCCAGCGAACTGAACGGTTACCCGATCAACGATCCGGATGGCTACTATTCCGGTTTTGCCCTGTCGGGTTATGGCTTCATGTGGAACGAACGTTACATGGACGCCTACAAACTTCCGGAGCCGGCCGAATGGGAAGATCTGGCAAAACCGGTCTATAACGGTCATGTCGGTATTTCTGCGCCGTCGCGTTCCGGTACCACGCACCTGACGATTGAAACCATTCTTCAGGGCGAAGGGTGGGAAAAAGGATGGCAGACCATCCGCGATATTTCCGGTAATGCCAAAACCATCACCGAGCGCAGCTTTGGCGTGCCGGACGGCGTGAACAGCGGTTCATTCGGCATCGGTATCGTTATCGACTTCTTCGGTTTCTCGTCGATGGCATCGGGCTTCCCGGTTGATTTCCGTTATCCGAGCGTCACCGCACTTGTTCCGGCCAACATTGGTGTGATCAACAACGCCCCGAATAGCGAACCAGCCAAGAAATTCATCGACTTCCTGATGTCTGAAACCGGTCAGGGCCTGTTGTTCGATCCGAAAATCATGCGTCTTCCGGTCAATAAAAGCGTTTATGCAAACGCACCGAAAGGCCTGCCGAACCCGTTTGACGGCTCGATCAAGTCCGAAGTCAAATTTGACACCGCAGTTTCGCAGGGTCGCTATAACGTTGTGAACTCGCTGTTCGACGTCATGGTGACCTATCGTCTGGAAGACCTGCGTGCAGCAGTCGTCGCCATCCAGGAAGCCGAAGTTGCCCTGGCTGAAAACGGTTCTGCCAATGCCGAGGCAACCAAGCTGATCGCCGAAGCCAAGGCACTTCTTCATACGCTTCCGGTTGACGAAGCAAAGGCAAATGATCCTGAATTTGCTGCGATCTTCAAAACCAAGCGTAAGAAGCAGACAGACAAGGTCGAAGGCCGTCAGGCTGAGATCGAGCAGGAATGGGACAACCAGATTGTTCAGAACTATCAGAAAGCAGCCGAGCTCGCGAATACGGCTCGCTTCATGTTCTAGGCTGTACTGACCTCCCTGGTGTCATGTAGCGCCACCACGCAGCCGCTGGGGGTATGCGCGGGGCCTGCATGATGCTCACCCTCCCTGCCAGAGAATTTCATCACATTGACCTCTCTGGCAGGGGCCTAATTTCCCGACATTGGAGAATACTCATGTCCTCCGCCGCTATTGCGCGACCGGTGCGTTTTTCTTCGCTTGGTCCATACATGGTCGCTGGGATTGTGGTCCTGTTCCTTGGGGCATTCCTTCTGGTGCCGGTCCTGAAAGTTATTCAGGTGGCATTCCAGGACCCGTCCAGCGGTTCGTTCACGATGGTGAACTTCCAGGACTTCTTTAACAGTTCGCTTTTCCGCCAGTCCTTCTTCAACTCGGTCTATGTGTCGGGCATGTCTGTCGTGTTTGCGTCGGCATTTGCGTTGCCACTGGCCTATTTCACGACCCGGTTCAATTTTTCCGGTTCGGTCATTATCCAGACGCTGGCCTTTGTGCCACTCATCATGCCACCCTTTATTGGGGCTGTGGCCATGCAGTTGCTGTTTGGATCGAATGGCAGTGTAAACCTTTTGATGCGCGACTGGTTCGGGTTCGACATTCCCTTCATGGAAGGTCTGAATGGCGTCATCTTTGTTCAGTCGATCCACTATTTCCCGTTCATCCTGATCAATCTGAGTGCCAGCCTTCAGAACATTGACCGTTCGATGGAAGAAGCAGGCCAGATGCTGGGTTCAAGCGGCTTCCGTCTGTTCCGCCGAATTGTCTTCCCGCTGGCCATGCCAGGCTATATCGCCGGTGCGTCGCTGGTGTTCGTCAAGGTTTTTGACGATCTGGGGACGCCGCTTTTGCTGAACGTCAACACCATGCTGGCCCCGCAGGCTTATCTGCGTATTTCGTCGATCGGTATCTCTGACCCGATGGGATATGTGATTTCCTGTATCCTGATCGTCTTCTCGGTCTTTGCGATGTGGGTGGCGTTCCTTGGCATGCGCGGCAAGGATTACTCGACCACGCAAAAAGGCGGTGGCGGCCTTTCCAAGCGCGATCTGCGCTCACATGAAGCCATCCTTTGCTATGTTGTGATTTTCTCGATCCTGGGGATCGTTCTGGCCCCGCATCTGGGCTTGTTGCTGCTGTCATTCGGCTCTGTCTGGTCCTTTAGTGTCCTGCCCGACAGCTTCACCACCAGCCACTATGGCACGGCATTTACCTCTGCATGGACCTTTATCAAGAACACACTGATCTATGCCGGTCTTGCCGGGGTTATTGATATCGTTCTTGGAACGGCGATTGCCTATGTGGTGATGCGCACCAATGTGATTGGTCGTAAATGGCTTGATTACCTTGCGGTTTCGGCCCTTGCGGTTCCGGGCGTCGTGCTTGGTATCGGTTATCTGCGTGTGTTCTATGGCGTGAATATGCCATTCACCGATCAGCCAATGGCAACCTGGTGGGGGATTATTGTTATTGCCCTTGCTGTACGCCGTTTGCCTTATGCGCTTCGTTCTTGCACCGCTGCCTTGCAGCAGGTTTCCCCGTCGCTTGAAGAAGCATCGGAAAACCTTGGTGCATCCAAGTTCCGTACAGTTCGACGCATTGTTGTACCGCTGATGGCAAGCGGCCTTGTCGCCGGTTTTGTCACCAGCTTCTCGACCGCAGCGGTGGAACTTTCCGCAACCATCATGCTTGTTTCGACTGAAAATGACGCACCGCTTGCCTATGGACTTTATCTGTTCATGCAGTCGGCTGCCGGGCGTGGTCCGGGTGCGGCACTGGGTGTGATGGCTGTGATCATTGTTGGTCTGGCGACCTATCTGTCACACCGCATGGTTGACCGTGCGCGTCAACAGCGCAGCAGCATGGAACAAGCCACAGGGGACGTCGCATGACCGTCACAAGCAATCCTTCCAATAATCGTCGCGCGGAGGCCGACACCATGACCACGATGCAAACCTCACCGGTTCAGATCGACATTGAAAATCTTTCCCTGTCATTCGGTAATACCGAAGTTCTCAAAGGGGTCAATCTTGCCATTCGTCCAGGCGAATTCTTTGCTTTTCTCGGGCCTTCGGGTTCGGGTAAATCCACGCTGTTGCGTGCCATTGCCGGATTTGGTCCGACCCCTAAAGGTCAGATCAAACTGGATGGTCAGGATATTGTCGGTTCCGTTCCCTGGCAGCGTAATGTCGGCATGGTGTTCCAAAGCTATGCACTTTGGCCGCATATGACGGTTGCCAAAAACGTTGCCTTTGGCCTTGAAGAACGCAAGGTCCCGGCATCCGAGATTGGCCCGAAAGTCCGTGCTGCGCTGGAACTGGTTGGCATGGGTGATTATGCCGAACGTTTCCCGTCACAGCTTTCGGGCGGGCAGCAGCAGCGCGTTGCACTTGCACGTACCATCGTGGTTGAGCCGCGCGTTCTGCTTCTTGACGAACCACTTTCAAATCTTGATGCCAACCTGCGTGTGCAGATGCGTCAGGATTTGCTCAAACTGCAACGTCGTCTTGGCATTACTACCATCTTCGTGACGCATGATCAGGAAGAAGCCAACACCATCTGTGACCGTATTGCGGTAATGGCAGATGGCGTGGTTCAGCAAATCGGTCGCCCCGATGAAGTTTATGACAATCCGGCCAACAGCTTTGTTGCAAAGTTCCTTGGCACGGCAAACATCCTCGAAGGCGAGGTCGTCCCGTCTGCGGATGGCAGGAGCTTCGATTGCGGTGCCGGCCTTCGCATTCCCGTCAGTGCAGACGAAGCAACCGGCAAGGCACGGTTGGTGGTGCGTCCCGAAAGTATCGAGTTTGGCAGCGACAGTACGAAAGACCCCCTGTCGGGCTCGGTTGTGTCGGCCGAGTTCCTCGGCGGAATGGTACGTTATGCCATTGATGTCAATGGACAGGAACTGTTGGTCGATGAACGCCACACGCGTGGCCAGAAGCGGATGGAAAAGGGGAAACAGGTTGTCTTGAAGCTTGATCCTGCTCAGGCGGTTCTGATCCGCGACTGATTTCGAAAAGCCGGGGCACTGAACGTCATGATCGTTCAGTGCCCATTTTTCATGACCCGCTTCACGAAGATTAGAAAATGTCTGAAACCAAACTCCCGACCATTCTGCTTATCCGCCACGGTGAAACCCAGTGGAACATCGAAGGACGCTTGCAAGGTGGGCAGGATACCCCCTTGACCCTGAACGGTTTTCGCCAGATTTGCGCCGTTGCAGAGAACACGCGTGACATTTGGACAACTTTGTCTGCAACCGGCACCGTCAGTTATATCTCCAGTCCGCTTGGTCGCGCCCGCCAGACAGCCTCGATCCTCGCTGATTCCTGGGGAATCCGGTATTCGGAATTCCAAAGTCATGATGCGATTGCGGAACGTAATTATGGTGCATGGGAAGGCATGACTTTGTCGGAAGTTTCCCGGATCCGTCCAGCAGAGTTTGGCGCCCACCAGCGCGATCTATGGGACTATCAGGTCCCCGGAGGAGAGAGCAAAAGTCAGCTTTGCGCAAGAATTGAACGCTGGCTTGCCCGGCTCTCTACCGATCAACCACATGTGGTTGTTACCCACAGCGGGTGTTTTCGTTTGATTCGCGGGCTTTATGTTAGGGCTTCGAAGATGGAAATGGATGCATACCGTGAACCGCAAACAACGTCGTATTTGCTCAGTGACTCTAATGCTTGTGAATGCGTGATGCCGATAGAGTTAACCAAAAGATTCGACCTGAATTCCGAAGCCCTGACCGTCCAGATTTAAAGTCAGTGTCTTTTCGGGTGGTTTTCGGATGCCAGAGGTTCGGCGTCTTGAACACCGTATATTCACATCATCGTTTGAGCCAAATAGCATGATTGATCGGTGCAGCAGGGAATATTGAGATGATCAAGTACTGCCAGCACCGACCTTTCCCGCGACCATTCTTTCAATCAGGCTGGTTTGTCTTTGCAGGCATTTGTGCAATTCGAACCGGTTTGTGATTGTCTTGCGCGCATTTTCGCGCAAATACACAAGCTGTTCCTGATTCTCAAGGCAATCCGCCATTTTTTCGGCAAGGCTGTCGCTGTCCCAGAAATCGGTCAGAAGGCCGTTTTGCTGATCGCTGATAATGTCGTGACAGGGGCCGGTATCCGATGCGATGAGCAATGCCCCGCACGCCATGGCTTCAAGTGCGGACCATGACAGCACAAAAGGATATGTCAGATAGATATGTGCCGAGCTGATCTGATAGACCCGCACAAGCTGGTCGTGGCTGATCTGACCCAGAAAATGGATGCGTGACGGATCAAGACCGGTTTCTGCCATCATGACATCGCGCCATTTCTGCCCGTCGCGGCGCACCTGTCCGTAACTGACGCCATCGCCCCCGGCGACGACGAACTGCACCGACGGATCGCGTTTTGCAAGCCTGGCTGCGGCACGCATAAAGGTCGGGAACCCGCGATAGGGTTCAAGATCGCGCGCGACATAGGTAATCACCCTGTCCTTGCGCGTAAGAACCCGGCCATCTGGCAATGTGAAGCTGGCCTGTGCATTCGGGCGGCATCGATGGATATCGATCCCGTCATGGCACACGCCGATCTTGTGGTGATAGGCATCTGGAAAGGCCGATTTTTGCCAGTGTGTCGGGCTGATCGCCGCATCAAGGTGATCAAGAGAGGCAAGCTGGGCCAGGTTGCGCAGGCGTAATTGCGTGCGCTTTTGCAGGGGAACCTGATCATTCGGGTCAAACCCGACATCGCGGCCACTGGCATGATAGTAATGTTCGCAATAACCGATCAGCGGTGTCGCCGGCAGTACATCGCGGGCAAACATCATGCTGCCCCATCCGATATGCCCGTAAACGATATCGGGTGGTCCTTCTTCGCGAACAAGTGCATCAAGGGTGGTCGCCGCCCTGAGACCGACTTCCTGATGATATTGTCCAAATGGTGTTGTCGGTGCCGGTGGCGTGACGCGTTGCCGGAGGATGCGGATGCCAGGCAGTCGAACATTCATTGCTTCGCACAGGAAGGAAACCTGCCATCCGGTATTGGCCAGATGGCAGGCAAGATGAACAAACTGTCCCGGTCCATGACGATGGACGAAGACTATTTTCATCGACGGTTTCGAACCTCGTTTACTTCAATCATGCCATTGATGGGCACACCGCCATATCGAAGTGTCTGGGTCCAGAACTCCTCAAGGCGTCGCAAGGTTCGCAGGGCTGTTTCCATTTCCTGCTGGTCTTCAAGATTGTTGGCCAGCGCGTCGTGATATTCTTCGTGAAATTCATGAAGGGCACGGCACAATTCACGACCCTTCGGGGCAAGCCTGATCCGTGCAGAACGTCTGTCACGTGCCATTACCTGCCGTTCAACATAGCCCGACTCAGCAAGCTGTTTGAGGTTATAGGAAGCGTTCGAACCCATGTAATGGCCGCGATCAAGAAGATCACGAACAGAGAGTTCATCATCGCCAATTGTGAATAACAGCGCCACTTGTGCGGGGCTGATGTCATCTTTACCGAGTCGAATCAGATCAACCCGAAGCAAGTCTGCAAATCGTCGATAAATGCGCTCGACAGTATTTGCCAGTTCAAGATGAGTGACGGTCATGGTGTTCGATCCGTTATCTGGTCCCAAGCGAGATTTGATGCCAAAGCAATACGCCAAGGCACAATTTTCGTTTTGGGGAAGACAACAGGACGTTGTTCTTGAACGATTTTCCGCACGCCCTTACTTCCCACAGTTATGCTCGTATTAAAGAAGTAATTCTAAAGTATTTTTATTTTTGAATTACTTCTGAGTTATTAGTTTTTACATTGTCCAACCATCAACATGAGATCGACATATTTAAATTTATTGTAGATCATCATGTCATCGCAACTATGTGATTAGATTGCGGAAAAACTATGACTTTTGAGTAATTGGATGAAATTCGATGCATTTTGGTCGGAAAAAGCTGGCAAAACCTTTGGAAAACAAGGATGCCAGACCAGCACTCGACGTGCAGTCGGTAATCCGCGAAGCCCGATATACCTTTGTACGGGGGTTGGGCTGGGCCGGGGTCATGAGCGGCTTTATCAATGTGCTGCAATTGACCGTGCCGCTTTTCATGCTTCAGGTGCATGATCGCGTTATCAACAGTCAAAGTACCGATACCCTGATCCTGCTTCTGGTGATCGCGATTGCCGCAATCATCCTGTTCGGGATTCTCGACTTCTTGCGCGCACTGGTTTTTCAGGAAATGGCAAAATCCCTGCTGCGCCGTGTCAATCTGCCCGCCATTTCTGCGGCAATGCGCGTCGCCCTTGAAAAGGGATCGCTGCATGGCACGCAGGTTTTGCGGGATTTGTCCGATCTTCGAAACTTCATCAATGGTTCGACAATCGGCGCACCGCTGGAAGCCCTGTGGTCGCCGATCTTCCTGTTGGTGATGTTTGCCCTGCATCCCTATTACGGCATTGCCGGGCTGGTCGCGGTTCTGATCCTGATCGGGTTCAGCTTGCTCGGTGATTTGCTGGTCCGGCAGGTCACCAAGGAGGGAACCGATGCCAATCTGCGCAATATTGGCGATATCGGGGCCACTGTTTCCAATGCCGAGGCGATCGAGGCCATGGGCATGATGCCGGCACTGGCCATGCGCTGGCGGCGTGAACAGATACATGCAAGCGAGCTTCTTGATGTCGGCAATATGCGCAGCAAGGGCATGTATTCCATGACCCGAACCGTGCGATTCGGCATGCAGATCGTCATTCTGGCGATGGGGGCTTATCTGGTGATTATCGGTGAAACCACGCCCGGTGCCATGATCGGGGGGACGGTGATCATGGGGCGGTTGCTTTTGCCCTTTGACAATGTGACGCGCGACTGGCGGGCGTGGGTGGGGGCAATTTCGGCCTGGAAACGCATTCGCTCGATGCTCGAAGAAACCCAGTCAGAACGTGAAATCAAACCAACCCCGCGTTCCGAAGGTCCGCTTCTGGTGGATAATCTGGTCTATGCCGTGCCGGGATCAAATGTGCCGGTGCTGCGCGGGGTCAGTTTTGAACTTTTCCCCGGTGAAATCCTTGGCGTGGTTGGCCCGTCTGCGGCGGGTAAATCAACCCTGTCGCGGTTGCTTGTCGGGGCGGCCAAACCGACATCGGGCGGGGTTTATCTGAATGGGCATAATGCCTATTTGTGGGAGCGCGGATCGTTTGGCGACATGGTGGGCTATTTGCCGCAATCGGTGTCGCTTTTGAACGGGACAATTCGCGACAATATCAGCCGGATGCGCGATTCGAACCCGCGCAAGGTGATCAATGCCGCACGTGCCGCCGGTGTGCATGAAATGATCGGGCGTCTGCCGCTGGGCTATGACACACCGATTGGGGCGGGTCGCCATACGCTTTCAGGGGGGCAGCAACAGCGCATTGCACTCGCACGTGCCCTTTATGGCTGGCCGCGTCTGCTTGTCCTTGATGAACCCAACGCAAATCTTGATGCCGAAGGCGAGGCATCCCTGATCCGGGCCGTGCGGCAGGCCGCCGATTCCGGGGCGATGGTGGTGCTGATCGCCCATCGTCAGAGCATCATGCAATACGCCCATAAATTGCTGGTGATGCAGGACGGTCGGGTCAAACAGTTTGGCGAACGGACAGACATCATCCGCAACATGTCCAATGAGGGCGACGGGATCAAAAACATTCCCGTCATCGCCCACAAGCAGGAAAGCGGAGGTGCAGCATGAGCCGTGTCATTGATGTTGATAATGAAGGCGCGCTGATCCCGGTCGATGATCCGCAGGTGCCATGGCACCAGATCCTGACCGAAGAACGCGAAGCATCCCGCCAGAGTCTGCGCAAACCGATCCTTGCCGGGATTGCGGTCATTGTTCTGGGCTTTGGCGGTTTTCTGACCTGGGGATTTACAGCCGAGCTTGACAGTGCGGCGGTGGCCAACGGATCGGTGATCGTTGATTCCCGCAAAAAGACCGTCAACCACTATGAAGGCGGTATCCTCAAACAGCTTGTGGTCGAGGAGGGGGATCGGGTCACGGTCGGGCAGACCCTTGCGCTGCTTGATGGTACGCGCAGTGAATCAGAACTCGGTCAGTTGCGCGGCGAACGCTACGGTCTTCTGGCAAAGCTGACCCGGCTGCGCGCCGAGCAGCGGGGCGACAGGGAAGTCATTTTCCCGACCGAACTTACGCAGAATGCCGAAAGCTATGTCGCCGATATTCTCCGCGATGAAAAACGCCTGTTTGCCAAGCGTCAGGAAGTCTATGCCGCCAAGCTTGATGCCCAGGCCAAACAAATCGAACAGTTCGAAGCCGAAGCCCAGGCACTTGCTTCCCAGATCAAGGCGCGCACCCGGCAGGAAAAGCTTGTCGCAGAACAGCTTCAGGGCATCCGCCAGCTTGCCGAAAAGGGCTTTGCCACCCGCACCCAGCTGGTTGAAATTGAAAATAACTGGTCGGATCTGGTCGGGGATATGGGCGAATTCAAAGCCCAGAAAGCCGCAGCCCAGCAACAAAAGGCCGAAGCCGAGATCAATCTGGCTTCAATCGAGATGGAATGGCAAAGCGATATCGCAACCGAAATTCAGGAAGCCCAGTTGGCGCTGAATGACGTGACCCAGCGTATCCGTGCCAGCCGCGATGTTCTGGATCGTCTTGAAGTCAAGGCACCGCAATCGGGAACCGTTGCCAACATCCAGATCAGGACACCGGGCGGGGTCATCAGCCCGGCCGAGCCGATCATGGATATCATCCCCGAAGACGAACCATTGGTGATCGAGGCGCGCATCAATCGACAGGATATCGACTCGGTCCATGTCGGCTCAAAGGCGCAAATTCGACTGACCGCCTATAGTCAGCGCAAACTGGCCCCGCTGGCCGGTGAAGTTCGCTATGTCGCGGCCGACCAAACCGTTGATGAGCAACGTGATAGTTCCTATTACATCGTGCGTGCTGCCATCAATCCTGATGAGTTGGCAAAGCATGAAGACATCAAATTGCGCCCGGGCATGCCGGCCACCATTCTTGTGCTGAAGTCACCGCGCAAGGCGATTGATTATCTCATCGACCCGATTGCCCAGAGCATGGAGAAGGCATTCCGCGAGGAATAAGACAGCCGAAATCAAGCCCTTTGCCATCAAGGCCGTTCCTGAAACTCAATGGGGACGGCCTTTTTACTTAAAGTATTGATCGAAATTTGAAGTAAATAAAAAATAAAATAGAACAAATAATAATCAAATAAGCGAGTTACTTTTGAAGTAAGTCACAATATTGACAAAATAAAAACACGACAATACCCTCCACATACTAAATAAAAAAATATAGGGTTTCTGAGTGGTCGTTCAGGGCGACTTTCAGTTTGCCCTGAGGGAACGGCCATCCTCTCGCGAGGGAAATATCCCCGCGATGTCAATAATGTTGGGACACGAAGGAGGATTACATGGCAACTCTCGAAGGCGGCGCCTTTGATGATGCGCTTCTCGGATCTCGTTTCAGTGACGTCATCTTTGGACGTGGCGGTGACGATACAATCTTCGGTCAAGGCAATGACGACGTTCTGTTCGGCGAAGAAGGCGATGATGCCTTGTTCGGCGGCTCGGGCGATGACATTGCCATTGGCGGCGAAGGAAACGACTTCCTGTTTGGTGGATCGGGAGACGATGCATTGATCGGGGATGCCGGCAGCGACCTTTTGATGGGTGGCTCTGGTGAAGATGTTCTGTCCGGGGGGGCTGATTCCGATGCCCTGCTTGGCGGTTCAGGCAACGACGTGCTCGATGGCGGATCCGGTAGTGATCTGCTGATCGGTGGTGCTGGTGAAGACATCGTACTCGGTGGCGAAGGCGATGATGTCATGCTGGGCGGTTCTGGAGACGATATTCTTCAGGGCGGTGCCGGTGATGACGTCATTCTTGGCGGTTCGGGTGATGATGTCATCGATGGCGGTGCCGGTGACGACATTCTTTCCGGCGGTTCTGGCGGCGACACATTCGTGTTCTCCGGCGGTGGCGGCAACGATGTTGTTCTCGACTTCCACGCTGGCGACGACATGCTTTCCATTAGCAGCAATATCAACGACACCGGCATTGAAACCGCCGATGACGTTGCTGCCCGTGCAACGCAGGTTGGCGCGAACACTGTCATTGACCTTGGTAACGGGGATTCCATCACCCTTAACAATGTCGATGCGGAAGACGTACAGGACGATCCGGACAGCTTCTTTAGCGTCCAGTAATCCGACGAGTTGCGTCCGCAGCCATTGCTGCGGGCGCTTCGTCCCCGACTTCAAGTAAAGCGAAAGATAGTCATGCTTGAATTTGCCTCGTCCGATGCTGTGCGGACGACCGGCGAAGCGCCGGACGTTTGCCTTTTGAACCCTGATACGCTGCTTTTGATCTGGGATACACCGACCCGATTGTGGGAGGTGCCCAAGCTCGAAACCACCGATCACAAAGCAATTTCGCCCCAGGCGACCTTGCGTCTGCCGCTCAATGGTGGCGGGACCCGGTTGCTGCGCGTTATCCGCCGTCCCAAGGACGAGCCGGTGTCGTTTCTTGCTGAATCGGGAACGCTCGGGCGAAAGGACGAAGTCACAATCGAGCCCGATGGCGATTTCGATTTTGTAAATGCCCAGTCCCTGATTGATGACGTCACCCCGGCCGGGCGTCTGTCGCTGGTTGCCGCCCTGTTTGGCATGTGGGCCAGCATGTTCCGGCTGCGCCTGAGCAAAAGCTACAACAGTTTTCTCAACCATCTGGTCGCGGAAATCGTTGAACGTCCGCAGCGCGCCAATGCGCTTGCCAAGCTGACCGATGACAAGATGCTGCTTGCCGCCGGATTGCCCGAAGCCTTTAGCGATCTTGAAGCCGTCTATATCGTGTCCCCGACCGGCTTCCGGCGTCTGGCCCAGACACCCCATGTCAGTGATCGCGGCCAGAACGGCCAGAACCTTGTCTACATGATTGCGGATCGTGCGGGCACCGAAGACGGGGCCTTTGTGGTCGCGACCGGTGTGCGCACCCTTGCCATCCGGAAATTGTCCGGCACCGCAAAGATGCCGTCACTTGCCCGCTGGTGGCAGGCACGCGGCAAGTCCGATGCCGATTTGCGTGAATATATCATCGGGGCACTGGCGCGCTCCGGCCCGACCGCAAGCAAGGCCGCAATTGAATTTCAGATCCGTTGTCCGCTGGCAAGTCAGCGCGTTGCCGGTGGCGGGTCGCTGCCAAGTGGCGAGGTCGACCTTGCCGTTACGACGGCGCGTGGCACGCTGATCGGGGGCTGGTATCGTGATCCGGTCGATATGATTGCCGGCATTGATCTTCTTGATAGCAACGGCATCGCCCATCCGTTCGGCGATGGTTTCTATCGCTATACCGGCAATGTCCAGGACGAGGATCACACGGTTCCGGCCACCGGATTTGTCGGCTTTTATCAGGATATCCAAAGCCCGGTTCCGATCCTTCAGCCCCGAAGCGTAATGCGCCTGACATCGGGCAATCGCCATCTGATGGTACCCCCCGCACAGCCGATTGACCCGGCCGAGGCGCGCGCCCGCATCTTGCGCGCTGTTCCGCCGCAACATCTGACCAATGAAATCATTGAAAACTGTCTGGCGCCGGTCATTGGCGATTTGCAGCAAAAGCTGATGAATCTCGCCAAAACCGACCGCGTGATCGAGCTTGGCCCCCAGCATCCAGACCCGCATGCCTCGATCATTGTGCCGCTTTATCGTGTGCTTGGTTTTCTGCGGGCCCAGATCGGGGCTTTTGCCTGTGATCCGTGGCTGGTTGCCAATTGCGAGCTGATCTTTGTCCTTGATTCTCCCGAACAGGCCGAAGAATGCGAACATCTGCTGCGCGGGCTTCATATCCTTTACGGAATCCCGATGCGGCTTGTGATCATGTCACGCAATGGCGGTTATGCACGGGCCTGCAATGCCGGTGCGCAGCATGCGCGTGCCCATTTGCTGGCAATGCTGAATTCCGATGTGATCCCGCATATGCCCGGCTGGGTAGAGGGACTGGCATCGAAAATGGGCGGACCACAGGAAGTCGCCGCCGTCGGGCCAAAGCTTCTGTTTGAAGATGGCTCGATCCAGCATGCCGGGATGTATTTCGCCCCCAATGAAAGCGGCAAGTGGTTGAACTACCACTATCACAAGGGCATGCCCGATCAGTTCCGTGACGCCAATATTGAACGCTCCGTTCCCGGTGTCACCGGTGCCTGCCTGATGATCCATCGGGATGCCTTTGAAGAAGTCGGCGGCTTTACCGAGGATTACGTGATCGGGGATTTCGAGGACAGCGATCTGTGTCTGAAAATCCGCAAGGCCGATTTTGACATCAAATATATCCCCGATGTCAGTCTCTATCACTTCGAACGCAAATCGATCTCGACCCATGTCGATTACATGCGCGGGGTGGCTGCCGAATATAACGGCTGGCTGCATGCGTCACGCTGGCGCGAGATGCTCGAAGACATCCACGCCAATGGCGTTTCGCAAAACAAATCCCCCACCAAAACCAGCCCCAAAACCAGACAAGGAGCCGCGGCATGAGCCAGGTTCTCGCCCTGTCCGAACATCAATATCCGCCCAAAATGCCGGTCGATGAAACCCGTCTGGAATGGCTGTGTCAGCAGGTGATTGCCAACCGGTTCCTGCCGGTCCCGCCCGAAGAAGAAGTCTTTGTCGGCGATGGCGATTACCGCACAATCGGTGCCGAATTCCTTGGTCATTTTGTGCGTCGTGCCGGTTTGTCACCGACCGATGATGTTCTTGATATCGGTTGTGGCATTGGCCGTATTGCCGTGCCCCTGACACAGTTTCTTGATCCCGCGCAGGCGATCTATCGCGGTCTTGATCCGGTGCGTAACGGCATTGAATGGTGCAAACGCTCGATCACACCGGCTTATCCCAATTTCCGCTTCGAAGCGCTTGATATCCATAACGATCTTTATAACCCCGAAGGGGCGATCAGCGGACGCAGCATGCGGCTGCCTTTTCAGGACGGAACATTCGATTTCACTGCAATGATCTCGGTGGCAACCCATCTGCCGCCACAAGAAATCGAAACCTATTGTTCCGAGGTCTTCCGCGTGCTGCGTCCCGGTGGTCGTCTTTTCATGACGGCCTTCATCATTCGCGATACCGACGATCCGGCAAAACCGGGATGCGATGCCCGCCTGACCAGCTTTGAAAAGGCCGAAGGTCAGCCATCCTGGCATCTGCGCGGGGAAAATCCGATGGCCGCCGTCGGCTTCGACGAGGCCTTTATCGAAGACGTCCTGAACCGCACCGGCCTTGAACTGGCGACCAGAAGTTTCGGCGCATGGCGCGGGGATGGCGGTGATCACTATCAGGACATTCTTGTTGCCCAAAAACCGAGGAGGTCCGCATGAACCCGCGCGTCATGGTGCTTGCGCACAATCACCCCGATCTTCACCCCGGCGGCACAGAGATTTTTGCCCATGATCTGTTCCACGCCTACAAGCGCGCCGAATGCGACGCCCTGTTTGTGGCGGCGACCAACGATGTCCATCGCGAACGTCGGCCGGGCACCAGTTTTCAGGCAATCAATGATGCGGGCGATGAGATGCTGTTCTGGGCGGGTCACTTTGACCGGTTCAACATGTCGCAAACCGATCTTTATGCGGTTGCCCCCGATTTTGCCCGCCTGCTCAAAAGCTGGGATCCCGACATTGTTCACATCCACCATCTGGTGTTGTGGGGGATCGAATTGCCGATGCTGATCCGGCGGGTTTTGCCCCATTGCCGGATCGTCATGACCTTGCATGACTATTATCAGATTTGCCCCAATGACGGGCTGATGGTCCATCGTGACACGCGCAAACGCTATACCAAACCCGATGCCATCGGTCGTCTGTGCGGACTGGACGGATTTACATCCGATCAGCATGTCATGCGCGCGGTCAATATCCGCAATCACCTGCGCGTTGTTGATCAGTTCGTCTCGCCCAGCGCGTTCCTTAAGGAACGCTATGTCGACTGGGGCATTGATCCCGACAGGATTGCTGTGATCAACAACGGTCGGCCACCGGTTGCACCTGCACCAAGACGCAATATCGGAACCGGCATGCCAAATGTGTTTGGCTATTTCGGCAATCTCAATCCCTGGAAAGGGGCCGATGTCCTGCTTGAAGCCAGCCGGAAGCTGGTTGAGGCGGAAACCGATTTCGCGTTGCGCATTCACGGTGATGTGCTGTTTCAGACCGTCGCCTTTACCGAAAAGATGCACGATCTGTTTGCGAAAAGCAGCCATCACGTTCAGCACATGGGTGCCTATGAACGCGATGAAATCGGCGATCTGATGGCGCGTGTTGACTGGGTCATTGTCCCGTCAATCTGGTGGGAAAACGCCCCGCTGGTCATTCAGGAAGCCTTCCAGCATGGCCGCCCGGTGATTACCAGCGGCATCGGTGGCATGGCCGAAATGGTGCGCGATGGTCACGATGGCATTCATGTCCGCCCCGATGACCCGGCCGAACTTGCGCGCGTCATGAAGGACTGCGCAACCAATCCCAAACTCTGGAAAAAACTTTCGGGGCAGGTCCGCGCGCCCGCCCTGATCGACGACGTCGCGCAGGAACATCTCAAGATGTTCCGCAAGATGGTTCGTCCCGATTTCGTCGCGGCCTGATATCCACCAAGGAGATGATTATGGCACTCGCCGAGAAACAGCCAGCCAAGACAAACGCCCCGAAACCGGGTGCCGGTCACGATGCGTCTGCCAATGACGCACAAGATGCGCTGACGCTCGAAGGGCGGGTCGATGCAATTGATCAAAGCCGTCTGTTCGGATGGGTGTGGTGCCCGCAACAACCCGATGCCCGCATCGAAGTCATTATCCGCCTGAACGGTCATTCCCTGTTGCGGGTGACGGCGGAAAATGAACGGGTCGATCTGCGCCGTAACGGGATTGGCGATGGCAAACATGCGTTTGAAATCGAATTGCCCGACGCCGCTCTGGCCAGTCCGGATACCATCAGTGTCTGTGCATTGATGCCCGGCTCACGTGATGAAGTTGATCTGCGCATTCCCTCGCAAAGCGAACAGCAAGCCCACACCGCCCTGAATGCGCCGCTTGGTAAAATTCTTGATCGGCTCGACCGTCTTCTGGCCGCCCAGCACATCTTGCAAAACGGTCAGCGCGAAGCTGCCAAACGGCTGATTGGTGCGACCGAACGCATGGATGAACTGGCCTCTGCCGATGACGGCATCGAAGCCGGGGTGAAACTTGTCCGCACCGGACAGGAAGAACTTTCAAGCCGCGTTGACGAGCTTGAAGTCTTTCTTGTCCGTTTCGACAAATCGCTGGGCGGTTTTGATGAACGTCTGTCGGCTCTGACTGCGCGGCACACCAATGATCTCAAAACACCGCTTCTGATCCTGTCATGCCTGATCGGTGTGACGACCGGATTGGCAATCGGCGCGATTGTCTGGTGATCCCATGAAAATGACAGGTAGCACTTTGTTTTCAAAATATGTTTTCAGAATTCATGAGGCCCGGAAATGACGGAAAATCAAGGCATGCCTCTTGATGGCAGAACAGTTGTCGCCGCCCTGATTGACGAAAGCCTTGCCCTTCTGGTCGGGGTGGGGAATGCGCTTCCGGCAACAATTGCCATTTATCTCAACAGTCAGTCTGACGCCAAGGTACAGGCATCCGTGATCAGCTGGCGACGCAATGAAACCGATCCTGAAAATGCCTATGGTTTCGTGGCCCTTGTCCCGATGAAGGATGTGGCACCGCGCCGTTTGAAAACGGCCCTGTTTCAGGGGGCGGGAAAGCCGCGCGAATACCGGATCGAAAACCGCCAACAACGGGTCGAGGCCATCCTGTCATCAATTGCCGATCAGTCAGGACCGGCATTTGCAACCGTGATTGATGGCGTGATCGAAGCATTGCTTGCCGGCGATCCCGACAAGAAGCGCCTGAAAAAGGTCGCCGCCCTTGTGCAGACCGCAGCGCGCAGCAACGGCTTTATCGAGGTGCTTGGCGGCCTTGAAGAAGGCGACATCTATATTCAGGGCTGGTCAAGCGACTTCCCGGTCGGGCGAACCCGTGTGATTGCAATTGAAGACGTTCCGGTTTTGGCTGAACTGACCAGTGCCGATTTTCAGCGCGATGATCTGGGTGACGAGGCATCGGGTGTAACCGGCCTGATGCTGGGCGACAAGCCGATCAATCCCGGCAAACTCAAACGTGTCTATTTCCGGGGCCGCGAAGGCTGGTACGGGATCGAGGTCTATCAACAGCGTGTTCTGGTCGCACCCTCGGATGTCCCGGCCCATATCCGTTCGGTTCTTGACCGGGTTCGCGCACCGGAAAATATCCTGACCCATCTTCAGATGGCTGCCCATCGTTTTGATGGCCGCGATACGGTTTCCGAACTGGATCGTCCCGTCCGGATCGGCATTGATTTCTCGTTGCTGATCGAAGGCAGCGGTGTGCTGATTTCGGGCTGGATGCTTGATCCTGACCGGGCTGTGGAAAACGTTTTCTTGCGTGTGAATGGCGAGGTGGTCCGCATTGATGATCGCTGGACCAGACAATCGCGTGCCGATGTTACCAGCGCCTTTGCCAATGATCCGATGTTTTCGGGGCTCAATCCGGCGCGCAACAATCACGGTTTTCTGGTGTTCTGTCCGCTTGACGATACGCCGCCCTCCGATCAGCCGGTTTATCTGGAACTGGGGATCAGCGATGCCTTTCCGGCATATTGTCCCCTGAACCCGACCCGTTCATCGGCCCGTCAGGCCCTGTCGCGTGTCCTGCCGTCACTTGATCCGCGTTCGGTGACCGCATCAAACAGTATTGAACGTCAGTTCGGCCCGATGCTTCAGGGCATGACATCGCAAAACCCCTATGCGGTGGATATCCATGATATCGGCGATTTTGACGAAAATTCTCCGGTAACGCTGGTCGTCGGTGTCGATGATACGATCAATGATATTGGTGTCACCATCGCGCTGCTGGGGCTTGATCAGGCAACCCGCAATCTGCCGATTGTCATTGCAGGCCCGGTCGAAAGTTTCGATCAGGTCGGCAGCGACATGTTGCGTCTGGCGGCCTTCTACAAACTCAATACCCGCATCGTCTTTGCCGAAGGCGTCGAGGATTTCTGTGACGCGCTTGAAGTCGGGATTGCCGCAACCAGTTCCGAAACGGTTGGGCTGGTATCTGCCCATATCCTGCCGCGCTATAACGGATGGTTCGATCAGCTTTATGCCGCCTATCGCAAGCGCGGTGGCAAGGCGCTGGTGTCGCCCACCATCCTGTTTGAAGACGATTCCGTGCGCTGGGCCGGAACCTGGATCGAAGCCGATGCCAAGGGTGATCAGTATTTGTCGGATCGCTATGTCGGTTATCCCTGTGCTGTTCTGGACGGGGCCGAACCCAGCGAAGTCACCGCAGGCACGATTGAATGCTGCATTCTGCCGCGCAAGGCCATCGTCGATATTGGCGGTTTCACGCGCGGCTATATCGGCCCGGCCGAGAAAAATCTCGATCTGGCGCTCAAGCTGCGCATGGCCGGAACCCCGTCATTCTGGATTCCCGAAATCGAAGTCCTGGGCAGCGAGCAATCCATAAGCAACGCGCCCGCCTGGGAAGAACTGTCCCATCGTCTCGACCGCTGGGCATTTGATCGCCGCTGGTCGCTGGTCGTCTCAAACTTGCGGAGTCATAACAATGCCGTCGAATGATTTGCGTGTTCTGGTTATTTCGCATGGTCACCCCAGCATGTCTTTGGGCGGGGCAGAAGTTGCCTCCTACAACCTGCATAAGGGGCTCAATGCCATTGACGGGGTCGAAAGTTTCTATCTGGCCCGGGTCGGCAATCCCGTTCCGCGCCATGGCGCATCGGCATTGATGAGCCTGCGTCAAAAGGACAATGAAATCCTTTATCACGCCGAAAACTATGATCACTTCCTGCTGTCAAATGGCAGTACTGATGAAATTGATCGCGATTTCCTGCGCTTCGTAAAGGATTACGAGCCCGATGTGGTGCATTTCCATCACTATCTGGGCCTTGGTCTTGAGACGATCTATGCCATCCGTGAAGCTCTTCCGGAAACGGCGATCTTCTTTACGTTCCACGAATTCCTGACCATCTGCCACAACCATGGCCAGATGCTCAAAAGCGGCGGGACCAAGCTGTGCAACCGGGCAAGCCCGATTGAATGCAATGGCTGTTTCCCCAAAATCTCCCCGGCATCCTTCCTGCGTCGTGAACGCTTCATCAAGGCGATGCTTGAACTGGCTGACCACTATGTGTCGCCCAGCGAATTTCTGGCCAATCGTTTTATCGACTGGGGCATGAAGGCTGAAAAAATGTCGGTGATCGAGAACGGTCTTGATATCGACGAACGGGCAAAAGACCGCCCGCTTTCCAAAACCCAGCCACGGCGGTCGCGCTTTGCCTTTTTCGGGCAGCTGACGATGTTCAAGGGGGCCGATATCCTGCTTGATGCGGTCGGGCGTGTGCCCGATGACATCTGGGGCGATGATGCCCGTCTGATGATCTTTGGCGGCAATCTGGACCGCCAGCCACAGGACTATCAGGACAAGGTCCATGACCTGATCGAAAAGGCCGGTGACCGGGTGCGCTTCTATGGCGCCTATCAGAATACGGAAATGCCCAAACTGATGGAACTCGCCGACTGGACAATCATTCCGTCCATCTGGTGGGAAAACTCGCCCGTCGTCATTCAGGAGGCATTCTTCCACGGTCGACCGATGATTTGCTCGAATATTGGTGGAATGGCCGAAAAAATTACGGATGGCGTCAATGGTCTGCATTTCCGTGTCGGCAGTGCCGAAGACCTGGCCGACCGGCTGATCGAAGTTCTAAGCGACAACAAACTCTGGGATCGGATGCGCGAAGGGATTCCGCGTGTCACGACCTATCAGGAATGCGCAGAGCAACATCTTGCGCAGTATCGGGAGGTTCTGAAAACGCGCCTGCTGTCTGCAAAGGCCGCCTCTGAACAGAGCGTGGCAAGCACGGCCTGAATTCGGAACAAAAACGTGATCAACCAAGGAGACACAATATGGCGCGCGTTCTCGTAATGATCCCGTCGGGCGAAGTCTACGACCACGACTGCGTCCGGTGGTACAACTATCAGGATGTTCAGCGGAGCATCAACCATTACCACAATATCGGTGATGCCTTCGTTTTCGATTCATCGTTGAAACTGATGAACTATGACAAGCTCGGTGTTCTGCCGATTGCCGAACCAAAGATGGAAGATATCGACCGTCTTCGCGAGGAATATGACTATGTGTTCCTGCGCGGGTCGAATTACATCCATTCGGAAATGGATTGGCGCAATACCATTGATGTTCTCAAACGCTTGAAATTGCCGGTTCTGGGCTTTGGCATTGGTGCGCAGGCACCGGTCAAAGGCAAGCTCGAGCTTTCCGAACAGACCAAAACCGTTCTGCGCATGATGGCGGACTCAACGACCTCTATCGGGGTGCGCGGGGCTTATACCGCACAGGTCCTTTGGGATCTGGGGATTACAAATGTCCGTATCGTTGGCTGTCCGACCGCCTTCCGCCAAAACAATCCCGACATGCGCATCAAACTGCCGTCGCTTGATAGTGTGCGCAATGTCGGCATCACCCTGCGCCGCGAAGTGTCACCGGCCTATGCGCAGGACATCAAGCGTTACCTGACCTTCCATCGTGATCTGGTCAAGGAGCTTGCTGGCAGGTTCGATGACATCACCCTGATGGCTCAGGGTGAACCCGAAGAGAAAAAACTGGTCTTTGGCAGCAACATGCAGCGCGAAGAAGCGATGCAGGCGCTCAAAAACAATGACTGGGTCAGGAACTGGTATCTCGACGACACGATGGAACGTCTCTATCGCGAAAAGCTGTTCTATTCCGACGTGGTTGCCGATTATGAAAACCTTGTCCGTCAAAAGGACTGCGTGCTGGGCTATCGTCTGCACGGCAATCTGATGGCGTTGTCGAACGGTGTTCCGTCGATTTATTTCACCTATGACAGCCGGACGGTCGAATTCGCCGAAACCTATCAGATCCCGTCCTATGACGTGTTCTCGACCAAGGAATTCGTGCTTGAGGATTACTGGAATCAGGATCTTTTCGACAAGTTCAACCGCGCCTGGTTCCAGACCTATCGCGAGATGGCGACGTTCCTGAGCGAAAACAACATCGATCACAAGATGCTCAATGTCATGAGCAGGGATGCGCAGCCCGAGCGAAAGGTTGCGTGACGACACCGGGTATTGCCGCCATGGCGACCCCGGCGCGGGAAGGTCATGGCGGCTGTGCTTGTCCAGTATGTCCAGATCAGAATGGGCAACATCAACAAGGAGACACGGCAATGACTGTACTTGTAACAGGTGGCGCTGGTTATATCGGTAGCCACGCGGCACTCGCACTGCTTGATGGCGGACGTAATGTCGTCGTGCTTGACAATCTCTCTCAGGGGCATCGCTGGGCGGTGCCTGCCGGGGCGGCTTTTGTCGAAGGTGACTGTGGTGACTATGATCTGGTGCGTCGGGTGATCGCCGAACATGAGGTCACGGCAATCATGCATTTTGCCGGTTCGATCATTGTCCCGGATTCCGTGATCTATCCGCTGGAATATTACTATAACAACACGGTCAATTCCCGTGCGCTTGCCCAGGCCGCTGTCGATAGCGGGATCAGGCATTTCATCTTTTCCTCGACGGCGGGCGTTTACGGTGAACCCGAAACCACCCCGATCCTCGAAGACTTTGCGCTCAAGCCGATCTCGCCCTATGGCACATCCAAGATGATGACCGAAAAGATGCTGGCTGATGCCGCGATTGCCCATGATTTGCGCTATGTCGCGTTGCGTTACTTCAATGTTGCCGGTGCTGATCCGGCGGGCCGGTCGGGGCAGACTTCGCGCAAGGCGACCCATCTGATCAAGATCGCCAGTCAGGCCGCAACCGGTGTCCGGCCGAAAATGGCCATCTATGGCGAGGATTACGAAACCCCCGATGGCACCTGTATCCGTGACTATATTCACGTCACCGATCTGGCCAATGCCCATGTGCTTGCGCTTGAATATCTTGAACGCGGCGGCGAAAGCGATGTGATGAATTGCGGGTATGGGCGCGGTTTCTCGGTCCGCGAGGTCATTGATGCCGTCAAACAGGTCTCGGGCGTTGATTTCACCGTCGATCTGGCCGAACGCCGTGCCGGTGATCCGGCAGCCCTGATTGCCGGGGCCGACCGCATTCGTCAGAAACTTGGCTGGAAGCCGGTTCATGATGATCTCACGGCGATTGTCCGGCACGCCCTTGACTGGGAAGAAAGCCTCAAGGGCCGCGAAGTCAGTGCGGCCTGACAAGCCGCATCCTGCATTCGATACATGCGCAAGCGGTTCGCGCAAATGCTGGCAAGTGGCCCGGCGCGATCTGACCCGGTGCGGTATGTTCCGGCCCGAACTGGTGCTCACCGACCCGGCAGGAGATGCCAAAATGACCCGATCCTTCCTGACTTGGACAAGGTCATGCCGTGATGCGCGAAATGTGTCTTGCAAGGAACACAGCATGGCACGCTGTCTGGGCTTCCTCCCGGCCCCGAAAGTCGCAGAGGCGGCGTGACATTGCTGACGTGACGCGTGGCACTGCCCCAGAAGTGCTACGCGTCGCCCTTTTCCTTGTTGTTTTATCACCCTGTCCTTTTATGGCCTGTCAAAGAGGGAAGCTGTGCCCGGATTTCAATATTCCAGATCATCTGTCGCGCTGTCGGCCTTTGTCGCGGGGTTGCTGATTGGCGGTCTTGTCGGCTGGACACCTGCCGCAGCCGATACCGAAATCACGGTCTCGGGCCCGGAAACCGTGATGTTTGACAGTGATGTCGATGGTTGTGATAACCATCATCTTCCTGACTCACCGGCCCGCGCCTTTCGCAATGATCAGGGCAAAATGGTGCTGTTTGCCCCGAATTTTCAAAACCGGGCCTTTGTCGGTTACGGCTTTGACAGCCTGAAACCCGATTGCGACAGCCGCTTCATGGCCGCAGGCAAGGCCGACCCGGCATTGCTTGATGATCGCACCTGGCTTCAGGCGATCTATACCAGCAACGGGCGCGATGTTTATGCGCTTGGCAGTGCAAGCTTCATCCCCTATCGCCATGACATGCCGTGTGAAGGCCGCACCCAGCGCACCGATTGCTGGATCAACGGTCTGGTGACCCTGAAATCAACCGATGGCGGCAAGAAGTTCAGCTATTTTGGTGATCCGCCCCGTCATGCGCCCTTTCCGCCGCCCCGGCCCTATCGCGATGATCGCAAACGCGCGCCAAGCTATGTGACCGTGACCAATATCGTTCAGTGGCAGAACTACCTTTATGCCATTGTCTGGCGACGTGCCGATAGCTGGGAGCAGTCGCGAAACTGTCTGGTGCGCGCCCCGGCCAATGATCCGGGCCGATGGGATATCTGGACCGGATCGGGGTTTGAGCAGGCCGCCACCCTGACCGATCAGGGCTGGTCGGTCCGCCAAACCGACTGCGCGCGCGTCGGGCCCAAGGGGGTGTCATCCATTCGCGGTCTGGTCCGCGATGAAAACTCCAGCCGCTTCATCGCGATCTATCAGCACCGCATTCGCCAGAGCAGTAAGAACAATACCGGCAAGGACGATATCGCAGGATTTTTCTATTCGACCTCGACAGATCTGACCCGCTGGTCCGATCCGAAATTGCTCTATCAGCAGCCCCTGCAACCCGATGCCGGACCGGGCGAAAGCTTTTCGGCCTATCCGTCGATCATTGATGATGACAGCACAGACCGCCTGTTTGGCACGGTCGATGATCAGGCCAGCCTGATCTTTGTCCGTCTGGTGCCCAAACCCTTCAAGGACCGCTGGCGCGTGCCGCGTCAACTGATCCGTGTTCCGATCTCGATCAGGGAGTAACGATCAATGCCTGTGGAATTTGATGAATTTGATATCGACGGACCGGTTCTGTTTGTGCCCAACCGCCACCGGGACAAGCGCGGCGTGTTTGCCGAAACCTTTCGCAATGATGATTTCCGCGACGTGATCGGCGAGATCGATCTGGTTCAGGAAAACCAGATCATCAGCACCCCGATCAATACGCTTTGTGGCCTGCATTTTCAGACCAGCCCCTATGCCCAGGGCCGTCTTGTCCGGGTGACACAGGGTGCAATCCTGTATGTTGCCGTCGATATCCGTCCGCGATCAGAAACGTTTGGACGGCATCTGAAGATCGAGCTGAGTGCAGAAAACTGGTATCAGCTCTGGATCCCCGAAGGCTTTGCCCAGGGCTTCAAGACCCTGCGCCCCGAAACCCATGTCACAACCAAGGCTTCGAACTATTACAGCCCCGAACATGATTTCGGCATTGCCTGGAATGATCCCGATCTTGGCATTGACTGGGAATTGTTCGGACAACAGGTCGTCCTTTCGGATCGCGACCGTCATTTGCCGCGTCTGGCCGATCTGGCCCCCGATATGCTCGGTGCCATGCCCCCGATCAGGGGCTTTGCCGATGCGCAACGCTTTGGCGCGAGTGCGCGCTAGCCAGGCCCGAAAACCTCCCCTGGTCATTGATCACAGCATCACCGTTCAAAGCGGGGTAGTTTCGGCTGCCCCGCCATTTGTATTCGGGCCTGTCCGCTTTGACGAATATTCGCTGTGAAACCGGCGGTTAAAGTATTTTCTTAACGGCTTGGCGTTTTACTGGAGGGGAACAATATAAAACACGGGCAATGAACGGAATTTCGGCGTGGCAGAAGACGACGACGAACAACAAAGCGGCGGACAATCAGCAGCACAAACAGCGATGAAGCGGATTGCCGAGCGCGAGCTGCGCACCATTCGGCGACGTATCCGGCGGCGCAGAACGTTTCTGATTGCCTTTTTCCTGTCGGTCACCGGCTTTGCCATTCTGGGGATTGGATATTCGATCCAGTCCAGCCTTGATCTGAGCCGCAACATGATTCGAAGCCCCGAAATCCGTATTCTGGGCTATGACGGTGCGCTGCTTGAAACCATCAAGGGCCATTACAGTCAGGATGTCTCGCTGACCACCTTGCCCGAACGGGTGCAAAATGTGTTTGTTGCGGCGGCTGATCCGAGTTTCTATGACCATTTCGGGGTGTCAGGATCGGATTTCGCCCGCATTTTCAGTGGTGCGGAAGGCTCCGGCTCGACCATCACCATGAAGGTCGCGCGCAGCTTCTTCAAAACCAAGGCCAACAGTGCGGGTCGCCATTTTCAGGAACTGCTCGTCGCACTCTGGCTGGAATGGAGCTTTAGCAAAAAGACCATCCTGCGCAGCTACCTTGAACGCAGCTATGTCGGGCGCGGCATTTTCGGCATCACGGCGGCATCGCGCATCTGGTATGGCAGCCCGTCCGAACGCATGAGCCTCCATCAGGCGGCGGTTCTGGCTGCGGCGATCAGCGATCCGAAAAAATTCAATCCGCTGTTCAATCCGCATGAAACCGCTGCCGAGGCCAATGAAATTCTGGCCAAGCTCGCCCAATACAAATTCATCGAGGGCAACCGCGTTTCGGCCCTGACCCTTGTCTTGCCGAAGCTCGATGTCCAGATCGAGGAAAACGTCCTGTCGGGCTATGTGGTCGATATGGTGCTCGAAGAAGTCGCCGATCTTGTCGGCTATACCAGCCGCGATATCGATGTCGTCACCAGCATTGATCTCAAGGTGCAAAACCTTGCGCGCGATGTGGTCCGGGAAGTCTCGGAGCTGCGTCTTAAACCGCGCGGGGCCAATCAGGTCGGCCTGCTGTCCATAAGCCCCGAGGGCCGCATTCGTGCGCTGATCGGTGGTTCGGACTATTCCCCGTTTCAGCGCAACCGCGTGACCGAAGTCCGTCATCCGGCCGGACGCATGATCAAGATCGCCACATATTACTACGCGCTCAATGAAAACAGCGACCCGGCGCAATGGGTGCGTGATAACCGCATGGCGGTAGGGGGCTGGCGGCCGATCAACCCCGATCACGAATATCAGGGACAAATTTCACTGCGCGAAGCCTTTGTCCGCGATGTGAATACGGTGCCGACCAATCTGGCCGACCATTACGGGCTGCTCAATGTCCGTCAATATGCCCATAATATCGGGATCAAAAGTCCGCTTTCGACCGATATCCGCACCGTGGTCGGTCTTGATCCGGTCACGCTCAGCGACATTACCGCCATTCATGCCTTGCCGCAGAATGCGGGAAAACCGCCGATGATCACCCTGATCAACACGGTTTCCTACACCGATGATCCCAAGGCACAACCGATCTATCAGCGCGTTGATCCCGAACAGGAAAAACGCCTGACCGACGAGGCCATTCAGGGATCCTATGTGCTCTATGCCAGTGTGACCGACCCGCAGGTCCGCCTTGACCGGCCCTTTGCCGGTTATGGCACGGTGGCCGGTGGCGGTACCGATGCATGGTATGTCGGTTTCTCGTCTGATCTGATCACCACGGTCTGGGCGGGCAATGATGAACGTGAACGCATGGATGTCCGCGGTGAGGTAGAACTTGCGTCTTTGTGGCGGTTATTTATGCTTGATGCACATGAAGGATTACCCATCCGCTCGATGATCCGTGCGTCGTCGCAACGTCGCCGTGACAGTGATGGTGTAACCGACCTGTGGAAACAGGGTTTGAACGGCAAAAAATAAAACAACAGTCGCAAAGCGGGGAGACGGGGGACTCCCTCCTCGGTTGGGACATATAACAATACCGGCCTGTCTGATTTCGGACTGCCGGTAGAAATAAGAAACGCCGGAATGTCCGGCGCACCCGCAGGGCTGGCAAAGTGGATCAACACTTTCGCGTCAGCGGGTTCGCATGGCATGACCGGTCCAGACCGATAGGTGCATTTGTGGCCCAAAGAGAATTCAAACGACGAACCAGCGTTCGCAAGGGATCGACCGGTTCGAAGCCAAAGAAAAAGCGCGTCAGCAGCGCAGGCAAACGCAAGGGAAGTCTTTTTGCGCGTCTGGGGGATATGATCCCGGGGCCAGAGGCGATTGCAAAATTCATCGTTCTGGGCAGCATCTGGGTCATGGTGCTGGGCGGGGGTGTTGTCGCCTATTATGGCTATGGCCTTCCCGACAAGGTCAGCTTTGATGTTGCCAGCGAACGCAAACCATCGATCCGCGTGATCAGCATTGATGGCGCGACCCTTGCCACTTATGGCAACCGTTATGGCACCCCGGTCGAGGTCCGCAATCTTCCCGATTATGTCGGTCAGGCCTTTGTCTCGATCGAGGACCGCCGGTTCTATGACCATTTCGGTGTTGATATTGTCGGCATCCTGCGCGCGACCTGGGCAAACCTGTCCTCGGGACGTCTGGCCGAAGGTGGCAGCACCATCACCCAGCAGCTGGCAAAGAACCTGTTCCTGTCGCCGGAAAAAAGCTTTGGCCGCAAGATCGAGGAAGTCCTTCTGGCGATCTGGCTGGAATTCAAATTCGACAAACAGCAAATCCTGTCGCTCTATCTTAACCGCATCTATTTCGGTTCGGGCCTTTACGGGATTGATGCCGCATCACGCTATTATTTCGGGACCGATCCGCGTCGTCTGAACCTTTATGACGCGGCTGTGCTTGCCGGTCTGCCAAAGGCGCCAAGTCGCTATAACCCGATGGTCGATCCGGTCAAATCGGCCGAACGGGCCAATATCGTGCTTGATGCAATGGCCTCGACCGGCGCCCTGACCAATGCGCGTGCTGAACGCGCCAAACAGACCCGTGTGCGCACCGCGCGCAAGGCCGATGCCGGGCCGGGTGTACGCTATTTCTCGGACTGGGTGCTTGATCGGGTGCGCGATTATGTCGGCTATGTCGATCAGGATCTTCTGGTCCATACCACCCTTGATTCCCGTCTTCAGGAAATCGCCGAATTCAATCTTGAACGTGCACTTGAAAGCAACGGGGCCCGGGCCAAAAATGTGACACAGGGTGCCCTTCTGGCAATGACGCCCGATGGGGCGGTGCGCGCCATGGTCGGCGGACGCGACTATTTCGAAAGCCAGTATAACCGTGTGACACAGGCCCGCCGTCAACCGGGTTCGGTCTTCAAGCTGTTTGTCTATCTTGCCGGGCTCGACAAAAGTCTCGGTTCGAACGACTGGATGCGCGATGTGCCGATCACCATCAATGGCTGGGAACCGCGCAACTTTGATCGCCAGCATCACGGCACCATGTCGATCCGCGATGCGGTGGCAACGTCAAACAACTCGATTGCCGTCCAGATGGCGATGGAAGTCGGTCTGGGCACCGTGGTCCAGAAGGCGCGTGACATGGGGGTTTCATCCCCGCTTACCGCTGAACCCAGTCTGGCGCTGGGCACCAGCGAAGTCTCGATGCTTGAGCTGACCGGGGCCTATGCCATTGTTGCCAATGGCGGTTTTGCTGTCTTCCCGCATGCCGTCAGCAAGATTATCGGCAAGGGCGGCGAAGTTCTTTATCAGCGCAGCGATGAATTCCCGGGCCGTCTGATGAACCCGCTCCATGCCGGTGAAATGAACAACATGCTCTCGGCCGTGATTGCCAAGGGCACCGGGCGCAATGCCATCATTGACCGTCCGGCTGCGGGTAAAACCGGCACCACGTCGGATTACCGCGATGCATGGTTCATCGGCTATACCTCCGATCTGGTGGCGGGCGTCTGGGTTGGGAATGACAATGGCAGTCCGATGGACGAAGTCACCGGCGGCGGGTTGCCCGCAACGCTCTGGCATGACTTCATGCTCCATGCCCATCAAAACATCCCGGTTCGATCGCTTGGCAAGGCCGCCCTGGCGCGCTCGAAAAAGGTCGGCGAAGATGAAAGCTGGCGTGACTTCACCAAGGGCTTCAGTGCGAGTAGCAAGAAAGAATAGCGCACCGGTCATGGTGTTCTGACAAAGGCGAGCCATCATCAGATGGCCCGCCTTTTCTTTGTGCGTCGTGGAAGAATAAAAAAAGACCGGCATCGATGAACGAGCCGGTCTTGAGTTTGGTTTGCTATTGGTCGGGATCTGTCAAATCCGGGGGGCCGGATCTGGGGGGAGAAGCCCGACCATAAACTGCATCCCTTGGGGAGAGATGCAGTCAGGGAGTTCTCACCTGTCGGTGCGCGACGCTAAGCTGGAGTGGACAGCTTGCTTGCAGCGGCCGAGTGGCGCTGAGGGTGACGCAGCGCCGCGGTGAGGGTATCAGGCCGCGACGGCCTGATCTGTGAGCGCCTCAAGGAAGGAAAGACATTCCTCGAGCTGCGAAATCTCGATAAATTCGTTGGGCGTATGGGCCTGTTTGATGCTGCCCGGACCGCAAATGATTGACGGGATATTGCCCTGTTTTTCAAACACGCCACCTTCGGAGCCATAGGACACCTTGCCCGAAATTTCGGGGATGATGTTGCGCACAAGCTCGAATGCCGGGGCATCAGTGCAATCACCCATCCCCGGATAGGAAAAGATCTTTTCCCATGTAAAGCCGGTCTCGGGGGCTTTGGCCTTCATTTCCGCATCCAGTGTCGCCATCACGGTATCGCGAATTTCGGCAATCACCGCTTCGGCGTCATGTTCGGGCAGATGGCGGATTTCAAAGGTGAATTCACAATAATCCGGGGTGACGTTGGTCGCCGTGCCGCCGCCAATCGTGGTGGTCAGCATGGTGCTGTGCGGCACGGTGAAATCGTGGTCAAACGGGCCGTTTTCTTCGAATTCGCGGGCCTTTTCGGCAATCAGGTTGATCGCACGGGTCGCATATTCGATGGCATTGACATGGTTGGGGGCAAACGAACTGTGCCCGGCGGTGCCGGTAACGCCGACACGCATCGAATATTTGCCCTTCTGGCCATTGATGACTTTCATGTCGGTCGGTTCACCAATCACCGCCAGACGCGGCGGGGTATCCATCGCGGCGAGATGATCGACCATCGAGCCAACACCGATGCAGCCGACTTCCTCGTCATAGGACAGGCAAAGATGGAACGGGATTGCCAGATCGCGTTTGACCAGATCGGGGATCAGGGCCAGTACACAGGCCGAAAAGCCCTTCATGTCCGCCGCCCCGCGACCAAACAGCTTGCCGTCACGCTCGGTCAGCTCGAATGCCGGGCTGATCCAGGTGGTCTCAAGGGCAGGCACAACATCGGTATGACCCGAAAGCGCGATGCCCGGAACCCCTTTGGGACCAATGGTCGCAAGCAGGTTGGCTTTCTCGCCGGTTTCATCATGGAACAGGGTCGATTCAATGCCATATTCCGCAAGATAGTCGCGGACAAAATGGATCAGACCGAGATTCGAGTTTTTGCTCGTGGTGTCGAACGCAACCAGCTTGCCAAGCATATCGATGGCACTGTGGAGGCGGGACATATTGGTTTTGGACATTTTAAAATTTCTCGTTTCTCGGATCAGGAAGCGGACGGGGCGTTATTGGCAACGTCACGCTTTTCGCGCCATTTTTTCCATTCGCGGCGAATGGTCAAAACAACGAACAGAACGGTCAGGACAAAGAAGCCCCAGGAAATCCATGACTGGAAGAAGACGCCAAGATCACCGCGCGAAATCGCAAGCGAACGACGCATATTGTCTTCAAACATCGGGCCAAGGATGAAAGCGATCAGGAACGGTGCTGCCGGGATATTGAGCAGCATCATCAAAAAGCCGACCACACCCATCACCAGAAGAACCGTGACATCAAACGGGCTCGCCCCGATGGAATAGATGCCATAGACGCACAGGATCAGGATGCAGGGCAAAAGCAGGGTCTGCGGAATGCGCGAAATCTTGGTAAAGGCATTTGCCGTGACCTTGCCTGCAATGAACAGGAAGACCGAACTGAACAGGATGCCGATAAACAGCGCATAAACCTCGCCGATATTGTTCTGGAACAGAAGCGGGCCGGGGGTCAGGCCATGGATCATGAAGGCACCCAGCATCACACCGGTAATCACATCACCCGGTACACCCAGCGCCATCAGCGGGATCATGGTCGCACCGCACGCACCGTTATTGGCCGATTCCGATGCTGCAACACCTTCAAGCTCACCTTCGCCGAACTTGTCGCCATTCTTTGAAGTCCGGCGGGCCTCGCTATAGGAGAAGAACGCAGCCGTTGACGGACCGATACCGGGAATGGCGCCCAGAACAACACCGATCAGCGACCCGCGGCAGATCGATTTGATCGATCCGCGGAATTCCGAAAGGGTCAGGCGGTTATCACCAAGCTTAAGCGCCGCATTGTTTTCTTCCGGGCGGAAGACAACCATCTTGATCAGTTCAGGCAGGGCAAACAGACCGATCAGAACCGGTACCATGCCAAGACCCGATTTCATGTCCTCAGACAGCGCAAACCGGTAGGATCCGTAAATATCCTCGCCCACGGTTGCCAGCAAAAGACCAAGGCAGGCGGAAATAATCCCGAGAACAAGCGAACGACCGGAAATACTGGCAACAATCGTCAGCGAAAATGCCATCAGCATGAAGAATTCCGGCGGGCCAATGCGCAGCGCAAATGCCGCCAGCGGAATGGCCAGGAAGAACAGCGAAATGTTGGAAATGAAATCGCCAATGCAGCTTGAAATCAGCGCCATGTTCAGCGCCTTGCCACCCTTGCCCGCGCGGGCCAGAGGATAGCCGTCAAGAACCGTACAGGCCGCGGACGCGGTGCCCGGCGTCTTGATCAGAATGGCGGAAATCGACCCGCCATAGGTCGACCCTTTATAGAGCGCAACCAGAAGAAGAATACTGGTGACGGGCGGCAGATAGAACGTAAAGGGCAGCGCAAGGGTCACGGCCATCGTACCGGTCATGCCCGGAATGGCACCAATGATCACGCCAGCCCAGATTCCGGCAAACATCGCCAGAAAGTTCGGAAGGGTCGCGACCGCGTCGAAGGCATAAAGCAATTCATTCCACATAACGATGGGGCTTTCGATCAGATCAGGGTTACGAGGTCAGAAAGGCTGCCGGAAAGACGGCCGGAAAACAGCATGCCTTCGGGGAAGGGCGTATGGGTGACTTCGGTAAACAGCAGATAAAGCAAAACCGGGAAAACAAGGGCCAGCCCGATCATCCAGAATTTGCGGTCAAAATTGCCGGTCATGACAAACAGCACGCCCAGCATCAGAATGGTTGCCGGGACAAAACCGACCATCGGCATGCCAAAGACAAAGGCGGCAAACACGATCAGGACCGCAACGAAACGTGTAATCAGTGTCTTGTGGCTGATGATCCGGCTGCCAAGGCCGGTGACCTGCTGGCGGCTGGCTTCGCGCATTTTCGGAAAGGTCAGAACAACCGCCAGAATGCCCATGACAAGGCCGATAATGGCCACCACGCGCGGCCACATGTCAGGCGGCGGGGCAAAGCCCGGAATGAAAGACGGAACCTTCACATAGATCGGGATCAGAACGAACAGGACGATGGCAAAGAATGCCGTGGCAAGCAGCCCTGCATAGAAATCGCGATTTTGGTTCATGGTTCCGTCTCGCATTAAAGTCTTGGATCAAAGGACGTTCGAAAACGCCTTACTGGATGTAGCCGAACTTCTTGGCCATGCCGTTGTAAAGCTCGAACTGGCTTTTGACATAAGCAGACGGATCTTCATCGCCAATAACCGAGGTCGAACCGCGTTTCGCAGCAAGATCAAGCCACTGTGCGTCGGTCGCAACTTTGCCGAGGATTTCGGTCCATTTTGCAACGACGTCTGCAGGCAGGTCTTTCGGTGCGTACAGACCGCTCCAGCCGCCAACCTGGCCAGCCTGGGTGTAACCCAGTTCTTTGGCGGTCGGGACATCGGGAAGGGCTGCCATGCGTTTCGGCGAATAAACCATCAGCGGACGCATTTTACCGGCTTCGATATGGGGCATCAGGGAGCCGGCAGCAATTGCGAGGAAGTCAACATGACCGCCAAGAAGGGCAGCGGCCAAAGCAGAGCCGCCTTTGTATGGCACGAGGGTGGAAGCGGTCAGCGGGTCAAGACCAACGTCAGACAGAAGTGCCTGAACAGAGAAGCCGTCAATCGCGGTGGGGCCGGATGCGGCATAGGTGGTCGCGCCATTGCTGTCCTTGATTTTGGCAATCAGGTCATCAATGGTCTTGATGTCGGAATTGGCATTCACAGCCAGAATCATCGGGGTGGATTCAAGAATACCCAGGAAGGTGTAAGCGTCCCAGCCAACCGGGCTGTCAGCATAAACGGCCGGATACAGGGCCATGCCAACGCGCGACAGCAAAAGGGTGTAACCGTCCGGCTTCTGTTCGGTGACAAATTTTGCACCGCTCATGCCGCCGTTGCCGGTTTTGTTAACAACAACAACCGGCTGGCCGTCGGTGTAATTGCGTGCGGTTTCTGCAAGCGCACGGCCGGCAAGATCCGATGCACCACCAGCACCATAAGGCACAACAAGGGTGATGGCTTTTTCAGGATAGGCATCAGCCTGGGCAGTCGAAATCATGGTGGTCGTCGCAAGGATGGCGGCGGCTAGGCCGGCGGCTTTTTTGAGCTGTCGAAACATTTTCATGTCTCCCTGGATAGTGGTGGCAGGATTGCCGGAGCTCTGTCTTTTGTTTTTGTATCCATTATCCATAGACAAACTATAACTGGTGACGCAAAAAATTAATTTCAGTATAACTAATTTACATACTGAACGCGTCCGGGCAGTTCGCCCCCTTTGTGGACGGCGGCTGTATCGGGTGTTCTCCGCCTCAAGCCGCCATTTGTGGCGGGCTTTTGCGGGGGCCGGAATGCTTCCGGGCTTGTCTCAATCGGGAAAAGTTCCGTGGTTTCCGACCCTTAGCCGATGCCTGTGGCATTGTTTGCAGCGGCGTTATGCTGCCAACCAGATGATCGGAGTTGCGATTATGAACCTGCGTGAACTTGAAAGCTTCAATGCTTTTATGACCTATGGTTCTGTCACCAAGGCAGCCCGGGCGATGAATATCAGTCAGCCGATGGTCAGCCGTTTGCTCAACAATTTCGAAAAATCCGTCGGATTTGTTCTGTTTAACCGCAAGCGCAACCAGTTGACCGCCACGACCGAGGCCCAGCAATTCCATGCGACCGTATTGCGCTCGCTTAATGCCTTTCGCGAAGTCGAAACCCAGGCCCGCGCCATTGCCAATGATCAGTTGGGCTCGATCCGGATTGCGGCCCAGCCGATCTATGTGGATACCTATCTGATCGATGTAGTGGCCAAATTCAAACAGGCCCACCCCAAAGTCTCGATCAGCATCACCGATACCGGTCTTGAAGGGATGCTCGATATGATCTCGACGCGCGAATGCGATCTGGGGATCGGCATCACCCTTGATCTGCAGGACCCCAATGTTCTGGTCACCCCGCTTGCGCAATCACGCGCGGTTTGTCTGATGCCGGTCGATCATCGTCTGGCCGGGTTTGAAACGATTGATATCGATCTTTTGCGCGGCGAAAACTTTGTCGAGCTTTCCATCGGCTCGCCGCTGCGCACCAAGATCGACTATATTTTCCAGATTGCCGGCTGGCCACGCAAGATCGCGGTCGAGGGCCGCACGATCCGTACCGTCTCGCGTCTGGTCGAACGCAATGTCGGCATTGCCGTCAGTGATCCCTTTGCCGCCCTTCTGGTCGACCACGGCAAGGTCGTTGCCCGCACACTCACCCCGGCCATTGAATGGGATGTTGCGCTTTTTACCTCTACCCGCGAACTCAGCGCAGTGGAAAAAAGCTTCCTTGGTTTTCTGCGCGCCGAACTGCCCCGCCTGCGCGAAAGCGGCTGTGTGGTCTAGCTGTAAACATTTGTTTACAGCTGTTGGGTGACCTTCAACAACATTGTCAGGAGACTGTCAGGGGACGGGCCGGGTTATTATTAGTTTCAAACTAATAATGGATCGAATTATTCACTATTTCCTGTCAAAGGCCAGCTTGGCGGCAAGGCCGAGAAACACGCAGCCGGTAAAAATCTGGAAGCCGCGTGCGATCCGGGCAGAGCGTGAAAAAACCTGTCCAAGCTGCCCGGCAAAACTGCCAACCAGACAATTAATGATCGTCCCGCCAATATTAAGGATCAGGCCGAAAATCACGAACTGCACCAATACCGATCCGCGTGACGCATCAACAAATTGCGGAATGAAGGCCAGCACAAACACAATGATTTTCGGGTTCAGCAAATTCACCACAATCCCGTCACGCCATGCCGCAAAGGCGCTGGAACGTTTGGTTTCTGCCGGATCAAGCTGTTGATCCCTTGACCGGAAGGCCCCGATTGCCAGCCACACCAGATAGGCTATCCCCGCCCAGCGCAAAACCTCCAGTGCGACCGGATGGGCCGCGACAAGGGCAGCCAGACCCAACCCGGCCAGAAGGGTATGGATCATCGCCCCGGTGGCAATCCCGAAACTCGCAGCATTCCCGGCCTTTGGCCCTGATTTGATGCCCTGACCCAGACAAAACAGCATGTCATTGCCCGGCGTCATGTTCAGCGCGAGTGCGGTCGGAATGAAAATCGCCAGTGTTTCAATCGGGATCAGCATGGGTGGGGCTCCATAAACTGTGTTGTTGCAGGCCTTTGCGGCGTTTTGGGGTGTTTCAGGCGTCGTAACTTGGTGTCTATTGCAGGTAACAGGTGCGGTCTTGTGTAACGGTCATCTGCGATGGTGACCGGTGATCCGTTTGGCGGCCGGGATGCTGTGTGCAGTGTTCGCAGTGTTCGTCGGGGTTGTCGTGTCTTTCGTGTTCTGCGGGGGCGCCATGTTTGCCGGTAACACCATTGTCCCACACCGCACTCTAGCTGCCCGCGCCATAGCGATGCAGGCCGGAGCCGTTGCGTTTCAGCCAGTGCTGCTGTTTCTTGGACGGACCATACAGGTCTTCGACCACGGCCCAGAACCGTGCCGAATGGTTCAGTTCCTGAAGATGGGCGACCTCGTGGGCAACCACGTAATCAAGCACATCTTCCGGCGCGAGGACGAGTCGCCAGCTAAAGGACAGCGTGCCGTTCGACGAACAGCTGCCCCAGCGGGTGCGGGTGTCCTTAAGCGATATGCGGGTGATTTTCTTGCCGATTTTCTCGGCATAGGCATGGGCACGTGGCGCGATTTCAAGTTTCGCCTGCTTCTTGAGCCAGTCGGTCACGCGCCGGTTGGTATGTTCGGGCAAACCCGATACCCAGATCACTCCGGCCTCGGCCCAGACTCCGCGTTTGGCGTCGGGAACGGTGCGGATGGCATGATCATGACCGAGGAAGGGAATCCACGCACCGGGCGCAAATTGCACCCGTTCGGGCAGGCGCTGAATATGGGCGGTTACCCAGTCGCCATGCTGATGAAGCATGGAAATCGCGGTTTTGCGCGATACGCCATTTGGGACAACGATCTCGACCCCGTCAAAGGCCGGATCAATGCGCAGCTTGAGTCGCGATGCGCGCGCACTCGGGCGCAACCGGACCGGAAGCGGGCCGATTTTGGGCAGGTCGATTTCTGTTTCTTCGGTAGCTTTGAGCATTCGGAGCGGTTTTTTCCAAAAGCGGGGCGAAAATTTACGGGTTTTTGTGCCTTTTTGGCATCAACCCCATCTTGGGTCTTGCCCCCTAGTAGTGTTTTCCTATACTCCGCGCTCAAGGTCTAGAGCATAATACTTTAGATCTGATCCACTTTGCCGGAGGCATGGTTTTGTCGAGCAAGGAAAGGTTCGCCGAGCGTAGCGGGGCTACGGGCAAGAACCTTGACGCTGCTGGACAAAACCATGTCCCGGCCCGGAGGGTTTGATTTTGGCGGCCTTTGGCGACGTTACATCGCTTGAACGATGCGCCGCATCGTCCTGCACGCTGTGCCTTGCCAAACGACGCGCCAAAATCAAACAAAGTGCATCAGATCTAAAGCATTATGCTCTCGGGCTCTTTATGCAAGATGTACGACATTTTGCATAAAGAGCCGTCGGAGCGCCCAACAGGCGATTCGGGGCCCGACGCAATCAGTGGATTGCGTCTATGACAGGAAGCGTCGCGAAAATGCGTCCCTTCCTGAACTGTATCGATAAACGAAAGGCGTCACTCCAATGAGCGATCAGGTCAAAAAGGTGGTGCTTGCCTATTCAGGCGGGCTTGATACCTCGATCATCCTGAAATGGCTTCGCGAGCAGTATAACTGCGAAGTCGTGACCTTCACCGCCGATCTCGGCCAGGGTGAAGAGCTGGAACCGGCCCGTAAAAAGGCGGAAATGTTCGGCGTAAAACAGATCTTCATCGAAGATCTGCGCGAAGAATTCGTTCGCGATTACGTCTTCCCGATGTTCCGCGCCAACGCCCTTTATGAAGGCGTTTACCTGCTTGGCACCTCGATCGCGCGTCCGCTGATTGCCAAGCGCCAGATCGAAATCGCCGAGGAAGTCGGTGCCGATGCCGTATCCCACGGCGCCACCGGCAAGGGCAACGACCAGGTTCGTTTCGAACTTGGTTATTATGCGCTTAAGCCGAATGTAAAGGTCATTGCGCCCTGGCGTGAATGGAAACTGAACTCGCGTACGGCCCTTCTGAACTTTGCCCGCGAACACCAGATTCCGATTTCGGCCGACAAGCTTGGTGGTGACGAGCCGCCCTATTCGACCGATGCCAACCTTCTGCACATCTCGTACGAAGGCAAGGCGCTGGAAGATCCGTGGGTCAAGCCGAACGAAGGCATGTTCGAGCGCACCGTTTCCCCGCAGAACGCCCCCGATGTGATCACCACGATCGAAATCGAGTTCGAACAGGGCAACCCGGTTGCGATCAATGGCGAACGCATGAGCCCGGCTACCCTTCTGACCAAGCTTAACGAAGTTGCCGGCAAGAACGGCATCGGTCGTCTGGATCTGGTCGAAAACCGTTATGTCGGCATGAAGTCGCGCGGCGTTTACGAAACCCCGGGCGGTACCATTCTGTCGGTTGCTCATCGTGCGATGGAAAGCATCACCCTTGATCGTAACGCCGGTCACCTCAAGGACGAGCTGATGCCGCGTTATGCCGAGATGATCTATAACGGTTACTGGTGGTCGCCGGAACGTCAGGCCCTGCAGCGCCTGATCGACGAAACCCAGCGTACGGTTAACGGCGTTGTGCGCCTTGACCTTTACAAGGGTAACGTCACCGTCACGGGTCGCAAGTCGCCGAACTCGATCTACTCCGAAGAGCATGTCACGTTCGAAGCCGACACCGTCTATAACCAGCGCGATGCAGAAGGCTTCATCAAACTGAACGCCCTTCGTCTGCGCCTTGGTTTTGACCGCGACGGCGTGAAGTAAGTTTTCCGCAAGAGATTGCGGATGGGGAAGCGAGGGGCATTTTTGCCCCTCGTTTTCGTTTCCAAGCCCAGCTATAAAGCAGCCCATGCAGCGCTATAAATGTACCGTCGAATATGACGGCCGCCCTTATCACGGTTGGCAATACCAGGACGAAGTGATTTCGGTTCAGCGGGTTTTCGAGGCCGCAATCGAAAAATTCGCCGGTACGTTCGTGCGCGTTTATGTTTCGGGCCGTACCGATGCCGGGGTGCATGCGCTGGGTCAGGTCGTGCATTTTGACCTGCCAAAATACTATCCGGCTGAAGCGGTGATGAATGCGATCAACCATCACCTCAAACCTGATCCGGTTGCGATCAAGGAATGCGAGGAAGTCACAGAAGACTTCCATGCGCGGTTTTCATCCAAGAAACGTTACTACATGTATCGCATCATCAATCGCCGTGCGCCGCTGACCTTCGAGGCGGGGCTGGCATGGGGGATTTACAAACCTCTTGATATTGATGCGATGAATGAAGCGGCCCGGCATTTGATCGGTACGTTTGATTTCACCACATTCCGGGCCACCGAATGTCAGGCCAAAAGCCCGATCAAGACGCTTGAGAAACTTGAAATCAAACGCAGTGAAGAAAATCCGCTTGAAATCCGGGTCTATACCGAAAGCCGGTCCTTCCTGCATCATCAGGTCCGCAATATGGTCGGGACCCTTGTGCTGGTTGGCAAGGGTGCCTGGAAGCCGATTGACGTCAAAACCGCCCTTGAGGCCTGTGACCGCCGGGCAGGCGGCCCGACCGCACCGGCCGATGGCCTGTATTTTGTCAAGGTCGATTACTGACGGCGGACATCTCCGCGACCATTCCCGTACATCTTAAAACGCGTGGCCCGGGGGCTGCGACGATTGTCACGCCTTGCGTGCGTCAAGCTGTCCGCGAGCGGTTTGGGCTGATGGCTGATTGTGGTAAACTATTCAAACGTATAATTATTTATACGTAAAGATTAATTGTGTTATTTTAATTTTTATAAGGATTCAAATCCCGGCGCCAAGACCTTCGAGAAATGTGAACAATAAACCATTCACTGGCATCCTCATTTTACCGGTGATGGTGAAAAGTGAGAAAGCATGTCCAAAAGTCTTATCCTGAAAGTTGCGCTTGCCGCTGTTCTCATCCTTATGGGCGGGATCATTTTGCTCGGTGTTCTGATCATGCAAAGGGTCGATCAGAAGGTGTCGGCAGACAGTGTGTCATCACAGAAGCTTAATCTGCGGATTGCCGCGATGTTGCTTCAGGATGCAAATCCTGATTTCAGGATGACGATCAGCAAGGATGGTGAAACATCCAATCTGGTGATGAGCGAAATACCCGATCTGTCATCCCATGAACTGATTGATCGTATCGGGACGGCAACCGGCGAAACCGCAACGGTCTTTGCCTATGTCCCGGCCGAACAGGATTTTGTTCGTGTTTCCACCAATATCATCAAACCCGACGGCAACCGTGCAGTTGGTACCATGCTTGGCAAGGGCAGTGCTGCCTATCAGCCGATCATGTCGGGTAAAACATTTCGCGGTGAGGCCCTTATTCTGGGCACTGAATATATCACGCAATACAGCCCGATCATGACACCGGCGGGTGATGTTCTGGGTATCCTCTATGTCGGTATCAAGAAGGCAGACGTTGCCGCAGTATCAGATGAGATCGTCTTTCGTATCGCTGTGGTCGGACTGATTGTTGCCGTTGCGTCGGCTGGGCTGCTGTTCCTGTTGCTGCGCTGGCAGCTTGGACCGCTTCGGGTGCTGAGCCAGACGATTTCGCGTTTTGTCGACCGTGATTTCAAACAGGAAGTTTCCTTTACCGATCGCAAGGACGAGATCGGCTCGATTGCCAATGGTCTTGTGCGGTGGCGCGAAACGGCAGCCAGAATCGACGAGGCCGAGGAAGCCCGTGCGGTGGCAGAACAACGTGCCGAACAGGAACGTCTTGAACAGCGCAACCGTCTTGCGGTTGAACTTGAACAATCGATTGGCCAGATCGTGAGCTCGGTGCGTGAAGCCACGGGCGGCATGTTGAAATCGACCGCAAGAATGCGGGACTCTGCCAATCATTCGGTCAGTCAGAGCCAGAAGGTTTCCGATGCCGCCAATGATTCGGCGCGCAATGTGCAAACTGTTGCTGCTGCCACCGAAGAACTGTCTGCGTCGATCAGTGCGATTGGCGGGCAGGTTAGTGAGTCAACATCAATTGCCGAAACGGCGGTGGGTGAAGCATCACGGGCCAATGAAATGGTCGGTGGTCTGGCCGAGGCCGCAGAACGCATCGGCGAGGTGGTCAGCCTGATCAACGATATTGCTGCCCAGACCAATCTTCTGGCATTGAACGCAACGATTGAGGCCGCCCGTGCCGGTGAGGCTGGCAAAGGCTTTGCCGTGGTTGCACAAGAGGTCAAAAACCTTGCCAACCAGACGGCCAAGGCGACTGATGAAATTGCCCAGCAGATCGGGGCGATTCAGGACGAGACCAAGGTGACAGTCGAAGCGATCGAGAAAGTGACCCAGACGATCTCGTCGATCAGCGAAATCGCCAATGGCATTTCATCGGCCGTGAACGAGCAAAACTCGGCCGTAAACGAAATTGCCAACAGCGCGACCAGTGCGTCGTCGGGATCGACCGAAGTCGTCGCCAATATCGATGAAATCCACGAAGCAGCCACCGAAAGCGGCGCTGCTGCAGGGGAACTTGATACAACGGTCGCGGCCCTTGCCAAACAGATCGATACCCTGCAAGGCACGGTATCGGATTTCCTGTCGCAACTGCGCGCGGGCTAGTTTAGATACAGCCGGCAGAATGAAAAGGTGGGCCTTGGCCCACCTTTTTTGCTGCGCTTTGCGCATCTGTACGATCAGGCGTAGCCGAAGAATTTGAAGATTTCTGTATTGGTCGGAAGTGTCACTTTCTCGATGTCAGGATATTCCTGACGCCAGACTTCGTTGGCGTAGTAGTTTCGGTAAAATGCCGAATCCTTGTTGGCCTCTTTCGTTGATTTTGTCAGCTCGCGAAATATGCTGGCCGGGTTATCAAGATGAGGTTTCAGGTTCTCGAATACCTGTTTCTGGTCTGTGACAAAGTCTTCAAACTTGATGACGGTAAAGCCGATACCGTTTTGTTCTAGCTTGGTCATCAAATTGCGATAGGAGCGCAGTTTGGCGACATAGAGCTCAAGCGGCTTGTAGGTTTTTTTCGGCAAGTTATCCCGACCGACGGTTTCCCAATCCATCTTTGAAAAATCAACCAGATTGTCGGGCATGGCCGAGAGCAAATGATACGGCTTTTGAAACAAGCCGATGAGCCAGGACAGCGGATTGCGTACGGTAAATACGAAATGGACGTCATTCCCGATGTCATTGACGTCAAAATATGTTGCCGCATGTTTCCACTGTTCGAGAACCGGGCGTCCTTTGAAAGCAGCATCAATCAACTGCTCTTTTCCCTTCGTCGAAATGCCAAGGCTCATCATAACCGCAAGGTTTTTACGGGCTTCCGGTGAGACCTCAGCCAGAACACTTGGCAGAATGACAGACTGGGAATTGCCCCGGATAACAGACATCAGGGCATTCGTTCCCGTGTTGCGTTCGCCAAAGACCTTGATTTTCATCCCAGTTCCTTTGTGCCATTTGCCTTTTGCGACATCTCATTACAGCGAATCTCATTGAGAACACGGTAATGACAAGCGGTTAACAAAGACATGCATGCTTTTTCATCGTTGATCCCGCAATAAAGAAAGTTCTTATCCAAACATCCAGTGCCACAGGAACGGGATGGTCAGGGCGGTGGCCATGGTGTTCAGGCCCATGGCAAGGCCGGAAAATGCGCCTGCGGTTTCATTGACCTGAAAGGCGCGTGCGGTTCCGATTCCGTGTGCTGCAACACCCATGGCAAAGCCGCGCGCACGCCAGTCCTTGAGCCGGGCAAGGTTCATCACCGTCGGGCCAAGGGTTGCGCCAACGATGCCGGTTGCAATCACGCAAACGGCGGTCAGGGCAGGTACGCCGCCAATTTCCTCGGCAATGCCCATGGCAACCGGGGTTGTCACCGATTTCGGGGCCAGCGACGCCAGGGTTTCGGGGCTTGCGCCCAGTGCCCATGCCAGAATGACGGTACTTGCACTGGCGACCAGTGATCCGAACAGAACACCGAACGCGATTACCGGCAGGGCACGTTTAAGCGTTGCGGTCTGGCGAAACAGCGGAACGGCCAGGGCCACGGTCGCCGGACCCAGCAGGAAGTGCACGAATTGTGCGCCTTCGAAATAGGCAGCATAGGGCGTGCCGGTCAGATGAAGCACAAGCGCAATCAGGGCAATGGCAATCACCACCGGGTTACATAGCGGGTTACGGTTGCTTTTCTGATAGAGCCAGAATCCGATGGCATAGGCGACAAGCGTAATGGTCAGTCCAGTCAGCGGCTTGGTCGACAAATAAACCCAAAGCTGGGTGATATCGGTCTCGTTCATTGCGCGTCCTCCGTCTTTTCAACCGTTTCCTGCTTGGGAAGCAATTTCGACATCAAAAGTGCGGTCAAAACCATTGCCAGCAAGGTCGAGATGATCAAGGCCGCAGCAATCGGCAACCAGTCGCCTTTCAGGCGATCAATCTGGGTGACAACGCCAACACCGGCCGGGACAAACAGCAACGAAAAATGGATCAGAAGGTTGTCGGCGGCATCTGTCAGAATCTTTGGCGGTTTTCGTTTGATCAGAAGGCCAAAGAATAACAGAACCAGCCCGATGACCGGGCCGGGAACCGGCAGGTCAAAAAGCTCCGAGACCACCTCGCCAAAAAGCTGGCAGACAAGGATCAGGGCAAATGCAGCAATCATGAACGACCTCCCCACAGGTGTTTTGATTTGATGTTATCTGCAACACATAATGCCTGTGAGGGTGTTCGACTTTTATTAATTACGAAAAACGCCCGTGCCACATGGGCACAGGCGTTTGAAATTGCGGTGATTTATACTGCGCTCAGGCTTGCCGACATTCGGTGCTTGAGGCCAAACAGGTTCCCGCTTGCGCGGGAACGACGGGGTCGGTCGGCCGTCCTACCCGCAAAGGCGGGCATCCATGCCTCATGCGATCACAGGATCGCCAATACATTTTCCGGTGGACGGCCCAGAACCGCCTTGTCGCCATTGATGACAATCGGGCGTTCAATGGCGCGCGGATGGGCGCAGAGCGCCTCGATCAGTGCGGTGCCGGTCAGATCGGCAATGCCTTCTTCGCGAGCTTCTTTCTGGCGCAGGATGTCTTCGGGCTGCAGGCCAAGTTTGGCGAGGATATCGGAAAGTTCCTTTGGGCTTGGCGGGGTATCAAGATAGGTGATGATTTCGGGCGTGATACCCTTCTCCTCGATCAGGGCAAGGGTCTGGCGCGATTTCGAGCAGCGCGGATTGTGATAGATGCGGACCATCTTGGGGGCTCTCCGAATCAAAAACTGAATGTCCCTTGATAGCGGGCATTTGCCGATCAGGCAATTCCGGCGCCGTCAAACCGGGTGCGATCAAATCCCGTCGATCATCGAAAGCAGATCATTAAGCTCATCAAGGTCACTATTGATGATACGGGTTGCGGTGTCATAGCCAAATCCCTGCCGGGCAAGGGCGGCCATGTCCTTTTCCCGCTTTTCCTCGCGGATATCGGGTCTGCGCCAGGGGCCAAGACGACGGCGTCTGGCATAGGCAGCGGCGGCGGCAATATTGGGATCGGTGCCGCGGACTACTTCGTAGGCGGCCTGATCGGCCTCGGCCCGAAGATCGCGGATGGCGTCATCGATCTGATCCGATGCGATGCCGCGTGCGGACAAATCCGCGGCAATGACGCGCATCGCCTTACCCTTGCGCAAAAGCGATCTGGCGCGGCCACGGGCATAGGCATCATCATTGATGAAGCCGGCCTTCTCGCAGGCAGAAAGAACCGAGTTCATCCACCCGATGGCCTCATCGGGATCGGTGCCGTATTCGGCAACAGACAGGCGGATTTTACCGCGCATCAGTTTTTCAAGCCGGGCACGGGACGCGGCAAAGCGTTCAAGATACCAGGTGGCATAATTCATCAGATAGTCACGGGTGACTTTGCGCGGACGTTTGGGGTCGCGCTTTTTGTCTTTGCTATTTTTACCGCCAAAACTGGTAAAACGGGCATTTCCCGCAGGCTTTGTGTCGGTGCCTGACGCCAGTGTTTCCGGGCTTTGATGCTGTTTATCGACCATATCAGCCAAAATGAATGAATACGCACCCTTGCAAGGAGACCCCCACTCTCCCTATTTTACGCGCAATTGTCTGCATTTTTCCGAAGGAAGTTCTATGAAAGAGTTAGCCCCACGTCAGATGGGCGCGGTCAACTGGCTTGGTCTTTGGACACTCTATGCCAAAGAAGTCCGTCGGTTCCTCAATGTGCATCTGCAAACCGTCGGTGCACCGGTTATCACCAGTTTGCTGTTTCTGGCCGTCTTCCTGCTGGCCCTGGGCCGGGCGGTTGAAACCGTAAACGGCATTCCGTTTGCCACCTTCCTTGCGCCGGGTCTGATCATGATGACCATGGCACAGAACGCCTTTGCCAATACATCGAGCTCAATCATGATCTCGAAGGTACAGGGCAATATCGTCGATGTTCTGATGCCGCCGCTTTCAGCCGGTGAAATGGTGGCTGGCTTTGCCTTTGGTGCGGTGACCCGTGGCATTGTGGTCGGTCTTGCGACTGCGATTGGCATGGCGCTGTTTGTTGATGTCAGCATCCATAATATCTGGGCGATCCTGTATTTCGGGATTTCGGCATCGCTGATGCTGGCTCTTCTGGGGATTGCCGGGGGTGTCTGGGCCGAGAAATTTGACCATATCGCCGTTGTCACCAACTTTGTCGTCACCCCGCTTTCGTTCCTGTCCGGTACTTTTTACAGTGCCGAGAATTTGCCAGAAGCGGGCAAGATTCTGGTTCATTTCAACCCGTTCTTCTACATGATTGACGGGTTCCGTTATGGCTTTACCGGGATTTCGGATGGCACGGTCATGACCGGTGTCATCGTGCTTGCGGTGGTCAATGCGGTGCTTTGGGTGCTGTGCTATCGCATGATCAAAAGCGGCTACAAACTCAAGGCATAATCGCCTGCCAAAGCCGCCATTGGCGCAAAATCACATCAAAAGGACAGCATTCAAAAGTGGATGCTGTCCTTTTTCATTTCCGCTCTCATTCTGTTATCGCCGGTCTAAGGGGTTTTTGGGACGTTGACAGGGTCAAGGAATCTCTTGATACTCCCCGGCTTCCCGGTATTCTGCCGGTGTTGACCAACTGGTCAACAAACCAATTTTTACCCTAATCAAGGAATTAAAGAAGTGATTACTCCCGTCATGCCGACCTATGCGCGGGCCGATTTGGCCTTTGAGAAAGGTGAAGGACCTTATCTCTATGCGCAGGACGGCCGACGATTCCTTGATTTCGGGTCGGGTATTGCCGTCAATACCCTTGGCCATTCACATCCGCATCTGGTTGCCAAGCTGACCGAACAGGTTGGCAAGCTTTGGCATACCTCGAACCTGTACCGTATTCCCGGTCAGGAAAAGCTGGCCGAGCGTCTGGTTGCCAATACCTTTGCCGATACGGTGTTTTTCTGTAACTCCGGTGCCGAGGCCAACGAGGCGGGCATCAAGATGCTGCGTCGGTATCAGCATGTATCGGGTAATCCGGAAAAGAACCGCATTCTGGTCGCGACCAATGCGTTCCATGGCCGGACCCTTGGCACGCTGACCGCAGGTTACAGCGACAAGTACCGCGAAGGTTTCGGGCCAATGCCCGAGGGCTTTGATCGCGTGGCCTATGGCAATCTCAATGAATTGCGCAATGCGATTACGCCCAATACCGGTGGTATCCTTCTGGAGCCGATCCAGGGCGAAGGCGGCATTTGCCGTCCGCCGGAAGGTTATCTTGAAGGGGTGCGCAAGGCAGCTGACGAGTTCGGCATGCTGGTGATGTTTGACGAAGTCCAGACCGGTGTTGGCCGTACCGGCAAGCTTTATGCCTATGAGTGGTCGGACATGACCCCGGATATCATTTCCTCGGCCAAGGGCCTTGGCGGTGGTTTCCCGGTCGGGGCACTTCTGGCGACGGAAAAGGCCGCTGCGGCCCTTCCGGCGGGCATGCATGGCACGACCTTTGGCGGGAACCCGCTTGCCATGGCAGCCGCCAATGCGGTGTTGGACGAAGTTTTGAAACCCGGCTTCATGGACCATGTTCTGGACATGAGCCAATTGATCCGCGATGGGCTTGACGCCATTGCCCGGAAACATCCGGGCTTCATCGAGGAAATCCGTGGCATGGGTCTGTTGTTGGGCATGAAGACTGTCCCGACCAATGTCGATGTTGTCGCCAAACTGCGCGAGCTGAACCTTTTGACAGTTCCGGCCGGCGATAATGTGGTGCGTATTCTGCCGCCACTCAACATCACCAAATCCCATGTTGACGAAGCGCTTGCTGCCATTGAAGCAGCAGCCGCAGCTCTGGCGAAATAAGGGCGCAGGAAGGAAGACTTAGCTATGACTGATATCCGCCATTTTCTTGATCTCGACAAACTGCCGTCGGGAACATTGAAAGATATTCTCGCCCTTGGCGATTCCGAGAAGGCCGGTAATGCCCCGTTCGGTGCAAAGCCGCTTGCGGGCAAGACGCTTGCGCTGATTTTTGAAAAACCGTCGACCCGTACACGCGTTTCGTTTGAAGTCGGGATGCGCCAGCTTGGTGGCGATGTGGTTATTCTTGATGCGGAAAGCAGCCAGCTTGGCCGTGGTGAGACCATTGCCGATACGGCACGCGTTCTGTCGCGTTTTGTCGATGCGATCATGATCCGTACGACGGATGAATCGAAGCTTTTCGAAATGGCGAAATATGCGACGGTTCCGGTGATCAACGGTCTGACCGATCAGAGCCACCCGTGCCAGATCATGGCCGATCTGATGACCATCAAGGAACATAAGGGCAAGCTGGAAGGCCTGAAGTTCGCCTGGATCGGCGATGGTAACAATGTGTCGGCATCCTTTATTCATGCGTCGCCGAAATTCGGCTTCTCGCTTGATCTGGCCTGCCCGGCGGGTTATCGCCCCAATCAGGGCCTGATTGAAAGTGCCAATGCCGAAGGTGGAAAGGTGCGCATGACCGATATGGATAGCGCCCTTGAGGGTGCTGACGTGGTTGTGACCGATTGCTGGGTTTCGATGGGTGACGAGGATTATGACGCTCGTATGGAGGCCTTGGCACCTTATCAGATCAATGCAAAAACCATGGCACAGGCCAAGGATGATGCGATCTTCATGCATTGCCTTCCTGCACACCGGAATGAGGAAGTCACCGACGAGGTGATTGATGGTCCGCAATCGGTCGTCTTTGACGAAGCTGAAAACCGTCTGCATGCGCAGAAAGGGGTTCTGCTATACTGCTTTAACGGCTTGCCTTCCTGAGTCTTGCGCCTAAATAAGACGCAACGAAATTGAAAAGGGCGGCTGTTGCCGCCCTTTATTATGGCAGTGGGCAGGGGGTAAAGCACCTCGACTCACGGGGTTGGTATTGTTATACGGCCCCAAACATGCAAAACACCGGAAGCCGAACATGCAGATCGCAGTCGATTTTTGCCAGCCTTTCACGCTGGATCATTCCAATATCCGTGGCCGCTTTGCGCGGCTTGGACCGACGGTGCAGACCATTATCGGCCAGCACAATTACCCGCCGCTTGCCAATCATCTTCTGGGCGAGATTATCGGGCTTGCGGTGCTGTTGTCGTCATCCCTGAAATATGAGGGGCTTTTTACCCTTCAGACGTCGTCAGACGGCCCGATCAGCATGATGGTGGTCGATGTTGACAGCGACGGGAATGTGCGTGCCTGCCTGCGCGTCGATGAGGCCCGCCTGAATGCCATGATCGCCGAGGAAGAAGGCGGCGAGGATGCACTGCGCGGCAAGGTCCTGAAACTGATGGGACGCGGCCATATCGCCTTCACGGTCGATCAGGGTGGCAGTCATGACCGCTATCAGGGCATTGTTTCACTGGAAGGCGAAACGCTTTCGGAATGTGCCGAGGCCTATTTCCGTCAGTCCGAACAGCTTGAAACATCGTTCAAGCTTGAAGTTCATTCTGGCGAAACCACGGCGGATTGGTGGGTTGGCGGCTTGTTCCTGCAGAAAATGCCGGTTAGCGCATCGGGCGATGCCGCAAACCCGGAACAGGCCGAAAAGATTGCCGAAGACTGGAACCGTTCGACCATTCTGATGGCCAGTGCGACCGAAAACGAACTTGTTGATATCTCGCTTTCGGCCCATGACCTGATCTGGCGTCTGTTCCATGATGAGGAGCCGCGTGTTTACGAACAGGCGAACCTTCAGTTCAAATGCCGTTGTTCGCGCGAGAAAATCGAAGGCGCGCTTGCGTCCTATCCGCTTGAGGAACTGCTTTCGATGCGCGAAGAGGATACCGGCGAAGTCGGCGTTTCCTGCCAGTTCTGCAATGCCCATTACGGCTTTAGTGAAGCAGACCTGCGCGCCCTTAAGGCAGAGAACACGCCGTCGGAGTAATCCAAAGGCCCTTGTTAAATTTCAGGCAGTTAGGCCGTCATAGCCTTGCCTTAATCATCTTGCAACGTCACCATGGCTATAAACGCCGTGGTGGCGTTTTGTTTTGGCACTTTATACGTTGTTTTCGGCATCTGAATAAAAGGCAGGGGAGTTTGAAGTCATGAAGCTTTTGTCCATCAATGGTCTGCGTACCGTGGTTGCGGGTGCGGCACTTGCCCTGATGGCAGCCTGCACCAGTGCACCGGTGGCAAATTACCCGGATGTGACATGGCGGCACCTGACGCCGATCGTCTTTGCCGCAGGCCCGATTGAAAAGGTTGCCGCCTGGAGCAATACCGAAGACGGATCGATTGCATCAGACCTGCCATTCAGCCTTGGCAATATGGCGATGAATTGGCCCGATGACCGCATCCAGACTGCGGGCACCAGCGATATGCTGCGCTATTCCGTGACCGAGGCATCCGTGATCTCCAGCGCCCTTAAAACCACCAAGGGCATCAAGGGGGTCTTTACGGATGACCAGTCCGACAAGATCGAGCTGAAAGTTGCTGCCAAGCTTGAACTTCTTGATGCCAATGGCGTTCAGAAGGGCGAAGTACAGGCAATGGCAGCGCGGTCTCGCACCCTGTCGGAATCGATGTCGGTCTCGGAACGCGAGCAGGCGATCTATGACGCGACCGCTGCCTTGCTGATGGATCTGGATCGCGAACTTGAACGCCAGATCAACGCCAATCTTGGGCGTTTTATCCTGCATTGATCGGGATCAGAATAATTGTATGACAAAAGCCCGGCAGATGAACTGCCGGGCTTTTTATTTGTCTGATGATTGAAGTTCGCGCTGACCTAGCGGAACATCATCACCGGCACATGGCAGGACCGGACCATCTCGGTGGTGGTGCTGCCAATGATCAGGTTGCGGATCCGCGAATGGCCATAGGCCCCCATAACCAGAAGACCGATGTCATCGGCCTCGATCTTTGCCTTGATCACGTCTTCGGGCTCGCCCGATGCAAAGCCGGCATCAACGCTATAACCTGCATTGCGTAGAATGGCAGCGGCCTGATCAAGCTTTTCCTGCAGGATATCGGTGGCTTTGCCAACCGACAGAAGCGTGCAGGGCAGATCGGCAAAAAGTTTGCCCGCTGCAATGTGGCGCACGGCCTTCATCACACTTTCGCCGCCATCAAAGGCAATCAGGAACTTGTTGATCGGCTTGAACGCGCGGGATGCGACCAGAACAGGTTTGGTGGCGGCACGCACCACACGTTCAAGGTTTGATCCCAGATGCAGCTTGGCGAAATCGGCGGCTTCACCGCGTTTGCCAACCACAATAAGGTCCGCATCGCCTTCAAATTCGGCAATGGCTTCGACCAGATCACCGTGGCGCAGCTTGGTGCCGACATTGGCAAGACCGGCTTCTGCAAGTCCGGTTTTGGCGTCTTCAAGCAGCAGGCGACCGCGTTTGAGTTCGAGCTTGTTTTTCTGCTCGTCAAGCTCGGCCAGTTCATTGAGCAGGGCGGTACGTGCGCCAAGCTTGAGATTGCCGCTCAGATCAGCGGGTTCCGAACTGACTGAACGACGGCCAAGCACATGCATCAGTTCAACCGATGCATCGGTGCGTTCGGCCACCCAGCGCGTCAGGTCACAGACACTTTGCGAATAGCCCGAGCCGTCAATCAGTGCGATCAGATGTGTCATGGATCGTTTCCCTTTTTCCGGTCAGTGGCCTTAATGGCCCATCAGGCGTTCAAGCGCGCCGGGCTTGTCGTGGATGGCCAGTTTATCGACAATTGTCTCGCTGGCTTCATTGAGACCGATCAATTCGACCTCGGCCCCTTCACGGCGGAATTTGAGCACGACCATATCAAGGGCGGCAACACTTGAAATGTCCCAGATATGCGCGTGGCTGACATCAATCGTCACTTTATCAAGGGCTTCGCGGAAATCGAATGCCTTGGTGAAGTCTTCGACCGAGGCAAAGAAAATCTGGCCACGGACTTCATAGGTGCGATGGGTATTGTCAGCCGAAAGCGTGCTGGTGATGCGGAAAATCTGCGCGATCTTCCAGGCAAAGAAAATGCCCGAAAGCAGGACACCGATCAGAACACCGATCGCAAGGTTGTGCGTGCCGACAACCGTGATCACGGTGGCCAGCATGACGATGGACGAGCTGCGCGGATGTTCGCGCAGGTTTTTGATCGACGACCAGCTGAATGTGCCGACCGATACCATGATCATGATGGCAACAAGGGCCGCCATCGGAATGATCGCGACCAGATCGCCAAGCACCACAATCAGGATCAGAAGGAAAATACCGGCAAGGAAGGTCGAAAGCCTGCAACGGCCACCGGATTTGACGTTGATTACCGACTGGCCGATCATCGCACAACCGGCCATGCCACCGATGAAACCGGTAAAGAAGTTGGCAATCCCCTGACCATAGCATTCACGCGTACGGTTCGACGTGGTGTCGGTCAGATCATCAACGATCTGGGCAGTCATCAGACTTTCAAGCAGGCCAACCGCCGCGACCGCCGCCGAATAAGGCAGGATGATCAGGAAGGTATCAAGGTTCAGCGGCACGTCCGGCAGATAGATCGCCGGGAAGGCATCAGGCAGGGCGCCCATATCGCCAACAGTGCGCAGACCACCATCAATGAACAGCGAAATGATGGTCAGAACGATGATGCAAACCAGCGGCGACGGGATGATTTTGGTGATGCGCGGGAACAGGTAAATGATGCCAAGGCCGCCCGCGACCATCACATAGGTCATGTTTGACACACCGATCAGTTCGGGCAACTGGGCCATGAAGATCAGGATTGCCAGGGCGTTCACAAAGCCGGTCATCACCGATTTCGAAACAAAACGCATCAGATTGCCGAGCTTGAACACCCCTGCCAGCATCTGGATCAGACCGGCAAGAATGGTCGCCGCCAACAGATAATCAAGCCCGTGCTCACGTACCAGCGAGCCCATCAGAACCGCGGTCGCCGCCGTTGCCGCCGAAATCATGCCCGGACGCCCACCAAAGATCGCGGTGATGACCGCAATCGAGAAGGAGGCATAAAGCCCGACCTTGGGGTCAACACCGGCGATGATCGAGAAGGCAATGGCTTCCGGGATCAGGGCAAGGGCGACCACAAGGCCCGAAAGCACGTCGCCGCGAATGTTGCCAAGCCACTCAGCCCGCAAACGCGGAAGCAAATCGGTATTCACAGACTCTCTCCAGTCACTATTTCGTTTTGTCACGCCATGCGGCGGACAAGCAATTCATTGGCATTTCAGAAAATTCTTTGGGCGGATCGCTGTTTCATCACTGCCGCGCAGACAACATGGGCACCGAAATTTTTCAGGCTGGTCGCAGGCAGGAATTTATTGAAACAGTTCTTACATCGGCCCGGTGTCCGTCACAGGAAGATCAATATTGCTGCGTCGCAGCGGGGGTTTTCTTATAGCAATTCCATAATTGACACAACCGGCAATTTCCCGGCGGCAGGTTTGCAAGAGGTCAGGAGGCAAAGCCGACATGGTCGGGGAATGGCATTTTATTTGCCCAATCGGTCAGATCCAGCGGCGCTGTTTTGTTTTCGCTGCGGTAGTTCCGCGGAGCGGTACCAATAACCTGTTTGAATGCGGTGCTGAAGGCGCTTTCCGAGGTGTAACCCAGAGACAGGGCAATCGTCGCGATTGTTTCATTGGTGTCGCGTAAAGCTTGTTCAGCGAGGCGCATGCGCCAATTACGCAGATAGCCAAGCGGCGTGACGCCAACCGTTTTGCGAAAACGTTCTGCAAATCCGGTGCGGGACATGCCGACTTTATGAGCGAGCTCTTCGAGTTGCCATTGGTAAGCCGGATCGTCGTGCATCAAGTGCAAGGCAGGTGCGATGTGTTTATCGGCCAAACCCCGCAGCCAGCCCACCGGGATCATGTCACATTGTTCGATATAGGCACGCAAGGATTGTACGAAAACAAGCTGCGCCAGTTGCGTGCTGGCGATCTGGCTGCCGATCTTTTCGTTTGCCATTTCCCGTGCAAGATGCTGAAGCAACCAGGTGATCGTCCCCGCCGCACTGTTGCTCGCCGGGATCAGGAGTTGTTTTGGCAGGGCATTGACGAGGATATCTCGACCGATCTGATTAAAATCAATATGGCCACCGATTAAATAGAAATCGATGTCCTGGCCGATCGTCAAGATATTGTCAGCTTTTTCCCCTGATTGAAAAACGGAACTGATTTCAACAGGGGTCACATCAGGATCGCTGAAGATGGTGAATCCAGTCGCGCCATTTAACAGCAAGACATCACCGCATTCGAGCGTAATGAGACCCGGATCATCGAAGAACCGCAATTGAGCACAACCTTCGACAATGGCGATGAATTTCAACTTGGTCGGTGGTGGAAACGAGAACCCCCAGGCGCCACCAATCTTCAATCCGCCCGAAAGAATGGCAGTTGCATTGACAAGCTTCAGAGAGCTTGAGAGTGGATCACCTATCATTTTGTACGATCTCGAAAGTTTAATGTACCAATCATTATTAATAGTACAATTGAGATGCATTACAAAGGGGCTTGTTCACAAAGGAGATCCCTAGATGACAGAACAGGCACCACTTCAGAGCAAATTTGGCGCAGCTTCGACGGCTGCTGAAATTATCCAAGGTCACAATCTTTACGGAAAAGTCGCGGTGGTGACGGGCGGTTATTCCGGCATCGGTTTAGAAGTTGCCAGACTTATGGCCCAGGCCGGTGCGAAGGTTATTTTGCCCGCCCGCAATCCTGAAAAGGCACAAACTGCAATCGAGCCTTATGCGGATCTGAACATGGAAATTGTTCCGATGAACCTGATGGATCCAGAGTCAATCACGGCATTCAGCCAATGGTTTGCGCAGACGGGTCAGTCCTTGGATATTTTGATCAACAATGCGGCCATCATGGCTTGTCCGTTGATACGTGATGACCGGGGGTTTGAAGCACAGTTTTCAACCAATCATCTTGGACATTTTCAGCTGACTGTCGGTTTGTGGCCTGCGTTGCGAATGGCAGGTACGTCGCGCGTGGTGACGGTTTCTTCACGCGGCCATTTCCGTGGTCAGGTCGATTTTGACGACCCGAACTTCATGTCCCGGGCATATGACCAATGGGAAGCCTATGGACAGTCAAAATCTGCGAATGCGTTGTTTGCGATGGCAGTTGATCGGCGTGGACAATCAGATGGTATCCGGGCGTTTTCGCTGCATCCGGGCGGAATTGTCAGTACCAATCTGGCCCAGTTCATGACGGATGAGCAAATAAAGGCAACAGGGTTTGTCGACGATAACGGAATACCCATCATCGATCCGGAAAACGGTAAAAAGAATATATACCAGGGGGCGGCAACCACAATGTGGTGCGCTATCAGCCCTGAGCTTGAAGACAAAGGCGGGGTTTATTGCGAAGATTGCAACATTGCGCCGATAACAATTACGGATCAGGGCGTACGTAAAGGTGTGCGGCCCTGGGCATGTGACGCCGACATTGCCGAACGTCTTTGGAAGCTTAGTGAAGAATTGACCGGCTTTGGTCTTTCGTAACGCGCTTGTCGATGATGGAAAAGCCCGATGCGTAAGGGCCTGCCCTGTTCGGGGGCCTTTGTCGCATGCGGGACAAAGGCCTTGAATGGCGAGGTGCCCTGTTGGGTTTGGTCAAACCGTCGGGACTGTGCCGCCATCAATAACATATTCTGTACCAGTGATCGCGCCCGCGCGATCAGAGGTGACAAAGGCGATCAGGTTGGCGACTTCTTCGGGGCTGGCCGGACGGCCAAGCGGGATCCCGCCCAGCGAGTCCATGATGATCTTTTTGCCGCCTGCATAGTCAGTCCCGGCTTGGGCTGCCAGTCGCTCGGTCAGGCGCACGGCGGCTTCTGTTTCAATCCAGCCCGGTGAAACCCGCACGACCCGGACACCTTTGGGCGAGACTTCTTTCGAGAGGGACTTGCTGTATGTCGACAAGGCGGCCTTTGCCGCCGCATAGGCGGTTGTCGATTCCGGTAGCGGCAGTTGTCGTTGAATGGAGGAGACGTGAACCACCACGCCATGCCCCTGTTTGATCATGTCGGGAACAAGCTGTCGGTCCAGACGCACCGCGGGAAACAGGTTCAAATCAAGTTCCTGATGCCAGTGCGTATCTGAAAGGGCGCCAAACCCGCCAGCAGGAGAAGATGACCCGCCGAGCATGTGGACAATAATATCAACCCCGCCAAGCCGTTGCCGTGCCGCTTCGGCGACTGATATGCATCCTTGATCCGTTGTCAGATCGGCGGCGATAAACGCATCTTCGGGAAGGGTTTCGGGGCGGGAACGTGCGGCAGTGATCACGTTTGCGCCAAAGTCGCGGAACAGTTGGAAGGTTGCAGCGCCTGCACCTTTTGTGCCGCCGGTTATCAGGACGCGTTTTCCGGTAAGTTTCAGAAAATCTGTCATTATTCTACACCCATCTCGGTGATCTTGCCGTCTTTGACGAGGAAGAAATAATCGAGTGTGACCGGACTGTTGGGGAAGGTGCCACTGACCTTGGCGCGCACGGTGACCCTGTCGCCATTTGTGTTTGCCTCGATCGGTTCGGCAACATGGTTGTACTTTGCCTTGGCCGCCAGCCACCAGGTGCGTATTGCGCCCGTGCCGGTATGGTTTTCACCTTCGTCATGAACAATTGCGTCTGATGAGAAAATGTCGGTCAGAAGATCGGCGTTCTGGCCTTGATCAGCACCGAAATAGGTTTTCACGGCATTAGGCATATCCATCATCTGTCTCCGTATTGGTGAGTGATTGTTCGACAGATAGTCCTGAACTATTGTATCAACAATAAGGATAATTCTTCATATAGTGATGAATGGATCGGGATAATGGATCGTGTCGTATTGAACGATCTGGATGCTGTAATGGCGATTTCCAGACGGGGAACGTTTCGGGCGGCGGCGGTTGACATGGGCGTGTCGACAACTGCGCTCAGTCATGCCATCGGGAAGCTTGAGGCGGGTCTTGGTGTTAGATTGTTCAATCGCACAACACGCAGTGTTTCGCTTTCGGATGCAGGCAAACTGTTCGTTGAACAGGTGGGCCCGGTTCTTCAGAACATGCATGATGCACTTGAAGTTGTGCGTTCCCAGCGCGAAACGCCATCTGGCACCATTCGGATCAATGCAGCCCCGTTCGCAGCCCGCGAAGTGATTTCGCCACTTGTGTTCGAGTATCTGCGGCGGTTTCCGGACATGCATGTTGATGTTGTGACGGAAGGGCGGCTGGTTGACATTGTTGCGGAAGGTTTTGACCTTGGCGTTCGCATCCGGGATCTCATTCCCAGTGATATGATTGCAGTACCGCTTGGCAATGCGCAAAAATACGCCATCGTTGCATCACCCGAATATTTCGCGCATCACGGCAAGCCAATGGTTCCGCCTGATCTTTTGAACCACAAATGTGTTCGTGTTCGCTTGCCGGACGGGTCGGTTTTTCGATGGCGGTTTGAAAAGAATGGGGAAGCCGTTCAGATTGATGTCAACGGACCCGTGACGCTCGATGAGGCAAGTCTGGCGCGGGCCGCAGTTTTGGAAGGTGTCGGGGTCGGATGCTTTATCGAGCGAGACGTATTGGCGGATATCGAATCAGGGAGACTGGTTCGCGTTCTGGAGGACTGGACATTCCCACTATCCGAGCTGTGTCTTTATTATCCCGGACGCCGCAACCTATCGGCGGGACACAAAGCTTTCATCGCGCTTGCGCGTGAACTTGGTCGTCGGGGTGCAGGGCAAAGAAACGGTGTGTCGCCAGTCGAACTGTAAGGACCATCTTGTCCGTCGGGGATTTGTGCGCGCCCATTGAATAAGAAAAGCCCGCCGAAATCTCGGCGGGCTTTCTGTACGGATCGATCTTGAGGGATCGGACCTTAGCGGTTCTGGCGGTTTTCGATCAGATCGTCGACCACGCCCGGATCGGCAAGGGTCGAGGTATCCCCAAGCTGATCATATTCGTTAGCGGCAATCTTGCGCAGGATACGGCGCATGATTTTGCCCGAACGGGTTTTCGGCAGACCCGGTGACCACTGGATGAAGTCCGGGCTTGCGATCGGGCCGATTTCCTTGCGGACCCATTTGACCAGCTCAAGACGGAGCTCCTCGGTCGGTTCTTCACCGGCATTAAGGGTGACATAGGCATAGATACCCTGACCCTTGATGTCGTGCGGAACGCCAACCACGGCGGCCTCGGCAACCTTGGAATGGGCGACAAGCGCGCTTTCGACTTCTGCCGTGCCCATACGGTGACCAGATACGTTGATCACGTCATCGACGCGACCGGTGATCCAGTAGTAGCCGTCATCATCACGGCGGGCACCGTCGCCGGTGGTGTAGACATTGGCGAATGTGCTGAAATAGGTCTGGATGAAGCGTTCATGGTCGCCATAGACCGTACGCATCTGACCCGGCCAGCTGTCCTTGATCACAAGGTTGCCATCGGTCGCACCGGTCAGTTCCTTGCCCTCGTTATCAAGAAGGGCAGGCTGAACGCCAAAGAACGGAAGCGTTGCCGAACCCGGTTTAAGGTCGGTTGCGCCCGGAAGCGGGGTAATCAGGATGCCACCGGTTTCGGTCTGCCACCAGGTATCGACAATCGGGCAATTCCGTTTGCCGACATGCTCGTGATACCATTCCCAGGCTTCGGGGTTGATCGGTTCACCAACGGAACCAAGGATGCGCAAGCTGGACAGATCGGCCTTGTTTACCCACTGTTCGCCTTCGCGCATCAGGGCACGAATGGCGGTTGGTGCGGTATAGAAGATATTGACCTTGTGCTTTTCGCAGACCTGCCAGAAGCGCGATGCGTCCGGATAGCTCGGCACACCTTCGAACATCAGGGTCGTGGCACCATTGGCCAGCGGGCCGTAAACGATATAGCTGTGACCGGTCACCCAGCCCACATCGGCCGTACACCAGTAAACATCGCCTTCGTGGTAATCAAAGACATACTGATGGGTCATGGACGCATAAACAAGGTAGCCACCCGAGGTGTGCAGAACACCTTTCGGCTTGCCGGTCGAGCCCGAGGTATAAAGAACAAACAGCGGGTCCTCGGCATTGACTTCGGTCGGCGGGCAGTCGGCGGATGCCGCTGCGCAGACTTCGTGATACCAGACATCGCGGGTGTCGTTCCAGGCAACGTCCTTGCCGGTGCGTTTGACGACGACCATTTTCTCGACCGATTTCACGCCCGGATGAGAAAGCGCTTCGTCCGCATTGCGCTTGAGCGGAACTGCACGACCGCCACGCAGGCCTTCGTCAGAGGTAATGACAACCTTCGCACCGCAATCCTCGACGCGACCGGCAAGGGCTTCGGGCGAGAAGCCGCCAAAGACGATGGAATGGATCGCACCGATGCGCGCGCACGCCAGCATGGAAACAGCGGCTTCGGGGATCATCGGCAGATAAATGACAACGCGGTCACCCTTGCCAACACCCATCGATTTCAGCGCATTGGCGAAACGGCAGGTGCGCTCGTACAGATCGCGATAGGTGATATGTTCGGAAACGTTGGGATCATCGCCTTCGAAAATGATGGCGGTCTGATCGCCGCGCTTTTCCAGATGGCGGTCAAGGCAGTTGGCGGCAACGTTCAGCGTGCCATCTTCATACCACTTGATATAGAGATCCTTGGCGTCATAGCTGACATTTTTGACTTTGCTGTATGGCTTGATCCAGTCAATACGCTTGCCATGTTCGCCCCAGAAGCCATCCGGGTCCTCGACCGACTGTTTGTACATGGCGTCGTATTTTGTTTTGTCGATCAGGGCATTCTTTGCGATGTCGCCGGGGACGGGATAAACGTTCGCAGACATATGTGGCCTCTTGTTCGTTTCCTGTGGTCTCGTAATGCGCCGGGTGGGGGTTCCTGTTTCCGGTGTGTCGGAAAGGAGTCTGTCCCGATGCGGTATTTCGGTGCGGTTCAGGGATCGGTTTTGCCGCGGTGCCTGTTTCGTTACGGAATACAGGGCGGACAAAATGATCCTGTCGCTTGCGCCCTATGCTAGTGCGCAGAAGATATTCAGGGAATACAACTTTAGGACTGCTCAATATGGCGGATTGCCTGCCGAAATTCGGGCGCAAATGACCCGCGTATCGGCGTGGATGAATGAGATCAAGACGTACAGGTTTGGTTGGTGGCGTCGATTGTTCCTGAATATCCCGTTGATATATAGTTGAAATTTCCATTCATGCCAGCAACGGTTTACAGAAATTCGGATCTGTTTTGATTGCATTCATTTTTGTTCGGTTCTGGATTTGATGGAACAAAACAGATACAAAGAGTCCAGACGATAAACAAATGGTGGGACAATGGATCCGATTTCTTTGGCCGCAGGCGCGGTTGGCGCGGCTGTTCTGGCGCTGGTTTTCTGCATCTTGATGATCAAACGCAGCAAGGATGCCGCCAATGCCGAAACAGAGTCGCGCACCGCATTGCTGGCATCCCAGCTTGAACAGACCGAAGCAACCCGGCGTGATCTGGCAGCAGAACTGGCCGTGACGCGCGACAAGCTCGCGGAAAGTTCGGAAAAGCGGGCCATTGCCGAAACCACAGCCAACCGGGTGCCGATCCTTGAAGCCGAGATGAAGGAACTGCGTGTTGCCCTTGATCACTGGCGCGAAAAGGGATCGGAGCTTGAGACCGCACTTGAGAAAGAGCGCGAGGCGGCGGCTGAAAAACTGGCGATGCTTGAAGACGCCAAGACCAAGCTTCTTGATAGTTTCAAGGCGCTGTCATCCGATGCGCTCAAGGTCAATAACGACGAGTTCCTGAAACTTGCACGTGAAAACTTTTCGCGTTTGCAGGAAGGGGCGAAGGGTGATCTGGAAAAACGTCAGCAGGCAATTGACGGCCTTGTGAAACCCATCAAGGAACGTCTTGAGGCCTTTGATACCAAGGTTAACGAACTTGAAAAAAACCGCAAGGAAGCCTATGGCGAGCTGCGCGAGCAGGTTGGAACCCTGGTGCAATCGCAGAACCGGCTTTCGAAGGAAACCCAGACGCTGAGCTCGGCCTTGCGGTCAAGCTCGTCGGTATCGGGCAAGTGGGGCGAGTTGCAGCTTAAGCGCATTGTCGAGCTGGCCGGGATGCTCAAGCATTGTGATTTTGACGAGCAGGTCCATTTCAACACCGACGAGGGTATCCAGAAACCCGATATGGTCATTCACCTGCCGGGTGGGAAAAACATTGTGGTTGATGCCAAGGCCCCGACATCGGCCTATCTTGAGGCGATTGACGAGAAATATGACGATGAACGCCGCGAAGCATTGATGGCGACCTATGTCACCAATGTGCGCAAGGTGATCACGGACCTTTCGAAGAAATCCTATTGGAAGTCGGTCGACAGCCCGGAATTCGTGGTGCTGTTCCTGCCCGGGGAAAGCTTTTTCTCGGCGGCCCTTGAACGCGATCCGCGTTTGATCGAGGACAGTTTCCGCGATGGCGTGATTCTTGCGACCCCGACCACTTTGCTGGGATTGCTCAAGGCGGTGGCATATGGCTGGCGTCAGGAAGCATTGGCCGAAAATGCGCGCGATATCAGCGAGATTGGCCAGCAGCTGTTTGATCGTCTTGGCACGCTTGCCAAGAATTTCAGCACCATGGGCAAGTCGCTTGAAAGCACGGTCAAGAATTACAACAAGACGCTTGGTTCGCTTGAAGGATCGGTTCTGGTGTCGGCCAGGAAGCTTAAGGAAAAGCATATCGTTGCCGATGACCGCATGATCGAGGAACCCGCCCCGTCCGAAACCCATGTACGTGACATTACAAAGATGGAACTTCTGGCCGGGCCGGACGACAATCCCGCCGAGGAATAAGGGTGGATCGGGGTATCAACCGGGTGTGACATGGCTGATACCCGCCATCGATTGGCCCAGCTTTCTTGACTTGGACGTCGGGAAACCTTATCTCGAAGCGCGAAATTCGCTATAATACAGACCAGAATTCAGTTCGAAATCGGATCAGAGACCCATGGCCCTGCGTGAAATCCTTATCGTTCCAGACCCGCGCCTGAAAAAGGAATGCGAACCGGTCACGGACGTGAATGATGAGATCAGAACCCTGCTTGATGACATGCTTGAAACCATGTACGCGGCACCGGGCATTGGTCTTGCGGCACCGCAGATCGGTGTGATGAAGCGCGTTGTCGTCATGGATGTATCCGATGACAAGGACAAGCCCGAGCCGATGAAACTGATCAACCCGGAGATCATCTGGGAGTCCGAAGACACGTCGGTCTATCAGGAAGGCTGTCTGTCGATCCCGGAACAATATGCCGATGTTGAACGCCCGGCCGAGGTCGGCGTGCGTTACCTTGATGAAAATGGCAAGGAACATGAGATCGAGGCAGAAGGCCTGCTTGCGACCTGCATCCAGCACGAGATTGATCATCTCGACGGTGTTCTGTTCACCGATTATCTGAGCGCGCTCAAGCGCAACATGATCCTGAAAAAGGTCCAGAAGCTTCAGAAGACCAAAAAGTCTGCCTGATGACGCTGATTACACTGTGATCTGATGCAAAGGGGCCGGTTATCCGGCCCTTTTTATTTGTCCGGATTTATTTGTCCGGATTTATTTGCCCGATTTATTTACCCGATTTATTTACCCGGGCGTTTGAGTGTGTCGGGATCAAGACCGGCAATCCATCCTTCGCGCTTACGGATGCAGGGATCGTCTGGCAGAAATTCGGGACGCTTGCCATCGGCGATCCGGATCAGTCCCATGACACCAACCAGCGCATCAAATGCATCATCCTTCCCCTGTTCCGGGCCAAATCCCGATTGGATGTCGGCGAGGACGGCAGGGCTTATTTCAATCCCGTTTTCGGGGGCATAGGTGCACAGATGTTTGATGGCACTTGCACGGCTTTTCTGATTTGATTTAGTTAACTCACTTATACCCAGCCAGTCATAGATTTCACCGGGATAGGTTTCGATCAATGTGACGCCGGGTTGGGCAGAACAGGTTGCAAGATCACCATCAAACGGCCAGATATGAAAGCCGTTGCGATATCCGGGGATGACCAGATGTTCAAGACCATGGAGCATGCCCTTGCCGACCTGATTGGCCCCCAATGTCCAGAAGGACGGGCAGGCGGCATTGCGCTTGTCGGTCGGGAATTCACATTGGCGATGCAGATCAGTGAAATCAGACAGCCCAAGCGCCGAAACAAGATGTTCGCGCTTTACACTGCCCTTGATGCCCGATGATTTCGGATAGAAGGGACGCCGGTGGGAAATCTGGTCACGGGTTTCACAGACGTCGGAGAATTCGCGCCAATCCTTGGTAAATAGCAGATCCGTGAGTGTCTTGAAGTCGGCTATATTTGCGCCATCATACCAGTAGCGGGCAAAGCCGATGGGCATATCAAGTCCCAGCCAGATGCGCTGGTCCCGACCATGCTCGGACATGGAATGGCGAAACTGGTTCAGCATCCCGACCGGTTCGATGGCATGTATTTGCCAGCCGCTTGTTGTCCGGCGGGCTTTGGCCACCCAGCGGGCCTTGACCGATATGCTCCAGTCGGCGTGACAGATATGATCAACCGGGTATTTGCGCGGTTTGAATAAGGCTTGGCTTGTCATTTCGACAAGATAACGCCAAATTGCCGCCCTGGAATAGCAAAGACCGCTGGTCTTGCCCCGATCTTGTGATGAATGCCCAATCTTGTGATGAATGGACGTGACGATATGACCAAGCTGCGTATTGCCTTTATGGGAACCCCGGACTTTGCCCTTGTGGCGCTTAAGGATCTGGTTGCAGCCGGGCACGATGTTGTGTGCGTCTATTCCCAGCCGCCGCGTCCGGCCGGCCGTGGTCAAAAGGAAACGCCAAGCCCGGTTCATGGATGGGCCGCCGAGCAGGGTATAGAAGTTCGCCATCCCGTATCGCTTAAGTCCGACGCGGAAAAACAGGCCTTTGCCGATCTTGATCTCGATGTTGCGGTGGTGGCGGCCTATGGGCTTATTCTGCCCAAGGCGATCCTTGATGCGCCGAAATATGGCTGTCTGAACATTCACGCATCACTGTTGCCGCGCTGGCGCGGGGCGGCCCCGATCCAGCGGGCCATTCTGGCAGGCGACGCGGCGACGGGGGTTACCATCATGCAGATGGATGTCGGGCTTGATACCGGCGATATGCTTCTGATCCGCGACATTCCGATTACCCCGGAAACCTATGCCAATGCGCTCCATGATGATCTGGCAGCACTGGGCGGGGAGATGATTGTTGAAGCGCTGGATAAGCTTCCAAAGGGAGAGCTTGTGGCAACCAGACAGCCCGAAGAGGGCGTGACCTATGCCGCCAAGCTTGAGCGTGCCGAGGCCAAGCTTGATTTTGCCGATGATGCGGCGAGTCTGGAACGGAAAATCCGTGCCTTTACGCCATGGCCGGGAGCCTATTTCGAACTGGGCAAGGAACGGATCAAGGTGCAAGCCGCCGAAGTGATCGACCAGTCCGGTCCGGTTGGCGAGATTCTTGACGATGCCCTGACAATTGGTTGTGGCAGCGGGGCGCTTCGCCCGACCCGCATTCAGCGCCCGGGCAAGGCCGCAATGGATACCGATGCGGTTCTGCGCGGGTATGACAAGCTGGCAAAGGGCGTGGTTCTGGGCTGATGGCGGGGGATATTGTACGCCCGGACCGCGCAAATCCGGCTGATCTTGTCATTCGTCCGGCCTTTAACAGCGATGGTGACGCGATCGCGGTCCTGATCGCGGGGGTTTTTGCCGAATATCCCGGCTGCGTCTTTGATCGCGGGCTCGAATTCCCCGAACTTGATGCGATTGCCGATGATTTCAAACAGGCCGACGGGCGGATCTGGGTTGTGGTTGATCCGGCGGCGCGGGTTCTGGGATGTTTTGGTGTTAAATATGACGCGGCGACCAGGGAAGCAGAACTTCACAAGGTCTATCTGCATCGCGAGACCCGTGGGCAGGGCATGGCCCAGAAACTGATGGCCAAGGCGCTGGCGTGGTTGGTGGAGAACCATCCGGATTGCGCAACCGTGATGCTCTGGACCGATACGCGGTTTGAAGCGGGTCATCGCTTCTATGAGAAATGCGGCTTTGCGCGCACAGGCGAAAGCCGCATCCTTGATGATCTTAGTGCCTCGTCGGAATATCAGTTCCGCTTTGACTTTGCGGCCTATCAGAAAGCCCTGTCGTTCTAGGTCCTTATTGATCCGCCGGTTCGGTCGGTCCGCCATCGGCGGGCGCGGCATCAGCGGGGCGACGCACAGAACGGGCATCGCGGAAGCCAAGCTCCCATGGCGGGACCGGGGTGAATTTTTCGGCCAAAAAGTCGACAAAGGCGCGGACCTTGGGCGACAGGTGGCGCTTATGCGGATACACCGCCGAGATCCACGCCTGATCATGGACATATTCGGTCAGAACCGGGGTAAGACGTCCGGCACGGATGTCTTCATGAACCAGATATTCAGCCAGACGCGCCATGCCAAGACCGGCCAAAACTGCTTCGTGAAGCACGTCACCGTCATTGGCCGAGAACGACCCCTGTGCGCGGAAGGCCACGTGACCGTCCGGGGTTTCAAAGTGCCAGTCGTTAAAGCTTTCGCGCGATGACAGATGCAGACAGTTATGGTTTTCCAGATCCTGCGGCTTGCGCGGGATGCCGTTCTTTTCGAGATATTCCGGCGAGGCAACAATCATACGGCGGTTGACCGCATATTTGCGCGCGATCAGTGACGAATCCTCAAGAGCGGACAGTCGAATGGCCAGATCATAACCATCGTTGACCAGATCGGTAAATTTATCATCAAGCGTCAATTCGATCCGGACATCGGGATAGCGGGCCAGAAATTCCGGGATCAGGGGGACTACCTGCATCTTGGTGAAGGCAACCGATGCATTGATGCGCAATGTACCGCGCGGAGCGGCATAAAGCTGGGTGACGACTTCTTCGGCTTCCTCGATCTCGTTTAAGATCGTGCGTGCGCGTTCATAAAAGGCACGGCCTTCCTCGGTCAGGCTGAGCTGACGGGTGGTGCGCATCAACAGGCGCGCGCCCAGCCGGTCTTCCAGTCGGGAAATGTATTTCGACACGGCTGACGGGGACAGACGCATAGTCCTTGCAGCGGCTGAGAAGCTTCCTTCCTCAACGGCATGGACAAAGATTTCCATTTCCGCGGCACGATCCATATTTCGGCATTCCTATTTATGACATTCTTTCACAAGTAATGTGCATATTGAGCTAATTCTCTTTCCCGGTAAAGAAAATTAGATTGAGTTCATCGAGAGCGACACGGCGTCGCAACGAACGAAATTTTTAGGAGGTCACCATGGCCACTTACGAAGAAATCACCACCCGTTACATCTCCGCCACCGAAATCGAAGCAGGTGTACGTAAAGGTCAGCAGCTGCGCGCTGAGTTCGTAGGTTCCTTCTTCCGCAACCTGTTCAAAGGTTCGGACAAGGCATCCGACATCAAGCATCCGGCCGGTACCGTTGGCGGTGCTGCCTGATCAGACGATTGCGCGCGGTCGAGCACCGATTGAGTTTCCTCCCCAAGAGGTGCTCCCGCACGCTGGACTACCGATTTCTATCTAGCGTCTTCCTCCCTATTTGACGCTGTTTTCCCGACTGGCCCGGTCACTTTTGTGATCCGGGCCATTTTTTTCGGCAATTGGCAGCACCGGCCTTTGCAAAGGGCAGCGTAAAACAGGCCTGGCAGCATGTGGGGCGGTATCGTATCGACTGCTAAGGGTTCCCCCGGGATGTTGTTTGCCTGGCTGCCCCAATCTGCCTGTGTGTCGGGTGATCCTGCCTGTCTTGTGGTCTGCGGAGCGGCTGTTTGCCAGCCGCCCGGCTATTGCGAATCCTGTGGGCTGATGCCCGGCGGGACGTAGAAGCCTGGACGTTCGGACAGCCAGGACAGGATGCTGATCACGGCCATGACAATCAGGGTGGCCATCAGCATGACCTCAATGGAAATGTCGGCGGCAAACATCCAGCCATAAATCGCCGGTCCCATGGCGGAGGCCAGCACCATCACAGCGGTCAGGGTGCTACGCACCGCCCCGATTTCATCAAGCGGCACCAGTTCCGGGATGATGGCGGTGCGCAAGGTGGTGGCAAAACCGACGGTAATACCGACCAGACCCATATAAATCAGAATGGCAAAGGGTTGAGTGGTTGATGCAAGGACAACAATTCCCAGCATCATCGGGATCAGATGCCAGGGAAACAGTCGGCGTGCGGAATGTTTGTCAATCAGCGGACCGCTGCCAAAGGCCCCCATCACCGATGTCACGGCAAAAACGGTAAATCCCGCCGCAAACCAGCCAAGATCAATATCCTTATGACTTGAAATCGTCCCCTGATGGAAAAACAGGGCGGTCATGATCAGGGGCGGTGCAGCCAGCATCGGCATACAGAACCAGACATAAAGCGATCTGAACAGGCGGGGATGTTCCGGATCGGATGGCGCAGCCTGATCATTGCTGTTATCGGCGTTAAGGGCGGTTTGCGACTCGCCATTGGTTGCGGATGCGGTTTTGGGGGCAGTTTTGTCCTTGCGAGCCGGGGCGGCGCGGAATTTCTGATCACCGCGGATCAGCAGAATGGCAACCGGTATCAGCACCCCCACGATAAAGGCCGCCGACCCGGCATAGGTATAGCGCCAGCCGACGGTGGCAATCAGTGCGAGAAGTGTCGCCGGAAGGATCGCCTCGGCCAGTGGAAAGCCGAAACTTGCGATCGCAAGGGCACGCCCGCGATGCTTGCTGAAATAGCGTGCGATGCCGGTCATGCTGACATGGCTCATCAATCCCTGCCCGGCGAGGCGCAAGACAAACAGGGCGGCAATCAGCATCCAGACATTGCTGGCAACCGAAATCATCACACAACCAAGGGCAAGAAGTCCCAAGGTGGCAAGGCTGTAGGACAGGATATCGACCTTGTCGATCCAGCGCCCGACGACCGGCAGACACAGCGCGCTGCCAATCGTGATTCCGGCATAGATATTGGCAAACTCGGTCGCGTTCAGACCGAGGCTTGCGGAAATGAACGGAACAAAAAGCGCAACCAGAAAGGTCTGACCAAAGGAAGAGCCGAAACTGTGTAATACGCCAAAGGCAAGCTGCCTTGGGGCCTGACGCAGCAGAAGAATAAACTGCATGGAAGATGATGTTTCCGGAGTTAAAAGGGGCGCGTTCAGAAGCAGGATTTATTTGTATGAGTAATACTGTATCGATTCAATTCCGGTCGGTCTACTGCCCGGTCGGGTAGGGTGAACGAATGTTGACCTGAAGGGAACCGCCCCAAAGAAAAAGCCCGCAGGGGTGAGGCTGCGGGCTTTGTTCAAAGGTCTGTCAGGCGGTGCCTAGCTGGTGACAGCGCTTGGCGTTGCGCCGTTCTTTTTGCTTTTCCACCAGTTAAAGCCAAGAACCACAAGCAGGACGACGGTGCCGGCAATTTCAGCTTTGACGTCGGGATAGAACACGCCAATCGTTGCCGGAACGATCACGATGCGCGAAATCACATCCATATGATCAAACAGATAGCCTTCAAGGGCAGCGGCAAAGGCGACCAGACACAGGATGGCGGTAAAGCCGGTCCACAGAACGATCTCGATTGCGCCGCCTTCGATGATTTCCGGATTGAAGACCATGAAGGCCGGGATCAGATACAGGCCCTTGGCGAATTTCCAGGCCTGAATACTGGTCTCCATGGGGCTTGCATTGGCGATTGCCGCCCCCGCGAAGCCTGCCAGCGCAATGGGTGGTGTCACGTTACTGTCCTGCGAGTACCAGAAGACCACGAGATGGGCGATCAGAAGCGGGATACCGAACTCGTTCGACAGTGCCGGACCGACCAGAACGATCAGAACGATATAGGATGCCGTCACCGGCAGACCCATGCCGAGGATCAGGCTGGCCAGCAGAACCAGTACAAGGGCCAGAACGATGTTGCCGCCAGAAAACGCGATCATCATCGACGAGAATTTCAGGCCAAGGCCGGTCAGACCGACAACGCCAACGATGATCCCGGCAACCGCACAAGCCATCGAAACGGCAACGGCGTTTTTCGCACCAAGTTCAAGAGCGGCGATGGTAATCGCGATGCCCTTTTTGATGGCCTGTTTCAGCCCGTCATGGGTCGGCTTTTCACCATTTTGCGGGGCGACCACGAAATACCAAAGGGCATAACGCAGGGCTGCAACCGCCATAACCGAAATGATGGCCCAGAAGCCGACGCGCATCGGCGAGATATTGAGCACCAGCAGATAAATCAGAATGCCAAGCGGCAGGATGAACTGCCAGCCTTCCTTGAGAACTTCACGCCAGTCGGGCAGTTCTTCGACCGGCATGCCGCGCATGCCGTTCTTGAGTGCGACGATGTGGACGAACAGATAAACCGTTCCGAGATACAGGATCGCCGGGAAGATCGAGATCATGACGATGTCGAGATAGGGCACCTGGGTATATTCGGAAATCAGGAAGGCACCAGCACCCATCAGGGGCGGGGTGATCTGGCCGCCCGTGGATGCCGCAGCTTCAATACCACCGGCCTGTGCCGGGCGGTAACCGAGTTTCTTCATCAGCGGAATGGTGAAGGCGCCGGTTGTCACAACGTTGGCAATTGCCGATCCACTGATAGATCCCATCCCGGCCGATGCCAGAACCGCAGCCTTGGCCGGGCCGCCGGCCTTTTTACCCGTGGCGGCATAGGCCATGTCGATAAAGAATTTGCCCGCGCCGGTGACTTCAAGGAAGGCACCAAACAGCACGAACATGAAGATATAGGTCGCAGCAACCCCCATCGGCAGGCCATAGATGCCTTCCTGACCAAGGTAGAGCTGACCGACAAGGCGATCAATATCGGCACCGCGATGGGCCAGAATGCCCGGAAGCCATTCGCCAAGCCATGGAAGTGCGCCACGCGGACCCGAAAGGGCATAGATGATGGCGACAACGCCGATCACGGTCATGCCAAGGCCGACTGCACGGCGGCTTGCTTCGAGCACGGTCACGGTTGCAATCACACCGATGATCAGGTCGGTGTTGCTCCAGAAACCGGCGCGATTGATGATCGCATCCAGATAGAAGGATAGATAGAAGCCTGTCGTAAAGGCACCGGCGAGGAAGGCGATATCAATCATCCATCCGAGTGCGCCGCGCTTCTTGTTGCTGCCAAATACCGGGAACATCAGGAAGGCAAGGAACATGACGAAGGCAAGATGGATGCTGCGCTGATAAAACAGACCAAGCGGCTCGATCCCGGCGCCATACATCTGGAACAGGGAGAGTGCGACAGCAACAATCGAAATTGCCAACACAACCATCTTGGGTTGTGGCAGTTTGTCCGTCATGGACGGAAACGGTGCCGGTTCAGACATTAAACTTATTCCCCGGTATCAAGGCGGATGGTGACACGTGTGTGTTCAGCCATCTTTGAAAGATAGATTTCGTCACCATCGGTTGTGACGATACGGTGATTAACTGCAAGAGACCCGACGCGCAGCACATAGGCGTTGCCCGCTACAGGTTCATCAATATCTTCGATCCAGTATCCGCCGCCTTCGGCGCTGGTCAGCGTCCCACGACCGGGGAAATGTCCCAGTCCTGCTGCGAAGTCGGGTTGATAGGCGCGATGAAGAACCATCTTGCCGAGATCGTCTATGTAACAGTCGATCACGCCATCACCGGTAACAGAATGATTCCAGTAAAGGCACCAGCCGGTCTGTCGTGGAATGTCGGTCCTTGCGAGAACCGAACCATCCGGGCCGATAACTTCAAGATGATCGACGGTGGTGCCGGGTTTAACTTCCTGTTGGCTGGCAGGGCCAGCACAGGCTGTGATCGAGAGAAGAAGGGCGGCCAAAAGAGGCCGCCCAAACTTTTGCGAAATCATGGACGCAGTTTTTCCGGGATCGGGAAACCGGTTTCTTCGTAGTAACGAAGGGCGCCCGGATGCATCGGGATCGGGGTCGAACCCAGTGCGAAGTCAATGGTGGTATCGTTGGCTGCCGGATGGATGGCGATCAGTTCGTCGACCTTTTCAAACAGGGTCTTGGTAATCTGATAAGCCAGTTCCTCGTCCATTTCGTCGCTTACGAACAGAACGTTCGGGGTCGAAATGGTGTTAACCGGTGCGGTTACGCCTTCGTAGATGCCTTTGCGCAGGGCATAGGGTGCGAAGGTCGGTTCTGCATCAAGTGCTGCGAGGATTTCATCATCGGTCAGCGCGATCAGCTTGATGTTACGCGTGGTTGCAAGGTTCAGGATCGAGCTGGTGGGCGGGCCGACGCTCCAGAAACCGGCATCGATGTCGCCATCGCGGATTGCATCAGCGGTTTCGTTGAAGTTCAGGCGCTGCTCTTCGATGTCATCATAGGTGATGCCATTGGCTTCGAGCAGGGTTTTGGCCGAAACTTCGGTCCCCGAACCCGGTGCGCCAACAGAAACGCGCTTGCCCTTAAGGTCGGCAAGGCTGTTGATGCCGCTATCGGCAAGGGTAACGAGCTGAACAGCGTTCGGATAGATCGAAGCCAGTGCGCGCACGTTATCAAGGGTACGGCCTTCGAATTTGCCGGTTCCGGTGTAACCTGCATAAACGGTATCGGCCAGACCGATTGCGATGTCACTGTCGCCACGGGAAACCAGACCCATGTTTTCAACAGATGCACCGGTAACTTCGGCAACGGCACTTGAACCATCAATATATTTCGTGATCAGTTCCGCAAGGCCACCGCCATACGGATAATAAACGCCGCCGGTCCCGCCGGTTGCGATCGAAAGCTGCTGTGCTGAAGCAGAAGTAGCGGTCAGCATCATGGCTGCGGCTGCTGCGGAAAGCAGAGTACGTAGCTTCATGGTAGTCCTCCCTAGGGTTAACACTTCTAATGTCCAATTAATCAAAGATCGCTACAGAATACGGTTCTTCACGTTCTTTACCGGCCAATTGTCATGGCCTGTTATTCTTGGATTTCACGGATGTCCGGTGTGGCTGTCATGATGACATGAAGCCTGGTCGCTTCCGGTTCCGTTCGACGCCAGCTGCGCACAAAGCAATTCTGGCAGGTCGATGAAATCATGTAAGAGAGTTGATATGCAAAACAGCCATCTGGAAAACCCGGATCGGGCTGGCTGTCTGAATCTCCTCCCTGTGTTTTTGTCATTTTATCATTTTGGTACTCGAATGTGCAATGAGTATGCCAAAACAGGAATAAAAAATATTATTTAAAATCAAATACTTATTTTGGGCTTAATTGAGAAATCGGCATAATATTGCCGATCTGATGATTTTGATCGGCGGAATGTTGCCGATATGCCGGTCTGATCAGAGTGGCTTGTCGCGCCGGATGTTCAGCTTTTTCATCTTTTCATTCAGGGTCCGGCGCGGGATGTCGAGTTCTTCCATCACCGATTTGACATTGCCGTCATGGCGATCAAGTGCATCACGAATGACGCGTTCCTCGAAGTCACGGACCTGATCGGCAAGCGCAAGGGTCGTTGATGGTTTGCCTGCCGGATCAAACCCGCCCTTGAACAGGCGTTTGAAACGTTCTTCGGCACTTCCGACCAGCAAGACGTACCGTTCTGCCATGTTTTTAAGTTCGCGGACATTGCCGGGCCATTCATGGGCCTTGAGTTGCGCGATCAGTTCCGGTGTCAGTCGTTCATAGGGGCGCTCGAACCGTTCGGCCGCACGTTCGGCAAAGATATCAAACAGAAGGGCAATATCATCCTTGCGATCCCGCAAGGATGCGATGGCCAGTTCAAAGGTATTGATGCGAAACAGAAGGTCTTCACGGAAATTGCGTGCGCTGACCGCATCAACCAGATCTTCGTTGGTCGCACAGATCAGCCGGAAGTCAACTTTGACCGGTGCGTTTGAGCCAACACGCACGACTTCGCGCTGTTCGATCACGCGCAGCAATTTGGCCTGAAGGGCCAGCGGCATGCTTGAGATTTCGTCAAGAAACAGCGTACCGCCAATGGCGTGTTCGATCCAGCCGATCCGTTGGCTGACCGCCCCGGTGAAAGAGCCTTTTTCATGACCGAACAGTTCGCTTTCAGCCGTACTTTCGGGAATGGCAGCACAGTTTACAGCGACGAATTTTTCATCGTGCCGGTCACTGAGATCGTGGATGGCGCGTGCGACCAGTTCCTTGCCGGTACCGGTTTCACCCGAAATCAGAACCGGGACTTCGGTCGGGGCAATATTGGCGATTTCGTCCTTAAGCGCACGCATCGGCAAAGAATTGCCGATCAGGCGGCTGTCCAAACTGCTGCGATGGATGATCTGTTGACGAAGCTGGCGGTTTTCGAGAACCAGACGACGCTTTTCAATGGCGCGTTCGAGACTTTCGACAATGTCTTTGGGCTCGAACGGTTTTTCGACGAAATCATATGCGCCGCTTTTCATTGCCTCGACCGCCATCGGGACATCGCCATGGCCGGTCATCAGGATGACGGGAATGTCGGAATCCGCCGAAAGGACGGATTTGGTAAATGTGATGCCATCAAGTTTGGGCATTTTCACATCCGTCAGGATGACACCAGCAAAATCGGGACGGATATCGCGCAGCGCCTCGCGCGCGTCCTCATAGACCGTGACATCGAAATCCGAAAGTTCCAGCCATTGCGACAGCGCCATGCGCATCGCGGCATCGTCATCAACAATGATGATGTGCGGTTTGGTGATCGGATCTTGCATCTGGCTGATTGACGTCACTGTTTCCTGTCCCTGAGCAGCGGCAAACGAACTTCGAAGCAGGCACCGCCCATTGTGGTGTTATAGGCTTTGATGGTGCCGCCAAAGTCCCGCACAATGCCATAAGTTACTGAAAGTCCCAATCCCACACCTTGTCCCGGATCCTTGGTGGTAAAGAACGGGTCAAACAGAAGTGCCAGCGTTTCGTCATTCATGCCCGGTCCGGTATCGGTGATGTGCATGGTAACATCATCGGCATCGGTGGCCAGATCGATGCGGATGCGTTTAACCCCGCTATCTTCCATTGCATCAAGCGCATTGCGGATGATGTTGACGCAAATCTGTTCGATCCGGACCAGATCGGCCCGGATGATCAGGGGGTAATCCGGTTCGTTGCGTTCCAGGCTGCAATTTTCGGACTCAAGCTGTGGACGCAGAAGTTGCAAGGCGTTCCCGAGAGCAACTTTCAAATCAACCGGTTCAAGCACACCGGTCGATTTGCGTGAAAATGTCTTGAGCTGTCCGGTAATCGCGCCCATGCGTTCGGTCAGGGATGAAATCTGGCTGATATTCTGGTCAAGCTGGTCGGTTTTGCCGCGGTCAAGCATCAGTTTGGCACTGGCACAGAAAGTCCGGATTGCGGTGATCGGCTGATTGATTTCATGGGCGATGGCTGCTGACATCTGACCAAGGGCGGCCAGTTTTCCGGCCTGGACCAGTTCATTCTGGGTGCCGCGCAGCTCGTCTTCGGTCTTGCGGCGTTCGGCAATTTCTTCTTCGAGCCGGGTATTGAGCGCCTGGATGCGTTCAAGTTCGCGAGCTTCACGCTGGGATGCGAGTTTAAGCTCGCGCTCGCGCAAGAACAGGATCAGCAAAACGATCATGCCCCCGCCAATGATGGCGATCAGCATGACAGCGGCCTGACGGTCGGTAACCTGATCCATCGAGGTCAGATAGAAGATGCGCCAGTCACTGCCGCGGATCGGTTTGCTGTCAAACAGGTAACGGTGGGAACTGATGGTGACGATGCCCGAACCTTTTGCCAGTTGTTGCCCGACATTCAATGATGTCAGTTCGCGACCGGGATATTGGCGGTTCAGGTTGATACGGGTGCGATCAGTATCGGAAAGCGGGGACAGGGTCCGGTATTTCCAGTCGCCGCGACTGGTCAGGGTGATCACACCGTCGGCATCGGCAACGAAAACGGTTTCGCCGCCTTCCTGCCAGTTCATTTCAACTTCATCGAGTTCGAGTTTGACGACGACGACACCGATGATCTCGCCATTCTGGAAAATCGGATTGGAGATGAAAACACCAGCGCGTCCGGTGGTGACGCCGATCCCGAAAAAGAATCCCTCGTTCCCGGCAAGGGCCAGACTGTAATAGGGGCGGAACGAATAGTCTTCGCCAACAAAACTGTCCGGTGTGTTCCAGTTGCTGGATGCGACGGTGACACCGGTTCTATCAAGAACATAAAGGGCTGCTGCACCGGACCGGTTGTTGACCCGTTCCAGATAAAGATTGGCGATCTGGGCTGTTTGCGGGTCAGAGATGGCCTGGATCACCTGATGATGGCGGGCAACCACATAGGGAAGGTAGCGATACCGGTCAATCGCCGCACGCAGGGAGCTGTCATAAAGGGCCAGACGGGCCTGACCGGTTGATTGCAGTTCGCGGATGGTCAGATTGCCGGTCGAACTGACGGCAAGCCAGACCACCAAAGCCGATATCAGCGTGCCGGCAAAGGTCAGGCTTGCGCGACTGAAATTGCGTAACCAGTAAAAAATTGCGGCCTCCGATCCCGTTTGGGACCCTTTTTGTGTTTTGCGCGTTTGTACCGGGTCCGCGCTTTTATTCTGATGGGGTGATTGTTATTGGGCAGAATGGCGCAAAGTCAACAAATACAGGCAAGCCGTGCCAGAGATGATGCGTGTATTCGATGAGCCTTAATTATGCCGCAAGTGGTTATTTTTTCGCCACATTGGAATGTAAATTGTATAGTCACAAAACTAACGAACGAATTGTATCTGTCCAGATGACGAGGTCCAGGTGAGTAAGATCGCACTTGTTGATGACGACCGTAATATCCTGACGTCTGTTTCCATGGCTTTGGAAGAAGAGGGTTATGAGGTCCTGACATATTCCGATGGTTCGGAGGCATTGCATGCCCTGACCAAGGAAGAGCCGGATCTTGCCGTGCTTGATATCAAGATGCCGCGCATGGATGGACTGGAACTTCTGACCCATCTGCGCAAGAAAACCGAAATGCCGGTGATCTTCCTGACGTCCAAGGATGACGAGGTTGATGAACTGACCGGTCTGCGTCTTGGCGCGGATGACTACATCAAAAAACCGTTCTCGCAGCGTTTGCTGATTGAACGTATCCGCACATTGCTGCGCCGTTCGGAAATCATGCGGGCCGGTGGTATTCGCCCGAACGGGTCCGATGATGTGTTGCAGCGCGGGGATCTGGTTCTTGATCCGTCACGCCACATGTGCAGCTGGAAAGGGCAGCATGTGAACCTGACCGTGACCGAGTTTCTGCTGATTCAGGCATTGGCAAAACATCCGGGTCATGTGAAGAACCGTGACCAGCTGATTGATGCGGCCTATGGCGAACATATCTATGTCGATGACCGCACCATCGACAGCCACATCAAGCGCCTGCGCAAGAAATTCCGCGAGACCGACAAGGAATTCAAGGAAATCGAAACCCTGTATGGCGTTGGCTACCGCTATCGCGACTCTGCCACGGTGGCAGGATAATCAGATGAATTCTGGTGCCGGAGCATGTCTGTTCCGGCACCTATCGTTTTGCAGGCCCGATCCAAGCGGGCCAGTTACGCAGGTTTGAATGAGCGATCAAAGCGCTGGCGATCATGACCAGACGACAGGCCAGTCCGAAACACGGGCGGCACGCATAGAGGAACGCCACGGGCTGTTTTCCCCTTTGACCTGGCGCATTCTTGCCGTGAATGCGTTGGCTTTGTTTGTGCTGGTTGCAGGTATTCTGTATCTGGGCCGCTACAAGCAGGAACTTATTCATTCCGAACTTGAAGCCATGGCCGTGCAGGCGGAAATGTATGCCGCCGCCCTTTCGACGTCTGCGGTCAGTGCCGAAGATGATGCGACCAACCGGGTGAAGCTTGAAGTCGCGCGCGAGATGGTGCGTCGGCTTGTTGGCATTACCGGCGCACGCACACGGCTTTTTGCCACCAATGGCAAGCTGATGGCCGATAGCCGTAATATCCAGTCCTTTGGCGCAGGCACCATTCAGGCCGAAGAACTTCCGGCACCGGGCGAAGAAGATGCCTTTGCCGATATCATGCGCAAACTGACCGACGGGCTTCTGACCCTGTTTGAAGGCGAGCAGCCCTTGCCGCTTTATGTCGATCCGCCCGTGGCAAGTGCAGCCGATTACCCCGAAGTTCGTGCGGCATTGGCGGGGTATTCGCGCGGTGTTGTGCGTGTGGATAGCCAGGGGCGCCGGGTCTTGTCGGTGTCGGTTCCCGTGGCGCGTTTCAAGCAGGTTCTGGCGTCGGTGATGCTGACCAAAAGTGGCGACACAATTGAAAGCGCGCTGCATGCGGTGCGGCTTGATATCCTTAAAATCTTTGTTTTTGCCTTTGGCATCACGGTGTTGCTGTCGATCTATCTGGCTGGCGTGATTACCCGGCCGTTAAACCGGCTGGCGCGTGCAGCCGAACGGGTCCGGCGCAGCAAGAACCGCCAGTTCACCATTCCCGATCTGTCGGATCGCCGCGACGAGATCGGTGATCTGTCGACCACGCTGCGCGATATGACCGAGACCCTTTGGGACCGCATGGATGCGATTGAACGGTTTGCCGCCGATGTGGCGCATGAAATCAAAAACCCGCTGACATCGCTGCGCAGTGCGGTGGAAACGGCAACGCGTCTCAAGGACCCGGAACGCCAGCGTCGCCTGATGGAAATCATTGCCGAGGATGTGCAGCGTCTGGACCGTCTGATCAGCGATATTTCCGACTATTCGCGGATGGATGCCGAATTGTCGCGCGCCGAATCCGAAGAAGTTGATCTTCGGGTTCTGCTGCAAACACTGGGCGAACTTTATAATGCCGATCCGTCCGGGCCGCGTATCCGGGTGTCTGTCCCCGAAAACCTGAATGTTCCGGCCCTTGAAAGCCGGTTGACCCAGGTGTTCAGAAACCTGATTTCAAACGCGATTACCTTTAGCCCCGAGGGCGGCGAAGTCCGGGTTCGGGCATGGCGTGACAAGGAACGTGCGATCATCACGATCGAGGATGACGGTCCGGGTATCCCGCCGGGCAAGGAAGAGGCGATCTTTAACCGCTTCTATACCGAGCGCCCCGCAACCGAGAAATTCGGCCAGCATTCGGGACTTGGTCTTTCGATCTCCAAGCGGATCATTTCGGCCCATAATGGCGAACTGAGCGCACAGAATCGCGTGGTCGGGGACGAGGTAAAGGGCGCTATCTTTACCATTCGTCTGCCGCTCGAATAGGGAATCGGCACCAAAAAACCGCGAAACACTTATGCGGAAGGTCAGGTTTACGCGTTTGGTGTTTGACAACAAACGCGCCGCCCCGCATCGTTTTGCCATTATGTCCCAGCTTCATGCCAATTGTGTCCAGATCGGTGACTATGCGCTTTTGCTGCGCGGTCCGTCCGGTTCCGGGAAATCCAGTATATCTCTGCGTTTGATCGATGCGGGGGGCTTTCTGATCGCAGATGACCGGACAGACCTTGTTGCACGCGACGGGCGCCTGATTGCAACATCGCCCGCAACGATTGCCGGATTGTGTGAAGTGCGCGGGCTTGGCATTGTGCGCGGATTGCCACAACGTCCTGAAGGCGATGTCAGGGTGGTGATTGATCTGGTCGATGATCCTGATCTTGTGGAACGAATGCCTCATGGCACATCAGAAGAGATTTGTGGCATATCTGTTGCGCGTTGGACATTATGTGCAACCGATCTGGCACTTGAGGCCAAGATCAGGGTAGCTTTGGCGCTTGCGACCGGTGAATTGCGCTTAGAGTCTTAAGGAAGCTGTTTTGCAGAAAACTCCCGTCAAACCCCGTGATGACCAGAATGCCGCACCTGACAGCTTTGATGGCAGAAGCGGTCTTGTCCTTGTGACCGGTGTTTCGGGGGCAGGACGGACAACTACCCTTAAAATCCTTGAAGATTTCGGTTTTGATGCGGTTGACAACTTGCCGCTTCGGTTGCTTTCGGCTCTGGTGCCAAGCGATTGCCGCCCGGATCGTCCGATTGCCATCGGGCTTGATATCCGCACACGTGATTTTGGCGTTGACCAGTTTGTCGAGATTGTTGGGCGCCTGCGCAAGCAGACCGGCATGGAACCCTTGATGATCTATGTCGATGCCGACACAACGGTTCTACAGCGTCGCTTTACCGAAACGCGCCGCCCCCATCCACTCAGCCATGACCGGCCACTGGTTGACGCGATCGAGCATGAAAAACGTCTGATGGCGCCGATTGCGGCGACGGCGGACATGCGGATCGATACATCGCGGATGAAATCAACCGAGCTTCGCAAGATTCTTCAGGACCAGTTTGATATTGGCGAAAATGAAGGCCTTGCGATCTTTGTCAAAAGCTTTTCATTCCGTCAGGGTGTGCCAGCAGAAGCCGATCTGGTTTTTGACGTTCGCTTTCTGCGCAACCCGCATTATGATCCCGAGCTTCGCCTGCTGACAGGCATGAATGATCGGGTAGGGCAATATATTGAAGAAGACCCGGACTTCTCCGGGTTTGTGACCCGTCTGAAAGCAATGCTGGAGCCGATCCTGCCGCGTTATGCGCAAGAAGGGAAAAGCTATCTGACCATTGCGATCGGGTGTACGGGCGGACAACATCGTTCGGTTTATATCGCACGGATACTCAATGACTGGATTGCCGATCTGGGATATGACACACATCTCGGACATCGAGACAAGCCAGATGAACCGGCATCGGGGGAGTGAATAAAATGGAGAAAACTGCATGATCGGGATGGTGCTGGTCACCCATGGCGATCTCGCGAAAGAGTTCGTATCTGCCTTGCAGCACGTTGTTGGCGAGCAGGAAAATGTCGAATCGGTCTGTATTGGACCCGATGACGACATGGAACAACGCCGCGCGGATATCCTTGCAAGCGTCGAGAAAGTCGACAGCGGCAAGGGTGTTGTCCTGTTGACGGACATGTTTGGCGGGACGCCGTCCAATCTGGCGATTTCCATCATGGAACAGGCAAATGTCGAAGTCATCGCAGGGGTTAATTTACCTTTGTTGATCAAACTGGCATCTGTTCGCATTGACGGGACGCTGGCCGAGACGGTCAATGCGGCTCAGGATGCCGGGCGTAAATATATCAACGTTGCGTCGCGTCTGCTGAGTGGCGAAGAATAAGACGGCAACAAAAATAAGAAGGCCGGATGTATCGCAATCGGACATCCGGCTGGCGGGGACATAGATGGCGCAGAAGGAAAAACGTATCCTTACGATTAGCAACCAGCGTGGTTTGCACGCGCGGGCGGCGGCGAAATTTGTTAAACTGGCTGGTGAATTTGAATCCAGCATCATGGTCCGCAATCGCGGCACCGAAGTTTCGGGTGTATCAATCATGGGGCTTATGATGCTTGCCGCATCCATTGGCACCGAGATCGAGGTTGAAGCAACCGGACCCGATGCGGTCAAGGCGATTGAGGCCCTTAACGAACTTGTCGATGCAAAGTTCGACGAAGAATAAAACGCATAACGACCAAAAGACTTCTGACTTTCGGGAAAACAACAAAAACAGGTTCTGACCCCAGGTTTGCAAGTTCCGCCAAAAGATCAAACCCCATCAGACGACCATGCCACCGGTGCCCGCCGGGTCATTACCGGATTGGGCGCATCAGGCGGGATCGTGATTGGCCGGGCTTTTGTTGTGGACCGGCAATATATCCAGGTCAGCCGCAAACCGATTGCCGATGATGCTGTTCAGGCCGAATGCAAACGCCTGCATGACGGTGTTGCGGAAAGCATCGATCAGCTCAAACGTCTGAAATCCCAATCTTCATCAGCCGACAGTGCAGCATCCGAGGAACTTGGCTTCCTGCTTGATGCCTATATCCACATGCTGACCCAGTCGCGGCTGGTGCGCGGTGCGGAAGAACTGATTGTTTCGCGCAAGCTGAATGCCGTCCATGCGGTCAGCGAAGTGATTGACGTGATCGCCACCCAGTTTTCGGGCATGGATGATCGCTATATCGCGGCGCGTGCAAGCGATATCCGTGAAGTCGGCCTGCGCCTGATGCGGTGTCTGATGGGCGAAACCGACCGTGCCGTTGAAAAGGCCCCCAAGGGGGCGATCCTGATTGCCGAGGATGTCAGCCCGGCCGATATGGCCCGGTTTGAACCGGGGCAGCTGACCGCCTTTGTCACCGCCCTTGGCGGGGCCGAGGGCCATACGGCGATTATGGCAAGATCACTTGGTATTCCGGCCGTTCTGGGGGCGACCGACATCATCCGGGGTGTATCGGGTGGTGATCAGATCATTGTCGATGGCGGGCGCGGCGAGGTTATCCTGTCGCCCTCTGATGCCGATATTGAACATTACAGCCAGCGCCGGGCAGACTGGCTGGCCGCACGTGACAAGCTTGCGACATTGCGCGACGTACCATCGGCAACGCGCGACGGGGTCGATATTGATCTTCATGCCAATATCGAATTGCCGATCGAACTTTCCGCAGCCCTTGAAAACGGGGCGACGGGCATCGGACTTTTGCGCAGTGAATTCATGTTCATGAACAAGGATTACCTGCCAGATGAAGACGAACAATATGCAGAACTTTCTGACATCGTAAAACGGATGGGCGGCAAGCCGGTCACGATTCGCACCCTTGATATCGGTGGTGAAAAGCTCGCGGTGGCGCTTCAGGCCGATATGGGGTCGGGACCAAATCCGGCTTTGGGATTGCGCGGTGTTCGCTTGTCGCTGCGCAAACCCGAACTGCTTGAAGCCCAGTTTGCCGCCATTTTGCGCGCGTCCCTGCATGGGCCGGTCCGGGTGCTGATCCCGATGGTGGTCGGGGTGCATGAAATGACGCGTGCGCGCCAGATATACGAGGCTGTCGCCAAGCGCCTGCGCAAGGAAGGGCACGCGATCCCCGAAATATTGCCGCCATTGGGTGCAATGATCGAAATTCCGGCCGCGGCAATTGCCATCGATACATTGTCGCGTGAATGCGATTTCTTTGCCATCGGCACCAATGACCTGACGCAATATACGCTGGCGATTGACCGGACGGATGATCAGGTGGCGGGGCTTTATGATCCGCTTCATCCGGCGGTCTTGCGCCTGATCCGTGATGTGATCCGGGTAGCCGGTGAACGGGGTATCCCGGTCAGTGTTTGCGGCGAAATGGCGGGTGATCCGCGTTATGTGCCGCTGTTTATCGGGTTTGGTTTACGCAATCTGTCGATGTCGCCGGTTAACCTGTTGCTGGTCAAACAGCGCCTGCGCCGGCTTGATACCCGTAATTCCGAACATCAGGCCAACCGGGTCATGGAACAGTGGGATTCGGCACGCATCGCCATGATGCTTGATGATTTCAACGATCTTGCCTGATTGATCGGGCCTTGGCGCAATCTTGGCCGGATCAGTCATCGGCCTTGTCCATTGCAACCATCATCACGACATAGGGAACAGCCCGAAATTTTCCGCCGAAATCAGCAGGATTTCGGGGTGAGAATGGTCGTGGATTGATCCGTCTTTTGCGATTGGGCAAAAAAAGACTTGAAAACGATATAAAGAAATCTTTATATGTGTTCCATCGCGGTCAGGGAAATGACCGCAACAGAATTTCTCGGCGTATCGGCAGGACAGAAGTCCGTGGCGGATGCGCCATTCCTGTTTGATTGGAGACGACATGTCGAACTTTACCGATTACAAGGTCGCAGACATCTCGCTGGCCGCTTGGGGCCGCAAGGAAATCGCGATTGCCGAAACCGAAATGCCGGGCCTGATGGCGCTGCGCGAAGAATATGGCGCAGCACAGCCGCTGGCTGGCGCACGTATCGTCGGTTGCCTGCACATGACCATCCAGACCGCAGTTCTGATCGAGACGCTGACGGCACTTGGTGCGGAAGTTCGCTGGTCTTCGTGCAACATCTTCTCGACCCAGGATCAGGCTGCTGCGGCGATTGCTGCTGCTGAAATCCCGGTATTTGCCTGGAAAGGCGAGACCGAGGAAGAATTCTGGTGGTGCATCGAGCAGACCATTTCCGGCCCGAACGGCTGGAAACCGAACCTGATCCTTGACGATGGCGGCGACGTTACCCAGCTGATCCACGACAAGTATCCGGAACTTCTTGAAGACATCAAAGGTCTGTCGGAAGAAACCACCACCGGTGTTCACCGCCTGTATGAAATGGCGAAAAAAGGCACCCTTAAGGTTCCGGCGATCAACGTCAATGACTCGGTCACCAAGTCGAAATTCGACAACCTGTATGGCTGCCGTGAAAGCCTGGTCGATGGCATCAAACGCGCAACCGACGTAATGGTTGCCGGTAAAGTTGCCGTTGTTGCCGGCTTTGGTGACGTGGGTAAAGGTTCTGCTGCTTCGATGCGCAGCCAGGGTGCCCGCGTTCTTGTGACCGAAATCGATCCGATCTGTGCTCTGCAGGCCGCGATGGAAGGTTACGAAGTCACCACCATGGAAGATGCTGCACCGGTTGGCGATATCTTTGTCACCACCACGGGTAACATCGACATCATCACGCTTGACCATATGCGTGCGATGAAAGACCGCGCAATTGTTTGCAACATCGGTCACTTCGATTCCGAAATCCAGATCGGTTCGCTGCGTAACTACAAGTGGGACAACGTCAAGCCGCAGGTCGACGAAGTCGAATTCCCGGATGGCAAACGTCTGATCGTTCTGGCCGAAGGCCGTCTGGTCAACCTTGGTTGCGCAACCGGCCACCCGAGCTTTGTCATGTCGGCCTCCTTCACCAACCAGGTGCTGGCCCAGATCGAGCTGTGGAAGAACTTTGCCAACTACGAAAACAAGGTTTATGTCCTGCCCAAACACCTTGATGAGAAAGTTGCAGCCCTGCATCTTGATCGTCTGGGCGTAAAACTGACCAAGCTTTCGAGCGAACAGGCCGAATATATCGGTGTTCCGCAGGCTGGTCCGTTCAAGCCGGATCATTACCGTTACTAATCGGTCTTTGCCGATTTGCATCAAAGCCGGTCTGTTCAGTCAGACCGGCTTTTTTGTGTTCAGGGCGGGACTTGCTTGATAAAAGCAATCAGCCCCACCAAAGAGTTTGGAAACATGCCCCAGCTTGAAATCGAATATTCCGCAAAGCTTCCGATTGCCGACGAATTGCCGAAACTGGCTGTTGATCTGCATTATGTGATTGCCCGCGAAGCCGATGCGGATCTCTCTTCCTTCAAGACGCGGATTTCAGCGCTGCAGAATGTCGTGATTGCCGATGGTGATGACAGTCATGCGATGGTCCATCTTGATATTCGCCTGCTGTCGGGGCGGACCGATCAGATGAAGTTCGCCACGGGCGAGGCAGCCCTTGCGGTGCTGCGTGATCGGCTGGAATGGCTGGTGGGGGATTATGCGGTGCAATTTACGGTCGAGGTCCATGACCTTGATCGGGCGCATTACCACAAGCATGTGACCCTTGCGCCGTAAGGCGGTTTCGATCCTACATCAAAAGCGCTTCGTGGATCGGATGGTCAGGACCATAGCGATCATTAAGCAGTTTGATCAGCTCGCGCGAGAAGTCCTTGCCGGCGTCAAGAAGCGACCGCAATTGCACATTATTGCGATCATGCGGTCCGACCCCGTCAAGACGGGCGCGCACATCGGGATCGGATAGTTCGCGCAGGAAGCGGTCATAAAGATCAAGTGCAGGCAGGCTTTTCTCGCCAAACACGGTTTGCAGTCGAGTGATTGGTGGGAGCTGTAAAAGTTCCGACAGTTTTTCGCGTTTCCCCGCATAATCACGTCCTGCTGTTTCCGCAGCCGCAATAATACCGCCAAAGTAAAGCATTTTACGCGAAAAGACGAGTTTGAGGCGGCGGGGTGCCCATGCCTTGCTGGCGTCGCCTTCGCGGGTCTTGATTTCGAAATCTACGCTGATGGTCCGGTAGTAGCGGATCACATCATTGACCAGAAAGCGGGCGATGGAGTCCCGCGTGACCGATGTGGTGACGTAGTTGGCAATCAGATCGTCAAAGAATTTGCGTTTGCCTGCCTCGTTATAAAGCCATTCACATTCGAGCAGGAACAAAAGCCGCCTTGTGGTGATCGAGTTGGTATCACCATCCAGACCGATGCGATTTACCAGTTCCTCGGCGGTGACATAGGATGAAAACGGGCCGTTTACCGCCGGTCTCTTGGTGACCATCTTGCCAAGGATGTCGGCAACTTCCTGATGCGGGGCCTGATCACGTTCGGCTTCGCGGCCGATGATAAAGTAATCAAGGTCGGACTGGTCGGATGCCTCGTGGCGTCCATAAGACCCTGTTACGACAACGCAAAATGTATCGCCCTGCAGGCGTGTTGCCAATGCAGCACGCATTTCCGCCAGACGCCGGGCGGAATAGTCCTGATTGGTTGCGATGGTTGCGGGTAACAAGATCGGGACAGCCTCTTGGTGCGACTCGTTGATTACCAACTATCTGCCTAAAGGTTAAAGATTAATACCGCGTTTATCTGATATGGGGTTTGCCAGATTAAGATTGCGAAGGTGATTGACGGTTTGTCCGCAAAAACCATAGTTAACCGGCGATCTCCGACGACGGAGGATACGCGTCCCACACCTGTCGCCCCACATCTGTTGCGAAAGAACGCCCCTTCATGAATATCACTGATCTGCCCTTTGGCACGACCGACTGGTCTTCTATCGAGCCGACCGAACATCGCGGTGAAACCGGCATGGCGACATGGCGAACACAGCAATTTGGCCTGATCCGGGTCCGCATGGTGCAATATTCAGCAGGCTATCTGGCCGATCACTGGTGTTCGAAGGGGCATATTCTGCTGTGTCTGGAAGGCGAACTTGCGACCGAGCTTGAAGATGGCCGGACCTTTGTTCTGAAACCGGGGATGAGCTATCAGGTGGCCGATAACGCAGAGGCACATCGTTCTTCAACCGAGACAGGCGCGACCCTTTTTGTGGTCGATTGATATTGTGTCAGTTCGTGCGGGCTGGTGTTGGGGGCATCAGGAGCCCCCAACGTAACAGAGCCGGACTGCTTTTCCGCGTCGTCGTATTTGACGGACCGGTAAAGCAGTCCGGGTTTCCGACATCCTTGATGATGTAATGTCGTGCGGGCTGAATGTCTGGGACCTGTGATGCCTACATCACTGCCCCGATTTGCCAGGGGACAAACTCGGCGCTGCCAAAACCAAGGGCCTCGCTTTTGCTTTTGGTGCCCGATGCAATTTCAAGGAACAGGTCGAATATTTCGCGGCCTTTATCTTCAATTGTGATTGCACCATCGACAATTGTTCCGCAATTGACGTCCATATCTTCGGACATGTTTTCATACATCGTGCTGTTTGTGGCGAGCTTGATGCAAGGGCTTGGCACATAGCCCGAAACCGATCCGCGACCGGTGGTAAAGGCAATCAGGGTTGCCCCGCTTGCGATTTGACCGGTGACAGAGCATGGGTCGTAGCCGGGGCTGTCCATGAAGACAAAGCCCTTGTTGGTGATGATCTGACCAAATTCATAGACATCGGTCAGGGGGGCTGTGCCGCCCTTGGCGACAGCACCAAGGGACTTTTCCAGAATGGTGGTCAAGCCGCCCCGTTTGTTGCCCGGCGACGGATTGTTGTTCATTTCGCCGCCGCGCACCGATGTGTAGTTTTCCCACCATAAAATCCGGTCGACCAGTTTCTGGCCGATTTCATCATTGATGGCGCGCCGGGTCAGGAGATGTTCCGCACCATAGATTTCAGGCGTCTCCGAGAGAATTGTGGTGCCGCCGTGACGAACCAGCAAATCGGATGCATATCCCAAGGCCGGATTGGCGGTAATTCCGGAATATCCGTCTGATCCGCCACATTGCAGGCCAACAACCAGTTCGGATGCCGGGACACGCACCCGCTTTGCCTGATTGGCCCGCAATGCAAGATCACGCACAATATCAACACCGCGTTCAACGGTTTGACGTGTTCCACCGCTATTCTGGATGGTCATATAGTGGAAGTTGCCGTCATGACGCAATTTTTCCGCCCCGACGAGATCTTCGACCTGCATGGCTTCACATCCCAGACCGACAAGCAGAATGCCACCAAAATTCGGGTGTTTGGCATAACCTGCGAGAGTCCTGAACAGGGTGTCATATCCCTCGTCGTGTCGGCCCATGCCACATCCACTTCCGTGAACAATCGGCACGATGCCATCGACATTTTCAAGATCGGCAAACCAGCCGGTTTTTTCCGCCTGTTCGGCAATGAAGCGGGCCACACTGCCCGAACAATTTACCGATGTCAGAACGCCGATATAGTTGCGCGTACCGAACCGTCCGTCACTGCGTGGATAGCCCATAAAGAACCGGGTGTCCGAAATGGGTGGCAAAGGTTTGGCATCTTTGCTGAAATCATAGTTCTGGCGATGGTCGCTCATACCCAGATTGTGGGTGTGAACGTGATCGCCCGGCGCGATGTCTGCAGTGGCGACACCTATGATCTGGCCGTAGCGCAGAACAGGCTCACCCGCGGCAATCGAACGTATCGCGATTTTATGGCCACGCGCGACCGGTGCATTCAGGGTGACAGGGCTTTGTGAAAGTTCCGTCCCTGTTTTCAGGTCAGCCAGCGCAATTTCAACATTGTCGCCGGGATGCAACAGGATGCTGATGGGAGAAGATTGGGTCATTTGCATTTATCTTCGTGCTTTATTGCCGATAGAGAAGTTCGGGCAAGAACAGGGTGATCGAAGGCACATAGGTCAACAGTAGCAGCACAGCGATCAGTGGAACGAGGAACGGCATGGTGGCCTTGGCGCAGCGTTCAAATGGAATTGCCGACACCTTGGACAGCACATAAAGCACCATCCCGATGGGGGGTGTTAAAAGACCGATCATCAGATTGAGGATGACGATGATGCCCAGATGGATCGGATCAATACCAAGCTGCAATGAAACGGGCAGCAAGACAGGGACCAGAATGGAAATTGCCGCGATGGTTTCCATGAACAGGCCGATCACAAGCACGATCAGGGTAATGATCAGAAGGATCAGGGCCTTGTTCTGTGTCAGGCCAAGCAGTGTTTCAGAGAACACAACAGCTGCCTGATTGGCGGCAAGGATCCAGGCAAAGACGCTTGCGGTTCCGACAATCAGCAAAATCGATGCGGTGGTTTCGATGGTTTCAATCGAGACCCGGATCAGTTTTTTCCAGCTTAGGGTTCGATAAATCACCATGCCAAGAAGGATGGCATAGCTTGCCGCGCAAACGGCGGCTTCGGTCGGGGTAAACATGCCCGATGCGATGCCGCCAACAATTATGACCGGGGTCAGAAGTGGCAGAAACGCGGTTTTGAAGGTTGATCCGACAAGCTTCGGGCTGAAAGCGACATCACGCGGATAGTTGCGTTTGCGTGCCATCCACCAGACCATCACCATCAGGGATGCGGCCATAAGAAGACCCGGGATGATGCCCGCAACAAACAGTTCCCCGATTGAGACCGAGGCCATGACGCCAAAAATAACAAGCGGCAGCGAAGGCGGAATGATCGGGCCGATGGTCGAAGATGCGGCCGTGATGCCGACCGAAAAATCATCATCATATCCCGCGTCACGCATCGCCTTGATTTCAATAGATCCAAGGCCACCGGCATCGGCGACGGCTGCACCCGACATACCGGCGAAAACGATGCTGGCGCCGATATTCACATGCCCCAGACCCCCGTGGGCCCAGCCGACAAGTGCCCGCGCAAAGGCAAAAATCCGGCTGGTGATCCCGGCCGAATTCATCAATCCACCGGCAAGAATGAAAAACGGGATGGCCAGAAGTGGAAAACTGTTCATGCCATTGATCATATTGTGCAGCAGAACGACAGGCGGCATGCCTTCGAGCAGAATATAAAGCAGCGAGGAAAGGCCCAGCGCCACAGCAATCGGCAAGCGCAGGGCGATCAGGACGACCAGCGATACCAGAAGAAGAATGAAACTCATCAGCGCGTTCTCCGCAGCAATAGATAAATCTGGTAAAGATGGACCGCCAAAAGGATGCCAAGAGCAATCAGGACCAATCCATAGAAGTAGTATTTGGGAAGCGGCAGAGAGACCATCTTCTGGTACGAGGTCTTCGTCATGAGTTCATTGAGGGAATAGATGGCAAAGCCGAAGAAGCCCGATGACAGTACCAGCGCGACGAGTTTGAGCTTGGTCAGTCCCCGCCCGGCAAGTTTGTCGATAAATTCAAGGCGGATATGACTATCGACAAGCTGGCATTTTATCGCACCGACAAAGGCCAGAAGAATAAGCAGGTAACGCGCGACTTCCTCGGTCCAGGCCAGCGAGTCATTCAGGACGTAGCGGGTGAAGAATTGCAGGAACACCGTGACGAACAAGGCACAGAAAACCAGCAAAGCCGGAAAGTCGGCCCAGGTGATGTTCAGTCGGAAGTTCGTTTCGGCTTCTTGTCGTTCCTGTTCCTTGAAAAGATCCCCGTTGATGTCAGACATTTTGTCTCTTCCTTGGGCACGGGACATGACGTAACCGGGGGAAATGGTTTCCCCCGGCCGGATTTGGGATGGAAAGGTTAGACGGGATTAACCCTTGATTGCCTGCAGGCGTTCATAAATTTCCGGATCCCAAGGCATGTCGTCGCTTTTCAGGCGCGGGGCAATGACATCAATGAACGGACCACGATCAACCTTGTTGACCGTAACGCCCTGTGTGGTGAACCATTCAGACAGCTCATTTTCACTTTTCACGATTTCATCGGATGCATGAATGCCGGCTTCCTGAAGGGTGTCGAGCAGCAATTTCCCGTCTTCTTCACCCAGTTTTGACATGGTCGATGGCGACACCAGCATGATCAGGGAGTTGATGATATGGCCCGTCAGATTGATGTTTGACTGTACTTCATAGAACTTCTTGAATTTGATGGTCGGAAGCGGGTTTTCCTGTGCATCAACCACACCTTGTTGCAAGGCAAGATACACTTCTGAGAAAGCCATCGGTGTCGGATTGGCCCCTGTTTCCTTGGGGAACATCTGATAGGCAGGGGCATTGGGCGTGCGAATTTTCAAGCCCTTCATATCCGCCGGTGTCAGGATCGGTTTGTTGGACGTTACATGGCGTGCGCCATAGTAAACGAGACCGGCGATCTGGTTACCGGTGACATCTGTATATTCCTTGGACAATTCGGCAAACAAATCCGATTTGACGTAGTTTGACCAATGATCATAGCCGCGAAGGGCAAAGGGATAGTCCGAGATTGAGATCGGAGGATAAGTCTGCCCAAGGTAGGCGACGCCGGTATAGATGATATCAATCGAACCGAGGGTCAGGGCTTCGTTGATGGCGGCTTCCTTGCCAAGCTGGGATGCCGGATAGACCTTGATTTCATAACGCCCGTTTGTGCGTTCCGAGAACAGCGAAGCGGCTTCAAGTGCGGCGCGGTGATACGGGGTGTCTACTTCGTAGACATGGCCGAATTTCAAAACTTCTTGCGCATTGGAAGTCTGTGAGATTCCAGCAAGGGTTGCAAAGGCCGTCAATCCCATCAGAAGCGTACGGGACAATTTCCGAGTGAACATTATTTCCTCCGTGATTGTGCATTATTTTAGTTTTTGTTTTTCTCTGTGATCTTAGGGAAGAGTTGCTATTCACCTCAACTGTCTTTAATGCTTAAAAAACATCCAAAAAGACAGGAGCTTTGGTGGCTCGTTCGGATCAGAAATTCAGGACCAGCTTCAATACCTGGCTTGATAGTGTTGCAGTTGGAAATTGCCCGGAAACCATTTCGGGACTGGCAAGGTTGCTGGGAGTGAGCAGGACGCTGGCGCGCAGCATCCTGCAACGTGCGCGCGAAATCGGTCTGATTTCAGAAGAAAGCTTTCCGATCACGTTTTTGCGCAGCACCAGAAAATCCGACTATTTTCCAAACTCGGACATCAGAAGTCTTGAAGAACAGCTTGAAACTGATTTCATGATGTGGCTGAGAACGATGCAACCCCCACCGGGTAGTCGTCTTCGTGAAGCGGTTCTGGCCCGCCAGTTCGGGGTTTCAAACACAACTGTTCGAGAATTTCTGATCGGGCTAAGCCGGTTTGGATTCATCCGCAAAGAACCACAACGAAGCTGGATTCTGGAAGGCTTTACCGAGAAATATGCCCTTGAACTTCATGAAGTGCGCCAGATGTTTGAAACGCGCGCAATCAGGGCAGTTTTCACGATTCCCAAGGAAGACCCGTTCTGGGGGAAAATGCTGCGTATTCGTCAAGAGCATATTCAGCTGCGCAGGGAAATCGAAACACGATTTATCGAGTTCTCTGAACTTGATAGTCGCTTTCACAGAATGCTGAATGCGGCCACCGGGAACCGGTTCATGGATGGCTTTCAGGATTCAATATCGTTGATCTTCCATTTTCATTATCGCTGGTCCAACAAGAATCAGGTCGAACGCATCGTTCTTGCCATACAAGAACATCTTGAAATTATTGATGCGATTCTTGAACGGGATCAGGACGCGGCCGTGAAAGCCCTTGAGCGCCATCTTGCAACCGCGAACCAGACGTTCCTTGCCTCGATTAACCGTGACTAGGACGTCCCTGGCCTCAAGTCACCATCACAAGCTACCGGCAAGAACCGTCAAGTTCCCTAATCAAACAGGCTTGCGGCGGCGGCCTGTTGGGCCGGGTCGGTCAGGCTGCCGACACGACGCAGGAACGAGTTCTTTTCCTCGTAATAGCGCTTTGACAGATCGGCAAAACATCTGACTTCGACATCCTTGTTGATGTGGAATTCACGACGCGGCACCTTGGCCTCGTTAAGGTCAAGGGTGCTGGCTGATGCGCTGATTTGATGATCAACCGCATCGGCAACGCCATCAAGCTCAATCCGGTTTTTCAGGCTGTGCAGGAACTTCTTGAAGGCCGGGTGGCTGTTTAAAAACGCCTTTTCGGTCAAAAGGAAATCATCGGCGGCAAAGTCGGGTGCGTTTTTGACAACAAATTCACGGCACAGATGGTCGGTGGCAAAGCACATCGGACCAAAGATGAAGTTGCGATAGATGTCTTCCTTGAGCTGCCAGAACTTGTCCAGACGCTTGAGCGAGTCCGCATCAAGTTTGACGGCGGCCTCAAGCAGCAGGCGCGGATGGCAATGCACATGGTTGGGATGCACATAGGTCTTCGTACGGCTGATACCTTCGAGTGTGTCGATATTGACCGGGCCGGAAAACAGGCTGGCATGGGGGTGATCCGATTTCTTTGACAGAAGTGCGATGACTTCGTTCGGATCTACATTGTGTTTGACCAGCAGATGATTGACCGACAGATCAAGCTGCACCTCGCCGGTGATGATCTGATTGGTCAGTTGATGATGGTTGCGGTTAAACCGCCGGGCAAATTCCGGTTCCAGCGTATGGGAAAACGGCCCATGCCCGATATCGTGCAAAAGGGCCGCAGCACCGAGCAAATCACAATCGGCATCCGAAAGACCCATCAGGCGGCAATAACGCTGTGACAGCAGGGCAACGCCGATGGTGTGGTCATAGCGCGAATGACGGATATTTGCCGGTTTGCCATTGGGATGGAACAGATAGTCGATGGCACCCAGAAACGAAATTTCACGCAACCGTTCAAAGGCATGTGATGCAATCAGCTTTTTATGAAGCGGACGGTCAAAGGCCGATGCGATCTGGGCACGCTTGAAATGGTAGTTATATTGCGGAACATCGCGAAACAGCAGTTCCCATTCGGCAATGTCGGCAGCATTGAAATTGGTATCAAACAGATCACCGATTTCCGGTCCCGGATCCTTGGTCACCTTGAGCGCGGCAGATTCCTTTTGGGACGCGGCCGGTTTGGCCGCCGCGCGCGGTGCAAAAAGATCTAGCTGCGGTTTGGGACTCATCTTTGGAATGACGGGTACGTTGTGTCTGTTGTTAAAGCCAATACCGCAGACATAAACGGATTCATTGCCCATGTCATCGCGGTTTTTCCACAGGCGAACCCCGTGAAACACGGCCTCAGACAAGGCTGTTGCCGAGATGATGCGAAACGGTGGTAAAAGCACACCGTTTTCACCATAATAATAGCTCATAAACACAAACGGTTAACAACACGTGACACGGAACGCATCCGAGCAAGCTTCCAAACGGATTGGGGGAACGAATAAGCCAAGGGCATTTTTGCGCAAATTGCCCAAATGTCGGCTTTCTGCCCTTGTTGGCGGCAGTGTGTCGGCATTGATCACGCTTATTCTTGGCGCCGGTCTGCATGCCCAGGAGAAGTTTCGACTTAATCAGGCCTCGGAAACACCGGCACCCGAGGGAATCGGGGCGACGATTTTTGGCAACCTTGCGGGGCTCAGTGATCGTGACTGGCTGGTGGTCGGGCTGGCAGCTGTAGGCGGAGCGGCGATTGCCGGCTGGATCGGGTGGCGGATGTCGCTTCGGATGCGCCGTCATATTGAAGAAGTCGAAGATCACGAACATGAGCTTGCCGGTGAGAGCGAGCTTTTCACCCATCTTCTGTTTGCCGGTCCGGACCCGGTCTATTACTGGAGCCAGCAGGGCTTTGCCGAAGGGGCAAGCCCGTCTTTGCGCCGTGCCTTTCAGTTGGGCAATGATGGGCGGTTTCCCGATTTGCTCGAACTTTTGCGCGATGAGGATGCCAAGGCACTCAAGGAGCGCGTGCGAAGCCTTAAATCCGGACATGACCGGTTCGAGCTTTGGATTACCACCCTTGATGAACGCAAATTCCACGTCACCGGCATGGCGGCGCGCAAGGACCGGTCGGCAACGGTTCTGGCCCATGGATTATGGTTCCGCGATGAAACCCGTCATACCCGCGAACGCGAAAACCAGTTCGGTGATTTTCAGGCCCTGAAACATGAAGTATCGGGGCTTCGGGCGTTGCTTGACAGCCTGCCCTTCCCGGTGTGGCGGCGCGATAGCGAGCTGCGTCTGATTGATTGCAATGCGGCCTATGCCGATGCGGTCGAACAACCGACTATCGAAGATGCATTGGCCAATCAGTCTGAAATCGGCGCGGGGATCATTCCCGATCATGGTCGGTCGCTTGCGGCATCGGTGCAGCGCAATGGCGAAAGCCTGACGCGCGATTATCATGTGGTCATTCGCGGCGACCGAAAATTGCTGCGCATTACCGAATCCCCGTCACAGGATACCAGCGAATCAGACGGGCTGGTCGGGTTTGCGATTGATTGCACCCCGGTCGAGGAATTGCAGTCCGATCTGTCGCGCCATATTCGCGCCCATGCCGAGGTGCTTGAAAATCTCGGTACGGCGATTGCGGTTTATGGCGGGGACAAGGGGCTTATTTTCTTTAATACCGCCTTTACCAAGCTTTGGGACCTTGATGACGAATGGCTGTGGTCGGAACCAACACATGATGATGTTCTTAGACGGTTGCGCGATGAACGCAAACTGCCCGAAGTCACCGACTTTACCCAGTTCCGCAACACCGAGAATCAGCGTTTCACCGATCTTCTCAAACCTGAAGAAGATCTGATGCATCTGCCCAATGGCATGACGCTGAGGCGGTTTATCTCGCCCCATCCGTTTGGCGGGCTGATGTTTGTCTATGAGGATGTTACTGACAAGCTGGTGCTTGAAAGTTCCTATAACACCCTGATTGCGGTTCAGCGCGAGACGCTTGAAAGCCTGCATGAAGCGGTCGGGGTGATCAGTGGTGACGGGCGCTTGCGGCTTTATAACCATGGTTTTGCCGATGTCTGGGGTCTTGATCCGGCCTTCCTTGATGCTGCCCCGCATCTGGCCGAGGTCGTGGAAAAGTCCAAGGATTTCTGGCGTGAACGTGAAGACTGGGACAAGTTCAAAAGCCGGATGGTTGCGCGCATTACCAATCACGAGCCAATGAATGGCCGCCTTGAGCGGTCCGATAACACGATCATTGATTTTGCCATTGTACCGCTGCCTGACGGGGCGGTGATGATGTCCTATATTGATGTGACCGATACCATCCGGGTCGAGCGTGCCCTTCGGGAACGCAACGAGGCTTTGCGCACCGCCGATCAGATGAAGTCGGACTTCATTTCGACAGTGTCACGCGAACTGACCAAGCCGCTTGATCATATCAATGGCGAATCTGATCGTTTGATCCCGCATCTGACCGGCAACGTTGCGCGTTCGGTCGAAACGATCCGGGCCGAAGCGCAAAGCATGCTGGCCCTTGTCGACGATATGCGCGATCTGGCGACGCTGGGATCGGGACAGGTCGCACTTGAACTTGATACGGTTGATCCAAGGCGGTTGTTACGCTCTCTTGAGGCCCTGACACGGGCGCGTCTGGCCGAGCTGAATGTATCGCTGCGCCTTTATTGTTCGCGCAATATTGGCTGGATGGTGGCCGATGAACGGCGCCTGAAACAGGCATTATTTATTCTGGTGACCAATGTGCTGCGCACCGCCCCCGAGGGCAGCGAGGTTTCCGTGGTCGCACGGCGTCGCGGTGAGGATATCGAAATTTCAATCTCGCTTTCGGACGAGGCACCGCAACCGATGCTGTTTGAAGGGCTGCGCGATGGTGAGTCCCCGTCGGCCCGCCGTGCCCTTGGCATGGCGATGGTGCGCGCGGTGGTCGAAATTCATGGTGGTCGGGTCAAGATCAGCCGCGATGGCCGCGAGATCGCCTGCATCCTGCCCGCGGGCGAGGAAAGCGACCTTGGCTAAGTCGGCCATCGGCATCAAATTACAGAAATGAAAAAGGCGCTGGTGACAGCGCCTTTTGTTTGTTTGGGGTTCGGACAGTCGGCGTCACACCGAATAGGGAACCTCTTTGCCAGCAATAAAGGCATCGATGTTATCAAGCGCGCGGAAGCCCATGGCATTGCGGGTTTCAACGGTGGCTGATCCCAGATGCGGCAAAAGGAACGTATTTTTAAGATCGCGATAGGCCGGTTCGATGTTTGGTTCGCCTGCAAAAACATCAAGACCAGCCGCCGTCAGTTTGCCCGATTTCAGGGCGGCAATCAGGTCCTGATCATTGACGACATCGCCGCGCGCGGTGTTCACGATGATCGCGCCATCAGGCAGTTTGGCGATGAAGTCGGAATTGACCATGCCACGGGTTTCCGGGGTCGACGGGCAATGCAGCGACAGGAAATCGCAATGGGGCAAAAGGCCTTCGATGCTGTCGTGATAGGTCGCACCCATTTCCTGATCGGCGGGCAATTGGCGGCGGTTGTAGTAATGGATATCCATATCAAAACCGCGTGCACGTTTGGCAACCGCCTGACCAATACGGCCCATGCCGACAATGCCAAGACGCTTGCCGGTAACCTGGGTGCCCATGAGATGGGTCGGACGCCAGCTTGACCAGGTGGCGTTGCGAACTTCGGCCTCGCCCTCGCTCGCGCGGCGCGCCGCACCAAGGATCAGAAGCCAGGCGATATCGGCCGTCGCATCGGTCAGAACGCCCGGTGTGTTTCCGATAATAACGCCTTTTTTCCTGGCCGCCGCCAGATCGATATGGTCGGTCCCGACCGAGAAGGTGGCAACGATTTTGACGCTGTCTGGCAATTCTTCAAAGAAGGTCGCATCAATCGGATCGCCAACCGACACAAGGGCGGCATCCGCCCCATGGCACAGGGCAAGAATTTCGTTGCGTGACAGCGGATCGTCACCTTCCTGTGTGCGGATGTCATAACTTTGTGCAGCACGTTTCGCGACGGCATCTGGCAGTCGGCGGGTCACGGCAAGGACGGGTTTCATTTTGTGTTTCTCCCTGATGACGGATAATTTTTTAAAGCGTTATAAAATCAGAATAACTGCCCGACGGCCAAACGGATACCGATTGATTGAATGATGATCGATAAAAGGAAATCGGCAATGACAATGGCGCTTGCCGTCAGCACCGGGATGGCAAGGGTCAGGTGCGTGATATAGACGCTGTATACCAGTGTCGCGACAATCGCGATCATCACAAAGCCGCCCACACCGAGCATCGGGAACAGCGCGGCCAGGGCAAGGGCAACCAGATAAACACCCATCTGAATGACACAGGCCCAGTTATAGACGGTGATAAATCCGATATAGCGTTCTGCCCGGTCCAGCATCGGGGCAATGTGAAACATCACCAGCGGAAAGGCGACCCACCGGATGACATATGAAATCACCTCGGTCGTCATATAGCGCATCACCGGGAAATCGTCGGGTGCCGCCATAAGGTCATGGCCGCGCAACAGCACAAATGCCGGGAAAATGATCGCAGCGGCAAGGAAGGATCGCCAGAATCCCTGAAGTGAATAATTGAAAAACGCCAGTCCACCCGCATCGCCGCGGGCGATCCGCCAGGTGCCATACAAGGCGCGCAGGGTTTCAGTTTGTAAGCTCATTTGGGGCTGAATTCCAGGCAGTGGGGCAAGCAAAAGCACAAACACTTTATCCGACCCTAGCAGGCTGCCCAAGACAGTGAAACAGCTTATCGCGGATTTGGGACCCGCCCCTGACATCTTTCACAAGATACCGGTCATGAACGTCTTTTGCCGGGGGCGATCACATCGAACGCACCCTGTATGGATAACGAGGTGGCGGGATCAGGATGGCGGACAAATCGGACGAATATGCGTTGCGTTTGTCCTATCTTGAACAGGCAGATGCCAATTCACTGGCTGTTGCGCGCCTTTATCTCGAAATGGCAAGTGGCGAGCATTACAGCAACCGGGATTACGCACTAAGCCTGTTTGACAAGGCCGATGCGATTTTTGCCCTGCATCTTCCCACGTCACGTGATGCGGCGATTGCCGGTCTTGCGCTTAGTCTTAATAACCGTGCCGCCCTTGAGCTTGAGGCAGAAGAATGGGACTGGGCGGTGGATGCTGCCAGTCAGGCCGTATCGCTCAGGCGGGACCGGTTGCGCAATTGCATCGGGCGCAAGGATGATACCGAACGGCTTGATCTTGGCTATTCACTCGCCGCCTTGGTTCTTGCCCTGCGCGGGGCCGGGCGCAATGACCTTGCATGTGATGCCGCGCGTGATGCGATCCGGGTTCTGGGCAAGTTTGCCGGGCTTGATAATCAGGAAGCCTTTGTATTGTTGACCAAGCTGATCTGCATTTACGCCGATCTGTGCAGAATGACCGATCAGCTACCCGATGCGGGCCTGTTAATGCCGCTGGCAAAATCATTCTACACGACGCGAAAGGGCCGCGTGAAATAGGTTGGGTCAAATAGATCGGGCATATGAAAACTGCTGCAAAACACTCTGTCCTGCAGCAGTTCAATGTCGGGTCGGATTTGGTTCCTAGCGGCTGCTTTGAACCGACCAGCTCAGCTTGATATCCGAGTTGGCGGGAACCTTTATCTCCCACGTGATCAGGCCCGGTTCCGGGCGGTCATGTTTGTGGCTTTCAGACGTGACTTTCCAGTCAGACGGGACATTTTCGCGGATGGTGATGACTTCATCACGTGTGCTGGTATTGCGAACGGTCCAGTTCAGATCGGCATGGACCTCGTCGGGCAGGTTCGGGCGTGCCTTGCGTAAAAATGACGTTACTTCGCGGGTGCCGGACAGTTCGCTGGCCTGACCAACCGGAATGATGGCATCGCGCCCGACCGGGGTCAGGGAAACATAGTTTTCGCCAAGGAAGCCGGTATCACCGGACGGGGTTTTGGAGAAAATACGCATGATGCCAGCTGGCCATGGGCTTTTTTCATCAGCCCCGCCGTCATTGGTGATCTTGAGTTCAAGCTCCGGACGGATGAAATCGGTCTGGCTGCTTCGCCCCATGCCATAGGGATTGCTCGATGACTGGAAAATCGAACGGCGTTCGACCGGCAGAACCTGTGCATCGATCAAGGGCAGGATGACAGTGTCGCCGTCTTTCATCGAAAGATCGTTGAACGGGCCATAGACATGCAGATTTTCAAAAGTCTCGCGATCCGGTGCACTGGCCGCAGGTGCGCTATCGGCCATGGCAGACATCATCATTTCGGTACGCGCACCCTTGGCCATCGGGGCTGAGCCGACCTGATTAAGGTCGCCCGCCACCAGACGAAGCTGCGCGTCCTTGATGCCGGTGCCGGAATTGTTGGTCACACGGGCAATCGCCGAGAGTTTGAGCTGATTGGTCTGGCTGTCATAGGCCGCGATATAGGATGTGTTCCAGCCAATGCCGCCCAGCAGATAGGCCATCGACACATGGTCAAGCGGGGCGGTGGTTGCGATATCGGCCTCAATCGCCGGGTCAAGCGTAAAGCCTTCTGGCAGGTCGGATAGGATGATCTGATCAACCGGGACCTGCTCGATCCCGGCATCGGTCTGCACCAGTGCAAGATGGGTCAGCGCGACAAGCTTGCCTTCGATCAGGTCATCGTCGCCACGGCGGATGGTAATCGTCTTGCCGATATGATCGCGAAGCAGGCTGTCAAAGGCGTTATAGCCGTTGCCGCGATTGCGCAGGGACGTCCAGACAAGATCACTGTCCTTGGCTGTCCCCAGCAGGAAGGAATCATCAATCAATGTTGATGGCAGGCCGCTGATATGCAGGCTGCTTTGGCCTTCGGGGATGGCGGCCTTGCGTTGTTCTGCCACCAGCGACAGGTTGCCAGGATAAACGGTCAGCTGCAATTTGGTGCGGGCATCGGTCGAAAGCGGGATCGCCGGTCCAAGATTGTCGCGTTCCTCGACCGTGTCTTGCGCTTTGGCCGCTTCGAGGTCCTGTCCGAAAAATACCGCTGTGCCCAGCATCGCCGCCAATGCAAAACGGTTACGCAATGTTCCTGCCATTTCCGGTCCCTTGATTGATTTTAAATGAGTTAGCGATGCTACCATTGCGTGAAAAGATGGCAGGATCAAGGAAAGTCCGGGACAATTTCGGGTGTTTTATCCCGTGGCGGATTTCACCCCGACAGGCATGAAATCGCACATAAAAGAAACCGGACAAGACGGCGGATGCGTCTTGCCCGGCATGAAACAGATCGGCGTTTGGCCCGTGGCCCGAAAACGTCAATTCAGAACATGATGGAATGAATAGCCACCGGCTTCGGGCAGGTGATGCTGATAGGCTGCCTGACGTGAGGTATCGATAACGATCGGTGCGCGCAGATTAAGTGACATGACGACGTCACCGTCTTCGGGCTTGTGCAGGGTCACGATCAAAAGAACCGCACCGTCATTTTTCTTGATGCCATGAATGTTGAAGGCCTGTTCAAGATGTTCGGGACGGATCGTGCCGCTTTCAAGATTGTAAGGCGCTACGATAAAGGCCAGTTCCGGTTCGGTCAGGCATTGCATCAGGATAAAGGGTGTTGCGCCGTCGCCCGGGAAGCTTGCCAGTGCAAACACGTTATGGTCGGGAAAACCTTTGAGACCGGCCGGGAAATAGATCGCCTTGTCCCAGGCAAATTCGCGTTCCCCAAACAGGGTTGTCAGCTTTACGGCGGTCGGAACTGTATCCGTAGCCGGTGTGTTCGCGTCAGACGTCGTTACCATCGCTTCCTCCTGCGGGGATCATATGTCCTGTTGGGCGATCTTTATGCAAAGCACTTTGGGCGCGGATGCCCGTATTTCAAGGGGTTGGCAGACAAGTCACGGTTTTGCGATCAGCTTTGGTCTGACGGACGGTACAGAACGGCGACCGGCTCGCTAAGACCTTTGACGTGAATGCTATCCATCTGGCTATATTGCGCCATAAGTACCGGCGCGCAAACAGGAATTTCCTGATGCAGCTTTTGGGCGAAGTCGATGCTGATCACCATATCGCTGCCAAGCTCGCGGGTTGCCTGTTCAAGACGGGCGGCAAGGTTGACGCTGGCACCAATAACGGCCGGTGTCATGGCTTCGCGTTGCCCGATATCGCCGACAACAGCCGCGCCGAAATTAAGTCCGACCCCGATTTTAAGGGGCGCGTCCCCATCGGCGGGATCGCGGGCCTGCCATTCGGCGACCTGACTGAGGATGGCCTGGGCGGCACAAAGCGCGTTGGCCGCCGGACGCTCAAGATTGTCAAAGGCGGCGAAACTCGCCATTACCGCATCGCCGATATATTTTTCGACAATCCCGCCATAGGCTCCGATCTGGCTGGTGGTGATCTGGTGGAACTGATTGAGGAACCGCATGACTTCCTGCGGGTCACGTTTTTCGGCAAACCGTGAAAAGCCCATAATGTCGGCAAACAGAATGACGCATTCGCGGCGTTCGCCAACCCGGACGGGTTCATCACGATCTGCAAGCTGGTCGGCAAGGGCCGTGGGGAAATAGCGCGCGAGATTGCCATGCGCCCGTTCGGCTGCGGCAAACTGGTTGATCAGAACCCGCAATCGCGAAACCATCACCGCACAGGCCAGTGTGAAGACAATGACGATAATCACCTGTTCGGCCAGTGACGAGATATCGACAAATTCCGGCAGGTTATAGGTATCAATCAGTTCCTGCTGCGTCGGGTTCCATTCATCGCCGAAATGCTGGGACACAATGACGCCCGGTCGTGTTGCCAGCCACCATATCGCTCCGCACCAGGATATAAACAGCCAGAAGCCGAACCACAGGATCAGACGCGGCGAGAATGTCATGATGACCAGCGCCATCATGATCATCGAAAAGACGACGCCACGATCACGGACAATGAACCCGTATAACCAGGCCGGATGATCAATCAGGGGATTGAGCGGGTCGGGAACGATCGAGACATAAACGATCAGAACGGCATCAACGACCGCGAGTAGATAGATCATCCAGTATGTTTTGCCACCGCGAAAGGCGACAAACAGCTGGATCAGAACGCCAGGGATGAACCAGCCCAGAACTTCAAGCAGGGTATAAAGTTTGCCGGTTGGCGAATCCGGTTTGCTAAACAGCAACAGGATGAAGGCCAGCATGCAGATGCGCAGAAACGCAACAAGGATCAGTCCGCGCTTTTCCTCGCGTGCGACAAGGCGGTCAAATAATGAATCCGAGGGTTCAGTTTTTGATGGCATCAGCAAGAAGTTGTTTAAGACCGTCGCTGTCCTTGATGATCAGGCGACCATCGCGCCGGGTAATCATCCCCTGCTTTTCGAGTTCGCGCAGCTTCTTGTTCACGGCTTCACGGGTCACGCCAAGCATCAGACCAAGTTCCTGCTGTGACAGAGGAAGTGCGATACGAATGCCTTCGGGGTCCGGGCCGCCATGACGTTCGGCAAGCCACAGAATGCGTTTGATCAGGCGTGCGGTAAGATCAAGGAAATTGGCATCTTCAAGAAGATCGCTGACCCAGCGCAACCGACGGCACAGAAGAGCCGTGATGTGACGGCGCAGCGGGGCTTCGCGGTCAAAGATTTCAAAGAAGTCATCACGTGAGATGAACAGGGTCCGGGTCGGGCCGACAGCACGCGCACTGGCCGTGCGGGGTTCACCATCAAGCAGGGCGATTTCCCCAAATACCGCGCCGGGTGCCAACACGTTCAGAACGATTTCCTTGCCGGTTTCCGAGACCGAGGAAATACGAACCTTACCGGCCTCGACGGCATAAAGACCATCGGCAGGCGAGCCTTTTTCAAACAGCAGCTGACCATCTTCGAACCGGCGGACGGTCGCCTGGCTGGAGAGTTGTTCAAGCAGTTCGGGATCAAGATCCTCGAACAGGAAGCTTCCCGCGAGAATACGCGAAGCGATCTTTGCAAGCTGCGGTGATGTTGGGCCGTTGACACTGTTCACGGGATTCACTTTGGAAATAGCGTTACTTCAAGGGGCGAATCGTCAAATTTCTCAGCCAAAGTAGCACAAATAACCGGATTTGCAGCAAGCTGTTTTCGAATCCGCCATTGTTGGCCTCAAAGGCAAATGATCCTTTATGAAACAGCAAGATGCAGTGTTAAGCCAGCCCGGAAGGCCTTGGCGATTTTGTTCTGAGGGCCAATGTGGAGGCAAGCGACACTGGTGGAGACACCTTTGTCTGGTCCCGGGAAAATGGCTTGATGTGACAGTCAGAAGCCGGAAAGGCAGGGAAACAGCCGATTTTTTAAAAATATAGAATGTTTGACAAAATCTCCTATATTTTTTAAATTATCCTAATTCCGAAACCGGACTGCGCAAGAACAAGATTGTTACAAGCAACCACAGTCTGCGGGATGTCGTTCAATAGGGAGGATGTAATGAAGATGATTTCCAAAGGTGCCCTGTTTGGTGCCGTTTCCATGGTTGCTGCGTCATTTGGCTATTCCGCGCAAGCAGCTGACGTGACCTTGAACTTTGCCCATGTTGACCCGGCAGAGTGGACCACCTCAAAAAAAGGTGCAGCATCCCAGGTCTTTAAAAATATTGTCGAAGCAGAGTCGGGTGGCCGTATTGAGGTCGCACTGTTCCCGGCCGGTGCGTTGGGTGGTGAAACCGATCTTCTGCAGAACACTCAGGACGGCACGCTTGCCATGTCGATGGTATCGGGTCCGTTCTCCAAGGTTTGCCCCGAGGCAGCCGTTCTTGATATTCCGTATGTATTCCCGAATGCAAACGTTGCCTGGAACGTTCTGGACGGCGGTTTCGGTGACGAACTTGCTGCACATTGCCTTGAAAAAACCGGTCTTCGTACCCTGGCCTATGGTGAAACCGGTTTCCGCAACTTCACCAACTCAAAGCGTACAGTTGCCGAACCAAAAGACATGGATGGCTTGAAAATTCGCGTCATGACCGTTCCGCTGTTCGTTGAGATGGTCAAGGCTCTTGGTGGTGAACCGACCCCGATTCCTTGGCCGGAAGTTCCGACTGCACTGACAACCGGTACGGTTGATGGTCAGGAAAATCCGATCAGCGTGATCTATGCCAACAAGTTCTATGAAATGCAGAAATACCTGACGCTTGATCGTCACGTATATGGCACCGATTTCATCGTGATCAACGAAGCTGTCTATCAGGGTCTTTCCGAGGCCGATCAGGCGCTTCTGCGTCGCGCCGCCGGTGTTGCATCGAATGTTGGCCGTGCCATTCAGCAGTTCAACTCTGCCGAAGGTGTTGCGAAACTTGCCGCAGAAGGCATGGAAGTCACCACGCCGACCGCCGAGCAGCTCAAGGCGTTCCGTGATGCCGCCCAGCCGGCAGTGATCAGCTGGCTTTCGGGTCAGATCGATGCCGAGTGGATCGAAAAGCTCCAGAAAGCGGTTTCCGAAGCAGAAGCTTCCATGTAACCGGTTTTGGCAGACCGGGGGCTCCTCCTTTGCGCCTGGTCTGCCCTTTTTCCTGCCGCCGTGCCCCAGAGGCACAAGAATTTTCCGCGATGATCCGGGGGAACCCATGCAACGCGTAGAGAAAGCGTTCAAGCATTTGCTCGCCGGACTTTCGGGGTTCAGTATCCTCGTCGTCTTTGGTGTTGTCTTTGCTGGCAGTGTCAGCCGCTATTTATTTTCTTCCCCGCTGCAATGGAGCGAAGAAGTCGCGAAATACGCGATGATCTATGGCTGCATGTTTGGTGTGGCATTCGCCTATCTGCAGGGTTCCCAGATCACGTTCAGCATCGTGATTGATACGATGCCTGCGGCCTTGCGCCGCAAGCTTGCGATTGTGGTCGATGCCGCGACCCTGATCCTTGGCGGTGTGCTTGCCTACGCAGGCTGGATTTTTGCTGCCAAGCGCGGGGGTATTGTTGCCTCGGGCATCGGCATTCAGATGTACTGGGCACAAATAGCCATCACCATTGGCGGTATCTGCCTTGTGATTGCTGCGATCTTGCGTCTGGCATCGGCTATCAACAAGAATTCGACCGGGGGTGAGGCATGATTACCGGCGTTACCCTGTTTGCGCTGCTTGCGATTGGCGCGCCGGTTGCCTTTGCAATCGCGCTTGGCCTTGTGGCCTATATCAGCACCGGCACCTTTGGCATTGATTTGCTGCCCCAGCGCATTTTTGCGGGCATGGACAGCTTTACCATTCTGGCGATCCCGCTTTTTGTTCTGGCGGGCGAACTGATGAATGCCAGTGGCATTACCTCACGTGTGATTAATCTGGCCAATGCCCTTGTCGGGCATGCCAAGGCCGGTCTCGCACAGGTCAATATATGGTCATCTGTGATCTTTGCCGGACTTTCGGGATCGGCGGTGGCAGATACATCGGCCATCGGGCGAATCTTTATTCCGTCGATGGAAAAGGAAGGCTATCCGCGTGACTTTGCCGCCGCACTGACCGCAGCGTCATCTGTGATCGGGCCGATCATTCCACCAAGCATTCCGGTCATTATTTATGCCCTGATCACCACAAATGTGTCGGTACCGGCATTGTTCCTTGCCGGGATTGTCCCGGGTGTTTTGCTGGCGATTGCGCTTTCGATTTATGTGCGGTTCTTCGTAAAGAATTACGCAAAACCGCGTGAGCGCATGAAGATGGGCGAGCAGCTCAAGGCAGTGTGGAATGGTCTGATTCCGCTTTTCATGCCGATATTTGTGATCGGTTCGATCCTGGCGGGGATTGTGACACCGACCGAGGCCGCAAGTTTTGCTGTGTTCTATGCGCTGGTGGTCGGATTATTTGTGTTCCGCGAGCTTAAACCGGGGGATCTTCCGGGCATCTTTGCCAGTGCAATGCGCGATTCTTCAAGCATTCTGATCATTATGGCAACGGTTGCCGCAGCGAACTGGTTCATGACCTTTGCCGGTATTCCGCAATCGATCAGCAAATTTGTCCTGGGTTATGTCGACAGCCCGGTGACCTTCCTCATCCTGATCAACCTGATGCTTTTGGCGGTTGGTCTTGTGCTTGAGGGCATTGCCGCAATGCTTGTTCTTGTGCCGATCCTGCATCCGATTGCGATCAGTCTTGGCATCGATCCGACGCATTTCGGCATCATCGTCATCTTTAACCTGATGATCGGTCTGATCACGCCGCCAATGGGTCTGTGTCTGTTTGTCGCCGATGCCGTTGCCGGGGTCGGGATGGCACGCATGATCCGGGCGATCATGCCGTTCTTTGTGGTCGAGCTTTTGGTGCTGATCATCATCACCTTTGTCCCCGACATCGTTACCTTCTTGCCTAACCTGTTTGGATTTTAGGATACCCTTCCATGTTGAAGCTCGGTCTTATCGGTAAAGGCATTTCACGGAGCCAGTCAGCGCGACTGCACGTTTTGCTGGGCCGTATGTGCGGGATGGATGTTACATACGATTATCTCGACAGCGATCAGATTGCTGATTTCGATCTGATCAGACAGCTGACCATATGTGCGGAAACCGGCTATGCCGGGGTCAATGTGACGCACCCTTACAAAACCAGTGCGCGCAAGCTTATTACGCCGCGTAAACGCCTGCCCGAGGCGCTTGGTGCGGTTAATACAGTTGTCTTCCGTGAAGATGGCTGGCGCGGGGATAACACCGACTTTGTCGGTTTCATGCGCGGCTATCGCCAGCAATTTGGCGATGCGAAGCCGGGCACGGTCTTGCAACTCGGCGCGGGGGGCGTCGGGCTTGCAACCGCGTTCGGACTGCGCGGGCTGGGTGCGGATAAAATCCTGATCCATGACAAGGAAGCAGCACGTGGCGAAGAGCTGGTGGCAACCATGCGCGCTGCCAGTGCCAATGCCGTCTTTATCGGTCAAGATGATCTTGCCGATGCGGTGCGATCGGCTGACGGCCTGATCAACTGCACCCCGATTGGCATGAACCAGTATCCCGGCTGTCCGTTTGATACCAACCTGTTTGGCGGGCAGAAATGGGCCTTTGATGCTGTTTATACCCCGGTTGAAACCGCGTTCCTGCGATCAGCGGCGAAATCGGGGATTGAGGTTATGACCGGCTTTGAACTCTTCTTCTTTCAGGGTATTGAAGCATTCGAGGTTTTCAGCGGGGCAGAAATTGATGCCGATGCTGCAAGAACAGAATATTTCAATGCCTATCCCGAGGCATTGACAGGGTAGGGGAAAACGATGAGCAGCAGTAGTACCGTTGCCGAGACGGTCTATAACGAAATTCGCGACGACATCCTGTATGGCGAATTGCAGCCGGGCGTGAAGCTTAAGCTTGAGGCGCTTCGCGAACGTTATAGCGTTGGCGTTAATACACTGCGCGAGGTGCTCAATCGTCTGGTGGCGTCCGGATTTGTCTTTGTCGAAGGCCAGAAGGGTTTTCGGGTTGTTGAAACATCGCCGTCCAATTTCAAGGAATTGACGGCGATGCGGCTTTTGCTTGAACGCGATGGCCTCACAGCTTCGATGAAGAACGGCGATGTCGAATGGGAAGCGCGTGTTGCCGCAGCACATCACAAGCTGTCGGCCATCGAGAAAAAGATGATGGTCGAAGACAGCCGCGAAATGACCGTTCGCTGGAGCCAGTATGACCGCGAATTCCATCAGGCCCTGATTTCGGCCTGCGGGTCGGACCTTCATCTTCGCCTTCACCGCGAGATATTCGATCAGTTCCGGCGTTATGTCGTGATCGAACTGAAAACCCACGGTTTCCGTGGGCAGGAAATTATCGATGAACATCGCGCACTTTGCGAACTGGCCCTTGCACGTGATGCAGAGGCCGCGATTGCAAGGCTGACCGATCATATTGAAACCTACCGGCATCGTTCACAGGACTGACCTGCTGCATGGGGACACCACATTGCGGTTTTCCCCGGACAAATGACCAGATTCTGGTTATGAACAGCACATGTCCTGACGCGGCCGGAACACTATTTGCGTAGCCCGGAGGGATAAAATGCTGACCTCGATTGCCACAGTTTCACTGTCTGGCGACCTTCAGGAAAAACTCGATGCCATCGCCGCTGCCGGCTTTGACGGGGTCGAGATTTTTGAAAATGATCTTCTGTCCTTTGACGGGTCGCCCGCCGATGTTGGCAAGACCATTCGTGATCTTGGCCTTAAGCTTGTGACTTTTCAGCCGTTCCGCGATTTCGAAGGCATGCCCGAACCCCAGCGCACCCGTGCGTTCGAGCGGGCCGAACGCAAATTCGACCTGATGGAAGAACTTGGCACCGATCTTTTGATGGTCTGTTCGAACGTATCGCCCCATTCACTCGGCGGGCTTGATCGCGCGGCCAAGGATCTGGCAGAACTGGGCGACCGGGCGGCCAAGCGCGGTCTTCGCATCGCGTTTGAGGCCCTGTCATGGGGCAAGCATATCAGCGATTATCGCGACAGCTGGGAAGTGGTGCGCCGTGCCAATCACCCGAATGTCGGTCTGGTGCTCGATACCTTCCACATCATGGCGCGCAAGGTGCCGCTTGATGCGATTTCATCAATTCCGGGCGACAAGATTTTTCTGGTACAGGTGGCCGATGCCCCGATCCTTGAAATGGATGCCCTGTCCTGGAGCCGCCATTTCCGCTGCTTCCCCGGACAGGGGGATTTTCCGTTGGCCGAGTTCATGCGCAATCTGGCGATGACCGGCTATGACGGGCCGCTGTCGCTTGAGATTTTCAATGATCAGTTTCGCTCAAGCTCGACCAAGAACGTTGCCAAGGATGGCTTGCGATCCCTGATCTATCTTGGTGACGGGATCGAAGGCGTCAAGGTCGGTGAAAAGGCCAAAACCCTGCCCCCCAAGGCCCATGCACAGGAAGTCGCCTTTGTCGAATTTGCGGTCGAGGAAGAAACCGCCGACAAACTGGCAAAACTGTTTGCCGGGCTTGGCTTTGAAAAGCGCGGCAGTCATAAAACCAAGGCCGTGACATGGTGGAAACAGGGTGACATCAACCTTGTGATCAATTGCGACAAGGATGGCTTTGCGCATTCCTATAACATCGTTCACGGCCCGTCGGTTTGTGCAGTCGGCCTTAAGGTTGATGATGCCAAGGCGACCCTTGATCGTGCGCAATCATTGCTTGCCGCACCGTTCAGTCAGGCGGTGGGCGAAGGCGAGATCGAAATGCCTGCGATCCGCGGTGTCGGCGGCAGTCTGGTTTATTTCCTGGATGATCACAGCGAATTGTCGCGCATCTGGGACGTCGAATTTGAACCGGCCAGGACTGAACAAAGCGCAAAGGCAAAGCTGCGTGCTGTCGATCACGTTTCATACTCGATGCAGTATGAGGAAATGCTGACCTGGCTTCTGTATTTCACCTCGATCTTTGATCTTGGCAAGATGCCGACCCTTGATATCCCTGATCCGGGCGGGCTTGTGCAAAGTCAGGTGGTGCAAAGTGATGCGGTGCGCTTGATCCTTAATGGTTCACAAAGCCCCCATACCCAGCATTCCCAGTTCCTCAACGAGTTTTTCGGAAGCGGTGTGCAGCATCTGGCCTTTTCAAGCGAGGATATCTTTGCCTCGGTCGACTATTGTGCGGAAAACGGGGTCGAGATTTTACCGATCCCGGAAAACTATTATGATGATATCGAAGCGCGCTTTGGTCTGGAACCGGAACTACTTGATCGTTTGCGTGCGCGTAATATTCTCTATGATCGTGATGACGAAGGCGAATATTATCAGGCCTATACGCGGACCTTTGCCAATCGTTTCTTCTTTGAACTGGTGGAGCGTCGGGCGTATCGTGGGTTCGGGGCGGCCAATGCGCCAATCCGTTTGGCATCACAAACACGCATGAACCGGCGCAGCGACGCGGCGAAATAAACAGGGCCCCCAAAGATCACAGGATTGGGGGCTGTGACAGGGCATAAAGGTGGGAATAGAGAAATGAGCGTGCAGGAAATTCTTGTCATCAATGGACCGAACCTGAACCTGCTTGGGCAGCGTCAGCCGGAAATCTATGGCTATGACACCTTGCAGACGATCGAGGAAAAATGCGTTGAACTGGCAAGGGAGTTGAATGTTTCTGTGCGTTTCGGCCAGTCCAACCACGAAGGCGCGATCATTGATCTGATCCATGAGGCGCGCCTGAAATCAGCCGCGATCATCATCAATGCCGGTGCCTATACCCATACATCTGCCGCCATTCATGATGCGCTAAAAACCTTTGATGGCTATATCATCGAACTGCATATTTCCAATCCGCACGCCCGCGAGGAATTCCGCCATAAAAGCTGGATCAGTCCGGTGGCCGATGCGGTGATGGCCGGTGCAGGGGCTTATGGCTATGAACTGGCGACGCGCTTGGCCGCCGAGAAAATTAAGGCCAAGTAAACAGCGCCTGAATAAGTCAGTCAGATATTCAATTTTGATTGAAACAGCTGATTTATTCGATTTGAAAAATCACGACACATGTCAGGATCAAGGGCAGCGAAAGCTGCCCTTTTCTTTTGCGATACAGAAACCGGGATAAGGTCAGGCTTCGTCAGACCGCACTGCGCGAGCGCAGGGCAGCGGCAAGGGTGCCGTCATCAAGATAATCAAGCTCGCCGCCGACCGGCACGCCATGGGCAAGGCGCGTGACCTTGACCCCGGTTTCAATCAGTCGTTCGGTGATGTAATGGGCGGTGGTCTGGCCATCGACCGTGGCATTGGTTGCAAGGATAACCTCACTCACCCCGCCATTGCGCACCCGATTGACCAGCTGATCGATTTTAAGATCATCCGGGCCGACCCCATCAAGCGGCGAAAGCGTACCGCCAAGAACATGATATTGCCCCTTAAACGCCGCACCGCGTTCAAGCGCCCAAAGGTCCTGGACTTCCTCGACCACGCAAATCATATCGGTTCCACGATTGTGATCGGCACAGATATGGCAAGGATCGGTGACATCGATATTGCCGCAATTGGCACAGTTCGTCATGGCCGCTGCTGTTTCGTGCAGGGCATCGGCCAGCGGGATCATCAGGGTTTCGGGTTTTTTGAGCATCTGCAACACCGCGCGCCGTGCCGAACGCGGGCCAAGGCCGGGCAAACGCGACAGAAGCTTGATCAGATTTTCGATTTCCCGTCCGGTCATGGTGATCCCGTATGTGGTGTTAGGTTTCTGATCTTGTATCAAAAACAAAGGGCGGCGCAATGCCACCCTTTGTCGCGCACTTCAAAAGTGCCTATCAATCCGGCCCTGTCGGTCGATCAGAATGGCAGTTTGAAGCCTTCCGGCAGGTTCATGCCGCCGGTGACGTCTTTCATCTTTTCCTGAACGGCGGCCTCCACCTTGACCTTGGCGTCGTTATAGGCCGCCACGATCAGGTCTTCGAGAACTTCGGTGTCGTTGGGGTCAACGATGCCTTTATCAAGCGAAAGGCCGCGCATTTCGCCTTTGCCATTAAGCATGACCTTGACCATGCCCGCACCGGACTGGCCTTCGACCTGGAGTTCAACCAGACTTTCCTGCATTTCCTGCATTTTCGTCTGCATTTGCTGGGCCTGTTTCAGCATCCCTGCAAGGTTCTTCATAGCTCGTCGTCTCCTTCGAGATAAAATGCGTCGTCATATACTGAACCGCTTTCGTCTTCTTCACCTTCGGACAATTCCTGTCCGGGTGGCAGATGGACGGCAACGATTTTTGCGTTTGGCAAACCGTCAAGCACGGCTTTGACCACCGGATCCTGCGAGGCATCAGCCTTGCGCTGTTCAAGCGCCTCGAGTTCCTGTTCCTTTAACGTCGGTGCCCCTTCCTCGCGTTCGGAAACACTGACCAGCCAGCGATGTCCGGTAAGGGCATTCATCGCCTTGATCAATTGGGTCGAAAGGTCTGAGCGCGCACCCCGTGCCGGGCGGAATTCGATCCGGCCCGGTTCATATTTCACAAGATGCATATAGTTTTTAACCTGCATGGCAATGCCGGTGGTTTCGCGGTCCTTGGCAAGAAGTTCCGCAACCTCGGCAAAGCTTTCAGGCATTTTGGCATAGACGACCTGCTCGACCTGTTCGGGTTCGCCAAGCGGATCGGGACGGCGCTGTGCAACGGCGGTGGCACCACCACCATTGACCACCTGCATGCGCGGGCCCGGACCACCAGAACCGCTGCCATTACCGCCACCCTGCGGGGCGTTACCGGCACCGCCATTTGCCATATCCTGACGCAGTTTTTTGATCAGATCACCGGGCGATGGCATTTCCGCGGCATAGGCCAGACGGATCAGGATCATCTCGGCGGCCTGAATGGGCGAAGGCGCGATGCGCGTTTCTTCAAGCCCCTTAAGCAGCATCTGCCATGCACGGGTAAGCTGTGGCATTGCCAATTTGGCCGCAATTTCCTTGCCGCGTTCGCGTTCGATCTGCGACACGCCGGGATCATTGGCCGCCTCAGGCGAAAGTTTCACACGGGTCAACCAATGGGTCAGGTCGAGCATATCCTGCAACATTACGGCCGGATCGCCACCCAGTGCATATTGTGCGCTCAAAAGCTCAAGCGCCTCGTTAATTTCGCCCTTCATGGTGAAATCAAACAGATCGAAAATGCGTGACCGATCCGAAAGCCCCAGCATGTCGCGGACTTGCTGGGTGGTGACTTTGCCTGCGCCATGGGAAATGGCCTGATCAAGCAAGCTCATACCGTCACGCACAGACCCATCGGCGGCACGCGCGATCAGGGCGACGGCTTCTTCCTCGATCTCGGCCTTTTCGAGCCCGGCAATGCGGGTATAGTGGGCCGCGAGTTCGTCGGTCTGAACACGGCGCAGGTCAAAACGCTGACAGCGCGACAGAACCGTGATCGGAATTTTGCGAATTTCGGTGGTCGCAAAGATAAATTTCACATGCTCTGGCGGTTCTTCAAGCGTTTTAAGAAGCGCGTTGAACGCACTTTTCGAAAGCATGTGCACTTCGTCGATGATGTAAATCTTGTAGCGGGCCGATGTCGGGCGATAGCGCACACCTTCGATCAGTTCGCGAATGTCATCAACGCCGGTCCGCGACGCAGCATCCATTTCCAGAACGTCGACATGGCGGTCTTCGGCAATCGCACGACAATGTTCGCACACACCACATGGTTCGATGGTTGCCCCACCCTTGCCATCGGCGCCGATACAGTTCAGTGCACGCGCGATGATGCGGGCCGTGGTGGTTTTACCAATCCCGCGCACCCCGGTCAGAACGAATGCATGGGCCAGACGCCCGCTTTCAAGGGCATTTGACAGGGTTTTGACCATCGGGCCATGCCCGATCAGCTCGTCAAAGGTTTTCGGGCGGTATTTTCGCGCAAGAACCTGATACTCGCTTTTGGGCGCGGCGTCGGTGGCGTCACCTTTTACCGGCGCAGATGTATCTGCGGCTGCAGATGCGTCTGGCGCGGGGGCGTCACTTTCGGGCATGTCCTGATTGGCGGTATCGATCTGATCGCTCATTCATCCGGTCCGGATTGTTGTAATCTTGTTCGGTTTTAGCAGCTTCGCGACCGTATGGGAAAGACCAAGTGGGAAATTTCCCATACAAAAAACCACATGCCCGAAGATGTAAGGCACATGACAAAAAACAAGGGGATGTCGGGGGGATTGAAAAGGGTGAGAGACTGAACAGCGACCCGGAAAAACTCGTTACGGCTGCTACCTTCCGGTCCTGACCGGGTTGGCGAGCGGTCCGTCCACTGCCAGCCTCTCGCCCCCTATATCGCGCAGTAGTGCAAAAAACGCAAGGGCCTTCGGAATTTTAGTTATGCATGCCAGCTATCAGTTGCATGCTGGCTCTTCAGCGCGGGTGCCATTTGAGACCCGGCCGTCGCGATTGTTGCGTGCCCACAGTGACAGTGTGTTTCGCGCTGTATTTGCAGCCACACCGTCAGGAAGCAGAATATTCCAATGTCCGTCTGGATTATTGTCATATTCGACCTGATAGCCTTCTGGCCCGGAAAGGTCATAGATTGTGCCAATGACCGGGGCGATGCCTTCACCCAGGATAGCGGTAAATCGGAACCGGCACGGCTTGTTATTGTTGGCGTCGACATGTGCCTCATCAAAGGTTGAAACGCCCAGATTTCCTTGGTCGTCTGCACGATAGCTGAATTCACCATTTGAAAGATTGGCGTTTCCGGTGTTGGCATTGCTCAGACCGACGCCGTGATAGATTTCTTCGTCTGCATGTGCCGGGGTATCAAACGATACCTGAATGGCAAACGCGCCACACAGGATTGCACCATATGCTGCAAGTTTTGAAAGCATGGTTCTTTTCCTTCCATTACGCAGTGATTAGCAGGGAAACCGACGCCAACAGCACATGGATGTGACCAATTTCATGACATGAACCAAAACAATCGCACTTCTATATGGTTGCCTTTTGACAAAGCGCCGCTAAGTTTTGAACAGCCTTCCGACCGCTTTTGAGACCCGGCAGATCAACTTTGATAATCAGAAATTGAATGGATCAGATGATGGCACGACAATTTTACGAATCCATCGATCTTGATCGTGACGCGCTGCTGCGCAAGACCGAGAACTGGCAGCAGATTCTGTTGGCCGAAGAATCGCTTCGCATCGTTATTTGCCATGCCGGTGATCCGCTTTTTGCCTGGCCCGAGGAAATGGATGCCCATGAACTGGTGGTGCTGGGCGCACCGGCAATCCCGCATCTTGATGTTGATCTCAATGGCGGGCACTGGATTTATATCGGGCGTGATGCACAGGGGCCGGTGATTGCGGTTGATATCGCCCCCGTCATGCCCGAACGCGACGATGCGGTGCGCGCACTGGGCGGCGGGTTTGGCGACATGCGTAGCCGGATGGCCGCCCTTTCAAGTGACGAAGCGGCCTTGGCCGCACAGGCGCGCGCCATTTTCAACTGGCATCGCGGGCATCAGTTTTGTGGGGCATGTGGTCATCCCAACCGGATCGAAGAGGCCGGTTACAGATTGCAATGTTCAAACCCCGCTTGTGGCAAGGCTCATTTTCCGCGAACCGATCCGGCTGTGATCATGCTGATCCATCATCAGGATCACGTATTGCTGGCCCGGTCCCCACAATTCATGCCCGGCATGGTATCTGTGCTTGCAGGCTTTGTTGAGCCGGGTGAAACCCTTGAACAGGCGGTTGCACGCGAGGTCCATGAAGAAGTCGGTGTCCGGATCAAGCGGCCGCAATATGTGGCATCGCAGCCCTGGCCGTTTCCCGGTTCCCTGATGTTGGGCTTTGTCGCCGAAGCCGAGACAACCGAGCTTTTCCCCGATCAGGAAGAGATCGAATTTGCTATGTGGGTGCATCGCGAAGAGGTCGCAGCACTTCCACAAAAGGGAATTAATTTGCCGCGACCGATCTCAATTGCACGATTCCTTCTGGAAAACTGGTGCGCGCGACGCATATAGAAAGTGACAGCACAAGGTGAACGGGTAATCCCCGGGATGGTTTTTGCCGCAGTGCACATTTCTGGGAACAACGTCGCAGGATAAAAGCCCTTGGGAAAAATGCGTGTAAAATCGAACGTGCTGGCAGTGTTTCTGGCATTTTGCGCGTTTTATTTTTTCCCCGGAACCAACGCGGTAAGGGCTGCTGACCCGATAATTGTCAAGGTCGGTGCCTATGAATACGGGGTTGTCTATTTCTATCAGGATGGCAAGGCAGGCGGTATCGTTCCCAAACTGATCAACCTGCTCAATGGATTGCAGGATGAGTACAAATTCCAGCTGGCAGAGACATCTTCACGTCGCCGATACCAGGCGCTGATGAATGGCGAGCTTGATCTTGTGTTGCTTGAAAGTGCGCAGTGGGATTGGCCAGATTACGATGTTCATTACTCTGATCCGATCGTCCGGGAAAAAGATATCTATCTGGCGCTATCGAGCCGGACAGATGCACAGGAACTGTTTTCCGATGTAACCGCACATCGCATGCTGTGTGTTTTGGGGTTCCATTACGGCTTTGCAGACTACAATGGCGACCCGGAATATTTGCGCAAGAACTTCAATGTGTTGCTGCGGTATAACGAAGCTGAAGTTCTGGACGGACTTTTTGCTGGCGAAGCACCGATTGCCGTCGTGTCAGCCGGATTTCTGGCCCGTCAGTTTGTCCAGGATCCCGGAATGCGTAATCGTCTGGTGATCGCAGGCAAACCCGATGCAACCTATGATCTGGTTTCGGTGCTGTCGAAAGATTCAGCCATTCCGCTTGATGCCTTTAACAAGCTTGTTGCCGAACTTATTGCCAGCGGTGAAGTCGAACGTCTTTGGCGTCAGCTTCACATTGGCGTATCGGGCTAAATCCCGTCCAGTGGCGGGATGCGCGCGATGACATTCCGGCGCAATGTTTCAGGCCGTTCACGCCAGGCGACAATGCCATCATCGCTATCGGCATATCGTGTGGCAAGATCACAAAGATCATCAATCATGGTTTCAGGATCGACATTGCCATAGACATATCCCCACTTACCCGAACCATTGAGCGCAACCGAGCAGCCCGATTTGCAATTGGTCAGGCATTCGGCCGGACGCAGATCAAACGGAAGATCACGCTCGGCACAAAGTTCAACCATCCGGTCAAACAGCATTTTGCCGTGACGCGGATCGGTTTGCGCGTCGGCATTCGAGGCCGTGCAGGTGATGCAAATATTCAGGCGTGGTTTGGTGGTCATCAAATCAATCTTTTTGTGGCGAGGTTTCTGGTCGCGCGTCAATCGGGGCGCGCATCCAATCAGCTTGCGGCGGCCTCGGTCAAGTCATCTTCAAGATTTTGACTGACATAATCCTGTATGGCGGCGGCCAGTTGGCGACTGACCAGCGGATGTGAATTTTCTGCAAGCATCACGGCAACCCCGACCGCAGGCAGGGGCGGGAAACCGTCGCGACTGTCAAGAATCTGGAATTCATCGGTGACACTTGCCGCTGCAAGCGCGGCGACCCCAAGCCCGTCTCGGACCAGATGCAAAAGAGATGCGGCCTGACGGGTGGTGGCAAACAGGTTAAAAGGCTTGCCGGATTTTGAAATGGCATCAATTGCCCAAGCATGAAATTTGCAGTCCTCGGCGGGCAATACCAGTGGCAGCGGATCAAGTTCATGCTGGCGATGAACGGGCGAGGTCACCCAGACACCGGGCTCGTGACGCAGGAAATAGCCTTCCTCGCCCATGGCGGATCGACTGACCAGCGAGATATCAAGTTCCCCCTGATCAAGCATCCGCTGCAGCAAGATGGTCGGATTGACCGAGACAAAGAAAGTCGCGTTGGGAAATACGTTGCGGATACCGCGCAGAACGACCGGCAGGATTTTCTGGGCATAATCATCGGGGCAGCCAATGCGGATCGGCCGGGTCGCATCCTGTGTGCGGAGCTTGCCCATTGCCTCGTCCTGAAGCGACAGGATGCGTCGCGCATATCCGACAAAGGTGATGCCATCATTGGTCAGAAGCACATTGCGCCCGTCGCGTTCAAACAGCTTGTTATCAACCAGCTCCTCAAGTCGCTTCATCTGCATGGAAAATGCCGATGGCGTGCGCCCGATGCGATCAGCGGCACGGTTGAAACTGCCGCATTCGGCAAAGGCAACAAAACTGCGAAGCAGATCGGAATCCATGGTCTATTCCTTTGATCAGAATTTATGATCAATTAATTTGAACAATTGGGTCAAAACTATTCGATTGTTTGAAATTCATCCAGCGGCAAATATCGCACCTGGCCGGCCAATGCTTTAACGCGAATGCTTTTGACGCATGTGCCACAAGGAATTTCACGATGATTTTGAACGACTATCTGATGTCGGGGAACGGATATAAAGTCCGTTTGCTGCTTTCCATGTTGGGTCAACCGTTTGAGTATGTCGAACGCGACATCATGAAGGGTGAAACCCGTACACCGGAATATCTGGCAAAGATCAACCCGAACGGAAAAATTCCGGCCCTTGTGCTTGATGATGGCCGGGTACTGGCCGAAAGCAACGCCATTCTGGGCTATCTGGCCGAAGGCACCAATTTCATCCCTCATGACAGGTATGAGCGGGCTGAAATGATGGGCTGGCTGTTTTTTGAACAATATGACCATGAACCCAACGTTGCTGTCCTGATTTCCTGGTATGAGATCAAGGGGCTGCCGGAAAATGCCGATATCCTTGAACCGATGAAACAGGCCGGTGCAAAGCGTGCGCTTGATCTGATGGAAAAGCGGCTGTCTGGGCATAACTGGCTGGTGGGCGAGGCCCTTACGATTGCCGATATCTCGCTTTATGCCTATACGCACCGCGCCGAACTTGGAAAAATCAGTCTTGCGAACTATCCGGGCATTCGGGACTGGCTTGCCCGGATCGAAGCATTGCCGGGTTATGTTCCGATTACCTGGACCCCGTAATCTGGACTGAAAAAGGGCCACCACCGGCAGGAAATCCACCCGCTTCCGGGGGAATGGGGGAAGGAAGACTTCCCCGCCTGTGGTGGCCAGATACCCCGATGCGATTAAGGGGAACGTCGGGGCGGCGGTCATGAAATCACGCGGATTTCAAAATTTGTTCGGGCAAAAGCGGATCGGTCTGCACGGCTGAACTTCTGGCCTTGAAGCGGTGATAGGCATCAAGCACCATTGGTGCGTCTTCGAGCATCCCTGTGCCGCCGGGCATGGCGTTAAGATAATGCAGGATCGGCATGATCATCATGTCAGGCAAGGTGAAACGTTCCCCCATGATCCAGCCATCGGCATAGGCCTTATCAAGCACCGAAAGATCATGACGGATCACATCGGCAAGTCTTGTCATCTCGGTGGCAAATGCGGGATCATGACGGCGCTGATGATCGGCAAAGACCATCGGAATGACGAAATTGCGAATGATGTTCTGATCCAGTCGTGTCATCGCCAGACTGATCCACTGGTTCATGCGCGCGATCTTTTGCGCCGGGACAGGCCGCAAAAGCGGGCCGCGGAAATGATCGTCGATATAACGGCAAATAGCCGCCGTCTCATAAAGCACGAATGATCCATGTATCAGCACGGGCACCTTGCCAAACGGGTTGTGGCGCAACACGGTCGGCGTTGCATTCTGGCCCGGTGTCTGGACATTGCGGCTGGTGAATTCGAACGGGATTTCCTTTTCAAGACAGGCAATGCGAACCGTGCGGGTCAGGTTGCTGCGCGGCATTCCGACAATGATTACGTCTGACATGATGGGCGTCCTTTGCTGCTTGCTTGGGGCTTTGTTGCCCGTCGCATTGGGCGGGAATTGAAAACCGAACTTGCAGACAGGATTGCCAAGCACATAATATGTTCAAGAACATATTATTGGCCTGTGCCATAGTTCCGCTTGGTCAATCCTCAGACCACCAAACGGAGATCAAAATGCCCTATAGCCCCGCGCATAAACCGAAGACCCGGATCCGTATCGTCAATGCGGCAACCGCATTGTTCAAAAAAGCCGGATTCGAAAATGTGACGATTGATCAGGTGATGGCTGCAGCCGGGCTGACGCGCGGCGGCTTTTATGCCCATTTCAAGAACAAGGAAGACCTGTTTGTCGCCTGTGTGGAGAACGGCATGTCGTTGCTATCCTCGCCGGTTCTGGCCGAACTTCGCAAAGCCGAAAGGAGTGGCAAAGACTGGGTGACGACCTTTGCGACCTTGTATCTGTCGCGCCTGCATGTTGAAAACCCCGACAAGGGATGTGTTTTGCCAACCCTGTCGGCCGAAGTTTCGCGATCAGGAGATCGTGCAAGGGAGGCTTTTTCCCGGTTGATTACCGATGCAACTGAAAAGCTCGCCTGGAAGCTTGCCAAGGAGGATGATGTGCCGGGGATTGATCGGCACATCAATATTGATGCCGGGGCAAAGTTGGGCAATGTGCCCGAAAATTACAAACGGGATTCCGCGGCAATGCTGGCGATGATGGTTGGTGCTGTGGTCCTGAGCCGGGCGGTGGATGACCAAACAGCCGATCAGATATTGAACGCCACGCGCGATGCCATCCTCAATAACCGGCAGGCTGACGGGGTTTCGTCGCAAAATGCGCAGAAAACGGCCTGATCAGTCAAAGAAACCGGCAAGGATTTCGGCATAGATCGTAACAAGGTTTTCGATGTCATCGACCATGGCGTGTTCATCGACCTTGTGCATGGATTGCCCGACCAGACCGAACTCGGCGACTTCGGTATATTTCTGAATGAAACGGGCATCGGATGTGCCGCCCGTGGTGCTCATCTCCGGGCGCTTGCCAGTGACTTTTTCCGAGGCATCGGCAATCAGATTGGCGAGTTTTCCGGGATTGGACAAAAATGCCTCGCCCGAGATTTTGACCTTAAGCTCATGCGCGCCAGCATGTTCGGTACAGGTTTCTTCAATCCATTTTTTCAGATCAGCACCAGTGTGCTGATCATTAAAGCGGATGTTAAAGGCCGCGCTGACCTTGGCCGGAACCACGTTGGTTGCGGCATTGCCAGCATCAACGGTGGTGACCTCAAGATTGCTGGGCTGGAAGTGATCGGTGCCCTGATCAAGTTCACGGGAATTGAGGGCATCAAGCGTTCTGATCATGCGCGGCACAGGGTTATCTGCCAGATGCGGATAGGCAACATGGCCCTGTGCCCCAAACACGGTCAGCCAGCCGGTAACAGAACCCCGGCGACCGACTTTCATCATTTCGCCCAGATATTTCGGGTTGGTCGGTTCGCCAACCAGACAGCAATCAAATTTTTCACCTTCCTGATCGCACCATTCAACCAGCTTGACGGTGCCGTTAATCGCATCGGCCTCTTCGTCGCCGGTGATCAGGAACGAGATGGATTCATCGAAATCCGGATGTGCCGCCAGAAAGGCATCGACGCCCCCGACAAAGCAGGCAATGCCGGTTTTCATATCAACTGCCCCACGCCCGAACAGGCGGCCATCAATCACCTCGCCGCCAAACGGGTCGACGGTCCAGGCGCTGGTGTCACCGGCGGGGACGACATCGGTGTGGCCGGCAAAGCAGAAATTGCGTCCCTTGGTGCCCAGACGGGCATAAAGGTTATCAATGGCATCACTGCCATCGCCGTCAAAGACCTTGCGTTTGCAGTCAAAGCCGCGCGCTTCAAGCGCCTTTTGCAAGACATCAAGCGCGCCAGCATCCGCCGGGGTGACAGACGGGCAACGGATCAGTGACTGGGCAAGTTCAAGGGCGGCAGACATCGGGCAATCTCTTGTTCGGTTTCCGACCGGTTGTTATGCGGTCAGGGTGTTTCTGCGAAAAAAGGGCAAAACGAACTGGTCGTTTTGCCCCTTATAGATCATCAATGTTGCGCGGAACAGAAATCAGTCGCGCAGCAATTCATTGATTGAGGTCTTCGAACGGGTCTTTTCATCAACACGCTTGATGATGACCGCGCAATAAAGGCTCGGCCCCGGGGCTCCGTCCGGAAGCGGTTTACCCGGGATGCTGCCCGGAACCACGACGGAATAGGCCGGAACACGGCCGACAAAGGTTTCGCCGGTGGTGCGGTCGATGATCTTGGTCGATGCGCCGATAAAGACACCCATCGAAATGACAGCACCTTCTTCGACGATAACGCCTTCGACGATTTCCGAACGTGCGCCGATGAACGCATTGTCTTCGATGATGACCGGTCCGGCCTGAAGCGGTTCAAGAACGCCGCCGATACCGGCACCACCTGACAGGTGAACGTTTTTACCGATCTGCGCACAGGATCCAACGGTTGCCCAGGTATCAACCATCACGCCGGTATCAACATAGGCGCCAAGGTTTACAAAGCTTGGCATCAGGACAGTGCCCGGTGCGACATAAGCCGAGCGGCGAACGATGCTGCCCGGAACGGCGCGGAAACCGGCCTGTTTGAACTCGGCTTCGCCCCAGCCTTCGAATTTGGACGGAACCTTGTCCCACCAATTGGTGTTTTCGCCCGGGCCACCTGCGATGGTGGTCATGTCATTAAGGCGGAAAGACAGCAGAACCGCCTTTTTGGCCCACTGATTGACAACCCATTTGCCGCCGGTCTTTTCGGCAACGCGCAATTCACCGCGATCCATGGCATTAAGCGCCTGATCAACTGCTTTGCGAATTTCGCCCTGGGTGGCGGAGCTGATTTCGTCGCGGTTTTCCCATGCGACGTTAATCACGCCTTCAAGTTCAGTTCTGTTCATTTTCGAAGGTCCTTGCGGTCAGCCTAAATCTGTCGGGCGGAGAATGGTCAATGCAGCCCATGAAGTCAACTCCGCCAGTTTGCGTAGAAGCGCCCGTTTCGGGCATTTCTCCGTTCCTGATCCCTTTGCGCGATAGACATAGCGGATCAGGCCGGGAAGCTCAATCCTGGAACCGTGACAAATCGCGTCGCTTGTCAGTAAGTTGCCGCAAGAGTGCGCAGGAACCCGACAATGTCACTGGTCTGGTGATCAATGCGGGGATCGTCGCTGCCATTCTGGGCCCATTCGACATCGGTATTCACCCAAACCGTGGTCATTCCCATGTCTTTGGCCGGTAACAGGTTTTTGGCCATGTCTTCGAAATAGACAGCCTGCGTAGGGTCAACGCGATCACGCGCAAGCAGGCGGTCATAGGGCTGTTGCTGCGGCTTGGGGATATAATCGGCATCAACAATGTCAAAGATCGTCTCGAACCGGTCGATAATGCCAAGACGATCCATCACGCGTTCGGCATGGCCGCGCGACGCATTGGTGAAAATAAGCTTCCTTCCGGGCAGGGCATCAAGGGCCTCGGCCAGTTCCGGTGCCGGTGGCACTACTGACAGATCAATGTCATGAACCTTGGCAAGATAGTCTGCCGGATCGATGTCATGTTCGGTCATCAGGCCACGCAAGGTTGTGCCATAACGATGGAAAAAGTCCTTCTGCACCCGATGGGCGGCATCAGCTTCGAGCTTGAGCGTCTCGCGGACATATTTACCAATCAGGTCCGAGACCTGTGAAAACAGATCGCAGTTTGCCGGATAAAGGGTGTTGTCGAGATCAAAGATCAGCACGGATTCTGAAGTCAGACGCGGCAGGGTGACAGGGCTTTTGGCAGAGATGGTCATGGTCAGGTGGCCTTGATCGGTAAAATATCGGGGGCGCGACTAAATATTGTGCTCCTAGTTGTAAGCGATCTGGTCGCGCTTGGAAACATCTGCCCGGTCTTCTGCAATTTGGCATTGTTGTTATGCGTCTGATGCAGCCACTTAAAGGTCGAATTATCGGGAGTGGGGGTTTAAAACCCGCTGCAAGAACAAAGATATATGAAATCTTTGGTGCCAATTTGCCCCGTTTTCTAGCGACTGTTCGGGAGTTTCGGGGTGATTTTGCAACAGGATGGTTATTCGCAAGAATAATCAGGATCGAGTTTGTAAAACCCTTGTTAAGCATAAAGGGCTGATCATCTCAAAAAGCCGGAATGGCGGAGAGGGCATTTTTTGAGTTCGGGGGAAGTGAAAAATGTCGCTGATTGCGGGCAGCGTGAGAGGGCGCATTGGATAAACTGATAAAAGCTCGAACAACCGAATTGCGAAACGAACGCAACCGTTTTGCGGCACTGGCCTTTGTATGGGGCGATCTACTTCTTGAGCTGGATGGCGATTTCCGGATCGTTTTTGCCTCCGGTGCGTCGGACGGTATCCTTGGCCGTCGTCCACAGGAACTTTCGGGGAAACTTTTCACAAGTTTTCTGGCCAAACAGTTCAGGCCATTGGTTGCTGAAATGCTGCATGTCGCGCGCAGACGCGGACGCATGGATAATATTCAGGTCCGCTTTGCCCAGCATGATGAACAGCTTAGTCCGCCTGTCTCTATGAGCGGCTATTTCCTGCCTGATCTTGGCGATCACTTCTTTGTTGCCCTGCGTGTGGCGATCAATTCGCTGCCACCCGATATTGCCGGATCGATCCAGCGTGACAATGCGACGGGTCTTCTTGATGAAGAAAGCCTGTCAAAAGTCGTGACAGAACGGTTGGTCGCCCAGCGTGAAACCGGTACGGAGCACAAATTCACCCTGATGACCCTTAATGCGTTCGACCCGCTGTGCAAGCGCATGGCGCAGCTTGAGCGCAATGAGCTGATGGCAAGTGTCGGCGCATTTTTGCGCGCCCATTCGGTGGCGGGGGATACGGCCGGGCGCCTTGGCCCCGAGAAATTCGGTATGCTGCATCGGCCCGATGTGCCGATTGGCGATCTTGAAAGGCGGATAGAGGAATGCGTGCGCGATGCCGACCCCAAAGGCATCGGGGTAGAGGTCACCTCAACCGTGACCGATTTCACTGCCGAGGTCATCCCGCCGGGCGATCTGGCGCGCGGGGTTCTGTATTCCATTCGCCGGTTCTGTGATCGTCAGGATCACGGTTTTACCTTCTCGCGGCTGATGGGGCAGGCAGATAATCTGGTCAATAGCACTTTTTCGGCGATGCAGGATTTCGGGATGCGGGTTGACCGACTGAAATTCGACACGGTCTATCAGCCGATTGTGCGTCTGCCTAATGCCGAGATCCATCACTTCGAAGTTCTGGTCCGTTTCTATGATGACGCCGGGGAGTTGATCCCGACACAGGACCTGATTGCCTTTGCCGAACAGGTCAATATGGTCCATCGGCTTGATCTGGCGATGCTGCGCAGAAATCTTAAATGGATCAAGTCACAGCTTCAATCCGGGATCACAGTGCGGGTTGCCGTAAATATTTCCGGTCATTCACTGGAAAACCCGGATTTCTGCCGGTCAGCTATCGCATTGTTCGAACGTAACCGTGAAACGCTTGGCCAGTTGATGATTGAGGTTACCGAAACCTCGGAAATCAAGGATATCGATACAGCTTCAAGATGGATTGCCCGTTTCCGCGAACTGGGCATTGAAATTTGTCTGGATGATTTTGGCACCGGTGCGTCGAATTTCCGTTATCTCAGTGCAATGGAAGTCGATTATGTGAAGATCGACGGGGAATCCATTCGCCAGTCGATGAAAACCGGCAAGGGACAGGCTTTCATGCGGTCGCTGGTCGATTTGTGCCACGAGATCAATGTCGAAGTGGTTGGTGAAATGATCGAGACTGACGAGATGCGTGAACTGATCACCAAGGCGGGCTTTGATTTCGCACAAGGCTATCTGTTTGGCAAACCCGAGGCCGATATCAGCCTTTACTGGCGTGATGCTTCCCCTCGGCGATAGTAAAAGTCGCTATACCAAGCTGAGACTGCATTTCTCATTGTCACAAGGTCACCTTCAGGGTGGCCTTGTTGCGTTTTGACGACGGTTGAAATTCAGGAATAAGAAATTCTATTGATTTCAATTCAATGGAGGATGTGAGCAGATCGATACAAGAAAGACAAAACCTTGTGACCAAAGAAGCTGTTTGGAAAGCAGGATCGCTTTCCGGTCTTATTGAGACAGTTCGGACAAGATCCCGTATTTACCCAAGATGCTGTCATAAAGTCCGCTCTGGCGGATGGCAGAAAGACCGGTATTAAGTTCTTTCAGCAGCATGTCGGCATGTTCGGTCTTGCGGGTGATGCAGGAATAATAGGGATCGTTTGACAGGGTCTTGGTTTTGATGGTCGAAATGCCCGGTATGTCGTTCTTTTCGACATTCAGCAGGTAATCCATCGGGGCCCTGAAAGACAGAACCGCATCAAGGCGTTTTGACAGAAGTAAATTGACCAGTGTTGTTTCACTGTTTGCCATGACGACATCAATATCAGCGGTGCGTGCTGCGGTTTCAAGATTGTAGCCATTCACGACCCCGACGGTCATGTTTTTCGCATCCTCAAGATCATCAACCGATTTCAGGATTTCATCGCGGGTGGCATAAAGCGCAACACGTACGTGACCAAGAATGTCTGAAAAAAGAAAGTCGGTTTCGCGTTCTGGCAGATAGCTGCAGGAACACAGACCGTCCACCTGTCCGCTCTGAGCCAGAAAATAGGCACGTTTCCAAGGATAAAACGGTGTCAGCAAGGTAATGTTGCGTGATGCAAAAGCGGCTCTGAGAATTTCAACATCGTAGCCGGGCTTGGTTGTACTGTTTGCAATCTTGGCCGGTGGAAAAGGGTTGCAGGCTAGGGTAACTGTATGGTGCTTGCCGGGGGGCGATATCAGCGCATTTTGTGCCTGGGCATTTCCGTAGCTCCACAACACAATTACCAGACAAAGTAACGTGACAATGGATGCCCATCGCCAAAAGCGGTTGGCGCCAGTGACTGAGCAATTGCCAGTAAAACCACTGGTACTGGGTCTGGACACAGAGTCTGGAAAATGAGCGGGTATGCGCATTAAAGTTCCGGGTTACTATAGATATTAAGTGTCAATAGAATCAGTATGATATCATGCTTCATGCGTACTGTATTATTTCTCTTGGCGACGTGACTTGCGGTAGATCAGTTATCCGGGGCAATGCAGGGTTATTTCTAGGCCCGCCGGATGCCGACAGAAAAAAGGCCGGTGATCACACCGGCCTTTTCCATGGGTATATATTGCAGATTACTCTGCTGCTTTGACTTCGGCATTGCTGCGAATTGCTGCTTCGCGAACGTCGTCGGTCACATGTTCTTCGAACTTGGAGAAGTTCTTTTCAAACAGACCGGTCAGGGTGGCGGCAGCCTTGTCATAAGCTGCCTTGTCGCTCCAGCTCTCACGCGGGTTGAGAACTTCTGCCGGGATGTCACCACATGCGGTCGGGTATGCAAGACCGAAATACGGATCGGTTGCGAAATCGGCATTTTCCAGTTCGCCATTCAGAGCCGCATTGAGAAGGCCACGGGTGTAAGCGATCTTCATGCGCGAACCAACGCCATAGCCACCACCGGACCAGCCGGTATTGACCAGCCAGCAATTGGCCTGATGTTTTTCCATCAGTTCACCAAGAAGCTTGGCATAAACCGACGGGTGACGCGGCATGAACGGTGCACCAAAGCAGGCAGAGAACGCGGCGGTCGGTTCCTTGACACCTTTTTCGGTGCCGGCAACTTTCGCGGTGTAGCCTGACAGGAAGTGATACATCGCCTGCGCCGAGCTCAGTTTTGCGATCGGCGGCAGAACGCCAAAAGCATCACAGGTCAGCATGATGATATTTTTCGGATGACCACCACGACCGTTTTCCGATGCATTCGGGATGAATTCAATCGGATAGCTTGAGCGGGTGTTTTCGGTGTGACGGGCATCGTCGAGATCAAGCTCGCGCGACTGTTTGTTCATCACAACGTTTTCAAGAACGGTACCGAAACGCTCGGTGGTCGCAAAGATTTCCGGCTCGGCTTCTTTGGAAAGCTTGATCACCTTTGCATAGCAGCCGCCTTCGAAGTTAAAGACGCCGTCTTCGCCCCAGCCATGTTCGTCGTCACCGATCAGGGTGCGCGATGCATCGGCCGAAAGCGTGGTTTTGCCGGTGCCCGACAGGCCAAAGAAGATGGCGGTGTCGCCGTCTTTGCCCATATTGGCCGAGCAATGCATCGGCATGACGCCTTTGGCCGGAAGGATATGGTTGAGAACCGAGAAGATCGACTTCTTCATTTCGCCGGCATACCAGGTGCCGCCGATGATGACCATTTTGCGCTCGAAGCTGACCATCACGAAGACTTCGGAACGGGTACCATCGACTTCCGGATCGGCCTGAAGGCCCGGAGCATGAAGGATGGTGAATTCCGGTGCGAAGTCACGCAGTTCTTCTTTCTGCGGCTGGATGAACATGTTGCGCGCAAAAAGGTTGTGCCATGCATTTTCGTTGATCACGCGAACCGGCAGGCGGAAACGCGGGTCGGAACCTGCAAAGCAATCCTGAACGAACAGTTCGGTGCCCTGGAAATATGCGCGCACTTTCTGATAGAGGCGCTCAAATACTTCCGGGCTGACCGGGCGGTTTACATCGCCCCAATCAATATCTGCCTTGGTGCTGTCTTCTTCGACAACGAAACGGTCCTGTGGGGAGCGGCCGGTATGTTCGCCGGTCAGTGCGACGAATGCACCACCCTTGGCGATCTTGCCTTCGTTGCGACGGATCGCATGTTCATAAAGGCCGGCAGCGTCAAGGTTCCAGTGAACGGCGCCAAGGTTTTTGAGGCCATGAGTTTCAAGGCCTACGCGGCTGACAACGGGTCCTGATTGCAGCACGAATCTCTCCTGGTGGGAATTAAAAGAGCTGGGGGTTAATATGCTATTCTACACAACAAGTTGTGGGAAACCCGTTGTGTTGAGACATATTGTTACAAAGGTGTCTCAAAAGCAACCGGTCCTTTTGCCTAATACCTAGGAAAACGTAGCGACTTTTGCGATTGCGAAAATTCTATGTTCAGGGTCGAAGGAATAAATGTTCACAATACAAATGGTCCGACTTATGCGCGCCATTTTTTGCACATTTCGACCAAAATTCCGCGTGCGTCACCCGGTGTATGGATGGTTTTCTGGAAGTCGATTCTGATTTTTCGAGAATCCGCAGTTTCAGACCTCAGAACCATGCCATCGCAGTCAATGGAATGCATCTGCCATCCAGTATCGGGGTCATGGGATGTGAAATGCGAAACAATCCCCGCAAGCGGATCGGCATGATCGTTATTCATGTGGGTTACGATATCATCGTGGGACGATTTCAGCGGTGCGCAATCGGATGCGATGAACTGCGTACCCGAAAGGCGACGCTGTTTGCCAAATCCACCGACCCAGTAAACTTCGGCAACCTCGATCCGGTAAAAACCGAAATCGGCGAAACCGGCATATTGCGCCGCATCGGGATGGGCACGCAGATACCCGGCCCGTGTTTCAGGCGCGTCATCGCGGATGGCACGGCCAAAAATGGTGATGCGCGCATTATCTGTCTGAATTGTATCAGCCTGACTTTGGGTATCTTGCTGTGGCGTGATCAACAGGGACACCCGGTTGTCGGCCTTGATATGGCGGGTATGATCGGCAAGGTCGGAAATCAGCAGGATCGGTGCGCCGTCAATATCAAAGGCCGGAACGACCATTGATGTCACAGGCCAGCCATCGCCGACTTGTTTGTGATCGACGGCAATGGTCGCAAGGACCGCACTTTTGGCTGTGCGGCAACTTTTCCTGAGATCAGCAACAGAGGGAATAGCAGAGGCGCCTGACATGATAGTGGTCCCTTGCAGTGTCTTGATCAGCTGTTTGTCGACATCGCGGTTTTGTTGGCGGCGGTGAGTTGTGCCTGACGTGACTGGGCCTTGGAAATCACCCGCTTTTTATTCCCGTCACTTAACCCCATCCAGGCACCGATTTCGTCACCAGTGCGAAAACATCCCAGACAAAATCCGGATTTTGGATCAAGGACACAGGTGCCGATACAGGGTGACTTGACGCTCATGAACTGGGCCTGGCTGACGATGGAAAATGGTCAGACATACAAAGCAGGTTCGGAGGCTGTGATCAAGTTGCAGCATTCAGGAAATACTGAACCGCGTGCCGCGCGCCTAGGGAGAATGGGCGAGAATGGCGGCCAATCGGGGCGGTTGGGTTGCCTTATCTGCCCCATGGGGGTATAGCCCGTTCCACGTTCTTGTCATGGAGTTGATTTCGCACGTGCCCGCATGGGGGCCGAGCGTGCGGCACGGAGGAAGATATGCGCGGCTATTTCGGGATTGGAATTGAAGGGGCAAGCAAGCCTTTGAATGTGGGCACCCTGTTTCGTTCTGCCCATGCCTTTGGCGCAAGCTTTGCGTTTACGGTGGATGCGGATTTCCGTGAGGAACGCTCCAACATTACCGACACATCGAAGTCGGGCGAACAGATGCCCTATTATCATTTCCCGGATCACGACAATCTGTTCCTGCCGCAGGGATGCCGGATGGTCGGTATCGAGCTGACTCCCGATGCGATTGAACTGCCAAGTTTCAAGCATCCGTCGCAGGCAGCCTATATTCTGGGGCCGGAACGCGGCAATCTGTCTGATGAGATGCAGGAAAAATGCGATTTCATCATCAAAATCCCGATGAGCTTCTGTGTGAATGTCGCGATTGCGGCAAATATCGTGATGTATGATCGCCTGATCAGTCTGGGTCGTTTTGCGCCGCGTCCGGTGCGTGCCGGTGCCCCGACCGAACCAAAGCCCGAAGCCCACTATGGCGGCTGGATTTCGCGGACCCGCGACAAACGCAAGGGTGATCCGGAAAAATTCCGTCAGGCACCGCCGCCCGATTATTCGGTGATTGACGGTTCGCTTGATGACGACGACGCCTGATCGGTCGCAGACCGGCAGATAAGCCAGCAAATAAGATAGAAAGCAACGGCCGCGAGGGAGGAGCGCGGCCGTTGCTGTATTTGATCTGCGCGTTTGTGCCTTAAAGGGGGACTTTGGCACTGCGCAGATCAGGTGCAGATGTTACGCCGCCTTGATGTCGGACGGCGTGGTCCCGGTTTCGGCTTCTTCCTCGGGCGTGGTGCCGTGCGGGTTGCGCAGAAGGTTGGCAATCATGCGCATTCCGACATCACCTTGCAGGGTCAGAAGGCTTTCCGGGTGGAATTGTACGGCACTGATCGGAAGACTGTTGTGACGAATGCCCATGATGACACCATCATCGCTTCGCGCCGTGACCTTCAAATCCGCCGGCAGTTCCGCCGCCTTGGCAAACAGGGAATGATACCGGCCAACAACGATGTCTTCGGGAAGTCCTTCAAACAGCGGATCGGTGGTATCGAGCTTTACCTTTGACGGTTTGCCATGCATCGGTGTGACAAGCTGGCCAAGCGATCCGCCGAAAAATTCGACAATCCCCTGCAATCCAAGACAGACCCCGAACACCGGCAAGCCCGCCGCAAGTGCGCGTTCAATACTATCACGCAGGTGATAGTCATCGGGGCGTCCCGGCCCGGGTGACAGGAAGACCAGATCGGGTTTGAAATCATCAAACGCCTCGTCGGGGAAGCCCGGACGCAGGGTAAGCGTCTGGGCGCCGGTTGCGCGGATATAGCTGGCAAGGTTTTGCACAAAGCTGTCTTCGTGGTCGATCAGAAGAACCCGTTTGCCAATCCCCGAACTTGCCGGGTCGATGGTGACTTCGTCCTTGGCATCACGGGTGACTGCGTCAATCATCGCCGATGCCTTAAGAACGGTTTCGGCTTCCTCGGCATCTGACTGGCTATCATAAAGCAAGGTGGCACCCGCACGGACTTCGGCGACACCCTGTTTGAGACGCACAGTACGCAGGGTCAGTCCGGTATTGAGATCCCCATTGCACAGAACCGCACCAATCGCCCCGCCATACCATGCACGTGCGCTGCGTTCGACGGCCTCGATATGTTGCATGGCCGCGCGTTTTGGCGCACCGGTTACGGTAACGGCCCAACAATGGGTCAGAAAGGCATCAAGCGCATCAAACCCGTCACGCAGGCGGCCTTCGACATGGTCGACCGTGTGGATCAAACGGGAATACATTTCGATCTGACGACGGCCAAGGATGCGGATGCTGCCCGGTTTGCAGACGCGGGCCTTATCATTGCGATCGACATCGGTGCACATGGTCAGTTCCGACTCATCCTTGGTCGAATTGAGCAATGTGCGAATGTTTTCGGCATCCTCGATGGCGTCGCGGCCCCGCGCAATGGTGCCCGAGATCGGGCAGGTTTCGATGCGTTGGCCCTTGACCCGGACATACATTTCCGGTGATGCGCCAATAAGATGTTCGCCATCGCCAAGATTGATCAGGAAGCCGTAAGGGGCGGGGTTGCGACGTTTCAGGCGGCGGAAAATTTCCGAAGGTGCGGTGGCACAAGGGGTTCTGAAAACGCGGCTGGGCACGACTTCAAACAGTTCACCACGGGCAAAGCGGGGCTTGGTTTCATCGACAATCGCGGCATATTCGCCGGTTTTCATATCGTTTTCGACAATCGCATTATTGCCGCGTGACGGCGGGTGGGGCTGTGACGAACGATCAAGGCCGACGGTGCTGTGGCCGCCCGGGGTGATGAATTCATAATCGATTTTGGTGGCGATACGGGACGCGTGATCGACCGTGATCAACTGATCAGGCAGGAACAGATGGATGTCCTTGTGATCGGACGGACGGTCCTGGGACAGATTGATCTGTTCGAAATGAAGCGCGATGTCATATCCAAATGCCCCGTAAAGCCCAAGGCGTTCATCGCCCTTGTGACCAAACAGATCACGCAGCGAGCGGACGACGGAAAACAGGCTTGGTTGCTGGCTGCGTTCTTCCTCGGGGAACCAGGAGGCGGGTTTTTTGACCACACCATAAAGCCCGTCCTCGCCATCGGTGATGCTTTCAACATGGGGATGGGGGGCAAGCGCATCGGAGATCACATCAAGCAGCACCCGGCCACGCTCATTGAGCGCATGAATGGCAAAGCCCCGTTCGCGGCCAACAATTTCAAGCGGTGGTGCGTCAAAGCCCATATCCCAACGTGAATAGCGACCCGGGAATTCATAGCTGGAAGACAGCAGCACACCCTTGGTCTGATCAAGGGCATCAATCAGGCCTTCGGTGGCATCTTCATAGGCGATATTGGTCATGCGGCGAATGACCGCAACACCGCCATCGGTTGTATAGCGGTACTCGCTGCTTTCTTCGGAAATGCCGGTTTCCTGATGTGGGGTCGTCACGTTTGTTACTCCTTTGTGGGCCTTATGCCGCAGGAGCCATGTGATCATCAGGAAGAAAGAAAGGTCTGAAAACACAAAGCCGCCTGCAAGAATGAGGCGGCCGGTATGTTCAGGGCATGTGTATTGGCCGCCCGCTTAAGCGTGCCACCACCAACGATTGGAAATACGGATCGGGTTCATGCCATGTGTTTTCATGGCTCAAACCATGTGCGCAAAAAAAGCCGACGTCAAGGCTTTTGCGTCGGCGTGTTGCTTTCTGCCTCTTTCAGCTCCAAGTGAAGCGGCAAATGGCAGTGCGGACAGGTCAGAATCTCGTCACTTTCACTGCGATGAACATCGCGGATATCATCAAGAACCGATTGCGCCTGTTCATCGCTAATACCCAGTTCTTCCTGATGGGATTTCAGTTTGTTGCGTACCCGTTCGGTCAGACGTTTGCCCATCAGCTGGCGGGTGGCCTGATGACGGTATTCGTTTTCACGGCGACGCAATTCGGCATTGAAGGCCGAGGCCAGAATACCAGCCGGAACCGCAACGATCCCGATCCCGGTCAGGGAGATAATGCTGGCTAGAAATTTGCCAAAGGGTGTAATCGGCACGATGTCGCCATAGCCAACGGTGGCCAGCGTAATCACGCTCCAATACAGCGCCTTGAGCAGATTGCCAAAGGCCTCTGGCTGGGCTTCATGTTCGGCAACAAAGATCGCGCCGGCACTGAAAACCAGCATACAGGCAAGGGCGGCACTGGCCGCGCCGAAAATGCCCAGTTGCTGTCGAAAGACCAGCAACATCAATTCAAGCCCGGTCGAATATCGGGTGAATTTCAGAAGGCGCAGCAACCGGATAATCCGGATAAAGCGCAGGTCAATCGATGTGAAGAACCACAGGAAAATCGGAAGGATGGCCAGAAGATCGATCAGCGCCATCGGGGTCAGCACATAGCGAAGCCGTCCCCATCGACCGCTAAAGTCCGGATTGTCCGGGGCGGACCAGACGCGAAGCCCGTATTCAACCGTGAACAGAAGGGTGCAGGCAATCTCGATGATGGCAAAGGTCAGGTAATATTGTTCGGCCAGCTCATGGACCGAGTCAAAAATCACCGCCAGGACATTGATGACGATTGCACTGGCAAGCACCAGATGGACGAACAGAGACAGGCGAGAGTCACGCTCGACGCCATGTAAAAGTTTCTGTGTCTTTGAACGAAGCGTCGGTTTCATGTCGCGGCTACCCGGTCCGGCAAGGGATTGCTTTATTGCACGGAGAGTTTTGCGCCAATCGCTTCAGAAATGGTTAAATTACCCGACCAAAAGGTCAGTAACCCTTTGCTGCCCGGACAAAATCGGCAATTTTGCGGGCATCCTTGACGCCTTTTGCCTTTTCCACACCTGACGAGACGTCAACCCAGGGCGCACCGGAAATGCGAACGGCCTCGGCGACATTGTCGGGATCAAGGCCACCGGCAAGCATCCAGTCGCTTTTGAAATTCTGACCGGTCAAAAGCGTCCAGTCGAACGAAACGGCATTGCCGCCCGGCAGGATACTGTCCTTGGGCGGTTTGGCATCAAATAACAGGAAGTCGGCAATTCCGTCATAATGGGCTTTGGCGGCCTCGATATCATCGGCGGTGCTGACCGAAATGGCCTTCATGACTTTCAGGCCAAAGCGTTCCCTGACCTCGGCAACCCGTTCCGGGCTTTCCTTGCCGTGAAGCTGGATGACATCAAGGTTTCCAGCGGCAATCGCGGTTTCAAGTGCCTCGTCACCGGCTTCGACGAACAGGCCGACCTTAAGGATGCTATTGGGCACGCGCTTGGTCAGGGTCTTGGCACCGTTAAGCGATATGTGACGCGGGCTTGGCGGGAAAAAGACATAACCGAGTGCATCTGCCCCGGCGCTCATGGCAGCAATAAGGGCATCTTCGCTATTGATTCCGCAGATTTTTACCATGCAGCTCATCGGGGTATCCTGTCTTGTCGTCGCTCTAACTTTCGCAGCAAATAATTGGTGCGTCTGAGTCCCTTAGCAGAAACTGCACCATATCGACAGGATATTTGCGATTTGGGGTGGCTTTCCACTGGCAGGATAATCATTGCTGCGCTATTTTCCCGACCATGAGCAAGCATACAGACCCTGCCGCGGGCGAAAACGGCGAAAACACAACACACTTCGGGTTTCGGGATGTTCCCGAAAGCCAGAAGGCATCCATGGTGCGCGAGGTTTTCGACACTGTCGCGTCCAAATATGATTTGATGAACGATCTGATGAGCGGCGGTATCCACCGTCTGTGGAAAGACACGTTCATCAACGAGCTTAAGCCGCGTCCGGGAATGACGCTTCTGGATGTGGCCGGTGGCACCGGGGATATCGCATTCCGCTTTTTGAAAAATGGCGGCGGGTCGGTCACGGTATGCGACATCAATTACGAGATGCTTCATGTCGGGCGCGACCGTGCGGCCGATCATGGCATCCTGAAAAACATCAATTGGACCGTGGGCGATGCGCAGAAATTGCCGCTGCCTGATCATTCTGTTGATGCCTATACGATTGCCTTTGGCATTCGGAACGTGACCCGGATTGAAGAAGCCCTGTCGGAGGCATTCCGTGTGTTGCGTCCGGGCGGAAAGTTCCAGTGTCTTGAATTTTCCAAGGTTGTCGTGCCGGGCTTTGACAAGCTTTACGACACCTATTCGTTCAAGTTGCTGCCGGAAATCGGGCGGTTCATCGCGGGCAATCGCGAAGCCTATCAGTATCTGGCCGAAAGCATTCGCAAGTTCCCCGATCAGGAAACCTTCGCATCCATGATCCGGGCTGCTGGTTTTGAACGGGTGAAATACCGCAATCTGTCTGGTGGTATTGCTGCCATTCATTCGGGTTGGCGGGTTTGAGGGTCTTGAGCGCATGATCCGGTTTGTCCGCAACAGCTTTCGCCTGCTTGGCATGGCGCGTACATTGGCGCGCCATGATGCATTATTTCCGCTTGCCCTTGTTCCCGGCGGAAAGCTTCTGGCGTTCTTTGCCCGTCTGACGGCACCGTTTTCGGGCCGTTCCGACCTGCCGCCCGGTCGCCGACTGGCCCGCGCGCTTGAGGAACTTGGTCCGGCCTTTATCAAGCTCGGCCAGACGCTTGCGACCCGGTCCGATCTTATAGGCGATGATGTCGCGGCTGATTTGTCGACGCTTCAGGACCGCTTGCCACCCTTTTCGGCCAAGATTGCCAAACGGATCATCACCGAACAGCTTGCCGAACCGTTTGATGTTCTGTTTTCGGAATTTGACGACCAGCCGGTGGCGGCTGCGTCAATCGCGCAGGTGCATTTCGCAACCACGCCCGATGGTCGTGAAGTCGCGGTCAAGGTTCTGCGACCCGACATCCGGGTACGGTTTGCCCGTGATCTTGATCTGTTTTACTGGGTTGCCGAAATTGTCGAACTGACCCAGCCGCGCCTGCGTCGCCTTAAGCCGGTTGAGACCGTCAAGGCGCTTGAAGACAGTGTTCATCTTGAGATGGATTTGCGCTTTGAGGCCGCAGCGGCATCGGAATTCCGCGACAATTTCGAAAGTGATCCGACCTATTACATCCCGCAGATCGATTGGGAACGGACCGCCGAACATGTCATGACCATGGAACGGGTCAAGGGGGTTCGTATCGACAATGTCGAGGCCCTTGATCGCATGGGGATTGATCGGTCTGCCCTGCTTGCCAAGGCCGCGGGGGCGTTCTTCCAGCAGGTCTTCCGCGACGGTTTCTTCCATGCCGACATGCATCCGGGCAACCTGTTTGTTGATGAAACCGGCCGGGTCAGCATCGTTGATTTCGGGATCATGGGACGTGTTGATAAACAGACGCGTCTGTATCTGGCCGAGATGCTTCTGGGCTTTTTGACCCGCGACTATCACCGCGTGGCCGAGGTTCATTTTGAAGCAGGTTACGTGCCGCGTACCCAGTCAATTGAAACTTTCCAGCAGGCTTGCCGTTCGATTGGCGAACCGATTCTGGGCAAGGAACTTGCCGATATTTCGGTGGGGCGTTTGCTGGGGCAGCTGTTCCAGATTACCGAACAGTTCGGCATGGAAACCCAGCCGCAGTTATTGATGCTTCAGAAAACCATGATCGTTGCCGAGGGGCTATCGCGTATCCTTAGCCCGAACGAGAATATGTGGGAATTGTCGCGTCCGCTGATCGAAGACTGGATGCGTGAAAACCTTGGTCCTGAGGCCAAGATCAAGGATGCAACCCTTCAGGCAGGATTGATGTTGCGCCGTCTGCCCCGCGTGCTTGAGGCGGCTGAAAAGGCGTCTTCTGTTCTGACCGATCAGGGATTGCGTCTGCATCCCGATACGGTGGCAGCGATGCGTGGCAAATCCGGAAACGGTCAGGGAAAATCAGGCGGCGTGTCGCGCCAGACGCTGGTTCTTTGGGTTGCGATCATTGCCCTTGGTCTTGCGGTCTATCTGAAATAGGACCCTTTCTCGCAAGGTCTTAGTCAGACGCGGAGGTTTGCGATGAGCAACGATACCGACGACATCGACATCAGCACGGATCGCAACCAGATTGATCTGGCCTATTGTTATGGGTTTATCGCTGAGTCCTATTGGGCTGGCGGGCGGACGCGTGGCGAGTTTGACCGGTCTGTCGAGATGTCCTTTCCGGTCGGGGCCTATTGCGATGGCAGGCAGGTCGGTTTTGCGCGCGTGGTCAGTGACCAGATCGCCATTGCGTATGTCGCCGATGTATTCGTTGATCCGCGATATCGTAGACGGGGCATCGCCGCCCGGATGTTGGAAGCCCTTCATACCCATCCGGAATTGCTGCGCGTGAAACGCTGGATGCTGGCGACCAATGACATGCAGCCGCTTTATCGGCTTCATGGCTATGAAGACCTTGATGATCTGATGATGATGCGGGTTGACGAGGATGCGCAAAAGCGCGATCCGCTGCGCTAGAACAATCATCGCCCAAAAGAAAACGCCGCCACGGTCAGACCGGGCGGCGTTTTTTATCGGGTTCAGAGCAGCCTAGCTTGCACGAACTTCATCAAGGAAGTTGCCGACTTCACCACGCAGGGTGCCGGACTGGCTGTTGAGCTTGTCAGAAGCGCCAAGCACCTGATGCGCTGCTTCGCCGGTTTGACGGGCAGCTTCACGCATTTCATGGATGTGATTGGTGACTTCCTGCGTGCTTTGCACGGCCTGCTGGACCGAGTTGGAAATCTCGGTGGTGGCCTGCCCCTGTTCTTCAACGGCTGCGGCGACCTCGGATGCGATTTCGTTCAGATTAGCAATGATGCTGGTGATGCCGTCAATGGCACCGACAGCTTCCTGGGTGGAACCCTGAATGCCGGAAATCTGGGCCGAGATATCTTCGGTCGCGCGCGCGGTCTGGTTGGCGAGGTTTTTGACCTCGTTGGCGACCACGGCAAAGCCTTTGCCAGCATCGCCTGCACGGGCAGCCTCGATGGTTGCGTTAAGTGCCAGAAGGTTGGTCTGTTCGGCAATCGCCTGAATGATCTGGACGACTTCACCAACTTTCTGTGCCGAAACATCAAGTCCCTGCACCATTTCGTTGACCCGGACGGCCTCGGTGCTGGCATTTGCCGTGATATTTGATGTCTCATTCACGCGTGCACTGATGTCACGGATCGAAACAGCAAGCTGTTCGGCCGCACTGGCAACGGTTTCAACGCTGTGATTTGCCTGTTCGACGGCGGCAACCACGGCCTGTGATCCGGCTTCGTTTTGCTGAACAGCCGCGACCATTGTCTGGGCGACTTCCTGCATTTCACCAGATGCGCCCGAAACGCCATCAACAACACCCATGACGGTTTGTTCGAACCGTCCGGCAAGGCCCGCCATGGCTTCGCGGCGCTTGGCTTCGGCGCGCTCGCGTTCCTGCTCACGTTCACGGTCAAGCTGGGCAACGCGGTTGGCGTTTTCCTTGAAAATCTCGACCGACGATGCCATTTCGCCGATTTCGTCCTTGCGGCCGACACCGGGCACTTCGACATCAAGATTGCCATCAACAAGGGCCTGCATCGCACCGTTGATCTTGACCATCGGGGTGAGGATCTGGTTGCGCAGAACAATCCAGGTGGCCCCAAGCAGAACAACAAGGATGGCCGCAGCAAGGGCGACCTGTACGATCACGGCCTGTTTGACTTCGGCATTTACACGATCAAGCGACCATGCGGTGATCAGCATGCCCCGATACTGGTCTTCGTCACGGCGTTTGGAATATTTGGTGATCGGGGCCGCAACAATTACCGCATTTTCCGAGATGAAGCTGATGACTTCCTTGTTTTCGAGCTGTTCAAGATAGGGTTCGATCAAGGCAGGAAGATCGTGCTGGCGCAGGGTTTCGGACTGATAGGTGCCAATGGCATCACCGTCCGGATTGGCGGCAATCAGGCTCGCGAGCTGGGAGCCTTCCTTGTCGGTGATCTTGCGGAATTCCTTTTCGACGGATGCACCATCCATCGCAATGAAACCGGGCTGGACCGCAGTCGACAGCATCTCGGTTTTTTCGACCGATTCATTATACATGATCTCGATCATGGCTTCGCGTTGTGAAACGGTCTGAATGGTCATCATGGCGCCAAAGCCGACGACCAGAAGTGCGACGATAACAAAGATAACTTTTCGTCCGACAGATGCACCGGATCTTTTTGGTTCAGCCATTTATGGTCTCCCACTCCTTCAAAGGCTTTTAATCGCTTCCCTAGATTTTCTGCCGCACATTTCGCCGCTGTTATTTTGCGAAGGCCTGACAGGGTATTGGCAGATTATTTTCCTGAATTTTAAGGAATCAGGATCATTCTGCGTTTTTATATTTTATCCACTTTACCGCGTGGGGACGTAGAAGTTGAAGCAAAAAGCGTCTCTTCTGCCATTGAGGCTACCCCATACAGTCACATTATCGAAACAAGAAACGACGGTTTTGCGGAATATTCGGTTTCGTGCATGACAAACGACAAATACGCCTATTGGTAAGGTGTTTTTTGGTAAAATATACTAATCTGCTTATGTGAAAGTGCCGCAGCGATTCAAAATATATGAGTTGTGGATTCATTCTTTCATACTTTGGGAAGCGGGGTTGCTCCGGTCAGGCATCGGGCGGGGCGTGAGGGGAACAAAATGGCGAAATCTGCGACAACAACCAAAAAGAGATCCGGCAAGAAGGGCGGAAAATCAGCCAGTGTTAAAAAGGCCACTCCGTCAGGCGCTTCGGTGCCCCATCCGGAAAGTGCGACGGCGTCAAAGGCGACGGCCAAAGGATCTCCTTCTCCCGGGGGGGATGTCGCGCCGGAATCGCAGGCAAACATGGCAGACGCTGCACAAATCGCCCAAAAGCGCCGGGTCATCAATGATCTGTTCCAGCGTGGTCTGGCCGCCCATCAGGCGGGGCAGATTGATGATGCCATCCGCCTGTATAGCGCGTCTCTTCGCCAGAACCCCCAACAACCCGATGTCTGGAACAATCTTGGTGTTGCCTTACGGCGCAGCAAAAAGTTTGAAGCGGCCCTGATGGCTTATCGTCGTGCCGCTGAACTGCGACCGGAAAATGCCGGGTTATGGTCGAATATGGGCAATTGCCTGCGCGAAATGATGCGTTTTGACGAGGCCATTGTCGCACACAAGAAGGCGCTTGAACTTGATGACAGCATCAAGTCGCATACCTTCAATATGGGGCTTGTCTATCGTGATCTGAACCGGTTTGAAGATGCGCTAAGGCATTTCGATCAGGCATTGGCGATTGATTCCGATTATGTCGACGCCAATTGGGACAAGGCATTGGCACATCTGGCGCTGGGGAACTATGCCGACGGTTGGGCCGGATATGAGACGCGGCGTAAACTTGCCGATAATCCGATCCGTCCGCTTGATACGGCCCCGGAATGGGATGGCAAAACCGATCTTCGTGGCAAACGTATTTTGCTGCGTGCAGAGCAGGGCTTTGGCGACATGATCCAGTTTGCCCGCTTTGTGCCGCTGGTGGCCAGGAAAGCGGGCCATGTCATACTTGAATGTCGCAAGGAATTATTACCGATCATGCGCACCGTTGCCGGTGTGGGAACGCTGGTTGAAAAAGGAAGGCCACTTCCGGAATTTGATGTGCATGTTCCGCTTTTGAGTTTGCCCCATGTCATGGGGATCGGCGGCGATGCGCTTTTGAAAATATCGGCTGATCCCTATTTGACGCCGCCGCCGGGCAAACATGTCCGACTGGCACCAACACCGGGGACGGTTCTTAAGGTCGGGTTGATCTGGGCGGGCAAACTCAATCCGCGTGACCGGTCGTGTCCGATCGAGATGTTGCTTCCGATCCTTTCGGCAAAGGGTGCTGCGTTTTACAGTTTCCAGATTGATGATCGACGTGCCGATCTTGATAAGCTGGGCCTGAATGCGTTTGTGACCGACCTTGGCGATCATATTCATGATTTCGGAGACAGCGCGGCCTTGATGAAGGCGATGGATCTGGTGATTTCGATTGATAGTTCACCTGCCCATCTTGCCGGTGCGCTCGGCGTTCCGGTCTGGATGTTGCAGCTGTTTACGACAGATTGGCGCTGGATGGTCGACCGGTCGGACAGCCCCTGGTATCCGACCATGCGGATTTACCGGCAACAGGCACCGGCCGACTGGTCGGTACCTGTCAAAAAACTTTCGGGCGATTTTGCAACGCTTCTTCAGGCGCGGCAACGTGACGAAATGACAGTTTAAAAGAACTGAATTGTCGGGAAATGGCGATATTTCTCAGGTTTCCCTAAATGTTCGATGGGGCGTAACTACCTGAATGGGTAGGATAAAATCCCTTTCGAATAGTTACATCATTTTTTTCGAAGATGCATGATGTTCCTCACGGGTCAGTTGCATTTGATATGCACGGTGGGGGATTTTCTGGGTGGCAAAATTATATCTGTTTGGCTTCGTTGCTGCGTCCATTTTCGCGCTCAGCGGAAACAGTGTATTTGCGCAGGATGAAGAAGTGCGCGGGGTTACTGTCACCCATCCTTCGTTTCCGGTTGTTATGTGCGATTCAGGCGGGAAAACCCGGACATGCGACAGAATGATATTGGGCGAAAACTTCCCGGATCAGGTGGTTTTCTATTCTCACGACAGTCAGAATTTTGGCGCGTATCAGATCCGCTTTCTCAACGAAAAAGAAATCTATTGGGTCCCTGACGACATGATTGTGGTTCAGGGCAAGGAAGTTGCACGTAGTCCGGTCGTCTGCGGGGGAGACATCGGAACACTGGGCGGTAAAGGAACACGGGGTGCAGGCGCAGACTGCGTTTCGGCTAAGGGGAAATAAAAATGAAGAAACTCGGCTTGATTTCGCTGGTTGGTGCGGTTGCGCTGACCGGGTGCGTCAAAGATATGCAATTGCTTTCGGGTGACATTCCCGAAAAAGGAAAACTCATCGACACTGTTTCGGTGCCGACACCAAAGACTTACTCGGTTGAGGAAATTCACTCAGCAAAAACGGCTGTAATGGCCAAGTCAATCGGAGAGGCTCCGATTGATGATCTTGAGCAATATGCACAAGGGGTGCTCGACAAGATCATTGCCGTGGCTCCGGCCGGAGCACCGCAAGCCGAGATTGTTCTGATTGGCAATTCGGGTCCGGGTGCCCATGCGGCACGTGAAGGGGTTGTGTTCCTTTATCATTCAGCATTTGAATATCTGCGCAGCGAAGATGAACTGGCCTTTCTTGTCGCGCACGAATACAGCCATGTTTTGATGCAGCATACACCGGAGAATCTGTTTTCTGTACTGCGTCCGTATCTTCTCACGGCTGCTGATATGGCGCTTGGGAATGCGAGTGACCAAAGCGATTTGCTTCGTAAAGCTGGCCAGATGTATGGCAGTGATTTGATTTTGCGTGATCTGTTGCTGCCTAACTGGGATCGCAGCCAGGAGCGGGTAGCTGATTATCTCGGCCTGGATTTGATGGTCAAAGCCGGATACCAGCCAAAGGGGGCATCGGGTTATTTTGAGGTTGCGAAAGAAGCAGAAGATAAATTTGGTGCGAGTTATCAGGTTACCCGAAATCAGCTTGAGCTGTTTCTTCAGGCACAATTTCAGCCGAAAGGCCAGGACAATGCCCTGTTCAACCAGTTCATTTCTGAACTTGGCAATGCCGTCAATACGGTCCAGCAAGAATTGGCAGCCAAGCACGATGACGCGGCAGAACGCGCAGAAGAAATCTTTGCTTACGGGATGCGTGAATATATGCCGGAACGCGCAAGCCGGATGATCCATAAGGAAGCTTTTGATTCTGTTGTTGAGCGGAACAAACAGGCACTGGAAAGCTACCGGATTGCCGGTGAAATCTTGCAGACGTTGCAGCGCGACGACAGTGATATCGATTTCAGGGCTCTTGAAGCCGATGCGCGCAAGGCAGTAAGCGGTGTGACGACAAATCATCCCTATACACGCTGGGCATTTGCAAAGGTTCGCGAACGTCAGGGCAACCTCAAAAAAGCTGCTCAGAACATTGACCTGATTGGAAACGGCGAAGTTCTTGCCCTGCCTGTCGAGATGAAACGGGCTGAAATACTAAAATCGCTTGGCAATGTTGAAACCGCTTTTGATCGGGTCGAGCAGGTTGCGACCTATTATGACTGGCCTCTTGAAGCCTACCGGTTTATGTACCCGCTTGTGAAAGCAAGCGGCAACAAGGTGCGCGAGAATGAGCTTCTTATCGGTTGCGTTACACGGTATCCGCAGCAGCGCGCAATGTGTGCGGGACAATCCCCGGTCGGCCAAATGGCTGGTATGTAAATGGTGCAGAAAGACACACCAGACGGGCAGCACCACAAGGAATTCAAAGTTGCCCGTCTGAAGCCGTTCTGGTGGGGCGTTATAAACGTGGTGCTTGCCGCGCTCATTTTGCTGATTGAGCCGGATGCTATTGGCGATGCCGTCGATGAATACAGTTATGCCGTTTTTAACAGGACGGTCGGTGCGCCCTTGTACCCTGCCGAGCAGGTGGATGACATTGGTGTCATTTTGCTTGATGACGAATCACTGGCAGGTTTGAAATCAAGTTGGCCGGCCGTGTATGGTTTGCATGCCAAAGTTCTGCGAAAGCTGCTGACAGCCAAGCCAAAGGCACTGTTCATCGATTTTACATTCCGGGACCGGCGTGCTGCACCACCAGCAGGCGCGCAATCGGATGAATGGATGCCGGAACTCTATGTTCATGACGACAGCTTGACGATGCTGGTCGGTACACTTCAGATGTATCAGATGATGGATATACCTGTTTACTTGCAAGCAGGGGCACTGAATTTCTATCAGCATCACGCCGTTTTGTCAGAGCTTGCACCCTATGTGACGCTGGTTGCAGGTTGGGGTGATTTGCGTGGTCAGGCCGATATCAGGGCATTGTCATACCAGCTTGCCCCGGAACTGCGAAATGCGGGCCGTATCGCAGAGATACAGAACGCGGAAGATCTGCCTCTTTGCGATGATGCTGTTATGCGCCGCACAGGTAACGGGAATCTTCGCGGATGCGACGTTTCAGGTATTACCGCAGCCGCAACAACAATCTATCAGCATTTATGCACTGGCAAGGAACGTGTGCAATCAGTTGAACGTGGCTGGAAATGTGATCAGTCACTCATCATGCCTGCGAAGACAGACAAGTCTTCATGGCTTGCATGGCGCGATGAATTACTGGACCGGCCAATGTGGCTGTCGTGGCCCGACAGGCAGGCCGATTATTCAGAGTGGAAAAAAGCATATGACCAGTACGGGAATGCTATTCCGCCATATGAATGCGGGCCGCAATACACGGATGAGGATGCGTTCAAACGTGTGATTGGAAACCTGGCAGTGCTGTTTGGTTTCAGTAATCGGGCTGACGTAAATTGTTCGCCATTCCATACAATTTCTGCAGAGCAGGTTTTTCGGGATACGCCGTCTGCTGGTCGCTGGGTGGAGAATTTCAAAGACCGTATCGTTATGTATGGTCAGAACCTTCAGGGGTTCCAGGACGTTGTTCGTCCTCCAACGCTCGATACCGATATCCCCGGGGTTTACATACATGCGATGGCTTTGGAAAATCTCCTGAGCAATGGTTCCAGCTACCTTTCAGATAAGGCAACATACAGCGCCTGGCTGACAGCGGACCTCATCGAACTTACAACCCTGATGATCATTATTTTCCTGCGTTTTGGTCTGGCCAAGATTGCGCGGCAGTCATTCCCGTCGCTACCGCAGCCAAGTGTTGCGAGTGACAGGGAATGTCATCCTTGGGAATACTGCCGGCTGACAATCAGGAATAAATTGTCGGTGGTTGTGTCGATGATGAGGGTTATTCCCCGCATGCCAAATGTTGCTGGCGTCTGGTTAAGGAATCGGACGTCGGAGCAGCACTGGGCCGAGTGCCTCGACCCGGAAATGCGTCAATTGGCACGTAATTGGTTTATGTTGCTGATTTGTCTGATCGATTTGGTTGTGAGTGTCGCCATTGTAACCTTGGGTGCGATTGTTCTGGAACTGTCTGTTCTGTCTATTGCACCGGTCAACTGGTTGGCCGTCATCGGTTTGGGAATGCTAAGTTACATTCCGTTTGTACGTTCATTGTTTGCGCAGGAAGAAGAAGCGCTTGATGACGGTCACACAGCACAGTCGGAAAATGCAGGCGAAGCTGCTGAAAAATCGGCAACTATTTGATTTCATGCTATCGTCAGATCAACGGTGGATATCGTTAAGCGACCGCGGCTCTTGCCACATGAGCAAACAAGGCGTAGTTAAGCGCCTTAAATTTGTGAGTCCCTGTCTTGACGGTCTGGTATCGTTCACAATGTGATGACCAACCGTTTTGGCGAACTGATCTGGCGCAGGAGAATTCTTGTGAGCGAAGCTCCTTATAACAAAGGTTTCCCGGTTTCCTGGGAACAGATGCATCGCGATGCACGTGCACTGGCATGGCGTCTTTTGGAAAAAGGCCCGTACAAAGGCATTATCGCAATTACCCGTGGCGGTCTGGTTCCTGCGGCGATCATCGCGCGCGAACTTGATATTCGCCTGATTGATACGGTTTGTGTGCGCAGCTATTCCGACAAAAGCCGTGGCGATCTTGAATGGCTTAAAGGCATCGAAGGTGATGGAACGGACATGCTGATCATCGACGATCTGGTCGATACCGGCAAAACCGCCAAGGCGGTCCGTGAAAAGCTTCCGCACGCACATTTCGCGACGGTTTACGCCAAGCCGCTTGGTCGTGAAATCGTTGACAGCTTTGTCACCGAAGTATCGCAAGATACCTGGATCTACTTCCCGTGGGATATGGAACTGTCGGTCAACGCACCGATTTCCGAACGCGCCCGCTAATTGCGTCTCTGTTTCCAGTGACGGGTCAATCGGCCCCGTCAGGCAGGAACAGACGCGCATGGAATTTCGCCCGGATTACCGTCATTGAACGTCGTGCGTTTCTTGATGGTCCGGGCGTTTCTTTTGGGGCGGGTTCATGCCCGACTACCTGACGGGCACGGGCAAATTAATTGCCGCTAACGATTGCGATCTGCTTGCGCACCTTTCCAAAGCGGGCTATAAAACGCGCGCTTCGCGGGTGTAGTTCAATGGTAGAACGGCAGCTTCCCAAGCTGCATACGAGGGTTCGATTCCCTTCACCCGCTCCAAGCTTTTCCCTCGGAAATTTCTGACTGGTTCGCGTCACATGATCCGGAGTCCGGACATGAGTGGTCGCATTTATGTGTGCTTCCATTCGGGCAACATGCGATCAGTCGATCACGCAAACGCCTTCGGGCACGCTGAACACGGGATTTTACTGTGGGCAAAGCAATGGCGTGCTGAGCCGCAAAGTCAGTCTGACGTTTTTGCTCCAGATCTATTTCCCTGAGAATTTTCTGATCTGCATCGGTTAGTTCCGAAATGAAGGCAGCCAGACAGTCATGGAGACCGGCACTGTCCGGAGAAGTATGTGCCAGGTCGCGCGTCGGGTCGGTTTGCAAATTCTGCAATGCGGTGCGTTCGCGGCCCTGTTTGCGGTAAAAATCAACAACCTTGCTGCGTGCAACGGCATATATCCAGGCGGTCGGGTTGGATGCAGCACCGAGTGTCTGCTTGTTGCGAATGATGGCTTCGAGAATGTCCGAGACCACATCCTCAACCGCATGTCGGGGAATGCGATTTTGCACAAATCTGTGCAGGCCCTTGCGAAGGGCCTGCCAGTCAGCAGATGTGTGATGTGCGGATGCAAATGTCATATGTCTTCAGGCGCAACAAACCTGACCGGATCGGGTTGACTGGTTCGGTTGGTGACCACAGCACGGTGTCAGGGGATTGTCGACAGAAACGTTATTCTGCGCCGGATCATCATCAAGAATACGATACCATTCCCAGGACAGTCCATCGGGCTCTGTGACCCAGAACTTCGACTGTCGTGCATGACAACACCCGGTTTCCCCAACATCACTGGCGGCAAGGTCGCGGTGATGCAGGCGCTCGGCGGCCTTGTCGAATTCAGGTTCTGTCAGACACTCAACACCGATGTGATTGAGATGTTCTTTTGCCTCGGGATGCTCGAACAGAACAAGTTTCAAAGGTGGCTGATCAATTTCAAAATTGGCATATCCCGGCCTTGTCTTGTGAACCGGACTTGCAAACATCTCGCTGTAAAATGCGATAGCTTCATCAATATTTGCGACATTCAGGGCAAGTTGCAGACGCATTTTCGTCTCCTTCGAAATCATTGTGATGATCAGAAAGACGTGCGTTTGGCTAAAAAGATGCAGGAACGGGAAAGTTTTTTAAAGCTGGAAGCCGTTTTTAGGGCGCTGGCGCAAGATAGTCGTATCCAAGATCACGGGCCTGTTCGTCGCTGCAAATTTGCGGCGTTTCGGTGCGTTTGACTTTGTCAAAGTGTGGATCGAGTGTTCCGACATAATGTTTATCCGGGGTTGGCACAAACAAACAGCGACCGGCTTCACCGTTCAGACGTTTGCCGTCACGCCAGTCAGCTGGCGGCACCATATCGCCCCCATGAATGCCGATCCCGGCATTATCGGCCACTGCAGACAGATTGTCATAGCGATGGGAATAGCCGGGGATAGGCAATGCTTCGCCGTCACTGATCATGGCTGCGGCCACATCACGTTCGCCAATACCACATTCGACAATCGGAAAATCACCGGGCTTGTTTGAACGTTCCGCATCACCGGGCCAGCAATGGACCTTGAACGGTGCCATGGCAAAATATTTGCGAAGCTGCATCGCCGATGACATGCCGCAATCCCAGAAACTGCCATTATGCAGGCATTGCTGACCAAGTTCAGGGGCATCGATCCCCGCAATATCCGCGACAACGTTATCAATCACGATTGTATCGCCATCGACCACCAGAACATCCCGGCCATCAGCCTCCAGCGAGACACCATCATTTCTGCTTTTTGCATCTCCCGCGGCGTGAACCGGCTTGTCTTGCGTATAAACCGCAAGCGCAAACAGCACGGGAACAGCGACCAGAAGGAACAGGCGGAGAAAACGTTGCAATGGGACCTCGGAGGTTCGGCGATGGATCAGTCTTTGTCGAATGACACATCGGATAGAGGCAAAGAACAAGCGAAAAGAACGGCGAAATAATGACATTGATCGATTTCACCGCTCGCTTTTTCCAAAGCGGTTTGACCGTGCCTTGCACAATAACAGGATGCATTCGTAGGGATTTGGGGCTAAAAGCGGGTTTGTCTTTGCGCTGACAGGGAAGCTTCTTTGTTTCGTCTGCAACCCATCTTTTTCGTTGTCGGGGTTATGGTCATCATCATCGGGATATCGATGATGGTGCCTGCTGCCGTGGATTTGTTTTACGGCAATCCGGACTGGAAAATCTTCGCCCAGGCGTCGATGACAACCATCGGACTTGGCGGTATGGCATGCCTTGCCTGCCGATCTGATATCGGTCCGCGGGTAACCGCCCGACAGGGTTATGTCCTGACCGTGGTGTCGTGGATTGCTGTCAGCCTGACAGGAGCCTTGCCGCTTTGGTATTCGTCGCTTGGGATCAGTTTTTGCGATGCGGTTTTCGAAACCGTCTCCGGTCTGACCACCACCGGTTCGACCATTCTTTCCGGACTTGACGAGTTGCCACCGGGATTGCTTGTCTGGCGATCAATCATGCAGTGGCTTGGCGGGATCGGGATTATTGTAACGGCACTGGCATTGCTGCCGATGATGCGGGTTGGCGGGATGCAGCTTTTCCAGATGGAAAGTTCGGACCGTTCCGAGAAACTCAGCCCGCGCATTCGCGACATGTGCCTTCAGATCGTCCTGATCTATAGCAGCCTGACTGTTATCTGCATTGTGTTGTATCGCGTGTTTGGCATGAGCTGGTTTGATGCCATCAACTATGCCATGACAACGCTTTCGACGGGGGGCTATGCGACGTCCGACCTGTCATTTGCAAAGTTTGATACCAGCCTGTCCCTGCATTGGGTGGCGATCATCTTCATGTTTGCCGGTGGTTTGCCATTTACCGCCTATGCGGTGTTGTTGCGCAAACGCAATATCAAGGCATTGACGGACAATCAGCAGATCAAGATTTTCTGCATGATCATTGCTGGTTTCACCTTGTTATTGACGATCCGGTTGGCGCAGATTTCTGATGACAGTCTTTTCCGGTCCTTGACCCTTGCAGCCTTTAACCTTGTTTCGGTCATTACAACGACCGGGTTTGCATCGGGCGATTACCTGTTGTGGGGCCCGGCTGCGATCATGCTGTTCTTCTTTGCGACCTTTATTGGCGGGTGTTCGGGGTCTACATCGGGCGGTTTCAAGATGTTCCGCCTGTATGTGGTATTTACCGGATTGCGGGCCCATTTCATGCGGTTGCGCAGCCCCTCAGCCGTGGTTGTCAGCCGTATCGATCGTCACGAAATCACGTCAGACATCTATAATGCTGTTACGGTTTATGTCTTTCTGCTGGCGGTCAGCTATATCGCAGTCACAATTGCGCTTGGCATGACGGGGCTTGATCTGATTACGTCGATGAGTGCGGCTGCGACCGCGCTTGCCAATGTTGGCCCGGGTCTTGGTAACATTATCGGCCCTGCCGGTAATTTCCAGTCATTGCCCGATTCAGCAAAATGGATTCTTGATGTCGCCATGATCCTCGGACGTCTTGAGTTTGAAACGCTTCTTGTGCTTTTGATGCCGTCCTTCTGGCGCGACTAGACAGGTTATTTTCGAGAAATATCGATTTCTGTGACGGTTACCACAGACTGCAGCTTTGGTTTGGCCCAGGTTTGTGCCATGTTGAGCGTTCAACGAGCAAAACAAACAAAATTTGGACACGGACATGAAGCTGCAGAACAAATTTACACGCAAAACAGCAGCCATTCTTTCTGTCTTGATGGTCGCAGGTGCCGTTTCGGCCTGCTCACCGGAAGTCGGAAGCGAAGAATGGTGTGCGGATCTTAAAGAAAAGCCGAAAGGTGACTGGACTGCAAACGAAGCAGCCGATTTCACCAAACATTGTCTTTTCTGATCGTGTGAATGTCTGACCGGATTGTTCCCAATCCGGTCGATTCTCCTCATTTGTCTGGAAACGCCGTCTTCATGACGGTTAAATCCGCCCTTCGACACCTGCTTGGCGGTGGTACTGTCGAAGGGCGGATTTTTGCGTTTGAATGGCGAAAAACAACGCGGAACAAACTGTTTTCCGCTGCGTTATAGACAGAACATTTCCGCGCATAAGTGCGATGCAGCAAGGTACATTTGCGTTGCCTTGATAAATCCCTATAATGCGCGGCCCGCGAATGATCGCGGTAGTCGAATACGACAACAATTTTTATACGAGGTTAGACAAGTATTATGAGTGCCGAAAATCTCCATGTCGGTGTGATCGGCGCAACCGGTGCGGTTGGCGTCGAGCTGATCAACGTTATGTTTGATCGTAACTTCCCTGTGGGTGAACTCACCCTGTTCGCGTCCGAGCGTTCGGCAGGCAAGACCGTGGAGACTAAGTTCGGCACTAAGACCATCGCGCTGTTTTCTGTCGAAGAGGCAAAACAGTGCGATATCGTCTTCCTTGCTGTTTCGGGCGACTTCGCCAAGGAATATGCCCCGCAGATCGCCGAAGGCGCGCTGGTCATTGATAACTCCTCGGCATTCCGTCTGAATGACGATGTTCCGCTGATCGTGCCTGAGATCAATGGTGATCTTGCCAAGACCGCAAAGCTGATTGCGAACCCGAACTGCACCACGGCAATTGCCGCAGTTGCGCTTTGGCCGCTGCATCAGGCCTTTGGCCTGAAGAAGGTCATTGTATCGACCTATCAGGCAGCTTCGGGTGCCGGTCAGCCGGGCATGAATGAATTGCGTGAAGGTCTGGCAGCCGGTCTTGAAGGCAAGCCGGTTCCGGCAGAAGTCTTTGCCCATCCGCTGGCATTCAACGTTATTCCGCATATCGATAGCTTCCAGGATAACGGCTATACCCGCGAAGAGATGAAGGTAACCTGGGAAACGCGCAAAATCTTTGGCGCGCCGGATCTGCCGGTATCGTGCACGGCGGTTCGTATTCCGACCGAGCGTACCCATTCCGAGGCGATTGTCGTTGAAACCGAAAAGGCTGTTACCCCGGCGGCTGCGCGCGAAGTTCTGGCAAAAGCCAAGGGTGTGAAGCTTGTCGATGATCCGGCGAACAACCTCTATCCGATGCCGCTGACGGCGACCGAGCAGTATGACGTGGAAGTCGGTCGTATCCGGTCGAACCTGATCTTTGGTGATCATGGTCTGGAGCTGTTTGTTGCGGGTGACCAGCTGCTTAAAGGCGCTGCGTTGAATGCAGTCCAGATTGCAGAAGCATCCATTGCCGACTGATCCCGACGGGATTTGAACCAATACAGAAACGGCCCCGTCAGGTGATCTGACGGGGCCGTTTCTGTTCGAAGGGTCTTTTATCTAGGCCAGCGAGATGTGGTCACGGCCGGATGCTTTGGCGGTATAAAGTGCGTTATCAACGCGTGCCATCAGGGTATCGAGATCTTCGGATTCACGATATTCCGTTACACCGGCACTGATGGTGACCAGGATTTTATCGCGTCCGAAACGAACGGGGGCCTCGCGGATTTTGTCGGCAAGCTCGCGAGCTTTGGTCATTGCGTCCTGGCGTCCGGTCTCCGGGAACATCACGACGAATTCATCCCCGCCCCAGCGACAAATCAGATCAGACTCACGGACATTCATCCGGATCGAGGTCAGGACGTCGCGCAGGACCGCATCACCGCCCGGATGACCATAGGTATCGTTGATGCTCTTGAAGCCGTCGAGATCGAAACACATGACCGAAAGGGGCGTTTTCTGGCGCTTCGCGGTCTTGGTCGCCTGATCAAAGACCATGTCAAAGACCTGCCGGTTGAGGCTTCCGGTCAGTTTGTCACGTGATGCAAGTTCTTCAAGACGGTTCTGATAATTTCGCACCGTCAGATAGGCAACAAGTCCGACAATGATCGTGATCAAAAGCGAAATAGCGATATTTACAAATAACGTATTCTGAAGGCGGTTATTTGACGAGTAATCGCTCTGTTCCACGATTAAAAGCCAACCGAATTCGGGGACAAGGCGGCTATTGACGAAATAGGTGTGTCCATCCTCCTCGTATGACATCGACGTGCCCGGTGATGTCAGGATCTGGGTGGCGAGCTGGCGCATGCCAGGACGTTCATGCAGGCTATGCGCATTGCCAAATCCACTGCCGCGCAGGGTTACGTGGCCTTCTGTATCGACAAAATAGATCGTTCTGCCATAGCGGTTCTGATAGGTCTCGATCAGGTTGGTGACCGAGTTTACCGAAAGGCCGACCCCGGTAATTCCGATGACATTGCCCTCATAATCGATGACCTGGTAATTTATAAAGATCGATAGTCGGGAACGGTCCACAGTGTCGTGGTCGATATTGATCTCATAGGATTTTTTGGCGTCACGGGCGCGGAAATACCAGCTGTCAGCCGGATCATCTTCGGTGATCTTCTTGATCACGCCGCTCGGATGGTAATAGTTCCGGCTTCTGTCCGAGATGAAATAGGACGTGATGGTGTCATAACGCGACTGGATTTCACGCAGATACTTGATGATTTGGTTCTGATCTTTTTCACCAGACAAGGCCCAGTCGCGGACAAAAGTGTCGTGCGCCATCAGGGAAGAGATAAAAATCGGCTGCAAAAGATCGCGCTGGATTTCCGAATAGATATTGTCGCTGGTAAGTGGCAGCGTTGTTTCGAAAATCTGTTCTTCAAGAGATTCCCGGGCGACATAAAAGCTGACAAAACTTGTTGTTAAAAAGCCGACCGCCAGAAGAACGCACAAAACAACAGCAAAGTATAATTTCTTTCCCTGCACGGAAAGCTCCCCAAAAGCAAATGTCTTATACCGCTGGCGATTTTTATGCTCAGCATTTCCGGTTCCAATAATCTACGGGAAAGCAGGGAGCATTGCACGGGCCAAAATGGCCCGGAATGACGAATGTATTTCATGATTAATTTAGAATTATTCAAAAGAAACCGCCAGTCCGGGGACTGACGGTTTCCTGAAACCTGTGCACGCAAAATGCGGGATTCTAGCGGCGGAATACGATTGTTTTGTGATCGTTGCGGAAGACGCGATGCTCACAATGCATCTGGATGGCGCGCGAGAAGACGACAGATTCAATGTCGCGTCCGATCTCGACCATATCATCAGCCGTCATGGAGTGATCAACACGTTCAACCGCCTGATGAATGATCGGGCCTTCATCAAGATCAGCAGTCACATAGTGGGCTGTCGCGCCGATCAGTTTGACACCGCGTGCATGGGCCTGATGATAGGGCTTGGCACCCTTGAAGCTTGGCAGGAATGAATGGTGAATGTTGATGCAGCGTCCTTCAAGTTCCCGGCAAAGATCGGTCGACAGAACCTGCATATAGCGTGCAAGTCCGACCAGATCGGCATCATATTCTCCGACCAGATCAAGAAGCTTCTGTTCCTGAACGGTCTTGGTATCCTTGGAAACTGGCAGGTGATAGTACGGGATGCCATACCATTCGACGATGCCGCGCATGTCTTCGTGGTTCGAGACGATGGCGGGGATTTCGATATGAAGGTTGTTCGAGGCAACCCGATGCAGAATGTCATTCAGGCAGTGGCCGAACTTTGACACCATCAAAAGTACTTTTGGCTTGCGATGGAAGTCATGCAGTTTCCACTGCATCGTGAATTTATCGGCAATCGGGGCAAACTTTTCGGTAAATTCGGCGTCGGTGCGCAGTGCCCGGCCGGCTTCGAATTTGACGCGCATGAAGAAGCGCTTGCTGTTGGGGTCGCCAAACTGTTCAAGTTTGGTCACGAACGCGCCTTCGTCAGCAAGGAAGCTCGATACACTTGCGACAATCCCGAAAGTATCCGGGCATGTGATGGTCAGAATAAAGGTTTTGGCGAGTTCGGACATTTCCGCTGCTGCTTTCGTTCGTGAATTTGTTTACCCCGCCGATATAGCGGTGATCCACCCGTCTGCCAACCCGGAAATGGCGGATTTCCGCCTATACCAAACCTGCCAGACCAAAAATGCATAGCCGATAAAGGACTGGACTTTATTGTGGCTTGTGCCAAGAATTCCGCTGCTTGTCATGAATGGGGTACATGTTGTCCGTGATTTCGGTTATGCAGTGCCCTGAAAAACCAGAACAGCAAATGCATCATGCCGCAGCATCCGGGGGGAGATGCGGCACATATGCCAAGAGGCGTTTCATTGATTGATTTCCGTCCCATTCTTTTCATCGTCGGCATCCTGCTGTGTACGCTGTCTGTAGGCATGTTTATCCCGGCGCTGGTTGATCTTTATTACGGTCAATCGGACTGGATCGTGTTCTCGGCGGCGTCCTTTGTTTCGCTGTTTGTCGGCGGCGCGTTGATCATGATGAACCGCATGGACAATCTTAAGATCAACTCGCGTCAGGCCTTTATCCTGACAACGCTGAGCTGGGTGGTCTTGACAGCGGCCTCGGCTCTGCCATTTGCCTTTTCCGATCTTGATATGTCCTATACCGATGCGTTCTTTGAGGCGATGTCGGGTATTTCGACCACCGGATCGACGGTTATTGTCGGGCTTGATACGGCGCCACCGGGCATTTTGCTGTGGCGGGCCTTGTTGCAATGGCTTGGCGGGATCGGGATCATCGTGATGGCGATTGCGGTCATGCCGATGCTGCGCGTTGGCGGGATGCAGCTTTTCCGCATGGAAAATTCCGACAAGTCAGACAAGGCGTTCCCGCGTGCGACCCAGATCGCCATGGGCATTGCCATGCTGTATCTTAGCTTTACGGCTCTGTGGGCGATCCTGTTGTGGTGGGCGGGCATGACGCCATTTGATGCGATTGCGCATGCCATGACAACCATCGCCACCGGCGGTTTTTCGACCAAGGATGCCTCGGTCGGCCATTTTGACAGTGCGGCGATTGATGTGATCATCACAATGGGTATGGCAACCGGTGCGCTGCCCTTCATTTTATATCTTCAGATGCTGCGCGGGCAGGGCAATGCCCTGTTTCGGGACAGCCAGGTGCGCTGGTTCCTGACCATTGCGGTGTCGATCATTGTCGGTCTGGCATTCTGGCATTCGGAAACCAACGGTGTACCGTTCCTGACGGCACTGCGCTTTACATCGTTTAACATTGTCTCGGTCATGACCGGGACTGGATATGCGACGACCGATTACGGTCTTTGGGGGCCCTTTGCGGTTACGGTGTTTTTCTTTGTGATGTTTGTTGGCGGTTGTGCCGGTTCGACAACCTGCGGGGTGAAGATTTTCCGTCTTCAGGTACTTTATGAAATCGCCAAGATCCAGCTTTCGCACATGTTGCGTCCGCATGGCGTGTTCATTGCCTATTACAACCGCAAACCGCTGTCCGAAGATGTGACGGAATCTGTTCTGAGCTTCTTCTTCCTGTTTGTGTTCTGCTTTGTGGTGCTTGCAGCAGCACTTGGCGCGATGGGACTTGATTTCATCACGGCAGTTTCAAGTGCGGGCACGGCGATTGCCAATGTCGGTCCGGGGCTTGGCCCGATTGTCGGGCCATCAGGGAACTTTGCGACGCTGCCCGATGGCGCCAAGTGGTTGATGTCGATCGGGATGCTGATCGGGCGTCTGGAAGTCTTCACCGTTCTGGTGTTGCTGTTCCCGGCATTCTGGCGGGATTAGTTCCCCGTATTGATCGGACTTGTTTTTGCACCCGCAGGCCTTTGGTCTGCGGGTGTTGCTTTTTGGTCTGTTGACAGATTAGGTCAAATGTCCTAATTTTGGAATTGGGACAATTGTCCTAGTTCGTCAAAGTCAGGATCAGGGAAACTCATGTCAACGCGAGACCGGATCATCGAAACCGCAGATCGCCTGTTTTACCAACAGGGGTTTGAGGCTACTTCCTTTGCCGATATTGCATCAGCGGTCGGTATTTCGCGTGGCAATTTTTATCATCACTTCAAAACCAAGGATGACATCCTTGATGCAGTCATCAATCAGCGTCTGGCAAATACCGAACAGATGCTGGATCGCTGGGAAATCAGTGGGAATGATCCTTCGGAACGCATCCGGAGCTTTATTCACATACTGATCGTGAATGGCGAGAAAATCCGCAAGTTCGGGTGCCCGGTCGGGACGCTGTCTTCGGAACTGGCCAAGCTTAACCATTCAGCGCAAAGCGATGCGGCGGGGCTTTTCACATTGTTTCGAAGCTGGCTGTGCCGCCAGTTCGTGGCGCTTGGTTTTGGTGCGAAATCAGATGCACTTGCGATGCATATTCTTGGACGCAGTCAGGGTGTTGCAACCCTTGCCAATGCCTTTGACGATGACGGGTTCCTTAAAAGTGAAGTGACGTTGATGTGTAACTGGCTTGATGACCAGATTACCCACCTGAAAGCAAGCGAACGGGCTTGATCAGCCGCTTCTGATAATGTTTCACCACCCGGTCAGGGAGAACATAATGTTTACAGTTTTTCTTAGATTTGCCGACGGCCGTGCCAAGGCGCCTCAATTCATGGATGCCCACAAGGCCTGGATCAAAAAGGGACTGGATGACGGGGTGTTTTTGATGGTTGGCAGTTTGCAGCCCAATTTGGGCGGGGCAATCCTTGCTCATGGTGTAAGCCGTGATCAACTGGAAACGCGGATCAAGGAAGACCCGTTTGTCGCAGAGGGGATTGTTGCGGCCGAGATCATGGAAATATCACCCGCCCGGACCGATCCGCGTCTTGAATTCCTGATGGCCTGAGAGATGAGCAAAATTGTCATGGGTGCGGATGGAAAATGCCGCTGTTCCTGGTGCGAATCTGCGCCTGAGTTTAATGCCTATCACGATACGGAATGGGGATTTCCGGTTGTTGATGATCAGCGCCTGTTTGAAAAAATCTGTCTCGAAGGATTTCAGTCAGGGCTGAGCTGGCGAACCATTCTTTCAAAGCGTGAAAACTTCAGGGCGGCATTCGCCGGATTTGATTTTCACAAGGTCGCACTTTTTGACGACAGCGATGTCGCGCGTTTGCTGGACGATGCCGGGATCATTCGCCATCGTGGCAAGATCGAGGCGACCATCAACAACGCCAGACGTGCCTGTGAAATGGTGGATCGCGAAGGATCGCTTGCGGCTTATTTCTGGCGGTTTGAACCCGATCCGGCGGAGATCGCAATGCCCCAGACGATGTCGACATCGCCAATGTCGATTACGCTTTCAAAGGACCTTAAGAAACGGGGCTGGAAGTTTGTCGGCCCGACCACGGTCTTTGCCTTCATGCAGGCCATGGGCCTGATCAATGATCATGCAAACGGCTGCTTTTTGCGTCCGCAGATTGATGAAATCTGGAAATCGCTTGTTCGGCCTGTCTGAGAAAAAGACACCCCTTGCCCGAAGGCAAGGGGTTGAGGGCCAGGGACCAGTTGCCCGGTCCCTTGATGATAATCCGGCAAGGATTATTCTGGCGTCCCATCAATGGCATCAATCGCAAGGCGCGTGTCCCGGTAATCGCGGACCGGCTTTCATCTTGCAGGTGATCCGTATCAGGGGAAATCAATCAGGCGATACCGGGCCTTGGGTCAGGAGCGGATCGGGGATCGGGATTTCGGCCCGGCATCGCCTTGAAGCCAAAGTGCCAAACAATTTCGCCAAGATGAAATCGAATATCGAATTAGTTTTAATAGGAAAAATCTATCAATTATGTGCATTGCGATAGTGCGATGCATTAATTTCAGGTGTGAAGCGGTAATTTCACCCCGAAAACTGCGCCATCCGGCCCTGTTGCAACGAGGCGAAGCTCGCCATTGTGGGTGCTTATCAACTCGCGCGCGATGGCAAGGCCAAGCCCGGTTCCGCCCTTGCGTCCACTTCCGGCGAAGGGAACAAACAGGTTTTTGATGGCCTTCTCGGGTAATCCGGGACCGTTATCCTTGATCAGAACATCAATTAAATTGCGCGTTTCGTCCGAAACGACTGCTGTTTTAACGCCTGACTGCATCTGGAATGTTACGGTCACCCTGTCGGCCCCTGCTTCGAGCGGGTTGCGGATCAGATTGCTAAAGGCCCGAAACAGCATGTCATAGTCGGCTTCAAGCATTGCATCGTCTGGCAGATCGATCTCGATTCGGGCTGTGCACGGCGGTTTTTCAGAACCGTCTTCCTCGACTGTCCCATCCATCAGGTTTTCGGTTTTCTGAAGCAGGATCTGATCACGGACTTCTTCGAGCAGCTCGATCAGTGTGAATTTTGCAAGATCGCGCGGTGGTGGGGTTTCACGCGCGAAGGACAGGGTTTGCTCGCTGATATAGACTGCACGTTCCATCGACGATAACAGGCGCGGGACAACAGCGCGAACTTCATCATCCTGACTTTTGGCAAGCTGTTCGGTCATCAGCATCGAGGTCGCAAGCGCATTGCGCAGATCATGACTGATTTTTGTTGCCGCAGTGCCAAGGGCAGCAAGTCGGCGCCGCTGATTAAGCATCGCCTGAATGTCTTGCTGCATGATAGCGAGTTCCTGTCGGGCGACGCCGATCTCGTCATCACGCATACCCGGTGTGATAACCGACGACTTGTCTTGTGGATTTTCGCGAAACCGGATCATGTCACGCGTAAGGGTGCGCATCGGGCGCACCATCAGCCTGTTAAGCGCAAAATAAACCAGCCCGGCGGTAAAGAACGAAATCATCAGCGACAGGCCAAATACCCGTAAACCGAAATTCCGCATCGCCTGGGTCAGGGTGTTTTCATGAACAAGGATTTCAATCTCGAAATCGGGTGCCATGGATGGCATTCCGACCACGCGCAGCATGCGGTTTTCGGTTTGTAAAAGGGTAGCCAGCCCCTCCATGATCGCCATCGGAATCGAAAAGTCAGTAAGGTTGACGTCCTTGTCGACCTTGGCGGGCATATCGTCACGTTGCAAAAGAAGTTTGCGATCTTTCAAACGCAGGATGACGGCCTCGATCCCCGCGTTCGAGAGCAGTTCTTTCTCAAGATCATCGGGGATCATCTGATCGGGGGTGGCTTCAAGCGCAAGGGCCGCGAGATAACCGGAATCAAGATGGGCCTTAAGCCAGTCGACCCTGAAACGCGCAACAGAGGGGGCAAAGACGAAAATCTCTGCAAGCATTACAAAGCTTACCGTCAGCACCAGAAGGCGCGCGGAAAGCGATTTGGCCCATGGGGGCAATTTCAGATGCGGTCGTTCCATAAAGCGATGTTAGTCAGAGACCGGCAAAAAAGTACAGCGGAACAGATGCTTGTTGCGCGATGTCATTTAGGAATTGGCCTTCTAGCCAAACCTGAGCAGGAAACGCACGATCTTGCGGGTCTTCTCGCTAAACAGGCTTGGCGTGTACCAGGCACCGGCAACCCGTTTCGACAGTTCCCCCAGGGTCGGATAAGGCGCGATCATTCCGGCAATCGCACCGATTTTCATTTTGCGCGAAATCGCCAAGGACCATAGCCCGATCAATTCGCCGGCCTGGCGTCCGACAATCCCGGCGCCAAGAATACGGCCCTTGGGCGTGGTGATGACCTTGATGAAACCGGTTGTGTCATCTTCGGCGCGTGCCCGGTCATTTTCCGCGTAGTCCCAGGTAACAACGCGGATTGCATCGCCATGTCTGGCGCGCGCCGCGGCCTCGGTCATGCCGACCTGGGCGACTTCAGGGTGGGTATAGGTCACCCATGGAACCGCACTGTGATCAACCTTGGCAGGCAGCCGGAACAGGGCATTTCGAATGACAATCCCTGCGTCATATCCGGCCATGTGGGTAAATTGCAGACCGCCAGTTACATCGCCAATGGCAAAGATTTTGCGGTTTGATGTCCGCAGCCGCGTATCCACAGAAATACCCGTGCGCTCAAAGGCAACACCTGCTTCTTCAAGACCAAGATTCTCGACATTGGGGCGACGTCCGGTTGCTAGCAAAAGATGACTGCCTTCAAGGGTGATCTCGATGCCGTCATGTTCGATAATCACCCGGATCAGATCGCCAGCGGGATGAATTTCCCTGGTTTTGCTGTTTTCATAAAGCGTGATGTCGCTGTCTTTGATTGCATCGCGAACGACTGAAACCATATCGGGATCGTCTTTGGGCAGGATGGTCATCATCTCGACAATCGTGACCTTGGCACCAAGCTGTTGATGGGCTTGCGCCATTTCAAGCCCGATTGGACCGCCGCCGATAATGATCAGATGTTCAGGGCAAATGCGATTCTCAAAGATATTCTCGTTGGTGAAATAGGGAACAGTTTCCAGTCCGGGGATTGGTGGCACGGCTGCACGTGATCCTGTTGCGATGACAAAGCGCTTTGCGCGAATGGTTTTGTCCCCGGCAACCAGCGTATCGGGTGATGTAAAATGTGCTTCTGCCTGGATCACCGTGCAGCCAAGTTCTTCAAAGCGTTCGACCGAGTCATGTGGCGCAATGCCGGAAATTACCGAATGAACATGCTCGATGGCCTGGGCAAAATTGATATCAATCGGTCCGGTTGCAACACCAAAACGATTTGCCGTGCGGGCATTCTCCGCTGCATGGGCGGCTGCCAGAAGCGCCTTTGACGGGACGCATCCGGTATTAAGGCAATCGCCCCCCATCCTGCCCTTTTCAACAAGGACAACATTGGCCCCCATCTGAACTGCGCCGGCTGCAACGGACAAACCACCCGATCCGGCACCAATGACGCAGATGTCTGTCTTCAATACCTTATTCATCGGAGGGGGCCTCGCTTTTGGATTTACGGAGTTTTTTGTAGGCAACAGGCATCAGCGCCAGAACGGCAAGACCGATAATGGGTGTCAGGATGCGGGGTTCAAAAATCACCCCAAGATCAGGCGTTTTGCCCTGATCAAACAATGCGCCAAGTCCATCTCCGATTGAGGCATAAACAAAGGTCCCCGGAATGATTCCCAGAAAAGTACCCAACACAAAGGAGCGCAGCTTCACTCCGAGCAGTGCCGGGACAAGATTGACCAGCCAGAACGGGAATATCGGGATGAGCCGCAAGACCATCAGATAGCTGAAGGCATTTTCGGCAAAACCTTCTTCCATCTTGCGGATCGCCGATCCTGCCTTGTTATGCATGAAATCATAAAAGGCATAGCGTGCCGCAAGATAGACAATGACGGCACCAATGGTGGCTGCGGTCACGACATAAGCTGTCCCGAGAACCGAGCCAAACAGAAACCCGCCAGCAATGGTCAGGAGAGAGCCCAGCGGCAGCGACAGGGCAACAGCGACAATATAAATTCCCATGAAGCCCAGAATGCTGAGAGCCGGTTTGCTTGAAACCAGATTCTGCAACTGGTCACGATTGTCGCGCAGCGTATCAAAGGACAACAAATCCAGCACGCCGCTTGTCCATGCGATGCCAAGTCCGCACACCAGCACGACAAGTGGCAGCATCCTGCGCCATAATGGTTTTCGCGCGGTCGCGGTCTGTTCCGGGTTTTCGGTTTCCTGATGGGGCACGTTGGGCGTCACTGAATTTGTTTTGATCATTTAAATCACGCTCTTGCACGGAGTTGGTGACGGGACGAAGAGCAAATCCCGACAAACAGGATTGCATTAATTTCGATCAGATTAGAGCGAATTTTCCAAAGACGCTTATGAACTGCTTTCACCATTGCGTGAGGAGAACGAGATGACCCTCCGAACCCGATTACATGCAACACTGCGCAGAAATCCTGATGGTCTGGTGCTTGACGCCGGGGAAATCTGGACGTATCGTCTGCACATCGTGGGATTTGTCGACCGGCTTGCGGCCACGTAAAAAATCGCTAAAGAGGGGATAGATGGCTTCGGCCCTGACCCATTCATGCCGGTCAGGGTTTTTTTGTGTCCGGAACGCACCATATCTCCGGGCATATAGGAGCAAGACGATGACGACCGAAAAAAAGGCTTCTGACAACTGGCGTGCTGCGACCCGTTCTGTTCGGGGTGGTACTGCGCGCACCGGTTTCTCTGAAACATCCGAAGCCATCTTTATGAATTCCGGCTACGTGTATGAAACAGCTGCCGAGGCAGAGACCTCCTTTGATGGCAGTGGCCCGGAACGCTATGTCTACTCACGTTTTGCCAATCCGACCGTGAACATGTTCGAAGAGCGTCTTGCACTGCTTGAAGGCGCGAAATATTGCCGCGCCACAGCGTCGGGCATGTCGGCGGTTTGGAATGCGCTTGCCGCCTGCACCAAGGCCGGTGGCCGTGTTGTTGGTTCGCGGGCATTGTTTGGTTCGTGCGAATTCATTCTGACCACGCTTCTTCCGCGCTTCGGGGTCGAAACCGAACTGGTTGACGGGACCGACAAGGCAGCCTGGGAAGCCGCCCTTTCCAAGCCCGCAGACGCGGTCTTTCTTGAAACACCGTCCAACCCGACGCTTGAAGTTCTCGATATCGCCTTTGTCGCCGATCTGGCGCATAAAGCGGGTGCCAAGGTCGTGGTTGATAATGTTTTTGCGACCCCGATCCTGCAAAAGCCGATGGAACTGGGTGCGGATATTGTTGTCTATTCCGCGACCAAGCATATCGACGGGCAGGGACGTTGTCTGGGCGGGGCCATCCTGTTTAATGACAAGGAATGGCATGACACGCATCTGACGACCTTCCTGCGTCACACCGGACCAAGCATGAGCCCGTTCAACGCCTGGGTTCTGCTTAAGGGGCTGGAGACACTTAGCCTGCGTATTGATCAGCATATTCGCAATGCAACCGCACTTGCCGGGTTCCTGTCGGAACAGCCGCAGGTGTCGCGCGTTATCTATCCGGGACTGAAAAGTCACCCGCAGCATGAACTGGCAATGAAACAGATGTCTGGCCGTGGTGGTGGATTGATTGCGATCGAGCTTGCCGGTGGCAAGAAAGCGGCGTTCTCGCTGCTTGATAACCTTAAGCTGATCGATATTTCCAACAATCTCGGCGATGCAAAAAGTCTGGCAACCCATCCTTGGACCACGACCCACCAGCGTGTGCCGGCCGAGGACAAGATCACAATGGGCATTACCGAGGGCATGTTGCGTCTTTCTGTCGGTCTCGAAGACATTGATGACCTTAAAGAAGACCTGCTGGCGGCTCTTTCCGTATAACGGATGGCGATACAGTAATCCTGATATCGAAACGGCCCGTACAATGTGCGGGCCGTTTCATTTAGGGAGATAATTTGATCGCAAGCTCTGTGTGGCAGTGAAGCTGTTTCAGCGCTATTGTTGCAGGCTACTGGCACTTCTTTTGCGGACTATCTACATATGGCTCATCAATTGTAGTCTTGGCTGCCACAAAATGAATGGAACACACTTGGCCCGGAGACGTGCATGTATTCGACCGTAACCCACGACATCAAGGTTTCGGTACAACCCGTATTCCTTGAGGACGAATCTGATCCTGATACCCATCGTTATGTCTGGGCCTATCGGATCGAGATTGAAAATCTTGGATCGAAAACCGTCCAGTTGCTGAACCGATACTGGCGGATTACCGATTCACGCGGGGAAACCCAGGAAGTCAAAGGCCCCGGTGTGGTTGGCGAGCAGCCCGTTCTGGCGGGCGGTGAGCGTTTTAATTACACAAGCGGTGCCCCCTTGGCGACGCCAAGCGGCTTCATGGTCGGGGCCTATGAGATGACGGATATGGACGGCAATCACTTCGATATTGCCATTCCTGCCTTTTCTCTGGACAGTCCCCATGGGCAACATACCGTAAACTAAGATAAAAGCGGGTCAGGAGCCCCACCAAGCCGGGAAACAATCCCGCAAGGAAATGATAAAAGGATTTAGTATGTGCAGCGAACATAGTGCCGTGAAACGTCCGACACGCGAAGAAGCCGAAGATGCGGTGCGCACGCTTCTTCGTTGGGCGGGGGACGATCCCGACCGTGAGGGATTGCGTGGTACGCCCGACCGTGTCGTGCGTTCGTATGGCGAATTCTTTGCCGGGTATCAGCAAGATCCGGCAGAAATTCTGCGCCGGACGTTTGAAGAAACGGATGGCTATGACGAGATGGTCGTCTTGCGCGACATTCGTGTTGAGTCATATTGCGAACATCACATGGTGCCGATCATTGGTGTTGCCCATGTTGCCTATCTGCCGCGTCGCCGGGTTGTCGGCATTTCCAAGCTTGCCCGTGTGGTCGAAGTCTATGCCAAACGTCTGCAGATCCAGGAAAAAATGACAGCACAGGTCGCCAATACCATTCAGGAAGAACTTGATCCGCTTGGTGTTGCCGTGGTGATTGATGCCAACCATCAGTGCATGAGCACGCGTGGTGTTCACAAGACCGGTGTGTCGATGGTGACCAGCCGCATGCTTGGTGCATTCCGTGATGATCCGATTACCCGTCGCGAATTCTTTGCGATGATCGGGCGCTAGTCACGCCGCTGCTCAATATCCCGAGATGATAAAGGCCGCAGCTGATACTGCGGCCTTTTGTCTGGTGATTGTTCTCTGAATGCCAGGCTATTCGCGGAAACTGTTGTGGCAGGATTTGCAGGTACGCATCATCGTGCCAAGTGCGCCTTTGAATTCGTCTTCGGAACCGTTGCTTGCTGCAACTGTTTTAAGGGCAGTTGCACTGTTCTGAAGTTCGGTCGCAAGGTCGCTGAACTTTGACCAGTCCGTCCAGATATCGGCGAGTGCTTCGGATGGTTTTTCATCACTGCCTTCCGGGAACAGGTTCGTGAAGTTCTCACCTGCATGTTCTTCAATAATACCTGCTGATTCAGCAACCTTGGCCGGATCATATGGCAAGGCGCCCTTCATCATTGGCACCATGATCTTGATTTGTTGACCGATGGCTTTCATGCCATCCATGCGTTTCTCAACGACACCGCTTGCACCTTCATGGGCGATGGCAGCAATGCTGACCGTCATGGAAAGGGCCAAGGCGGCTCCTGCTAGAAATCTCAAATTTTCGTCCCCTGTATTTCAAACTGCATCTAATAACCAAATCGCGCCAGAATATTCTCGACGGCACCGACATATGACCCGCCAAACAGGCGGACATGAACCAATAAGGGATAAAGGTTATACAAATCCCTGCGTTCTTCAAGGAACCCCGGTTCAATTGGCAGAATTTCGGTATAGCGGTCAAAAAAGTCCGCCCCCAGATCGCCAAACAGTGTTCCGAACGCCAGTTCAACTTCCCGATCACCGTAATAAATTGCCGGATCAATCAGCCCGGTCAAGTGACCGTTTTGGCACAGGATGTTTCCGCCCCAAAGATCGCCATGCAAAAGAACGGCAGCCGGTTTGTCTTCAATGTGGCAATCAAGCCGGTCGATCAATCGGTCGATCCGTGTGGTGATTGCGGGGGGAAGCTTACCTTCCTTGCAGGCGGCATGGGCCATATGCCGTAACCGGCATTCGCCAAAAAATGCGATCCAGCTTTTGCTTTCCTTGTTGGGTTGATGCAGTCCGCCAATCAGGGTGTCAAATTCCAGGCCAAATGATTTTGAGGTGACCTGATGCTGGGCGGCAAGTTGTGTGGCAAGATCACGCTGAACCATGTGCGTCATCTGATTGTCATTGGCGATGAAGTCCATCACCAGACAACTGTGATCGGCATAAAGAACCGACGGACAGGCAATTGGCGAATGCTTGGCAAAATAGCGCAACATCCTTGCCTCGATCTCAAGGTCAGTATTTGTCGTGCTGCTTTGCTTGATGACCAAAGAGCGGCCATCTGTCAGATCAACCCGAACAACATTGGCAACAGATCCGCCTGATAACGTGCGGTAATGCGCGATGTTCTGACCGGTCAGCTCCTGGATCAGGGGTGTGATGGCATTTCTGTTCATTGGCAGGATGACAGTCCGGCACTCAAAGGGCGTGTTGATTGCGGATATGGGCAAGAAGGCTGTTTGATGTTTCCTCAATCATGTCAAAGACATGCTCAAACCCGTTCGCCCCGCCATAATAGGGATCAGGAACGCTTTGACCGGTCCTTTGCGGATGGTAATCAAGGAACAGTTCGATTTTGGTCTGATGCGTCGAGGATGCCTGCCGCCGCATGTCGCGTAAATGGCCATCATCCATCGCCAGAACATAGTCAAACTGTTCATAGTCAGATGGCTTGATCTTGCGGGATCGAATATCGCTCAGGTCATAGCCGCGGCTTTGCGCCATTTCACGTGATCTTGGATCGGGTAATTCTCCGACGTGATAGGCCGACAATCCGCAACTATCGACGCTGATCCGATCAGAAAGTCCGGCTTCTTCGACCATCTTGCGAAACACGCCATCGGCGGTGGGCGACCGACAGATATTGCCGGTACAAACAAAAAGAACCTTGATCACGCTTTCTACCTGCTCAGTCAGATTTGAAATGATGTCCAGACTGACATGCGCCACCGGTTCGGGCAATGGCGCTGCACTCACAGGAATACCTGAATTTATCAGGAAAGCTTGTCGAAACTGCCCTTATGTAACAGCTTCGTGACATTTTGAATCCTGCACTGACAGTATTGTTAATTGTTTGTATGATCGCGCCATTGTTCGAAACTTGGCGTGTGTTGATGCAGGAATTTGTTTCTTTTGGTTTGCATGTTGCCCTGATCCGGCAACTGGCGTGGTTACCCCGGGGGTATGATCTGGTCCCGGCCGGAACGGTTGTGACCTCGGCCAAACTGCGCAGCATCATGCTTGCCCTTGAAGAGGTAAATGGTCCGGCGGTTCTGGTACGTCTCGGACGGCATTTGGCGGCCAAGGAACAGGAACCTGTGCTGACCATGTTGCGACACTCGGCAACACCGGCGGTGATTGCCGATCGCTGGCGCCGGCTTGAAGGCTATTCCCATGCCCGTGCACGCAGCGAATTTTCGATTGCGGGCAAATCCATGAATATCCATCGTGGCGTGGTTCGCGGACAGCCACCTGCGCGCGTTGAAAATCTGCTGCTGCAGGGCTTCTTGATTGGCCTGCTTGAAGCGGTGGGGGCCGAAAATATTGATGCCACCATTTTACCAAGCCACGGCCCGGCGATCCGGGTCATGCGCAAGGGACGGATGAATAACAAGCTGGAATTTACCGGGCGCGGACTTCGTTTCCGGATCAACTGGACCAGTTTCGAACCGGTTTCATCTTCCTATCCCTTTATGGCAAACATGCCCGGAACCGCGCCGTCTCTTGGTGCGCAACGTCCGATCGTGCGCCAGCTTTGTGCGATTCTTGAACAGGATGTCGGGCGAAGCTGGACGATTGACGAAGTCGCAGCTGCGCTTGATACCTCGGGGCGGACATTGCAGCGTCGTCTGCAACAGGCCAATAACCGGTTTTCCGATGTACTGCGGATGGTTCGTGTGCGCGAAGCCTGTCGCCTGCTTTATGGCACCAGCCTTTCGGTTGGTGAGATAGGCTTTTGGTGCGGTTTTACCGATAATGCGCATTTCTCTCGCGATTTCAGGCGTTTGCTGGCAATGCCTCCATCTGTTTACCGCGAAGCCAGCATCGGCCATGCCGGTCTGACGCGGGCGTGACAATAGATATCACTTTGCATTTGGCAGACGTCGCGTAATTGACCTGACCCGTGTCCTTGTTTATCAGCAGCACAAACACGGGCGCGATCCCGCCCCAATCGCATGAACGAGGCTGCCATGAGCGACGCACGCAATTCTGCCAATCAATATTCCGGTTTTCTGCCGCCACGTTTTGCCGAACGGCCCGATGCGGATGACGTGACGGTCAAGACCTGGACGGTTGGCGATGCGCTCGGCGATCATTCGGTTCCTGAAATCCCCGCAGCACTCTCGCTGTTTTTTGACCTTGTCGCACCCTCGGCCGAACGTGCGGGGGCGTCAGGCTTTGCCATGCTCTGGCTTGATCGTCATCCGCATGAACAACCCGGATGGCGTTTGTCCGTAGGACATGTTGGCTCGGTCGATGATCTTGAACAGGCGGTGGCCAAGCCGCTTGCACGCCTTGTCGGAACCATGTCGCTGGCAGAATTTGAAACCGAAAACTGGCATGCGACCCGGCCGCTCTGGCGCAAACGCGCTGAACCGGTCCGGCTGGTATTCTGGGGGGCATTTGCCCGCCATGCACGCGCACTTCTGGCACATGGCGATGGGGCGTCCTTCTATCAGCCGCTCGGTGCCGGGTTGCGCTCGGATCATGTGGCGGCAAGCTTGCCCCTGCTCGAAGACATGCTTGGCGATCCGTTGCTGATTGGGGGAATGGGGTTCGAGGATGCCTTGCGCCTCGGGGTTGCGCTTGGGCGTGCCCATCTGATCGAAAGCTGGATCGAGGCAGGTGGCGCAGAAAAGGAACCCTATTTCCGACCGATGCGAATCTGGCATCAGGCCTGGCTTGCCAATGTGCTGATTGATCCGGCGGTGGCGAGTCTTGCCATGCCGGGACAACCGCCAATGCCCGCCCTTGATTTCAGGGCTGAAAGCACACCTGACGGGCGACGCAAATCACTTGATGATCTCTCAAGCTGGTTGACCACGGTGTTCTTCACCGATCAGCATCCAGCCCTTCGCAATGCTTTTGTCGCCGGGGTTCAAAATGCCGTGTGGCTTGATAGTGATCTTCAACAATATCTTCAGCCACAACAGCGTGCCGAAATCTTGCAAGGCCTGATGCCCTATTGCCGCTGGTTCCTTGCCATGGCGCTTTATAATCATCTGGGAAATCTTGCTGCGGGCAATGCCCGCCAGGATCAGATTGCGTTTTACGCAACCCTTGTTGATGCCTTGCCGGAACTGGCCCCGCTGGGCGAGTTGGCAACCCGGCGCGATATCGAACTTCACATTATCCGCATTGATGCTGCCCGTGCGGCATCGGCCCTTGATACGCTGGTTCTGCCATTCTGCGATTTGCTGATGCCGCGTCTTCAGTTTGATGCTGCCCGTGCGTGACAATATCTGCGCAAGACCGCCACAGAAAAAGGTCCGCCGGTTTTCTCCTGCGGACCTTTTTTGATTTTGATCTGATGCGTGATCAGCGCGCAGCGCGATAGGCCGGGATTGGACGGCGCGAGACGATGGCAAACCGTATCGCCAACCCGCTAACGGCCACCAGGCTTGCAATCACGATGCCCCAGAACAGACCCCGCACCCCCATCCCCGCCACAAAGGTCAGGTAATAGCCGGTCGGGATCATGACAAAGATATAGGACACCAGATGCAATACGGTTGGTGCCCATTTGTCCCCGGCACCGCGCAGGGCACTGATTGCGGCATTCTGCCCGCCATCCGTGGGGAAAATAATCGGCATCAGCACCAGAACCGAAACCGTTGTCGCGATGACACCGACATCCTGAGTGAACAGATGTGCAACGCTGTTCGGGACCAGATAAAGCGGAATGCTGAGCAAAAACATCACCGCCATCGTCGTCAAAAGTCCGATCCACCCGGCAAGTGCCATATCGGGTCGGTCCCGCCTGCCATAGGCAATCCCGACGCGTACAGATGTCGCCGACGCCAGGCCAAGGGCAACCATAAACATAAGCGCGAGCATCGTCATGGCAATGCCATAGCTTGCCGCGGCAATCACACCAAGCCGACCGGCAAAAAGCTGCATTGCCGCAAAGGCGCTTGTTTCCATGCCCTGACTGGCGCCTGCCGCATAGCCAAGATGGCGGACTTCACGCGATCCTCGCCACCAGCCGGAAAATCCGTTCCGAAGACCGTAAAGGTTATGGCTTTTCATCAAAAGCACATAGCCAAGAAGGCTCAGCGCCATGATCCAGCGGATCACGCTTGATGTCCATGCCGCGCCCTCGGCCCCCAGTTCTGGAAAACCGAACGCGCCATAGACAAGTCCGTAATCAAGAACAAGGTTGATCAGGTTGGCAAGGATCATAATGACCATGCCGGGCAGCGGGCGTTGCAATCCTTCAAGGAAAAATGCGCAGGTCGTATAAATCAGGGCAGCGGGCATCCCGATTGACAGGATGATGGCAAGCTGACCGGCATGCGTTGCGATTTCTTCCGGTTGTCCTGTGACAACAAACAGCCATTCTGCCTGCCATGTCAGGAAGGTGAAGACGGCACCGATCAGAATGGTATAGGGCATGGCATTGCGCCATACCGTACCCGCGGCCTGCAGATCTTCGCGGCCATTGGCATGGGATGTCATGATCATGACCCCGGTCAGAAGACCAATCCCGGTGACCATCAGGGATGTAAACGGCGCATGCGCGACATTCAGATAGGCCAGACCCGCACTGTCATAGTTCCCGACAATGATCGTGTCGACAACAGCCATGATCAGCATGCCAAGCCGGGCAATCGTGACCGGCAAGGCAAGCCGGAACAATTCGCTCAGATGGCGTCTGACCCGGTTATGAGGATAAAGCGGCGTCGGCGATGCGGCGGGATCAGGTGGCGGCGGTGCCACGGTCCCGTCTTGTGGGGCGAGTGTCATTTGAACGTTCCCTGCTTTTATATATGCAGCCGTCTGGGGCGGTGGTGGCATGCCCCGAACCGGCTGCTTTTGGTGTGACCCTGATCGGGTCTTTTATCTGTGTGCGGCAAACGGGCGTCGCGGAATGGCGGTCAGCAATTTGGCAGGATCATCGGTAATCACGGATGTGACACCCCATGAAAACAGCTCTTTCGCCCGATCAACGTCATTAATGGTATAGCAAACCAGCGGCACCCCGGCATCGACAATCTCGGCCGCGCTGACTGGCGTCAGGGCCGCGTGGTCGATATGGATGGCAGATGCGCCAAGGCGTGCATATTCCGCCTTCCAGTCTTTGGGCAGTGTCTCAAGCAACCAGCCACATGGAATTTCCGGGGCATGCTTGCGCATCTCGGCAACGGCAATATCGTCAAAGCTCGAAATCAGGATCGGCAAGTCGCGGGCGCGTTTGAGTTCGGCAATCACTTCATGGCACAGGCGTACCGGATCGCAGCCCGAAGGCTTGATTTCAAGATTGGCCCCCATCTCCATATAATAAAGCGTCTCGAGTGTGTCGCTCAGCGTCGGAATGCGTTCGCCCTTATATATGTCTGAAAACCATCCACCGGCATCAAGGGCGCGCAAGGATGCAAGATCGCTCTGATGGATCGGGCCGGTTCCGTTGGTGGTGCGTTCAAGTGTCTCATCATGAATGAGAACACATTTATCATCGGAACTCAGTGTCACATCGCACTCGATCCATTTGGCCCCGCGCGCACCGGCAACGCGAAATGCGGCAATGGTGTTTTCCGGTGCTTCAATCGATGCGCCACGATGGGCGACAATATGCGGGATCTCGATCACGGTCTTTGGCCTTTTCACTGCAAGGGGCACAATGCGATTTTATCGGGGATGCGGATGGTCCGGCCATCTCCGTGCATTGCGAATACGGACTATGGAGTCTCTTACGCCACTTGGTTTCCGTGAAAAAGCGAAAATCTTGTTGCGATTTGCACGCCTTCCTTTTGGCAAAGAAGTCGAAGTCATTGGACTCCATATTGTAATTGTCGCGCCAGAGTCGAACAAAGTCATTGTTTTCGGCGTTATGCGCACATGTTGGTGGTGGCATGCATCAGACTGCCATTTCGTTAAAATCCCGGAAAGCCAAGGGTTTTCGCGGACCGTTTCGGGGCTGGAAAAAACAATCACTGAAAATCTCGCTGAATCTCGAAAAAAGGTATTTACAGGTCTGTATTGGGGCCCTATAACCCGCCTCCACCGACGGGGTGCGGCGCTCGAGAATGAGCGACACGGTCCGGGCGGTTGAGGGCTTCGGT
>Ga0207828_100051_pt1 | contig 184581 bp, 160 predicted proteins | sample TtaePargueraPR_11_FD_187276 | JGI IMG/M metagenome (GOLD analysis project Ga0207828, IMG submission 187276) | Aerobic enrichment media microbial communities from Bioluminiscent Bay, La Parguera, Puerto Rico - Tt and P2 (3) (SPAdes) | ecosystem: Environmental > Aquatic > Marine > Unclassified ... | reverse complement strand
AAGCCGCTCCTTGAACGTCATCTCGCGCGTGCCAAGCGCATTCAATATCTGCGCCTTGCGCTGCTGATAACCCGTCTGCCCTGTCAGATCGCGGAGCATCTTCCGCCGGAAGCTTTTCTTCGTGATGGGGAAGGGCGCAGAGAGAATAAGATCCGGGTCTTCCTTCTGCTGCGTGTGCATGTGGTGTTTGAGGTGATAGCGCCTGTAGGCCATCGTCTCCGCGCCAACAGGATAGGCGCAGAGCCACTGGCTCAGAAACATGTTGAGTTTCTGGTTGTGCGTCAGGTTCCCATGCGCCCCGTCATGCATGAGGATAGCAAGGCCAAGCTGGCGCGCGCCGATCAGCAGCGCCGCAAGAAGAAAGGTGAGCGGGTTCGGAAACCAGACGAAAAGCGCCATGGCGCCGAAGATCACCGCCCAGGCGTGAAAAACAAGCCAGGTGCCGCGAATGTCCGAGCGGGTGCGCACGTCCGATAACTGCGAGGGGGAAAGCAGATCGCCCGCGCCGACTTTTGTGTTCGCTGTTTCTGCTGTGCTCATGCCATCACCCGTTGGTCTTGCGCAAGCCCTTGTCCCGTCATCTTGCCGTTGAAGCCCACGGCCTGCAGACAGAAATGGACAATGGAGTCGATCACATGATCGGCGTTTTCATCAAGTTCATGGCTCTCCGGCGCCAGCGGCCCGATAAGGGCGGAAGGCACGGCGCCTGCAATGCAGGTCGCGGCCAGGCGCGCGTCATAGGCGCTGAAGCAGCCTTCTTCGAGCCCGTCCTGAATGATACGTGTGAATATATCCGCATGGGTGCGGCGAAAACGCCAGCGCTCTTGCGAAATCGAGCTGTCCACCGGTTCGGCCAGCAGCGCATAGGCCAGCCGCCGCCCGCGGATCGCCCGCGTCGCAAAGGTCCGCACCACCTGCTCCAGCCGGGTCGAGGCCGGGGCCTCCTTGGAGGCGATGGCATTCAGAATGCTCATTTCCCGCGCGGAGACTTCCCGGAAGACCTGCAGGCAAAGCTCGTCCTTGGAGGAGAAATAGCGGTAGAGGGTGCCGGTGGCGAGGCCCGCCCGTTCGGCGACCGGGGCCATCTGCGCCTTGGCGAAGCCGCCATCCAGCACGAGTTCGCGCGCCGCATTCAAAATGCGCCGCCGGTTTTCCGCGAGCCGCAGGGCCACGGCCTCCGTTCTGCGATAAGCCACCAGTGAACCTCCATTCATCCGAACCTTCAAGTGAACACTAGTTCGGTTAACCTTGAATGGCAACAAGTGAAATGGAATTCACTATCTGCGCACAAGAAAACCCCGGTCCAACTGTGAACCGGGGTTCATATCTGCCAGTATTCTGGCCGCGACGGATTTAGTCGGCGGCGAGCGGCGTTACGAAGCCGGGCACAGCGGCCGGGCGCTCGTTTTTCGCCTTGGCCTGTGCTTTTTCGGCGCGCGCATCTTCATCCGGCCAGTAAGGCAGGTTGGAGAAAGCGGCAGCGGCCAGCGCGGCACCTTTGAGCCATTCTCTGATCATGGCGAACCTCATTCATCTGCGGCGGCCCGGATGGCCGCCTGTTGCAATGCAGCATATAGAGTGCGTTGCAGCATGATGCAAGTTTAGGCAGTGCGGCATTTTATCCACATGCCGCGCATCCGCCGAAAAGGCCGGAAAACCGGGAAAACCGCTAAAGCAGGGGCGGCCCCAGCGCGCCGGCGGCAGCCGCCACAAAGATGATGAGTCCGAAATCCCGGTTGGACCGGAAAAGCTGCAGGCAAAGCTCCGGCCTTGCAATGTCGAGCCGCAGGATCTGCCGGACGAGATGCCAAATCCCGAGCGCCAGCACCAGATAATAGGCAAGGCCGAGCCCGGCAAGCAGCCCCGCGCCGATAAGGGAGAGCGCGGTCAGCCCGTAAAAGAGCCAGAGCCACGGCCTCGTCTTCTCGCCGAATTTGAGCGCGGTGGATTTCAGCCCCAAAAGCGCGTCATCTTCCTTGTCCTGGTGGGCATAGATGGTGTCATAGCCGATGGTCCAGCAAATCGCCCCGAAGAAGAGCAGCAGCGGGACCAGCGAAAGCGAGCCCGTCACCGCCGCCCAGCCCATCAGCGCGCCCCAGTTCATGGCGAGGCCCAGCACGATCTGCGGCCAATAGGTGATCCGCTTCATGAAGGGGTAAACGGCAATGATGAGCAGCGAGGCGACGCCAAGCCCGATGGTGAAGGCATTGAACTGGATCAGCACCAGAAAGCCGATGAGCGACAGGAAAATGGCAAAAAGGAAAGCCGCTTTCGGTGACACCGCGCCAGAGGGGATGGGCCGAGAGCGCGTGCGCGCCACGCCGCCATCAATATCCCGGTCCACAAAGTCATTATAAGTGCAGCCCGCCCCCCGCATCACAATGGCGCCAAGCGCGAAGAGGAAGAGAAGCCAGGGATCGGGAAAAAGGCTGAGAGGGTCCCCGTCCTGCGGGCGCGCGGCGCTCTGGCTCGCCAGCGCCGCCGACCACCAGCACGGCCACATCAGGAGCCAGCTGCCGATGGGCCTGTCCGCCCGCATCAGGCGCAGATAGGGCTTGGCAAAAGCCGGGGCATAAAGGTCCACCCAGTTTTGCGGCACGGCATCGGCCACGGCATCATGCGGCGGTGAGTTTGGGCGCTCGCTCATCATTTCCTTCCGTTGCTTTTTCGCGCCATCTATAGCATGGCAGAGGCAAGACACGAGGCTCTGAAAGAGCGGCACAAAAAGGAGTGCTGATGAAACGGGACGAAGGAGCACGCTGCGCCACCGGCAAGGTCCGTCTTTATGTGGAGGCGGGTCTTGAGGAAGGCGCGCGCGTGGAACCCTCCCGCGATCAGGCGCATTACCTGCTCAATGTCATGCGCATGAAAGAAGGAAGTGCCCTGCGCCTCTTCAATGGCCGGGACGGGGAATGGCTGGCCGTCATTGAAGAGACGGGCAAGAAAGCCTGCGTCTTGCGCGTGGAAGAACAGACGCGCGCGCAAGAGCCGCTCCCCGACATCTGGCTTCTCTTCGCGCCGGTGAAAAAGGCTCGCCTCGATTACATGGTGCAGAAGGCGGCGGAGATGGGGGCAGGCGTCATTCAGCCCGTGCTCACCCGCTTCACCAACGTGGCCCGCGTGAAGGAAGAACGTCTCGAGGCCAATCTCATCGAAGCAGCGGAGCAATGCGGCCTTCTCGCCGTGCCGGAACTGCGCGAGCCGCAAGCGCTCGAAAAGCTGCTGGATGAATGGGATGCGCTCTCCCCGAAACGCCGCATTCTCTTTTGCGATGAAGCAGCAAGGCCCGGCGCAGCGCTTGAAGCGCTGGAGGCGGAGCGGGCAAGCGGCCCCTGGGCCGTGCTCATCGGCCCGGAAGGCGGCTTTGCCCCGGAAGAGCGCGAACGCCTGCTGGCGCGGAATGACACATGCGCTCTTTCCTTGGGTCCCAGAATCATGCGCGCCGACACGGCCGCGGTCGCCGCTCTTGCTGCGGTGCAACTCGTACTTGGCGATTGGCGGCGCTGAGCCCATTTTCACGATCCCGCAAGGGTGCCGATTTGGCCTTGTTTCGTGTAGGGTTGGGCCTTACATGAACCCGATCCCGGCCGGGAAGGGCGGTCAAGAACCCGAGTAGAGTAAGCGGCCATCAAGGTGGAAGGGCGTTCAGATGAGCATTTTGGTGGCGGGGCCGGACCCCATTACAAGCCGCGACGATCTGGTGAATTATCTGGCGTCCGGCGAAAAGCCCAAGGCTGACTGGCGCATCGGCACCGAACACGAAAAATTCGTCTTCCGTCTGAAAGACAGAAAGCCTGTTCCTTATGAAGGGCCGGACGGTATCCGCGCGATTCTGGAAGGGCTGCAGCGCTTCGGCTGGCAGCCTTCCATGGAAGGCGGCAAGATCATCGGCCTGCAATGTGAAGAAGGCTCGCTCGCCAATATCTCGCTTGAGCCTGGCGGCCAGTTCGAGCTCTCCGGTGCGCCGATGGAAGTGCTGCATCAGACCTGCGCCGAATTGCATGATCATCTCGCCCAGGTGAAGGAAGTGGGCGAGGAACTGGGCATCGGCTTTCTCGGCCTCGGCTTCACGCCGGACTGGTCGATTGCCGACATCCCGCAAATGCCGAAGGGCCGCTACGGTATCATGACGCGTTATATGCAGAAGACCGGCAAGCACGGCCTCGACATGATGTACCGCTCCTGCACCGTGCAGGTGAATCTCGACTTTGCCTCCGAAGCCGACATGGTGAAGAAGCTGCGCGTCTCGCTCGCCCTCCAGCCCATTGCCACGGCGCTTTTTGCCAATTCTCCGTTTACGGAAGGAAAACCGAACGGTTTCCTCTCCATGCGGTCCGAAGTCTGGCGCGATACGGATGGTGACCGCACGGGCATGCTGCCTTTCGTCTTTGAAGACGGGTTCGGCTATGAGCGCTATGTGGATTACGCGCTCGATGTGCCGATGTATTTTGTCTACCGGGACGGCGTCTATCACGACGTGACCGGCAAATCCTTCCGCGACTTCCTGGATGGCAAGCTCGAAGGCTTTGAAGGCGAGGTGCCGACCATCGGCGACTGGTCGAACCATCTCACCACGATTTTCCCCGAAGCCCGCATCAAGAAATATATGGAAATGCGCGGCGCGGACGCAGGCCCCTGGGGCCGCATTTGTGCGTTGCCTGCGCTTTGGGTGGGCGTCCTTTATGATGGTGGTGTGCTCGATGCCGCATGGGACATGGTGAAGGACTGGACGGCGGAAGAGCGCCAGCGCTTGCGTGATGACGTGCCGCGCCTTGGGCTCAAAACGCCTTTCCGCGGCGGCACGGTGCAGGACCTCGCCCGCCAGATGCTGGACCTCGCGCAGGAAGGCCTGAAGCGCCGCGGCGCGGGCGATGGCGCAGGCGCAGATGAACGCATCTTCCTTTCAGCGCTCGAAGAGATTGTCGAGAAGGGCAAGACCCCGGCAGAAGAACTGCTGGAACTCTATCAGGGCCGCTGGAACGGCACTGTCGCCCCCGTCTATGACGAATACGCGTTCTGAGAAGATCTCTTACAAGTTGCAGCCGGCCTTCAATTCCTTCAACGCTTCATGAAAGCCCTGCAAAGGGAAGACGGCCGTAATGGGCACGGCCCGGTGTGTCTTCATCTGAATGGTCAGCCGTTCTTCCCCATCGAGACGGCGAAGCAACGTGCCCGCATGGGAGGGCGCAAAAGTGGCTTCCTTGTCCGTTGAGACGGGCCAGCGCTGATGTTCCGCTCTCTGCTGGCCGATCCGCAGCGTGATGTCCTTCCAGTTTGCGCCATTGCCATCATCGCCCACGAAAGAGCCCCAGACCACATAAGCTTCGGGCTTGCGTGATTTGCACCGCGCATGAAAGCTGGGAGTGGCCCCGTTCGGCATTTGTCCGCTGACGGCATTGACCGATAGAAAGAGCAGCGGCGCGTTGTCCACGGGGTTTCTTTCCGTGCTGACGCGCCAGGCACCATGCTCGCGGCTTTCCTCGGGCGGGCCGGTTCGGAGCGCGCTTTCGCTGCGCCCGTCAGGCGACTCGGTTTTCCCGTATCGATGCGGCTGTACTTCCCCATAGCCGGCCGTGGCCGGCTCATAGGTTCCGGCGGCGGCACCTGCCGCGGCCGTCGGGGCAGGATCGTCAACCATGTCGACCATGCCCGCAATGCCGGAGCCCAGAAGAAGCACGGCGCCGCCCGCAAGCCCGGCGAAGCTGAGCCGGGCCGGCGTGCCGAAATTCTGTTCTTCCAGCCGGACATAAACAATCGCGGGCGCGGCAACGGCTGCGAGCGCGACAATGAGCCAGGTAATTGATTCTGCTTCGCTCAAGACAGCTCCTCCTCTGCCTGTGACCGATATTTCAGGATAGCCGGAACGTGAGGGAGCGAAAGGCCCCAGTGAAATTAGGCTTAAAACCGGGTTAACCGTCTGGCGCTTGACGGCGCCCCCGGCCCCGCGCAGCATCCCGGCCATGTTCAAAAATGAGACCGAGCAAACAGCCGTGCGTCCCATGGATCTGGCTCTCGAAGAGGCCCAGGCCGCTGCCGCGCGCGGCGAGGTGCCGGTGGGCGCGGTCCTTCTGAGCCCTGATGGCAAGGTGTTGGCCAGGGCCGGTAACCGCACCCTCGAATTGCGCGACCCGACTGCCCATGCCGAGGTGTTGGCGATCCGGCAGGCCGCCGCGGCACTCGGCTCAGAACGGCTGACGGGGTGCGATCTTTATGTGACGCTGGAGCCCTGCGCCATGTGCGCGGGCGCCATCTCCTTCGCCCGGCTGAGACGGCTTTATTACGGCGCCGAAGATGTGAAAGGCGGGGCGGTGGACCACGGTTCCCGATTCTTCACGCAGCCGACCTGCCATCACCGGCCGGAAGTCTATGGCGGCATTGGTGAGCGGGAGGCAGCAGCGCTGCTGAAAGACTTTTTTGCCGACAAGCGGGACTGACAGCAGGTGACGCACCGGAATCGGGCTTTTCCACAAGGATTGAATCCGTCTTTTTCGTGCGTTGCCTGATTTTAGGGGCTACAGTCCCTCCATCGACATTGAAACAGGGCGGGCAACGCCCGCCGCAACATAAGGGGAGACGGAATGGAATTCGCTTATTCCGATAAAACCAAAGAACTGATGGACCGCTTGAACGTGTTCATGGACAAATATGTTTATCCGAACGAACAGACCTATGCCGACCAGATGAAAGCCTTCGGTGAAAACCGCTGGCAGGTGCCGCAGATCATCGAAGATCTGAAGGTCAAGGCGAAGGAAGAAGGCCTGTGGAACCTTTTCCTGCCGGATTCCGAGCGTGGCGGCGGCCTGTCCAACCTTGAATACGCGACACTTTGCGAAATCATGGGCCGCGTGGGCTGGTCGTCTGAAGTCTTCAACTGCGCCGCGCCCGACACCGGCAACATGGAAGTGATCGAGCGTTACGGCAATGACCGTCACAAGAAGGAATGGCTGGAGCCGCTCCTTGAAGGCAAGATGCGCTCCGCCTTCCTGATGACGGAACCGGCAGTTGCTTCCTCGGATGCGACCAACATCGAAACCCGTATCGAACGGGACGGCGATGAATATGTCATCAATGGCCGCAAGTGGTGGTCCTCGGGCGTTGGCGACCCGCGCTGCAAAATCGCGATCGTCATGGGCAAGACCGACCCGAATGCCGAAAAGCACCGCCAGCAGTCGCAGATTCTTGTGCCGCTCGACACGCCGGGCATCAAGGTCGTCCGTATGCTGCCCGTCTTCGGTTATGACGATGCGCCGCATGGCCATGCTGAAGTGATCCTCGAGAATGTCCGCGTCCCGGCTGAGAACCTGCTTCTCGGCGAAGGCCGCGGTTTCGAAATCGCGCAAGGCCGGCTTGGCCCTGGCCGTATTCACCACTGCATGCGCACCATCGGCGTTGCCGAACGCGCGCTCGAAAAAATGTGCCAGCGTCTGCTCACCCGTACCGCCTTCGGCAAGACCATTGCCGACCATTCGGTCTGGGAGCAGCGCGTGGCCGAAGCCCGCATCGACATCGAAATGGCCCGCCTGCTCACGCTGAAAGCGGCCTATATGATGGATACGGTGGGCAACAAGGTGGCCCGTGCCGAAATCGCCATGATCAAGGTGGCCGCACCGCGTGCGGCGCTGAAAGTGATCGACGATGCGATCCAGGCCCATGGCGGCGGCGGCGTAACCTCCGACTTCGGCCTCGCCAAGATGTATGCGGGCATGCGCACGCTGCGTCTGGCCGACGGCCCGGACGAAGTGCACAACCGCACCATCGCGCAGCTTGAGTTCAAGAAATACCGCGCGCAGCTCAAAGCCGCGGCGGAATAAGGGCAAGCCCTTGACGGGTATGGCGGCCGGACCCACATAAGGTCCGGCCGTTTGCCGTCAGGCTCGCGTTTCGGGGATGCGTGATGGAACGGAAACGCCATAATCCCCGAAACCAAGGCCCCGCCGCGATCCGGGTCCAGGAGATACGGTCATGACGCTCAAGCTTTACGACGCCCAGCTTTCCCCCTTTGCCGCCCGCTGCCGGATGCAGATTTATGCCAAAAATCTGGACGCGGAGTTTCTGGAAATGCCGGGGGCGGTCTCCCCGGAAGAATTCGCCGCCCTCACGCCGATGCACAAGGTGCCGGCACTCGATGTGGATGGGCAGATCATTCCCGAAAGCCAGATCATTTGCGAATATCTGGAAGCGGAATTTCCAGACCGCCCGCTTCTGCCCGAAAGTGCGGAAGAGCGCATGCGGGTGAGCCTCATCGCGCGCATCGGCGATCTTTATCTGATGGAACCGATGGGCGAGCTTTTCGGCCAGATCAATCCGCAGGGCCGAAACGAGGAAATGTGCGACTGCCTTTATGGCGAGATGGAAAAGGCGCTGAGCTGGATCGATTTCTATCTCGACGGCACGGCCTATGCGGTGGGTGAAACGCTCTCGCTCGCCGATTGCGCGCTCATGCCCATACTCTTCTTCGCGGACCGCATCAGCCCCATGTTCGGCTCGCAGAATGTGTTCCGCACGACGCCAAACCTTTCGGCCTATTATGAGGCGACACAAAAAGACCCCGTCGTTGCCCGCGTGATGCAGGAACTCGACGAGGCCTTGGCGAAGATGCAGGGCCGGTAAGTAGACCTGTTTTGCCTCTCCCGCAGATGTCATCCCGCGACTTGATCGCGGGATCCATTGGCTTCTCAAGGCATGCAGAGGTTAGCGCTACTCTGTAAAGACGCTTCTATATCCCTTTGTCGTGCTGCCGTGTTGAAAGGCGAGTGGTGGACCCCGCGATCAAGTCGCGGGGTGACACTGAAGTGAGATGCAAGGGAGGATAGAGCCCTCTATCAAGCCGCCTTTTTCTTCATCCGGTAGCGCACCGGCATGTGCTTCAGCCCGCTCACGAAGTTGGCCTGCACCCAGCTCGGCTCGCCCGCCAGCTCGATATGTTCGAGACGCGGCAGAAGCTCGTTATAGAGCGCGCGCATTTCCATCTTGGCCAGATGCATGCCGAGGCAGAGATGCGCCCCGAAGCCGAAAGCAAGGTGACGGTTGGGCTTGCGCTCGATGTTGAAGGTGAAGGGGTCCTGAAAGACTTCTTCATCGCGGTTGCCGGACGGGTAACACATCAGGAGCGACTGCTCTTTCTCGATCTTCTTGCCGCGCAGTTCGTAATCCTGCTTCGCCGTCCGCAGGAAGTGCTTCACCGGCGTCACCCAGCGGATCGTTTCGTCGATGGCGCCAGGCATCAGATCCATATTGTTGCGCAGCTTCTGCATTTCGCCCGGATGATCCATCAGTGCCATCAGCCCGCCTGCGGTGGAGGAGCTGGTGGTGTCATGGCCTGCCGTGGCGACGATGATGTAATAGGACATGGCTTCCAGATGATCGATCGGCTTGCCGTCGATCTCCGCATTGGCAATCACCGAGGCCACATCATCCTTCGGGTTCTTGCGCCGGTCTTCGGTGATGGCGGTGAAGTAGTTGAAGAAGTCCGTGATCGTATTGGTATTGATCGCCGCATCCGTTTCCTGGCGCTTCATTTCATCATCGCTCGCGCCGAAGATTTCCTGCGTGAGCTTCAGCATGAAGGCTTCGTCTTCACGCGGCACACCCAGAATGGTCATGATGACGCGCAGCGGATACCAGACCGCGATATCGTTGACGAAATCGCATTCCCCATCCATCGCTTCCATCTTGTCCACGAATTCCTTGGCAAGGCCGGCAAGATCGCCTTCGAGTTTCTTCAGGTTCGGCGGCATGAACCAGGACTGCGTCATGCCCCGGAAAGCGCGATGGTCCGGATTGTCCATGTGCACGAGTGTGCGCAAGAGCAGGTGGCTGCCGCCGGTGAACTCTTTCACATCCGCCTCCTGCTGCTTCGTCATCAGCGTCGTGCGGTCATGGTTCACGAAAATATCGTTCTGCTTTTCGATCTCCATGATGTCGGCATGCTTGGTGACAGCCCAGAAGGGGCGGTAGTTGTCCGGCTCCGTCCAATGCACCGGATCGTTTTCGCGCAGATCCTTGTAGAGCGCGTCGATCCGGGCCGGATCGGTAAAAGTCTTGGGTGAAATGAGTTCATTGTCGAAATCGTGTTTGCTGGTCATGCGCATCCCTCCCGCAGCGGCCTTTGGCCGACATATACTTGTCACCTGGTCAATAACATGACGCATCGTTCACTTTCTGCCAAGGGGCAGCGGCGCAAAATCTCGAAAAGAGGCGAGTTGACGTAACGTTGCTGCGGGCAATGCCGAATTGGCGACGCTGTTTGTCTGTGCAAGCATGCCGGACCGTGAGTCGCCGAGTGAGAAATGAAGGGGGGATCTGCATGCGGGGCCTGAACGCAGTACTTGTTCTTTTGTTGGCGGGTCTTATCGCAGGTCCTATTGGCCTCACCATCTGCCTGACGGCGTCTCTGGATGAACGGGTGGAAACGCGCAAGCTCATGCAGTCGGCGAAAGCCCTTCAGGCGCGCATCATTACCCTCGACAGCCATGTCGATATCCCCCCCGATTACACCTTCGTGCCGGAACATGATCCGGGCCGCCGCACTGCCATGCAGGTGGATCTGCCCAAGATGCACAGGGGCGGCATGGATGCGGCCTTCTTCATCGTTTATGTGGGCCAGGGCCCGCGCACGCCCGAAGGCTATGCGGAGGCTAAGGAAGCCGCGCTGCAAAAATTCACCGCCATCCGCCGCATGGGCCAGGAGCTTTATCCCGATGAAATCGAACTGGGCCTGACGCCGGAAGATGTCCGCCGCATTCATGCCGCGGGCAAGAAGGCTGCGCTCATCGGCATCGAAAACGGGTACGTGATCGGCAAGGATCTCTCGCTCTTGGAGCGTTATTATGGTCTCGGCGCCCGCTACATGACGCTCGCCCATATCGGCCATAATGATATTTGCGACAGCTCCATCCCCCGGGCCCGCCTTGGCGATGCGCGGATCGAGCATGGCGGCCTCAGCCCCTTCGGGCGCGAGGTGGTGGCGGAGATGAACCGCCTCGGCATGATGGTCGATGTCTCGCATATTTCGCGCGCCTCCATGATGGAAGCGGTGCGCCTTTCCGCTGCGCCCGTCATCGCCTCGCACTCCGCCGTGTCCGTACTGGGTCAGCACCCGCGCAATCTTGATGATGAGCAGATAAAAGCGCTGGCAGAGGCAGGCGGCGTTCTCCAGGTTGTCGCTTTCTCCGCCTATGTGCGGGTCGATCAGGCCCGCGCAGCGGAAGAGGCGGGCCTGCGCAACCGCGTCGCCCGCGCCGCAGGTGACGAGCATTTCTCCTACATCAAGCACGGCAAGCGGCGGGACTTTATTGAAGGCATGCGCGACATCGGCCAGCGGTATGAACGCGCCAGCCTCGAGCAATTCGTGGATCACATTGACCATGCCGTAAAAATCATGGGCATCGATCATGTGGGTATCTCGTCGGACTTCGGCGGCGGGGGCGGCGTTGAAGGTTGGGACAATGCAGCCGAAACCGTGAACCTCACGGCGGAACTCATCCGCCGCGGTTATTCGGACGAAGAGATCGAAAAGCTCTGGGGCGGTAATTTGCTGCGCGTTTGGGAAGAGGTGGAAGCTAGGGCCGCGGGCTGATCAGCGCGCGCCCCGCCGCCGCGGCTCATCCACGAAGAAAAGAACCAGCCCGAAGGCTGTGCTTTTGAAGGCAATGGCCGCGGCGAACACCCATTCATAGGTGCCAAGGCTCGCCAGAAGCCCGCCAATGGCAGGACCCGCCGCCATCATGAGCCATGTCGCGGTGTTGGAAACGGCGATGCGCATGGGCAGGTCCTCACGCTTGCCGAATTCCAGCACAAGATTCTGCGACGCGATCTGCCAGCCGCCAAAACCCGCGCCGAGCCCGGCAAAGGCGAGGGAGACGAGCGCGATACCTTCACCCGTAATCAGCAAAAGTGTGGCGCCGACCCAAAGCGCAAGCGAGGCCTGAAAGACAAAGCGGTTGCCGGTCCGGTCCGCCACCACGCCCCATAGAAGATTGGTTGCCGTCTGGGTGAGCAGAAAGGCGATGGAAAGAATGCCGATCACCTGTCCTGAAAGACCGATGCTCTTGCCCGCATAAAGCACATAAAAGGGCACGGCGATGGTGCCGAAGGCGGAGAGCGCGCGGGCGAGAAAGAATTTCGTATAGGCCGGGTCCGAGCGTAAAAGCGCGGGCAGTTCTTTCAGGCGGCTGGCAAACTTTGAAGGCGCGCGCACCACCGGCGGTTCGGGCTCGCGCACGAAAAGCAGCATGAGCAGCCCCGCGCTCGTCATCAAAAAGGCAATGAGAAACGTCGCCGAATAGCCATTGCCGAGCGCTTCCGTCTCGATGAAATAAGACCCGCCGAAATAGGCAACGGCAGAGGCCGTGATCCCCGCGAGGAAATTGCGCAATCCCGTCAGCCGCCCGCGCCGCGCCACGGGAATGACTTTCGAGAGGAGGTAATTGAACATCACCGCCTGCATGCCGTTGAAAAAGCCGAAAAGGCCCAGAAAGAGGGCAACGGCCACGAGCGCCCACTCATCGGGCAGAAGAAGGCCTGAAAGCGCGAGCCCCAGCACCTGCAGCCGCATCAAAGCGCCGGTCACGAAACCGACCGGCAGCACGCGCTTGCGCGTTTCAATCAAGGTCGCGCCGAAAATGGAAGAAAGCCCCGCACCCAGATATTGCGCGCCCAGCGCAAGACCCACGGCAATTTCCGACCCGGAAAGAAGATAGATGTAAGCCGGCACGAAGGTCGGCGCATGCACGAGCCGGAACCCTGTCTGCCCCAAAAGCCCATGCACCAGATGCGCCGCATAATTGCGGGGCAGGTCGCGCCAGACCTGCTTTTCATAAGCCTCTTCGGCGGCGCGCAGCGCCTCTGGCGAAAGCGGAGCGGAGCTGTCTGAAGGGGAGGGCGTCATGAAGGCGTTTCACATCTTTTTATGTGTTATCTGTGAGAGGCTCAGTCTAAGCCGCTTTGGCCCAAAATGCACCCGCCGGTTCGATATGGAATTGGCCCTTGAAGCCCTCAAATCCCGCCAATTCTGGGGTTTTTACCCCATTTTTGCTGGACCGGCAGGGCGGCTCTATGTCAGGGTTTCGATCACGCGATAAGGCGCGCGCGGGACCCCCCGCCACCGCATGATCGCCCAATAAAAGTTCAAAACGAATCTGGTAGAAACCAGCCTGAATCGGGCCCTGAAGCGGACATTGAAAAGCTGCCGCGGCAGCGCCATCGTTACCACCGGGCCAAACAAGAAAGCTCGAAGGTGACGCGCCTTGAGACAGGGGCTGCCAGGCGCCATGTGTCACGGGTTCCCGCCCGGCACGTTTAACACGGAGGATGAGATGAAGGATTGCCGCAAATTCTATATCAACGGCGCGTGGGTTGAGCCCAGCAAGCCGAATGACTTCGAGGTGATCAACCCGGCGACGGAAGAGCCCTGCGCCAAAATCAGCCTCGGCAGCGAAGAAGACGTCAACAAAGCCGTCGCCGCCGCCAAGGAAGCTTTCAAGACCTTCTCGCAGACCTCCCGTGAAGAGCGCATGGCGCTCCTGCAGAAGATCATGGAAGTCTACCAGACGCGCTATGACGACATCGTGGCGACCGTATCCGAAGAAATGGGCGCGCCGCTCTGGCTCTCCAAAGCCGCGCAGGCCGCAACGGGCCTTGGCCACCTCGCCAAGACGCTCGAAATCCTCAAAGACTACAAGTTCGAAGAAGACCGCGGCGGCACGCGCCTGCGCCGGGAGCCCATCGGCGTGTGCGGCTTCATCACGCCGTGGAACTGGCCGGTCAACCAGATCATGTGCAAGGTCGCGCCTGCGCTCGCCGCTGGCTGCACCATGGTGCTGAAGCCTTCGGAAGTTGCCCCGCTCAACGCGCATCTTCTGGCTGAAATCTTCGATGAAGCAGGCGTCCCGAAAGGCGTCTTCAACCTCGTCGATGGCGACGGCCCGGGCGTTGGTGTGCCGCTGTCCTCGCATCCGGACATCGACATGGTCTCCTTCACCGGCTCGACCCGCGCCGGCATCGCCGTGGCAAAGAACGCGGCAGACACGGTCAAGCGCGTCGCGCAGGAGCTCGGCGGCAAATCGGCCAACATCATTCTCGATGACGCCGACCTTGCCAAGGCCGTTGGCGGCGGCGTGCAGAACATGATGACCAACTCCGGTCAGTCCTGTAACGCACCGAGCCGCATGCTGGTGCCCGCCGGCAAGCATGATGAAGCCATGCAGGTTGCCAAGGCAGCTGCCGAACAGGTGAAGCCGGGCGATCCGAAGGCCGACGGCACGACCATCGGCCCGGTGGTGAGCGAGGTTCAGTTCAACAAGATCCAGGACCTCATCCAGAAGGGCATCGACGAAGGCGCAACCCTCGTCACCGGCGGCGTGGGCCGTCCGGAAGGCCTGAACAAAGGCTATTATGTGCGCCCGACCATCTTCGCCAATGTCACGAATGACATGACCATTGCGCGCGAAGAAATCTTCGGCCCGGTGCTCTGCATTCTGCCCTACAAGGATGAAGCGGAAGCCATCGAGATCGCCAACGACACGGTCTATGGCCTGTCGGGCTATGTCTCCGGCGATCCGGAACGCGCCCGCAAGGTTGCAGCCCAGCTGCGCACCGGCAACGTGCACATCAATGGCGCGGGCCCCGACTTCGGCGCGCCCTTCGGCGGCTACAAGCAGTCGGGCAATGGCCGCGAATGGGGCGAATTCGGCTTCGAAGAATTTCTCGAAGTCAAATCCATGCTCGGCTACGCGGCCTGATCGGCTTCAAAGTCCTGAAAATGAAAGCGGCGCCTTCCGGGGCGCCGCTTTTCTTTTAGAGCCCGGTAAAGGGCTGTATGAGGCGAGCAATCCAGCCCTTGAATTTGAGCGGGCTGTCCGTCAGGGCAAGGCAGATACATTCCCCGTCCGGCCCGATGACGAGATCATGCGTATGCGTGCCGTCCGATTCCTCCACATCGCCGCGCCGGTAAGTGCCTGAGGCATCTGCAAAGCTGCCCTTGAGCACGAGCGTCAACTCGGTGCCGTCATGCGTGTGTTCGGGAATCTTCACGCCCGGCTTGGCCCGCAGCATCCAAAGCGTTTGTCCGCCGGCATTTTTCCAGAGCCGGGTCTTCTTCATCCCCGGCCCGAGGAAGGACCAGTCCAGCTCCTCGATGCCGCCGCCGGCAAAGTCCTGCAGCACATCCGGCATCACCGTGTCTTTCCTCTGCGGTGTCTGCGGGGCAGGGGCGGGCGCCGCTTCCATTTCAGATTCATCCAGCGCCGCAAGCAGTGCGTTGCGGGTGTCCGGCTGGATAAGGGCGGCAGGCGCCTCTTCCAGAAGCACGCCGCCCATCGCGCGGGCAAGCGACAGCCTCTCCGGCCCGTCCGGCATCAGCGAAAGACAGGTGCGGGTAAAAACAGCCTCTCCCTCGCTCAGTGTGCCACTGGCAAGTCCGGCAAGCCACTCCTCGCCCAGCGGATGCGCCGGGCCTGCGGGGCGTATTTTGTGCTCAAGGCTCATCGATGTGCCTCCAACACCTCTTTCAATCTTCCAAATGCAAGCCTGATGCGGGATTTCACCGTGCCGAGCGGAACGCCCAACTCCTCTGCAATCTCGCTATGGCTTTTACCGTCTATGAACGACAAACGGATCACTTGCGCCTGCGCCTCCGGCAGATCGGAAAGCGCAGCGGCGACATCCGCTGAAAGTTCCGTCTGCCGCATATCATCTTCGGCGGTGGTCTCATCTGTCTGTTCCGCCTCCGGGCAGGTGTCGAAATCCACCATCACCCGCGCGCGGCGCTTCACGTCGATAAAGCGGTTGCGCGCAATGGTAAAAATCCAGGTGCTCGCCGCCGCCTTTTGCGGATCGAACTGGCGTGCCTTGCGCCAGACGGTCAGCATCACGTCCTGCACCAGATCATCCGCCTCGCCATCCGTGCAGCCCTGCCGCATCAGGAAAAACTTCACCCGCGGCCCGAAATGGTCGAACAGGGTCATAAAGGCCTCCCGGTCTGCCAAAGCGGCAATGCGCTTCAGGCAGACATTCAGCTCTTCGATGCGGGCCCGGTTTTCCAGGCGGGAGGCGTCGCCGCTCATGCCGGCTCTCTTCTCAATGCCGTGCGCGTCCCTGCCAGAACGCGGCGGCGCGGGGCGGGGCAGGAAACTCGGCTGGGCAAATGCGGCACACATGCTCCTTCTACGGGGCGGTTTTCTTTTGGATCACCAGTCTAACCCAAAAAAACCGGGCTCTGAACCATCGAGGCGGGCTCATGCGGCTCAATGATCCAGCAGGTCTGCCCGGGCGTATCATTCCCGAATAATGTTCATGAGGATGAAATGGGTTTCTTTCCGGACGGGTTGATGGCTGCAGAGCCGAAAAGCAAGAAAGTGGCCGTCATCGGCGCGGGCATTGCGGGCCTTTCGGCAGCCTGGCTGCTGTCTCGCGCGCATGGGGTGACGCTGTTCGAGAAGGAAGAGCGGCTCGGCGGCCATGCGCGCACCGTCAACGCCCATTTGGCTGAAGGCACGGTGCCGGTGGATACAGGCTTCATTGTCTATAACGAGCCCAACTATCCGAATCTGGTGCAGCTTTTCCGCTATCTGGGGGTACCCACGCAGGAAAGCAACATGTCCTTCGCCGCTTCGCTTGAGGGCGGCGCCTTCGAATATTCAGGCTCTGGCCTCAAAGGTCTCTTCGCGGACAAGCGCAACATCCTGAAGCCGCGCATGTGGCGCATGCTGCTGGATATTCTGCGTCTCTACGGCGCAGGTCCGAAACTTTCCTCCGACATGGCGCTGGCCGAACAGCCGCTCGGTGCGTTTCTTGAAGCGCATGGCTATTCGCGCAGCTTCCAGCGCGATCATCTGCTGCCCATGTGCGCCGCCATCTGGTCGCTGCCGATGGAGAAGGCAGAGCAATATCCTGCGCTCGCTTTTCTGCGCTTCTTTGAAAATCACGGGTTGATGCGCCTGCGGGACCGTCCGGCCTGGCGCACCGTGGCGGGCGGCTCGCGTACCTATGTCGAGGCCATCGCGGCGGATATGCGCGCGGACATCCGCACTGGTGCCCGCATTGCCTATGTTGCCCGGCCGGCTAAAGGCGCCGAAATCGTCATGGAAGACGGGAGCCGGGAGCATTTCGACGAGGTGGTCTTTGCCTGTCATAGCGACCAGGCCTTGGCGATGCTCGCCGACGCATCCTCCCGGGAAAAGGAAATTCTTCGCGCCTTTCCCTATCAGCGCAACATTGCCTATCTGCACACCGATCCGCGCTATATGCCGCGCAACCGGCGCGCCTGGTCGAGCTGGAACTATATCGGCGCCGGCGATGGAAGGGAGGGCAGGTCCGAAAGCAATGTCTGCGTGACCTATTGGATGAACCGTCTGCAAGCCTTGCCTGTCAAGGAAGACCTGTTCGTGACGCTGAACCCCGAAACGCCGCCGGACAGCGCTCATGTTCACGGGCAATTCGAGTATGATCATCCGGTCTTTCACCGCGACGCGCTCCGCAATCAGCGTGAGCTATGGGCCTTGCAGGGCGTTCGGAACAGCTGGTTCTGCGGGGCCTATTTCGGCGCGGGCTTTCACGAGGACGGGCTGCAGGCAGGTCTTGCAGTTGCCGAAATGCTGGGCGGTGTCTCCCGGCCCTGGCTTCTGGAAAACCCCAACAACCGGCTCCTCATGCCGCAGCATGAAACCCATGAGGTCAAGGAGGCCGCGTGAGCGAAGCAGTCCAAAGCACCTTGGTCGATGCCGATGTCATGCACCGGCGGGTCATCCCGCGCGGCCATGGCTTCAGTTACAGGGTGTTTTACGGCCTCTTCGACCTTGATGAACTGCCGCGCCTCGGCAGCGCCTTCCGTTTCTTCTCCGTCGGCAGGAAGAACCTCTTTTCTTTTGACCCGGCAGATCACGGCACGGGCGGGGGTGATCTAAGGCAATTTGTGGAAGAGATCTTGCGGGAAAACGGCCTGAAGGAGCGCCCGGCCCGCATTCTCCTGCTCGCGCATCCCCGGGTCCTCGGTTACGCTTTCAATCCACTCAGCATCTATTATTGCTTTAACGGCAAGGGCGAGCTGACGGCGCTGCTTTATGAAGTCTCCAACACCTTTGGCGGGCGGCATGTCTATACCTGCCTGCTCGGCCCCGATGAGATCCGGCGCGGCCATTCGGATGCCGAAATGCAGAAGCGGCTCTATGTCTCCCCCTTCAACCCGGAAACCGGGCGCTACCGCATCAGAACCGCCGAGCCCGGCGATCATGTCTTCGTGCATATCCGCTACTATACGCAAGAAGGCCTTACGCTCCTTGCTGCGCTCCAGGGCAAGCGGGCAGCGCTGACCGATGGCGCGCTTCTCAAGCGCTTTTTCACGCTTCCCTTCATGACCCTGAAAGTGATTGCGGGTATTCATTGGGAAGCGCTGCGGCTCTGGCTAAAGGGCGTGCCGCTGCAAAAATGCCCTAAAGAGGCATCCCATGGCCTCGCCGCCAAGACGCCTTCCCGAATTGGCGCAGAAGGCTAACACCTTCTTTACCATCTCCTTCGCAAATCGCGATAAAGAACAACTCTGTAAGAAAATTTTAGAGACTGCCGCAGAGGCTCTGTCTGAAACCGGAGATCCATAACGGAATGCCGGGGTGTCAGTCGGGGCGTCCATGCGTCGTAGCCAGAGAGTACCGCAGGAACAGAGCAAAGGGGCAGTGTCTGTGCCGCTGCCTGTCATGCTGCGCGCCTGCCGGCAGGAGGTGGCCGCATGACGCTTCTTGCAGACGAGCATTTGACGCGCGCAGGCCGTTCGGCCCGGCCATTCGGCCTGTCCTTGCGCTGGCGTATCCTGGGCCATCTCGCCTTTCTCGGCGTGGTGATGACGGCGGCGTTTCTCACCGTCACCGCCATGCGGCTTTCCGAACATAACGAACAGCATCTCATCGACCGCGCCGCCGGCCTTGCCTCTTCGCTCGTCTATGCGGCAGAGGCGGCGGAGGGCAGCGAGCCGCTCACCCGTTTCATAACCGCCCTTGGCAGCGAGCCGGATGTACTGCGCGCTGCCATCATCGAGCCGGTAGAAGGCCGTATCGCCTTTGGCGCGCCCGCAAACCTGACGGGCCGCGCCGCAGAAAATGTGCTGACACCAAAAGAATGGCAGCAAGCCGCCGCCCTCATGGCTGCAGGCAACCCGGGAAGCAAACTTTTGCGTTCGGGGGATAGCGCGCTTTATCTTGCCTACCGTCCGCTCCTCCATGAGGGCGAGGCAGGCACCCTGACCACCGCCCTGATCGCCGTCGAACTGTCGGAGAGCACGTTTCTCGCGGGCTTCAGCAATGCAGGCTGGAGCTTCATGCTGCTGCTTGGCGCCGGGCTTCTGGCCTTCATGGCCGCGCTTGGCTTTCTGATTTATGATCTGGTGCTCAAACCGCTGAAAGGGTTGCAGCAGCTTGTGCAGCGCAATGCCGAGGGCGATGAAAGCCTGGACAGCGCGCTGGTGCGCTCGAACGAATTTGCCGGGCTTGCCCGCTCCATGGCCGAAGCCTTTGAGCGCGCGGAAGCCACGTCGCGCCGCCTCACCCAGATGGCAATGACCGACAGCCTGACGGGGCTCGGCAACCGGGCGAGCTTCATCGAGGCGCTGCATGAGGAAATCACCCAGGCCAGCGCGGCAGGCGACACCCGCCTCGCGCTGATGCTGGTGGATCTCGATAACTTCAAGGCCGTGAACGATCTCTTCGGCCATGATGCGGGCGACATTCTGCTGCGCCAGGTGGCGGCCGTCCTGCGCGAACATGCCCGCCCGGGCGATGTGCTGGCCCGTCTCGGCGCCGACGAGTTTGCCTTTATCCTTGGTGATGCGGCCTCCCTTGAAGATGTGCAGGCCCGCGCGCGCAAGATTCTGGATGCATTGAACCGGCCCCTGCAAATCGAAGGTAGTGTGGTGCGCGGCGGCGCTGGCGCTGGCCTGACCCTTTTCCCGCAGGACGGGCGCGAAGCCGAAGTCCTGCTCAAAAATGCCGACCTTGCCCTGCAGATGGCCAAGTCCGAAGGCCACAACAACCTCCAGTTCTTCCGTCATGAGCTGAAGCTGCGCGCCCTGGAGCGCAATGCCATCGAGCGCGATCTGATGCGCGCCATCGAAAATCACGAGCTTGAACTGCACTTCCAGCCCAAGATCGACCTGCGCGGCCGCATGCTGGCCGGCAGCGAAGCGCTGCTGCGCTGGCGCCATCCGGAACGTGGCTATGTGCCGCCATGGGCGTTCATCCCCGTGGCCGAGGAATCGGGCTTCATCGCGCAGCTCACCCAATGGGTGATCGATGAAGCCTGCCGCCATGTGCGCCATTGGCAGGATGAAGGGACAGACCCCGTTCCCGTGGCCGTCAACGTTTCCGCCATCGACCTTTTGAACGGGGATCTGTCGGACTTCATTGCGGGCACCCTGGCGAAACATGGCGTCTCACCGAAATATCTCGAGATCGAAGTGACCGAAAGCATGGTCATGCATGATGTCGAGACCGTCATTGGCACCTTGCGGCGGCTGCGCAGCATGGGCATCGGCATCAGCATCGACGATTTCGGCACCGGCTATTCCTCGCTCGCCTATCTCAAGCGCTTTCCCGTGAAGTGCCTGAAAATCGACCGCTCCTTCGTGGACGATATCGAAAAATCCGGTGACGGCGCCGCCATCCCGAAACTCATCATCGACCTGGGCCGCAGCCTGGGCGTGAAAGTCGTGGCGGAAGGCGTGGAAACGCTCTCTCAGGCCGAACGGCTCATCGACATGGGATGTGACGAAGCGCAGGGCTTCTATTTCGCCCGTCCCATGCCTGCCGATGCCTTTGGCGATTATCTGGCAAACGGTAAAGGCCACGGCGAAATCGAAGCCCGCCTGCCACAGACAGGCGCCGCCGATCACCTCCGCCGTGCCTTGAAGGAAAACACCGGCGCTGCCTAAATCCCCTTAGTCATTTAACAGATAGGCGTCCGCTTCATCGAGATTCACGCGGACCTCGTCACCTTCATGCACGGGCACATCGCGGTGCAGATGGGCCTGTACGCGCGTGCCATCGGCAAGGCGCAGATAAAGCCGCGTCGCGCGCCCTGTGAAGATGCGGCTTTCCACGCGGGCGGTTTGTCCGCCGCCATTCAGCTCTTTGCTCACATGAAGCGCTTCGGGCCGGCAGAAGAGCTGCAGGCCTTTGCCACCGCCATCTTCGGGCAGGGGAAAGCGCCCAAGCGCTGTCATGGCGTGCCCATCTTCCACCTGCGTGGGCAGCACATTGGTCTCCCCCATAAAGCGCATGGCAAAGGGGGTGGCGGGGCGGCTGTAAAGCTCTTCCGGCGTGCCTTCCTGTTCGATGCGGCCCTCGCACATCAGGACGATGCGGTGGCTGAGGATCATCGCCTCTTCCGGGTCATGCGTCACGATCAGCGCGGCAACGCCGGTGTCTTCCAGTATGTCGCGCAGCTCCTGATAAACGCTGCGCCGGAGCACCGTGTCGAGGCCGGAGAAAGGTTCATCGAGCAGCAGAAGATCGGGCCCCGGTGCCAGCGCCCGGGCAAGCGCGACGCGCTGCTGCTGCCCGCCTGAAAGTGTATGCGGATAGACCCCGGCTTTTTCAGAAAGCCCCACGCGCGCAAGCATGGCGCGCGCGGCGGCCTCTGCCTCGGCGCTGCGGCGTTTTTCCACGCCGAAGAGAACATTCTCCAGAACGGTGAGGTGCGGAAAGAGCGCAAAATCCTGAAAGACAAGCCCGACCTTGCGCTTTTCGGCGGGCAGGAATTGCGATTGGCTGTCTGCGTCCCGGCCGCGCAGGCGAATGGTGCCGTTCCAGGCTTTTTCGAGTCCGGCGGCAAGCCGCAGCAAGGTCGTCTTGCCGCAGCCCGAAGGGCCAAGCAGGCTCGTGATCACCTGGTCTTGCAGCTGCAGAGAAATACCGTGAATGACGGTATGGCCATCATATCCGTGATGAAGCGACTCAAATTCCAGCGCGGCAGGCAATTTCACGGGGGCTCTCCGTTACGTCTTACGAGGTCGGCGAGGGCAGAGTTTCGTCCCCCGTCTCGAAATCGCGCGCGTGGGTTATAGCACGGCTGAGCAGAAAAACAGGGATAAGCCCGGCCAGCGCAATGGCAAGCGAGGGCAGGGCCGCTGCATTGAGCCGCTCATCCGAGGCAAGCGAATAGGCGGTGGTGGCCAGCGTGTCGAAATCGAAGGGCCGCAGCAAGAGTGTGGCAGGCAGTTCCTTCATCACATCCACAAAGATGATGAGCGCGGCGGTGAGCAGGCTGCCGCGCAGCAGCGGCAAATGCATTTCCGTAAGTGTACGGAACGACGTCCGTCCCAGCGAGCGCGCCGCCATATCAAGCGAAGGCCGGATGCGCCCGAGCCCGGATTCGAGCGTGCCATGCGAGATGGTGAGAAACCGCACCAGATAGGCGAAGAGCAGACCGGCCACACTGCCGCTCAGGATAAGCCCTGTCGAAACACCGAACTGCGCCCGCATGAAATCATCCACCAGCCGGTCGAAGGCGCCGAAGGGGATCATGATGCCGATCGCCAGCACGGCGCCGGGAATGGCATAGCCGAGATTGGCCACCCGGATCGCCGCGCGCGCCGTCCGGTTGAGGCCGAGCCGCGCGGAATAGGCAAGGCCAAGCCCCGCCGCCACGACGATAAGGCTCGCCGCCGCCGCCAGCCCCAGGCTCCGGCTCACCATACTGAGGAAATCCGGCGAGAGCATATCTCCCGCATGACCAAGGGCATGCTGGGCAAGCAATCCGAACGGCAGCAGGAACCCTGCAGCAAAGGGCAGAAAGCAGATCAGCATGGCGGCGCCTGTCTCTGCCCGGCCAAGCGGACGCCGCACCGGTCTCTTATGGGTCGAGGACAGCGCGAAATAGCCTTTGCGGATGCGCGCCCGCCGCTCGCCAATCAAAAGCGCGGCCACGAACACCAGCAGCACCAGCGCAATCTGCGCGCCTCCCGCCCGGTCAGCCATGATGAGCCAGACATTGAAAAGCCCGGTCGTCAGCGTCTGCACGGCAAAGAATTGCACCACACCGAAATCGCTGATGACTTCCATCAGCGTAAGCGACAAGCCAACCGCGATAGAAGGCCAGGCCACGGGCAGCGCCACACGGCGGAAACTTTCCCATTGGCCGCCGCCCAATGTGCGTGCCGCCTCCAGCAGATTGGCCGATTGCTCGACAAAGGCCGTGCGCGCCGTCAGATAGACATAAGGATAGAAGGCCAGCGTCATCATTGCGATGGCCCCGCCCACCGAACGGATGTCCGGAAACCAGTAATCGCGCGGGCTCTGCCAGCCGAACATATCCCGCAGAAAGATCTGCACGGGCCCTGCATAATCCAGGAAATCGGTATAGGCATAGGCCACCACATAGGCCGGCATGGCGAGCGGCAAGAGCAGCGCCACTTCGAAAAAACGCCGGCCCGGAAACGCGTACATCGTGACGGTCCAGGCAGTGGCGACGCCGGTCAGGAAGGTGAGCAGCGCCACCCCGAAGCCGATGACAAGCGTGTTCTGAATGTAGGTCGGCAGCACCGTGTTCCAGAGCGCCTGCCAGTTCCCCGCGCCGCCATCCCCGGCCAGCGCCGTCCACACAACCGCCAGCACCGGCACGGCAATCAGCGCCGCCAGTACTGAAACGCCTGCCGCCCGCACCCGCAAAGCCTTGTCAGCTCTGCGGGTGAAGGCGGGCTTGAGGGCAGGCTGTGTGTCTTCCGCCAGCACGGCGGGCGCAGGAAGGGTCATTGACGTTTCGTTTGTTGCGCCGCCGCGGGGCGCTTTGCTGTTTTAAGGGCCCTCGTTGAAGCCCGTTTCATTGACGAGTTTCAGTGCTTCGGGCTGAAGATGAGCGATCTCGCTGAGCGAAATATCATCCGCCTTGAACGGGCCCCAGGACTGGAGAAGTTCTGAAACCTCGACGCCTTCCTTTACCGGATACTCGTGATTGAGGTGAGAGTAAATATTCTGCGCCTCATCGCCAGAGAGGAATTCCAGCAGCTTGATCGCATTTTCCCGGTTGGGGGCGGCCTTCGTCATTGCCGCGCCCGAAACGTTCACATGCGTGCCTTCGCCGTCCTGATCGGGAAAGATGATATAGGCCGCTTCCGCCCAGACGCGCTGTTCGTCATTCGCCAGCATTTTGCCCATGTAATAGCTGTTGCCGAGCGAGAGGTCGCACAGCCCTTCCTTGATGGCCAGAACCTGCGAGGTGTCGTTGCCCTGCGGCTTGCGCGCCAGATTGGCCTTCACGCCTTCCAGCCAGATTTTCGTCTTTTCCTCGCCGTGCCGCGCGATCATGCCCGCGATGAGGCCGAGATTGTAAGGATGGTCGCCCGGCCGGGTGCAGATGCGACCGCGCCATTTTTCATCGGCCAGCCCCATATAGGTGGTGATTTCGCCCGGCTCGACCCGCTCCTTGGAGGCATAGATAACGCGGGCGCGCATGGTCAGGCCGAACCAGCGCCCGTCTGCGTCGCGGTATTGGGCGGGAATGTTCGTCTCCAGCGTTTCATTCTCGACCGGCTGAAGCAGACCCTCTTCCATCAGCCAGATCAGGCTCGGCAGGTCCGCCGTGAGCATCAGATCGGCCGGCGTGTTCCGGCCCTCATTTTTCAGCCGCTCCAGAAGGCCCGCCTGCGCATAGACCATTTCCACCCGGATGCCGGTTTCTTTCTCAAACGCGTCGAACAGGGGCTGAATGAGATAGGGCTGGCGGTAGGAATAGACCCGGACAACCTCGGATGCCTGAGCGTCGGAGGCGGCAGGCAGAGAAAGCGCCGTCCCGGTCAGCGCGGTGAAAAGGGCGGTGGCCGCGAGGGCAAAAAACCTGAAAATGCGCATGAAGGACCTCTGATTACGTGCTGCAATTGAGTTGCAAAAACGAATGCAGCCTACTGCGCTTTGACGCGCAGGTAAAACCTTTGTGGCTGCGGCATGGTGACCGGCAACCATGATATTTGGCGGAATCAGGGGGGAGGATAACTTTGTTCTTGCCGCGAAGGCGCGGCGGTGGTTCCATGTAATTGACTGAAAATCAATAATGGACCGTGGTATATAAACGGTTTCAGGGAGGATTGAGATGCGCGCGGCGATTTTCCGCAAGGGCGGGTTGGTTGTAGATGACATGCCTGAGCCCGAACCGGGCGAAGGGCAGGTTCTTGTTAAAACATTGGCCTGCGGCATTTGCGGGTCGGACCTTCACGCGCTTCATCACGCGCATCACATGGTTGAAATGACCGAAAGGGTGAGCCAGCGCGCCTCACGCATGGATATCTCCCGCGACATCGTCTTCGGTCATGAGTTCTGCGCCGAAGTGCTCGATCACGGTCCCGGCTCGCAGAAGACGCTGAAGCCTGGCACGCGCGTGTGCTCCATGCCCGTCGCCATGTCCGCAAACGGCATGGAAGCGGTGGGCTATTCCAACGATTATCCCGGCGGCTATGCCGAACGCATGGTGTTGAACGAAATGCTGCTTCATGAAGTGCCGAACGGTCTTCCGACGGAACAGGCAGCGCTTACCGAGCCCATGGCGGTGGGCTGGCATGCGGTTCAAAAAGCCAATATGACCAAAGAGGACGTGCCGCTCGTCATCGGCTGCGGCCCGGTTGGCCTTGCCGTCATTGCGGGCCTCAAGATCATGGGCGTTGGCCCCATCATCGCGGCGGACTTCTCGCCCAAGCGGCGCGAATTTGCCGAAAAGCTCGGCGCGGACATCGTGCTCGATCCGGCCAAGACCTCTCCTTACAAGCGCTGGACCGAAGAAGCTGCGCCCGAAGGGTATGACCCCAACAGCATGATGACCATGCTCGGTCTCGGCCCGCAGTTGCGCCCCGGCGTGATCTTCGAATGTGTGGGCGTGCCCGGCATCATCCAGCAGATGCTGGAAGGCGCACCGAAAAGCGCGCGCATCGTCGTTGTGGGCGTGTGCATGGAGAAGGATCAGTTCGAACCCTTCTTCGCCATCACGAAGGAACTCAACCTGCAATTCGTGCTGGGCTATTCCCCGGAAGAGTTTGCCCAGAGCCTGCATCACCTGGCCGAAGGCAAGATCGACGGCAGTTCCATCATTACGGACAAGATCGGCGTTGACGGCGTGGCGAAGGCTTTTGAAGATCTGGCGAGCCCGGAGACGCACGCCAAGATCCTCGTCGAGCCCTGGCGCTAAGCGAAAGCCTCAGACAAGAAAAACGCAGGCGCGGTTCCATCGCGCCTGCGTTTTTGTTTCTGCGCCCCTCAGCTCGCGCGGATCTGGGCGATGAAGGCCCGCACTTCCTCTTCCAGCGTCGTGACCTGGCCGCCAAGCCCGGTCACGGACCGGCTGACGGCTTCTGCTGCCTCACCTGTCTCTTCCGCTGTCCGGTAAACGCCGCTCATCGTCTCCGAAACATCCCTTGTGCTTTCCGACGCACCGAGGGTGCTGCGGGTGATTTCCGCCGTGGCACGGGCCTGTTCTTCAATGGCGGCGGAAACGGAAGCGCTCACCTCGTTCATCACGCTGATGCGCGAGCGGATGCTGGAAATCGAACCGACCGTCTCTTCCGTGGCGGACTGGATGGACCGGATCTGTTCGGTAATCTCTTCCGTCGCCTTGGCCGTTTGCGTGGCAAGGGATTTGACTTCCGAGGCGACGACGGCAAAACCCTTGCCGGCCTCTCCGGCGCGCGCGGCCTCGATTGTCGCATTGAGCGCAAGCAGGTTGGTCTGTTCGGCAATGTCGTTGATGAGGCCGATCACTTCACCGATCTTGCCCGCGGTTTCGGAAAGAACCTGCACCCGCGCATCCGTTGAGGTGGCCTCGTCGGCTGCCTGTGCCGCAAGCCTTGCCGTTTCCGCCACGCGGGAGGAAATTTCCTGGATCGAGCTTTCCATTTCCTCCGCCGAGGCGGCAATGATCTCGACGTTCCTGGAGGCGTCCCCCGCACTATGCGTGACCTTCTTGGCCTGCGAGAGGGATTGAAGCGCCTGGGCACCCATCTGCTGCGCCGCCGCGCGCATTTGCGCAGCTTCCGACGAAACGCTCTGCACCACGGCACCCACTTTCTTCTCGAAAATTTCGGCAAGCGTGGCGCGGTCTTTGCGGCGCGTCTCGGCATGTTGGGCATCGGCGCGGCTGCGCTCTTCGGACAGGCGCTCTGTCTCCTTGAGGGCGCCCTGGGCCGTGTCGATAGCTTCTTCCGCCTCGCTGAAGGCCTGAACGAGCTGCTGGCAGTAATAGATCAGCGCCGCGGATTCGATCACCACGACAGCCGCATGCAGGAAGAGGCGCAAATAGGCCGTGTCGCCAGGCCAAAGCGCATAAGGAAGAGCGATATTCAGAATAAGGTGATGCAGCGCGACCGTTGCCGCCGCCGCCAGAATGGCGCGCCAATCGACCAGCGGCACCAGCATAGCAAGCCCCGCCATGAAATAAAGGTGCATGTCGAGCTGAAATTCATGGCCGGTGAGCTGAAAGACGAGCAGCGAAATCAGCAGCATGAAAACAATGCCCGCCGCCTGGCGCGTTGCGCTGCTGTCAGGCTGTAGCCGCCACATCGCGGTGACAGCCGCCACAAACAGCGCCGCCCCGCCTGCCGAAAGCAGATAAGGTGTTTCATTGAAAATGCCGATCACGGCAATCAACGGCACATGCAGCCAGAGATAAGGAATGAAAAGACGTAATGCCTTGCGGCGAAGGTGGTCGGCATTGGTCATCAAACGTCTCCCTCATTGGGGTAAGGCGCTGCAAAGGAAAAGGAAGGTCGTTGCCGCGTGGAAGCGGAAAGGCAGCTTCCCGAAGCATTGGCGGAAAAGCGGAACCACAAGGGTGCGGCAGCTGGTAGAGAAGCGCCGCCGCCTTCGAAACGGGCAATCACGATATTTTGAGAGGGGCCGGGTTCAAGAATGCGTCCGCCGGCTTCCCCCACAAAGAAAGCCGCTTCGGCAAATCCCGTTCCGGGCTTGAAGACGAGGCCGACCGTCTCGTCTTGCCGCTGCGGGCTCAGATAAAGCGCCGTCATGAAAATGGCAGATAGCAGAAGAAGGGGCAGAGAAACCCACCCGGCCAGCCAATCATTATTGGACGTTCGCATCTTTCTGCCTTAGCCCCGGGAATTTCCGTATCAGGAAGTCGCGCTGAGCTTAAACTTCAGGCATTAAAAATGCGTAAGAGGCGGGCGCTAAAGGAGCTGCCCGGCGAAAGGGAGGTTTCAGTTTTTACTTTGTAAGCTGACGTTAAGAGGCGGGGCAGGCTGTGCCGGAAAAATGTCCCTTCCTGCCTCTGATCTGGCGGTCTTCCTGAAAATTCCGGCAGAGGCGGCCGGTCTCATCCTGAAACTCGTCTGTCACCCAAAGTTCGCCGCTCGCCTTTTCGCCGGGCGCGGCCCAGCTCACTTTCTCTCCGACTTCCGCGTCCATGAGCCGCCGGATGGCGCCCCGGTAAGCCGGCCCTGCCGACCCCGTCACTGCCGGACCTTCGGACGTGCCGACCGAATAGCCGATCAAGGCGCCCGCAATCATGGCCGCTTTCCGCCCGCCGCCCGAGCCGATCGCTGCGCCGATGGCAAGTCCCGCCGCCGGTCCCACAATGCCGGTGCCGCCATCATCGATTCCTGTGTCGATCAAAGGATCGCGCTTGGTGTGCTCGACTTCCGGCTGCGGCGTGCCCCCCGCGCAGGCCGCAGTGAAGGCGCAGGCAAGCAGGGCGGCGTAAATCTGTTTCATGGGTGTTCCCTCACCATTGCGTCTCACAGATAAGGCGAGAACAGGCGCACGAGATTGTCCCTTACCTTGAAGAGTGTCGGGCGCGCCTGCAAGTGACTGATTTCCAGCTGCCATGCCTTGGCTATGCGGGCATCGGCTTCCGCTGCAATCTCCGCCGCAAAAGAGCGGCTGAAGGCCTCCACATTGAACTCGAAATTGAGCCTGAGCGAACGCGCGTCCCAGTTCGCCGATCCAACGAAACTCCACATGCCGTCCACGACCATCAGCTTGGTATGGTCGAAGGGGCCCGGTGTCATGTGGACCCGGCAGCCCGCATCGATCAGCTCGTCGAATTGCGGCGTCATGGCCCACTGCATGTAAAAGAGGTTGTTGTTTTCCGGCAGCACGATATCGACCTGCACCCCGCGCATCGCAGCCACGGAAAGAACGGCCTGCAAAGTCGTGTCGGGCAGAAAATAGGGCGTAATGATGCGGATGCTTTCTTCGGCCTGTGAAATGGCTCCGAGCAAGAGCCAGCGCAGCGGATTGCGCGGCTGGTCGGGCCCTGCCGGCACACCGCGGGCAATCACCTCGCCCTCTTCTTCGAGATCCGGGAACCATTTAGAGCCGGTCAGAATTTCGTCCGTCGCAAACCGCCATTCCTGCGCAAAAGTCGTCATGAGCTGGCTCACAAGCGGCCCGCCGATCTGGAAGTGCCGGTCGAGAATGGGATGAGCGGGGTTGTCGCGGGTGAGATTGCCCTCCGCGATGTTCATCGAACCGGTGAAGCCGGTCTTCCCATCCACCACCAGAATCTTCTGGTGATTGCGCAAATTGAGATAGGGCATCTGCCAGGGCAGGAAGGAGTGCAGGAAGCGCTCGCAGGGAATGCCCTTCTGCCGCAAAAAATGGATCATCGAGGGAACGGAGTAATGCGAGCCGACGCCATCGATAAGCACGCGTACTTTCACCCCGCGCGCCCGCGCTGCCGCCAGCGCCTCCAGAAATGCTTTGCCTGCCTTATCGTGATTGAAAATATAGGTGCAAAGCGCAACCGTGTGCTCGGCCTTCTCGATCGCTGCAATCATGGCCGGATAAGCTTCGTCCCCATTCTTCAGAAGCATGAGCCTGTTGCCACGCGTATAGGGGATGGGCGAAACGGCAAGCCCCTGCTTGGAAAACCGCTGTAAGTGCCGCCCGGCATGCTGCGAGCCGCCGGCTTCTGTCAGCACGGATTCAGGCAGGAGATACATCGCCTCGCCGCCATCATAGCCCGCGCGCAGCGTTTGCGCGCGCCGTTCGATGCGGTTGATGCCGAAGAAATAATAGATGATCCAGCCGACAAGCGGCACGAGCAGAATGAGGCCGATCCAGGCTGTTGCCGCGCGCGCATCCCGTTTCGAAAGCAGCGCATGCACGGCTGCGCCGAGCTGCGCAGCAAAGCTGCCGAGACCGATAATGAGCGGCCAGAATTCGACGGTCAGGCGCGCCTCCCTTGTTTTTCTCCGCTGCCCTCGGCCCGGTCAGAAGCGGAAACTTGCGCCGGCATGAAGCGCGCGGTCTTCCCCGGGAAAGTAGCGGTTATTGCCGAAGCCGTAATCGGCCCGTTCCGCATAGCGCTTGTCCGTAAGGTTGCTGATCCGCGCATGCAGGGACACATTTTCCAGAACATCCGCTTCGACGCGCAGGTTGAAAATATCGTGCCCGTCATAGCGCGCGCTGCCCGCCGGGTTGGTATAATATTCGCCCATATGCACCCATTCGAGCTCGGAACGGGCGCGGCCTCCCCAGAACGTATAGCCGAGACGGATGTTCCCAAGCGTCCGGGGCGCCTCGTCAATGTCGTGCCCGCTGACGATGTTATTGGCCTGCGGGCTTGTCGCGACGCTGCGGTCGAAATCATATTCATGCACGGCATAGGTTGCCCAGCCGCCAAGGTCGAAGCCATAGGCGAGCGGTGTGAAAAGGTCGATCTCCACGCCATAATGTTTCGTGCGTCCATCCGTGACATTGAAGCCGTCCGAGTCCCGGAAGAAATAATTCTTCTTCTTCATATAGTAAGCGGCCGCTTCATAAACGAGCGTGCCGATTTCACCGCGCGCCCCAACTTCAAGGCTGTCGAGCTGTTCGGACTCGATCTCGCCAGGCACCTGTGTGGATTGAAGGCGGTAAAGATCGGTCGTCTGCGGCGCGCGGGCGGCGCGGGCCAGATTGATGAAGCCCGTCACCTCCTCGCTGAACGTATGGGCGAGTCCCAGCTTTGGCGTGATGTCGGTAAAGGTATCTTCCCGGTCCGCAACACGCAGATAGCGCCCGGTCACGCCCGTATCCGTCCGGTTGTTATAGTCATAGATCGTATGCTCGAGCCGCACGCCCGCCGTCAGTTCAGTTGCAGGGCTTAGTTGCCAGATCGTGTGGAGATAAGGCGCCAGCACCGTGGCATCGACCGTGTAGTCATAATGCGTGCCTTGCGTGAAGCTGCCCATCGTCGGCTCCGGCTGGTCTTCGCGCAGATAGCCTTGCGTGTATTCCACATCACCACCGAAAATCAGCGTGTGCCCGCCTTGCGTTTCGTAGGTCAGAGCGTTTTGAGCGCCGACACTCCAATGCCCGTTCTCTTCGATCGAGCCGCCAGGCAGGAAATGCATGGCAAAGCGCATCCGGTTCTTGCGGTAGAACGGGGTGACATTGAACGACCAGGACTCGTTCAGATAATGCGTCCAGTGCAGGGCCGTGCGCACTGCCCAGGCATCGCGGAACGCTTGAGGGTCGTCATTCGTCCGGCGCACCGCATCATCGCTATAGGCTTCGGGTCCTTCGATGAAGCTGGCCGTCTCCTGATTGAGATTATGCGCGGAGAAGGTGGCGAAGATGTCATTATCCGTATCCGAATAATCATAGCGCAGCTGCGTTTTCTGCTGGCCATAGCCGGAGCTTGCCCGCCAGCCATCATCTTCCAGAAAGATCACGCTGCCCAGCAGCCCGTGGCTTGCTGCGCCGCTTTCCCAGCCCATGCTTGCCGTGTTGCGGCTTTGAAAAAGCCCGTGCGGCCCAAAGGTGACATCTGCAACGCCTTGGGGTGCGGCGGCCGGGGCAGGGGAGAGCACATTGATGAGCCCGTGCAGCGCATTCGACCCATAGCGCGCGCTGCCCGGCCCGCGGATGATCTCGATGCCGCCAGCCGTCTCCGTGATGCTTTCAAACAGCGCGTTCACATTGCCGAACCCGGCGGCCCGTGTCGGCACGCCGTCTTCCAGAAAGAGAAACGAGCCCGCGCCCGCGCCGCCGCTCAAGACAGGCGAGCGGATGGCCGTCAGGCTTTCCTGACCGTTATTGGAGTGCATGTTCACGCCGGGCGCGCGGTTGAGGAGTTGCGTGTGGTTATCCGCCCGCACGAATTCCACGTCGCTTTCACTGATCTTGGCTACATTGCCCGGATGCGTCTGCCGGGCCGTGCCGACGGGCGTGCTGGTGACGACGACTTCTCCCTTGATGGTGGCAGGCGTGTCTTCAGCACCCGCACTGGTCGTGGTCAGTCCGAAAAACACAGGAACAGCAAGCCCCCATACCCCAAAACGCATCACGAATACTCCTCCCTTCGCCCCGGCCTCCCGCCGTTTGGGCGCTTCCCTCGATTTTGCGGGGATCATAGGGAAAAGAAGCCTGTGGTGCGAGCCTCGCGCCGGAGATCCTGCCTGCCGCTCCGCCGAATCCCGGGTAAGCCGGCCATTTTCCTTTTCTTAAATCTTGTCCGGCCATGCTTGGGTCAGGCCGGAATCATCGGTGGTTTGTCCGGACCAGAAGGAGGCGTTATGCGGGGCGAATTCAAACGGTCGGAAGAAAGCCTGGAGTTCGAGCGGCTCTGGCGCGCGCTGCCGCGGAGTGGCGGCCGGATTGTGCCGTTTCTGTGCGATTTCCTGCCCGAAAAAGCGCCCCATTTTCTATCCGACCTCGTGCTGCTTGAGGTGGATGCGGTGCGCCCGCCCTATCTGAAAGTCCGTCTTGCAGGCCACGCGCTTTTCGAACGCGCGCGCTTTGAAATGGCAGGCACCGATTATGCCACCTATCTGCCTGAAGAATACCGGCCTGGCGCCGTGCGCAGCGCCGATGTGATGGTCTGCCGTCCCTGCGGGCTGTGGCAGATCATGCCGTTTTACAAGGCCGATGGCGCCGCGCAGTTTGTGGAGATCACCTGCCTGCCTCTGCTCGGCAAACCTGGGCGCAAGCCGATGCTGTTGACGCTGGTTAAGGACCGCGGCCGGGCCCAACTCTCTGCGCCGCCTGTTCAGAGCCTGGTGGTCGATACAGCCTTTACCTATACCTATCTGGATATCGGCGCCGGTGTGCCCCTTTTGGAAGAAGAAGAGCAGGCCGGAACCTACTCCATCGCGCTCTAAGTGTTCCCTTCCAGTTTCCGCCCTTTGCGCCGTCCATTCTGGGGCGGGCAAAAAGAATTTTCCAACTGCGAACGATTCTCATTGATATTGAGAATGACTCTTGATATTAAATCTCTGCGCCGCGGTGACGCGGCAAAAGCAGGGGGCCCTCCGGGGCTAGGTGAGATGAAAGAGCAGACCAGCAGAACATTGCGGCTTGCAGGCGGTGTGGCCACCACGGCGGCCATCACGCTCCGGCAGAAAGGTCAGCCGCTCAAGACGTCCGATCTCTTCGCAGGCAGCCGCGAAGTCATGATTGAACATAATGGCGAGCTTTACCAACTGCGCGAGACGAGCAAAGGCCGGCTCATTCTCACGAAATGACATCCGGGCGCGCGCCCGGTCCTGCAGACAGTTTTTGAGTTTCTTTTCGGCGTCCAAGCCAGCCAAGACCGACATCCCAGCACCCTCGGTCAGGTAGCCAGCCAGGACGCCCACTCTATTCAAGAGAGGGCGTTATCGTGGTTTATGGGGCAACAAAAATCAGAAAAACAAGCGCATCCATTCTGGCGCTCATGGCCTTGGCGCCGGCGCTGGGCGCCGCTGCGCAGGCAGAAGAGGCTGGACAAGACCGTCTTTCTCCCATTTCGGTTACGGCGACGCGCAGCCCGATTGAGGCTTTCGAATATCCCGGCATGGTCACGGTGATCGATAAGGAAGAAATCGAGCGCCGCCAGGCTTCGACAGCCGCCGACTTCCTCCGTCAGGTGCCGGGCGTCGCCTTTACCTCAGGCCCCCGCCGCACCGGCATGATGCCCTCCATCCGCGGTTTCTCCGGGCCGGATGTTGTCATCCTGATTGACGGTGTTCGCCAGAATTTCGGCTCCGCGCATGATGGGCGCTTCTTCATCGACCCGAGTGTGGTGGGCGAGGCGGAAGTGCTGCGCGGTGCGGCGTCTTCTCTTTATGGCTCAGGCGGCACGGGCGGCGTGATCGAACTGCGCACCATCGATGCGCGTGAACGTCTTGCTCCCGGCGAGACTGCGGCCCTTGAAGGCAAGACCGGTTATCACACGGCGAATCGCGAGTGGCATGCGACCACGAACGTCTTTGCGAGCCCCATGGAGGGCGTCGGCATTGTCGGCTCGCTGACCAAGCGCGAGTCAGGTTCGATCAAGCTCGGTGATGGCGGCGAGCTTGGCCAGACGGATGACGACATTCTCTCCGGCCTTGCCAAGCTGGATTACGATCTCGGCGGCGGCCACGCGCTTTCGGCGACCTATCTTCAGTTCAACAATGATGCCGAGGAGCCCAATAACGGCCAGGACGCAAATGCCGATGATGTTGTGGACAAGCAGATCAGATCGTCCACCTACAGTCTCGGCTACACGTTCCAGGACCCGTCCAACCGCTGGCTCGATCTCGACGCGACCGCCTATTACCAGAGCTTTGAAGCCGACGAACTGCGCCTCGACAATAATGGCGCCGGTCCTGCCGGTGAGCTTTTGAAACGAGATGTGGAAACGATCGGCTTCCGCGCGGACAACCGCACCCGCTTCGATTTCGGGGACAGCCTGGGCCTGACGCTCACCTATGGCGCGGAAGGCTATAAGGACGAGCAGGATGGCGCCGCCGGGTCCGGCAACCGTGACGGTGTGCCGGATGCGGAGGCAACCTTCTGGGGCGTTTATACCCAGGCCGAATTTGCCTGGAGCAATCCTTTCGGCGCGCTTCCCGGCGATCTGCTCATCATTCCGGGCATCCGCTATGATGATTACAAATCCTCGAGTGAGCTTGCGGCGGAAGACACCACCGATGACGCTTTCTCCCCGAAAATCGGCGTGAGCTACCTGCCTAACGAGTGGCTGATGCTCTTCGGCTCTTATGCGGAGGCCTTCCGCGCGCCGGACATCAACGAGATTTTCCAGTCCGGCGTCCATTTCCGTATCGGGCCAGTGGTGAACCGTTACGTTATGAATCCGAATCTAAAGCCGCAACGAACAGACACGTTCGAGTTCGGCGCAGGTCTGATCTTTGATGATCTTGCCATGCAGGGCGACCGGCTTCAGTTCAAGGCCTCGCATTATAAAACGGATGGCGAGAACTTCATCGACATTGATGTTGTTCAGCCAGATATTGTTGCCTCATGCTTCTTCATTCCGGGGTCGTGCGATGGCACGACGACGGCCTATAACGTGCCGAATGCCGAACTGCACGGCACGGAAGTCGAAGCGACCTATGACAATGAGCGGTTCCGCTTTGTCGCCGGGTATTCGCAGATGGATGGCGAAAACACCGACACGGGTGCAAAGCTCGGCGTGCTCACCCCCGACACGCTTCATCTCGATGCCATGGTCAAGCTGCCGGAATTCGACAGCATTGCCGGCTGGCGTCTGGAGGCGGCAGACAGCTTCGACAAGGTGAACGATCCTTCCGAAGCGCGGGACGGTTATGCGGTGCATGCCATCTATGCCGCCTGGGAACCGGGCATCCCGTCGCTTGAAGGGTTCCGCATCGATCTCGGCATCGACAACATTTTCGACAAAGCCTATTCGCGCACCTTTACCAACGCGGACGAACCCGGTCGCAACTTCAAGGCCGGCGTGCGCTACGCCTTCACCTGGTGAGAAAGGAAAAGCCATGTCTCAGGCCACGCAATTGACGGACGCTCCCGTTTCTCAGTCTCCTGATCTGCTCAAACGCCGCTATGCTTCCATGCGGGCGGAAAACCCCCGCCTTCGCGTCCGCGATGCGGCGCGCGAACTGGGCGTGAGCGAGGCGGAGCTGGTGGCCGCCCGTGTGGGAGATGGCGTGACGCGGCTGGACACGCGCTGGAAGGCGCTGATCGAAGCCATACCGGGCCTCGGTGAAGTGATGGTGCTCACCCGCAATGAAGCCTGTGTGCATGAAAAGGTCGGCACCTTCGGCGACATCCGTGTGTCGGATATGGGCGGCGTGACGCTCGACCCGGAAATCGACCTGCGGCTCTTTTTCAGCAAATGGGCCTTTGCCTTCGCAGTGGAAGAAGAGCTTGCCTCGGGCCTGCGCAAAAGCATCCAGATTTTCGGGACCGATGGCGAGGCCGTGCACAAGGTATATCTGCGCGAGACGAGTGACGAGACGGTTTACAACGTGCTTGTCCGGGATCATCTGGCAGAGGTGCAGGAGGCGGGTGGTCTCGAAATAATTCCCGCCGCGCCCAAGGAAGCGGACCTGCCTGATAGCGAGATCGACCGTGAAGCGCTGCTGGAACGCTGGAGCAAGATTTCCGATGTGCATGAATTTTTCGGCATGCTCAAGGATCTCAAGGCGGGCCGCATTCAGGCCTTCCGCCTGGCCGAAGGCAGCTACACGAAGAAGGTGCCCGGCCATGCCTTCCGCCGCGCATTGGAAACCGCGCGCGATATCTCGCTGCCCATCATGGTCTTTGTTGGCAATAAGGGCATCATCCAGATTCACACCGGTGCGGTGTCCAACTTGAAGCCCATGGGCCCCTGGATGAACGTGCTCGATGAGCGCTTCAACCTGCATCTGCGCGAAGACATGATCGCGGAAAGCTGGATCGTGCGTAAACCGACCGCCGACGGAACGGTCACGTCGCTCGAAATTTTCGACAAGAACGGCGAGGTGATTGCCATGATGTTCGGCGCGCGCAAGCCCGGCAAGCCGGAGCTTGAAAGCTGGCGCGAAACAATTCTGCAAATCGAAAAGTTGGAGGCGCACTAATGGTGCGGAGCGTCTCCATCTCGGGGCGCGCCAAGGTCCTCGGCGCGTTTGCCATCTCGCTTCTCCTGTCGCTGGCGGCTTTCACCGTTTCGGCGGTTCGAGCGGCGGAGAGCGGGATGGCATCCCCGGAACTTTCAGAGGCTGAACCGTCCCGCATCGTGGCACTGGGCGGGGCGGTCACGGAAATCGTCTATGCGCTCGGCGCGGGCGGCAATGTCATCGCCGCGGACATTACCAGCCTCTATCCGGCTGGCGCGCGCCAACTGCCGAAAGTCGGCTATTTCAGGCAGATCGCTGCCGAGCCCATCATTGCGATGAACCCGGGCATGATCCTCGCCATTGAGGATGCCGGGCCGAAAGACGTGCTCCGCCAGATCGAAGAGGCGGGTCTCGATGTCGTCATGATCGGGGATGAGACGAGCGCTGAAGGCGTGCTGGACAAGGTGGCGGCTGTGGGCCGCGCCCTGGGCAGGACGGACGAAGCGGCAGCATTGAAAACCCGCATCGCCGCGGAATTCGATGTTCTGGCGGATAGTGTCGCCAAAGCCGAAAGCAAACCCAAAGTGGCGGTGCTCCTCTCGGCGGGCAAAGGCGCGCCCATGGCGGGCGGCAGCCCCAGCTCGGCTGAGGGCATCGTCTCGCTGGCGGGCGGCACCAATGCGTTTCAGGAATTCTCGGACTGGAAACCGGTCTCGGCAGAATCGCTCATCGCTGCGGCGCCGGACGTCATTGTCGTGCCAGATCATGTGGCACGAGCCATCGGCGGCGTAAAAGGCATTGCCGCCATGCCCGGTGTGGCAGGCACACCGGCGGGGCGCGATGGCAGGATCGTGGTGATGGACAGCCTCCTGCTGCTGGGCTTCGGCCCGCGCACGCCGGAGGCCGCGCGCAAGCTCGCGGCAGAACTTCACCCCGAACTTGCAGATGAACTTGCAGCCAAGGCGGAGGCAATAGCCGGGCAATGACGGCAGAGGCGGTTTCAGAACGCGCACCACGCGCCGCAACGGGCGAGGGGCTTCGTAAAAGCACCATCCTCGGCGGCTTTGCCGTGCTCTTTCTCGTGACCGCCTGCCTTGGCGCAGGGCTTGGCGCTTTGCCGATTTCCGTCACCCATCAACTCGCCATCCTGGCGGATGGCGCCGGTCTTGGCCGTCTGGCGGATTTTTCGAAGGCCGAAGAGATCGTTTATCTCCATGTGCGCTTGCCGCGCGTCGTGCTCGGCGCTCTTGCGGGCGCCTGCCTAGCGGGCGCGGGCGCCTCACTGCAGGGCCTCTTCCGCAACCCGCTGGCCGATCCCGGCCTCATCGGGGTTTCAGGCGGCGCGGCGCTTGCCGTCGTCGCGGTGATCGTGGGCGCTGGTACGCTCGGCACCTTTCTCGGTGCGGAGACGGTTTACTTTCTCCGGCCCGTGGCCGCCTTTCTCGGCGGGCTTGCCGCGGTGCTGCTGGTTTACACCATTGCCTCACGCGGCGGCTTCGTGGATGTGCCGACCATGCTGCTGGCAGGTGTGGCGGTGAATGCCATTGCCGGGGCGGGCATCGGCTATGCGATTTTCGCCTCCGCCGATCAGGAGCTGCGCGACATCAATTTCTGGATGCTGGGCTCGCTCGCCGCGGCCACCTGGGATCAGGTCATGTGGGTGGCATGCTTGGCCGCTGGCCCGCTTTTTCTGCTGCTGCGCCTCTCCCATGCGCTCAACGCCTTTCTGCTGGGCGAGCAGGAGGCAAGTTATCTCGGTTTCGATGCGGACAAGGTCAAGCGGATCATTCTTTTCTCCGCGGCGCTGATGACGGGCATCATCGTCGCCTTCACTGGCGTAATCGGTTTTGTCGGCCTTGTGGTGCCGCATCTGATCCGGCTTGCCTTCGGCCCGGATCACCGGCTTCTGATCCCTGCTTCCTTTCTTTTGGGCGCAAGCCTGCTCGTGGGCGCGGACATCGCCGCCCGCCTGCTTGTGCTTCCCGCGGAACTTCCCATCGGCATCGTGACGAGCCTTGTCGGCGGTCCCTTCTTCTTCTGGTTATTGATGCGGCGGCGCGGAGGACTGATGAATGCTTGAGGCAAGAGATGTTTCCGTCACGCTCGGCCGCCGGGCCGTGCTGCGCGATGTCACCTTGAAAATCGCACCGGGCGAAGTGGTGGCCGTCATCGGTCCCAATGGCGCGGGCAAATCCACTTTGCTTTCCGTGCTAACCGGCATGCGCAAGCCCGACCTCGGCTGTGCCTTTCTGGACGGCGAGCCGGTGGTCAATATCGGCGCGGAAAAACTCGCCCGCCGCCGGGCCGTGCTCTCCCAGGCTCATGCGCTCTCCTTTGACTTTGCGGTGCGCGACGTGGTGGAACTGGGCCGCGCGCCTTACAGGGGCCGCCGTGAAGCGCTGGAGGATGAAGAGGCGGTGGACGCCTCGCTCGCCTTTATCGGTGCGGCGCACCTGTCCCGGCGCAGCTACACGACGCTGTCGGGCGGGGAAAAGCAGCGTGTGCAATTTGCCCGCGTCCTGGCGCAGATCTGGCGCGCCGCGCCCTGCGCCTGTGACGGGCGCTATCTGCTTCTCGACGAGCCCACCAATAATCTCGATCTCACACATCAGCACGGCACGCTCACCCTTGCCCGCGGCCTCGCAGCGCAGGGCGTCGGTGTGCTGGCCGTGCTGCATGACCCCAACCTTGCCTCGCTCTATGCCGACCGTATCGTGCTGCTCGAACGCGGCATGGTGCAGGCGGACGGAACGCCGCAAGACGTTTTCCAGGCAGATCTGATCGAAGCGGTTTACGGCATGCCCGTTTCCGTGATGCCGCATCCCTCCCGCGGCTGCCCGCAGATCATGCCTGCGTGACTGGAAGGAGCGTATGATGGAACAGTCTTCCTCCGAAATGGTGCCTCCGCCGGACGGGACCACCGAGCAGATTGGGGCAGCGGATGCGCCGCCTGCCGCACCGTTAATGGATATCGCAGAAGCAGGCGGTCCGGTGCTTCTTCTTCTTGCCGCCATGTCCGTTGCTGCACTTGGCGTCATGATCGCCAAACTCTTTCAGATGCGCGGCATGGCGCCCCGCCGCCGCGCGCTTGAAAACGTCATGACCTTTGTGGACAGGGGCGAACTGTCCGAAGCCCGCAAAGCGGCCGGCAGGATCGGCGGCCCGCTTGGCAAGGTGCTCGGCGACGCGCTTGCCGGGGCCGGGCGTATGCCGCTGGCGATCCTGCGCGAGCGGGCGGTGCTTGCCTCGGAAGCTGCGCTCGAAACCCTGCGCTCGCATTTGCGCTTTCTGGAAGTGATCGCGCTTACCGCGCCGCTGCTGGGCCTGCTTGGCACGGTGCTCGGCATGATCGACGCCTTCCAGACGCTGGCAGAGGCAAGCGGCCGTGCTGACCCCTCGCAGCTTTCAGGCGGTATCTGGGAAGCGTTGCTGACCACGGCAGCTGGTCTTGCGGTCGCCATTCCCGTCACGGCGGCGGTGAACTGGTTCGACCGCCGCATTGAACGGCTTGCTCATCTCATGGAACAAAGCCTCGCCCGGCTTTTCCTGCATCTCGATCATCCGGAGCGGACGCATGACCGCGGCAATGCTTTCCTCAAGGCCGCGGATTAAGCGGCCCTCACGCGCGCGGGCGAAGATCGGTCTGACGCCGCTCATCGACGTCATTTTTATCCTGTTGATCTTCTTCATGCTCGCCACGCGTTTCGATGTCTGGCAGGCGCTGGATGTAAGCGCAGGCAAGGCGGCGCATGCCGAGAGCGATGTCCGCCCTCTACACCTCATCGTGACGGGGGAAGGGCGCTATGAACTTGGCGGCGAGACGCTTGAAGCGGCAGGCGTTACCGCGCGCCTTGCTGCAGCGCTTCGCGAGGAAGACCGCCCCGTCTTTATCGAGCCGGGCGAGGGCGCCGCCTTTGCAGCGCTCATAAAGGCCGCGGACATGGCCCGTGCGGCTGGCGCCACGAACCTCGCCTTTGTCGATAAGGCAGGTGCGCCATGAATCTGCTCCGCCGTTCCCAAAGCCGCGCCGAAAGCGAGCCGGTGCTCCCGCTCGTGAATGTCGTCTTTCTGCTGTTGATCTTCTTCCTTATTTCCGGCGTCCTTGCCGAAAGCCCGCCCTTTCCGGTGGACCCGCCCGCCGCAGCCGAGAAGGTCGAAGCAGAGGGCGCGGAGCGTCTGCGCCTTTATATGGGCGCAGAAGGCGGGCTGGCGCTGGGCCGGGACGCGCTGCCCCGTGAAGAGATATTTGCAAGGCTCGGTGAACGCGAAGAAAAGGCTCAGCTTGATCTCGTGGCCGACGGCAAGACGCCTGCGCAGGACGTCGTCGCGCTCATGCGCGCGCTGCGCGAGGCCGGACACACGCAGATCCGTCTTATTACCGCGGGAGAAGCCGGATGAGAGAGATTGGCTGGCGGCTTCTGGGCGCCGCGCTCGTCCTCGCGGTCCTCGCTCATGGCGCGGCCATCGCCTTCCTGCTGGACCGTCCGCAGCCTGCAGGTGCGGTTGCAGAAGGGGTGGGAGGCATGAACGTCTCCGTCGTCGCAGGACTGCCCGCGCCCGCAAAGGCCGTGGAGCAAATCCCGCCCATGTCCGAACCTGAACCCGAGCCGGAAGTTACTGAGGAATTGCCGCCTGAGCCCGAGGCCCTTCCGGTTCTTCCCGCAAGGAAGCCGGTCAGGCAACCCGAACGTCCCAAACAGGCCAAAAAGCCGGACCCCCGTCCTCAGCCCCGGCCGGAGCAGGTTGAGAAGAAGGAACCAGCGCAGGAGCCTGCGCCTGCACAACAGCTCGCTCATGTGGAGGGCGCCGCGGGCATGGCGCAGACGCGCTCGGGCGCGGCAGCTCATGCAGACGCCGGCGCGGCAGGCGGGGGAGGCGGCGCGCCAGGGGCGCGGGCGGACTATTATGCGCTGCTGCGCGCGCATCTGGAGCGCTTCAAGCAATATCCCCGCCGCGCGCGCCTGCGCCGGGAAGAGGGGACCGTCGAACTCAGCCTCACCATTGGCCGGGGCGGCGAAGTGCTGGCGCATGACATCATCGCAAGCTCCGGCTCCGGCCGCCTGGATGAGGCGGTGAGCCGCATGGTGGCCGATGCAAGCCCCTTGCCGCCGCCTGAGCAGATGGCGGAGCTGCCAGTCACCGTGCGCGTGCCCGTCGATTTTTCGCTGCGATAGCGCCATATCTCCTGCTGTCCCCGGATGCTATAAGCCTTTGAAGACAAAGGCGGCAGCAGGTGGATAAGGCATGGCAGTTCTCGTAACAGGCGTAGCAGGCTTCATTGGCCTTCATGTAGCAGAAGCGCTCCTGGATCAGGGAGAAGAGGTGATCGGCATCGATAGCCTCAACGCCTATTACGATGTCGCGCTGAAAGAGGCCCGCCTGGCCCGGCTTGAGGGCCGGAAAGGCTTTTCCTTCCTGCGCCTCGATCTGGGGACGGAAGGCGCGCTTGAAGAAGCGCTGGCGGGCAAGCAGGTGGACCTCGCCGTTCATCTCGCCGCCCAGGCCGGGGTGCGCTATTCGCTCGAAAATCCGCGCTCCTATGCTGCGTCAAATCTCACCGGCCACCTTGAAGTGCTGGAATATTGCCGCGGCAACAAGGCGCTGAAACATCTCGTTTATGCCTCTTCAAGTTCGGTCTATGGCGGCAACACAAAAATTCCTTTCTCTGAAGATGACCGCACCGACGCGCCGGTTTCGCTCTACGCCGCCACCAAGAAGGCGGATGAGCTGATGAGCCACACTTACGCGCATCTTTACGGCATTCCTCAAACGGGCCTGCGCTTCTTTACCGTTTACGGCCCCTGGGGCCGCCCCGACATGGCTTATTTCTCCTTCACGAAAAACCTTCTCGAAGGCAAGCCCGTCCGCGTCTTCAATGAAGGGCGCATGCGCCGCGACTTCACTTACATCGACGACATTGTGGCCGGCGTGCTGGGCGCGCTTGCCACGCCGCCTTCCACAACGGATGGCGCGCCGCACCGCGTCTTCAATCTCGGCAACAACCAGCCGGTGGAGCTTTTGCGCTTCATCGAAATTCTGGAAGAGCTGACCGGCAGGAAAGCGGAAAAGATCTTCGCGCCCATGCAGGACGGTGATGTCGTCGAAACCTATGCCGACATCGAAAAGGCCAGAGCCGCTTTCGGCTTCGCGCCCTCTACCAGCCTGGAAGAAGGACTGGCGAAATTCGTGGACTGGTACTGCGCCTATAATGGCGGGAAATAGCCTCATTCATGAAACCGCATGTCCTGACGCCGCCGTTAAACATGGCAGGCACATGCGCTTGTCAGAGGGAAGCGGCGCGGTTATGTCTGAAACCTCGGGTGAAATATAACGCTTGGTGCGGAAGGAACGGGCATGAATAACGGTCAGGACAATGCGGCAGCCGAAGGAAGCAATCCGGCGCTTCCTCTTTTTTATTCGAACCCCGTGCCTGTCTCTTTCGAGCGGCACAAGGACCAGCGTCTTCTGCAGCGCGCCGATGCAGGCTTTGCGCGCACCACCAATGCGGTTCCGATCAATCTTGAAGAATTCGCGCAGGTCGCCCGCCACTATCCCATCGCCTTCGTGAACGGAAAAACGCCGTTCCCCGTGGCGATTCTCGGCGTGCGCAGCGGCGAAAACCTCTTCATCGGCGAAGATGGCCGCTGGGCGGAAGGCGTTTACATCCCCGCCTATGTGCGCCGTTATCCCTTTATCCTGTCGGCGGAAGAAGGCAGCGACACCTTTACCCTCTGCATTGACGAGGCTGAGGGCGTGCTCGGCGAGAGCGAGGGCATTTCCTTCTTCGAGGAGGATGGAAAGCCCAGCGAGCAGGCCAAGGCCGCACTCTCCTTCTGCCAGGCTTATCATAATGCCGTGCGCCCCACCGAAGAGTTCGCCGCCGCGCTGGCTGACAAGGGACTGCTCATCGAACGTCAGGCCAATGTCGCCAAGAAGGACGGCCAGAAGTTCAACCTCTCCGGCTTCCACGTGGTGGATGCGGAAAAGCTCGCCAAGCTGGAAAAAGACGATGTGGACGCCTGGTGGCGCAAAGGCTGGCTTCAGGCTGTCACCGCGCACCAGATTTCCATGCTGAACTGGGGCACGCTCGCCGACCGCTGCTGAGGCGGCGGCAACCCCTTTTTAGCGGAAACCGTGCCTCAACGAAAACGAAGCGTCATTTGCGGGCGGTTCGTATAGCGGGCCGTCTGCGTTTCTTTCCTGACCGGAGCGAAACGCAGGGCCTGCGGCTTGCGGTGCATCCACCAATTGTCTTGATTGACCGAATAGATGGGCCGGTAATGCGGCGCATCCTTAAGCCGCGCCACCTTCTCCTTCTGGTTGTCGAGCAGCCAGATCTCGCCCTCAAGGCGAACCAGAAGCACGGCATGGTGCAGCTTCAGCTCTTCATCATAAAGCACCATGATTCGCATATCCGCCGGATCGAAGCCGAGCTCGGTCAGCCCGAAATACTTCAAGATGGCGTAATCCTCGCAGTCGCCGCCCCGCGCCAGAAATTCGGCGGGCGTCTGCCAGTAATCAGGGATGCCCCAATTGCTGGAATCCTCGCGGTAGCGGATGCCGTTCGCCCAGCCATTCAGCTTCTCGAGCTGCGCCCGGCGGGAAAGAGACCGGCTTTCATTGACAACGCGCTGCCAATCGCCGGGCGCGCAGTCGCCTTGCTGGCGGCAGTCGCGGGTTTTGCCGATAAGAGGGCGCAGGTCCAGAAGGTCCGGCATTTCCCAGGGGCGCCGTGCTGCCGGCAGCGGCAGATGGAAGATCACCGGTTTGGTGACGGTGTCCTCCGGTGCCTCCGCAACGGGCGCCATCTGGGGCGCGGGCGCCGGAGCCGTCTTACCAATCATCGGGGCGGTGGATGGGCTCATTTCCGCGAGCACACGTTGCCAACGGGGAAAGAGCTCGAATCCGCCCTGACCGGCCTGCCCGGACGGGAAGCCCGTCTCCGCCATGGCGGGGGCTGTCACAAGGGCGAGGCCGAAACACAAACCTGCTGCTGCATTGGCGATACGCATGGGATTAAGCCGCATAACTCGTTGCTACAGGCGGCTATTTTCCCGATTGCGGTTTAAACCCCGGTTCAGCGGGGCAGGCGATTTAGACTCGATTTCGACTAAAATTTTAGGTGCGCGCCGAGTCGTCCCTGTGCGGAATATTTGCCCCGGAACGGGCGCCGGACGGGGCATCCGGCATTAACTATGTCAAAAAAAATTCGCCGGAGGGTAAGCGATTGAGTCCGTTACAGGATTCAACGTTTTCGGCGGATTCGGCCCCTCGACTAGTACACTTGAATGATTGCTAAGAAGCCTTCGCAGTTGTATCAATTCTTTTAATAAAAAATTAACTGTTCACGGAGGCGGCGATTACTTCAGGGGCCAGCCGTTTCGTGTGTCTCCTTTGGGCGTTGGAGGTTTTTGAATATGGGGCAGGGCGGCTTGCGTCGCGTAAGCGCGGCGGTTGGGGCAGTTGCAGTCATTGGGCTTTCGGCATCTGCGTTTGCACAGACACCGGCTGATCCGAGCCGGGTCGATGAGCGGTTCCGTCCGCGGCCGGAAGCGCCGGGGCTCGGCGCGCCTGTCGGTATTCCGGCACAGCCGGACCAGCAGGTGCCGGACGGGGCGGATGCGCAGAAGTTCCAGATTTCGGATGTCGCCTTTGAAGGCAACACCACGCTGCCGGAAAGCACGCTGCAGCAGCTGGAAGCGGAATATGTGAACCGCGACATCACGCTTTCGGATGTTTACCGGCTTGCCTCCCGCGCCACCGCCGCTTACCGCGACGCAGGCTATATTCTGACCCGCGCCATCGTGCCGCAGCAGCGCATCGGCGACGGCCAGCTCCGCATTCAGATCGTCGAAGGCTTCATCGATCAGGTGAGCATTGAGGGCGATCCGGGCGGCGCGCGCAGCTTCCTTGAAAGCCATGCCCGGCGCATCGCGGCCGCCAAGCCGCTCACCTCCAAGGTGCTGGAGCGCGAGCTTCTGCTGGCAAGTGACCTGTCGGGCTTCAATGTGCGCTCCGTGCTCACCCCGTCCAAGACCGTGCCCGGCGCGGCGGACCTGACGCTCGTGGTCGAGCGCGATCGCTTTGAAGGTTTTGCGGGCGTCGACAATCTCGGCAGCCGCTATCTCGGCCGCGAGGAAATTCTAGGCGGTCTCTACCTGAACGACATTATCGGCACGGCAGGCCGCCTCGGCTTTACCGGCGTCGTGACGCCGGACGGGGACCCGGAACTGGCTTACGGCGCGGTCTCCCTCCAGCAGCCGCTCACCTCCACGGGCCTCTCGCTCTTCGCCTCCTATTCCTATTCGGAAACGAAGCCGGGCCTGGAGCTTGAGGACATCGGCACCGAAGGCAAATCGCAGTCCGTGCGGGTCGAGCTTTCCTATCCCTTCATCCGCTCGCGCGATCTCAACCTCATCGCGACCGGCGGCTTCATGGCCAATGACGTGGAATCCCGCGACGACTTCTTCGATCCCACATTCGAAGACAAGGTGCGCAATGTGAGCCTCAAGCTCTTCCTCAATGCGCTGGACAAGGTTGGCGGCTCCAACACGGCGGAAGTGAAGTTCACGCAAGGCCTGACCGAGCTTGGCGGCTCGGAGGATGGCGATGCCAACCTCTCCCGCGCCAATGCGGACAGCGACTATCAGCGCCTCAACTTCGAAGTGACGCGCTGGCAGCCGCTCGGCACCGAAATGGGCCTCTTGCTGGGCGTGGCCGGGCAGACCTCCTTTGGCGAGGAACTGCTGGCCTCTGAAGAATTCGGCGTTGGCAGCACCTTTTATGGCCGCGCTTACGACCCGTCCGAAATTACGGGCGATGAGGGTCTGGCGGGCAAGGCGGAACTGCAGTGGTACATGCCTTACACCACGTCCTTCACCTCCAACTCGCAGCTTTACGGCTTCTATGAAGCGGGCACCGTCGAGCAGGTGAACCCGCTGCCGGGCGAGATTCGCCGGGAGACGGTCGAGTCCGCCGGTCTTGGCGTGCGCACGGCCTTTGCAGACCGTTTGAACCTCGATCTCTACCTGGCTCAGCCGATCGGCCGCGATGTCGCAGCCGAACGTGACCGGGACGCAAGAGTGTTTTTCTCGCTCAGCACATCGTTCTGAACGGGGTTCTGAGCACATCGCGCTCGGGGGCGGGCGCACAGGAAGACTGACTGAATTGAAATGCCAGGATTGGCATCAGCTTAAGGAGAGGGCCTGAGATAAGGCCTATCAGGGTGTGATGATGAGCATGCAGCGCAATATCCACAAGTTCCAGAAGACCTTCCTCATGGCGTCCACCGCCTTGACCCGCCCGGCAGCCGCCTTCGGCGCCGCGGCCCTGGCACTGGGCGGCGGCATCGCGCATGCGGGAGATCCCGCAGCCAACACGCTGCCGACCGGCGGCAATGTGGTCGGCGGCGCCGCGACGATCAACCAGAGCGGCAACCGGATGGACATCAACCAGTCCACGAACCGCACGGTGATCGACTGGCGCAATTTCGACATCGGCAAGAACGCCCATGTGAACTTCAACCAGCCGGGTTCGAATTCCATTGCGGCCAACCGCGTCAACGGCTCGGCGGACCCCACCAAGATCCACGGCCAGCTCACGGCGAACGGCCATGTCTGGATCCTGAACCCCAACGGCGTCATGTTCGGCGCCAGCGCGCGGGTGGACGTCTCGGGCATCGTTGCCTCCACGGCGAACATCAATGTGGACCGCTTCATGGCGGGCGACATGCGCCTGCACCTTCAGAATGGCGGCTCCGGCAGCATCATCAACAATGGCTCGATCACGGTGCGCGAGGCAGGCCTTGCCGCCTTCGTGGCGCCGCATGTGGCCAATAACGGCACCATCCATGCGCGCCTCGGCAAGGTAACGCTGGCTTCCGGCACGGCCTTCACGCTGGACCTCGCGGGCGACCGTCTGGTTGAAATCGGCCTCGGCGCCGAGGGCGGCATTGTCGATCAGGCAGGCGATGTGGTCGCCGAAGGCGGCATCATCGAAATCTCGGCGCAGCAGGCCGGCGCGGTGGTGGATTCCATCATCAACGTGACGGGCTACACGAGCGCGGCCTCCGCTGAAGTGGCGGGCGGCGAAATCATCCTCGGCGGCGGCGAAGTCAATGTCGCCGGCACGCTCGACGCCTCCGGCGCCACGGGCGGCGGCTCCATCGATGTGCGCGGCAAAACCATCACCACCGCTGACACCGCCGTCCTCAAAGCGGACGCCGCGGAAAATGGCGACGGCGGCACCATCATCGCCTTCGCCGATGATAAAGGCACCTATGCCGGCTCCTTCTCCGCCAAAGGCGGCGCGAACGGCGGCGACGGCGGCTTTGTCGAAACGTCGGGCAAAAAGGTCAATATCGAAGAAGGCATCTACGTCAACACGCTGGCCGCCAACGGCCAGGCCGGTAACTGGACCATCGACCCGGATGATCTGACGGTTGTTGACGGCGCCAGCGCAGGCAGCTGGACCGATGCCGAGTCGACCGTGACCAACGGCACCATCGAAGCTTTGATGAACACGACCGGTATCACGCTGACCGCGAATAACTCCATCACTGTGGATGCGGAAATCGACACGACCGCGCAGGTGTCGAGCACGACCCTGGCGCTGAACGACGAGAACAGCGACGATAACCTCACGATCAACCTGAACCAGGCGATCCGGCTTGGCACCAACCAGAGCCTGACGGGTGAAGGTACGACGGTGAACGTCGCCAGCACCGGCCTGATCCAGAATGGTGTGGATGTAGCTGCTACGGACGCAACGGTGAACGTTGCTGCGGGCACTTATGCTGAAGCGCTCACAATCAACAAAAACATATCCGTTGTCGGTGCGGGCGCCGGCCAAACCACTCTTACGCCTGACGCGAATTACACCGGTAGCGGGGCTGCAAATGCCTGGATGTTCGTTCAGGAAGGTGTCGACTTCAGCTTGAGCAATGTTGCCGTGGATGGCGATGGCTTCCAGATCAATCAGGCGCTTCGGTCGCACGGTAATACGACGATCAGCAATGTCGACTTCCGTAACATTCTCGGCAGCTCCATCTACACGGGCATTGCTGTTCAGAGCTTTGGCGGCACAGTGGCTGGCGGCGCTGGCAACGACAGTCATGGCGGCGGGCTCAGCGCGAGCCACCTGACCGTCACGGACAGCACCTTTGAGAATATTGGCCGCATTGGCGTGCTCATCAAAGGAACGGGTTCGACGGCTGATATCACCGGAAGCACCTTCACCGGTAAGGGCGCAGGTGATTTCCTCGATTACGCGATTGAGATCGGTGCTGGCGGCTCTGCCGACATCATTGGCAACACGATTTCGGGCAACCGCGGCGTCGCAAGCTCCGATGGTTCGACGTCCGCGGGTATTCTGATCACCACCTATTATGGCGACCCGGCTGTTGCGACGATCCACGACAACGTGATTTCGGACAGCACGACGGCCATCGCTGTCGGCTACGATGGTTCCGACACCAGCGACGTGACGATCACGGAAAACACGTTCACGGGCAATGACTACGGCTTGAACCTGACAGCCGCCTCGATCCAGGCCAGCCTCTCCCAGAACACTTTCAATGTGGGTTCCGGCGGTGCCGTGGCGTCGTTTGATAACAGCGCTGACGCTTCGCAAATCGCGTCGAGTGAAAACACCATCAACCTTCAGGACGGCGCCTTGCTTGCCAATGCAGGCGAGCTTGCTGGTGACGATGGCACGATCTATCTGGCGGATGGTTCTTACGCCGGAACGCTCAATATCGATCACACCGGTGTGTCGGTGTCCGGCGAAAGCGAGAACGGAACGACCATCAATGGCGGCGTGAAGATCAATGCGCATGATCCGGCAGGCACCGTGTTCGATGGTGTCTCGCTGGCCAATTTTACGGTCAATGCGGCCAACGGCCAGATCGGCATCCACGCCGTTTCCAACAATGACGGCGTTTACAACACGCAGAACCTGTCCATCACAGACGTGACGGTGAACGCGAACAACTCGCATGGTATCGGCCTGTTCGACGTCGATGGCGCCACGCTGACGGACGTGACGGTGAACGGCAATGGCACGAGCTTCGCTGCCATTGAAGGCGTCGGCCTCAACAACCTCATCATTGATGGCGGCAACTTCAACGGCGCGAACTACGGCCTCAACATCTTCGATGCGGCCGGCTATCAGGCCAACGGCAATGTCACGCTGAGCAACACCGTCATTTCCGGCAACAGCACGCAGATCCGCATTGCCTCGGATGACGGCATTCTCCTGAACGGCCAGAACTCGACGCGGCTGAATGTTGCCAACAACCAGACCGGCGTTTGGGTCCAGGCCAGCAATGTGAGTGTTTCCGGCTTTGAAATTGTCGGTCCCTTCGAAGGCACCAACTTCACGGATGTGGACTGGAACGCGCAGGGCAACAGCTACGGTGTCCGCATTACGGGCAACGTGTCGAACACGACGGTTGATGGCAACATCATCCGTGACATCCGTTCTGGCATCTGGATCGGCGATCCGACGTCAGGCGCAGGCGCCACGGTGACGAACAACACCATCGACAACACCAAGGGCGCAGTACTCGTTTATGGTTCCGATCTGGCAGCCGCAACCGGCAACCAGAACGGCGCGGAAGGCAACGAGTGGGGCTTCGTGCTGGGGCTCGACGACATCGACGACTCGGCGGTTGCAGATGCAACCCGTCAGGGCGAGCTGATGGCTTACAGCCTTGCCAACAACGAAATGTCGGTGTTTGACCGTGGCTATGGCGTAAACAACCGCACGCATATTTTCGTGGATGACGACACGCCCGTTGCGACGGAAGCAGACGACTTCGATTACGGCAACGGCCTCGGCAATGAGCGTCAGCCGCTTCCCTCTCTGCAGGCGGCAGTAAATGGTCTGGTAAGCGGCGGTTGGATCAATGTTGGTGATGGTACCTATACGCTGGGCAACACGCTGGACATTGCCAAGAGCCTGACCCTCACAGGGACCAGCGAGGCTGGAACGATCATTGATGCATCAGGTATCGGTAATAAGTATGCCATTCAGGTTGAAGGCGACAATGTTGGTCTGAGCAACTTCACTTTGATCGGCTCTCCTTTTGCCGGCAGCGCCAGCTATGGCATCAAGGTTCAGCCGGATACAGGGGTCGCGAGCGACCGCGTTCTCAACTTCTCGATTTCCGACGTGACGGTTCAGGACTCCTACCGCACGGCGCTTGACCTTCATGCAGTGGATGGGGCGACCATCAACAACTTCACGGCTGTGAATACGGCGTGGGGTAATGGCATCACGCTGACCGATAGTGCGAATGTCGACATCATGAACTCCACGACGGCGGGGAACGTGTGGGGCGGCCTAGCAATCTATCAGCGCAATGCCTATTACGATCAGCAGTCCGACAATATCACCATTGACGCAACCAACACCTTCAATGAAGACAATCCTGTCTATGCGCAGCAATACACGTCGGCTTCGCAGCAGATGGGCTCAAATATCACCATCGAAGGGTTCTCTCACATCGTCACGAATCCGGACACGGATGGCGGCAATACGATCTACGCCTGGTTCCGCCGCACGCTGGACGATGCAATTGACACGGCTCTTGCCGCACCCAGCGCGGCCTCTTCCTTCGTCCAGGGATGGAATGGTTCAGACAGTGACGACCAGTTCTATGTTGGCAGCGACGGCGTTACGTCGATGTCGATCCAGGCAGCCGTCAATGAAGCCGATGACAACAACACCATCAATGTTCTGGGCGGCACCTATGCCAGCTTCGGCACGTCCTTTGGCGGCGCAAGCGGCCTGACGATCCAGACGGTGGACGGCGCGGTGATCGACGGCACGACGCGGCCGGGCAATAACCGCATTGTTGACCTGCGGGCCAATGGCACCACCTTCACCGGCTTCACCATCACCAGTGATGGCGGCGGCGTTGGTATCGCAGTCCCCGGCCAGAACGTGATGGCCAGCAACAACACCATCACGAATGTGCTGACCGGCATCCAGACCAACACGGGCAGCGGTAACGGCACCTTCACCGGCAACACGATCACCGCCGATTACGGCATCAGCTTGCAGAGTGCGGGTAACACGGTGACCGGCAACACGGTGAACGCGGCTGTCGAAGGTATGGGCGTGCTGGCCTTCGCCAACTCGGTGAGCGGCAACACGTTCAATCTCGGCGCAGGGGCTGCAGGTCTCGCGCTTTACGGCGGCGCCACGGCATCGCAGATCGATACCGTGGACAACATCGTGAGCATCAGCGGCGGTACGGCGCTTCAGGGCGCTGCCGATCTCGCCGGTGAAGACGGCACGCTCAATGTGGGAGCAGGCACCTATGCAGGCGGCGCGCAGCTTAACAATGCGGGCCTCACGATGACCGCTTCTGCCGGCGCGCTGATCAATGTCGCCAATGGCCAGAATGGTCTCGACGTACGGGCAGATGACATCACGATCTCCGGCTTCGAGATCGTCGGCCCGGTCGTTGGTGACTGGCGCACGGTGGATTGGAATGATGCCTCGGTCAGCTACAGCATCGGCATCAACATTTCCCATAGCCGCTCGGGCATCGTGATTACGAATAACAACATTCACGATATCCGGACCGGCATCAACGTGGCCAACAACTCGGATGCGTCGATCACGAACAACCGGATTGAAAATACGAAGGGCGGCGTTCTTGTCCGTCCGGCGTCGATCACGGCACTTTCCGGCAACACGGAAGGTCCGCTCGGCAATGAGTGGGGTGTTGTGCTCAACCTGCAGAACATCGATGACGCAGCGACTGCAGATGCATCCCGCCAGGCCTTCCTGCTTGGCTTGAGCCAGGCCAATGACGGCATGGCCGTCTTCGACCGCGGCTACGGCTTCAAGAACCGGACGCACATCTTCGTTGATGACGACACGCCGATCGCGACCGCAGCCGACGACTTCGGTTACGGCAACGGCCTTGGCAATGAGCGTCAGGAACTGCCCTCCATTCAGGCGGCCTTCAACTCGGTCGTGAATGGTGGCTTTGTCCAGGTTGCGGGCGGCACTTATACTGGCACCGCCGCGACCAATGACCTGGTTCACCTGACCACGACAGGTACCGCCAATATTGGCGGGCTCACGCTGAACGGCGCGGGTACAACGATTGCGGGCACCTATTCCGCAAACGGCGCCGGCTTCTCCTTCGGCACGCCGATCGTGCTCACGGGCAATCTCTCGCTCACCACGACGGGCGCAGCGGCGATCACCACGGGCACGATCAATGGCACCGCGGCGGGCGCGCAGACGCTCACCGTCAATGCCGCGGGTCCCGTGTCGATGGGCTCGCTGGGCGCCGCGACGCGGCTTGGCACCACCACCATCGGCGGCGCGGGCGCAAAGACGCTCACGGGCAGCACCTACAACGCAAACAGCCTGACCTTCTCCGGTCCGGTGACGCTGACGCAGGCGCTGACCACCTTCAACTCCACGCAGTCGGGCTCGGCCGCCGGGAATATTACCTTCAACGGCAATATCTTCGGCACCGCGAACGGCGCGCAGAGCGTCAACTTCATCGCCGGCAATGGCGCGGGCGCGAAGAGCTCGAATGGGGACGTGACCATCCAGAATGCGGGCACGCAGGCCGTCAAACTCGGCAACATGACCGTGAACTCGGATGACTTCTCGGCGAAGACCATCTGGCTCGCGGCGGATTACAATGCCACGATGACCGGTAACCAGGTCTTCTCCAGCCAGACGCTGAACGCGGGCGGCAACGTCAACAGCCAGGTGGGCGGCAATGCCTCCGGTCCGGTCAATTCCGGCGGCAACGTCAATATGGGCGCAGGCGGCAACGTCTCGGGCAACATTTCGGGCGGCAATGTCACGGTGTCGGGTTCGAACGTGAACTCGAACATCACCGCCACGAACAACGCCAACGTGACGGCGCAGAACACCTACACCGGCTCCGTCAACGCAAACTCCGGCACGATCAACGCAAGCACGGTCGATGCCGATGTGAGCGGCGGCAGCTTCACGGTGAACGCAAATTCGGGCTCGGTGACGGGCTCCGGCAACGTCACCTCCGGTGGCGGCGCCATCACCGTGAACGGGCAGAAGCAGTCCGGCGGCGTGGAAGGCGAGTTCGGCCAGATCATCGTGGAAGGCTTCGTCCTTCCGGAAGGCGCCATCGTGACGGAGGGTGGCGACATCGTCCTGCCGCAGGGCCTGGCCATCGGCCTCATCAGCCCGGCAGCGGGCGAGGGGGCAACCGAGCCGAAGGTGATCTTTGTGCGCTCCGTGCAGCGTCTTGGCGCCCTGTTGGCGGATGGCTATTCGGCCATCATCATCGACCTGGACTCCGGCTTCAGCGATGAAGAGCAGGAAATGGCGATGACCCGCTCCGACATTCAGGACCTCGGCCGCAACTAAGGCGGATGGACCAGGAGAAAAAGAAACGCCGGCCTCTAGGGGCCGGCGTTTTTCTTTTGGGAAATTTTCCTTGCGAGAAGGAGCGTCTCGTCAGGCGACGCCGGTGCGCAGGAAGTCGTGAATGTGAACGAGGCCGACGGGTCGGCCTTGCGCATCCACCACAAAGAAAACCGTGATTTGGTTTTCATTGAGCCGGTTCAGGGCTTCCGCCGCCGTCATGTCCGCGTCGATCACCTTCGGGTTGCGGGTCATGATGTCATCGACACTCTTTTCCAGAATGTCCCCGCCCATGTGGCGGCGCAAATCCCCGTCCGTAATGAGGCCGGTAAGCTTGCCTGCCGCGTCCACCACGCCCAGGCAGCCAAGCCGTTTCTGCGTCATCTCGATGATCGCGCCGCTCATATCCGTGCCGGCCCGGGCCAGCGGCAGCGCTTCGCCCTTGTGCATCAGATCGCGCACATGCTGCAGCATGGCGCCCAGCTTGCCGCCCGGATGGAATATCTTGTAGTCATCCGCCGCAAAGCCCTTCTTTTCCATCAGCGCCACGGCCAGCGCGTCCCCAAGCGCCAGCTGCATGGTGGTGGAGGTGGTGGGCGCCATGCCGATGGCGCAGGCTTCCTGCGCGCGGGGAAGTTCCAATACGATATCAGCCGCCTCGCCCAGCGTGCTTGCGCCGTTAGAGGTGACGGCCACCAGCGGAATGGCGAAGCGTTTGGCATAGACGAGAATGTCATGCAGCTCGGTCGATTCCCCGCCCCAGGAAAGTGCAATCACCGCATCATCGGGCGTGACCATGCCAAGATCGCCGTGGCTCGCCTCGCCAGGATGGACGAACTGCGCCGGCGTACCGGTGGAGGCCAGCGTCGCCGCGATCTTCCGTCCCACATGGCCGCTCTTGCCCATGCCCGTCACAATGACACGGCCCTTGAGTGCCGAGAGCCGCTCTACCGCGGCCTCGAAGGAAGGCCCCAGAGAGGCGGCCAGCGCCTCCAGACCCTTGATTTCGAGTTCCAGCGTGCGCTTGGCAGAGGCGATATGGCTGCTTGTCATCTTCGCTCTTGTCCCGTGTCAGGCTTGCGGCGGCGGTTCAGTGGCTGCGCCATTGGCTAAAAGCCTTTATAGATCAGTTCGTTAGAAAGGGCGAGCCACCTTGCGCACAGCCCCATGGTTAACCGGATGTCAACGGAATAGCCGATAGTCTGAGCCCCGTAAACGAGTCTTCGGCCTGAGGGGCCGCCTGCCGGGGTGCACATGAAAAAATGGCCGAAAGCTTTTGCGCTCAGCGCTCTTTGTCTCGCGCCTGCCGCCGTGCTGGCGCAGGAGGATGTGCGCGTCGGTGTGCTGGAGCGGCTGCGCCCGGCCTATGACCCGCACGGCCTGCGTGCCGGTGCCTTCGACATTCAGACCGGCGTCAAGGTGACGGAAACCTATACGGATAACGTCTACGCCAGCGAAGACAGCCGCACGGCGGATTTCATCACCTCCGTCGCCCCCGACATCAAGGTCTCCTCCCGCTGGTCGCGCCATGCACTGACCCTGCGCGGCGGCCTTGATGCGGATTATTACGCGCAGGAAAAAGACGAGAACACCCTTGGCTTCCATGCTGGGGCGGAGGGCCGTCTCGATATTCTGCGCGGCACCGCGCTCACCGTGGCCGGTGAATACCGCCGGGATCATGAAAGCCGCGCCGCGCCTGACGCCGAAAGCGCCGCTGCCGAGCCCGCGCCCTTCGACACGCTGATGGGCGACGTGGAACTCAGCCAGCGCTTCAACCGTCTCACCCTGTCGCTTGGCGGGCGCTACGAGCAGATCGACTATAGCGATGTGGACCGCATCGGCGGCGGCACCATCGACAATGACATCCGCGATCGTGAAATCTATTCCGGCCGCATCCGCGCTGGCTATGACGTTTCCCCGGATACGGAAATTTATGCGCAGGCCGAATATAATCAGCGCCGCTACGAAGAGGCGGACCCGGATATCGGTGAGAAGCGCGATTCCGATGGCTATGAAGTCCGCGCCGGGATCAGCACCCGCCTCAGCGCGCTCATCAAGGGCGACATTTTCGGCGGCTACCGCGAACAATCCTACGATGCCGACGCACTGGGCGATGTCAGCGGCTTTACTTACGGCACCAACCTCATCTGGTATGCAACCCCGCTTACCAATTTGCGCTTCACCGCGCTCTCCGAGCTGGATGAAACCACCGAGACGGGCGCCTCCGGCATCGAACGCAACGAAGTAACGCTCGCCGTCGATCACGAGCTTCTGCGCAATTTCATTCTGACGGCGGAAGCAGGCTACGCGTTGGATGACTTCACGGGCGCGGAGCGTGAGGACGAAACCCTGACCTTCGGCTTCGGCGGCACATATCTCTTCAATCGCCATCTGCGCGGCGGCTTCGATTACCGCTATATCACGCGGGAGTCGAACGAGCAGGGTGAGTCCTACGACGAAAATCGCATCGGCGTTTTCCTCCGGACAGATCTCTAACAATCAAGCCGTGGCGCGGCCGACGGAGTGATAGGCAATGCCCTCCCGCTTCATCTCATCGCGCGTATAGATGTTGCGCAGGTCGATGATGAGCGGGCGGCGCAGCAGTTTCTTCACATGACCAAGGTCAAGTGCGCGGAACTGGTTCCATTCCGTCAGAATGACCAGCGCATCCGCATCCTGCATCGCCTCGTTTTCGTCTTTCGTCCAATGAACGCCGGGCAGAAGCGGGCCTGCCTCTTCCATGCCTTCCGGATCATAGGCATAGACCTCGGCCCCGGCCTTCTGCAGCGCGGGAATGATGTCGAGGCTCGGCGCATCGCGCATGTCGTCCGTGTTAGGCTTGAAGGTCACGCCCAGAACGGCAATGCGGTCGCCGGAAACGGCGCCGCCGCAGGCTGCGATAATTTTCTCCGCCATGCGCTTCTTGCGCGCCGCGTTGCTGGATGACGCCGCATCCACAATGGAAAGGGACGTGCCGGCCTCTTCCGCCGTGCGCAAAAGCGCCAGCGTGTCTTTCGGAAAGCAGGAGCCGCCATACCCGGGCCCTGCATGCAGAAACTTGGAGCCGATTCGCCCGTCAAGGCCGATGCCCTTGGCAACCGACTGCACATCCGCGCCCACGGCCTCGCAGAGATCGGCAATTTCGTTGATGAAGGAAATCTTGGTGGCGAGAAACGCATTCGCCGCATATTTGATGACTTCCGCCGTGCGCCGCTCTGTGAAGAGAAGCGGCGTTTCGTTGAGAAAGAGCGGGCGGTAAAGTTTGCGCATCAGATCGCGGGCGAGTTCCGAATGCGTGCCGACAACGACCCGGTCCGGCCGTTTGAAATCCTCGATGGCCGACCCCTCGCGCAGAAACTCCGGGTTCGAGGCCACATCGAATTCCGCATCCGGTTGGTGCGCCCGGATCAGTTCTTCCACCTTGTCGCCAGTGCCCACGGGCACGGTGGATTTATTGACCACAAGCGTATAGCCGGTCATCGCATCTGCGATTTCTTCTGCCGCTGAAAAGACGTATGAAAGATCCGCATGCCCGTCGCCGCGCCGCGAGGGGGTGCCGACGGCAATGAAAACCACATCCGCCGCGCGCACGGCGGGGCCAAGCTCCTGCGTGAAGGAAAGCCGTCCGGCAAACCGGTTGCCGTTCACCAGCACATCGAGCCCCGGCTCGTAAATCGGGATCTCGCCCTTTTCCAGCGCTTCGACTTTGCGCGCGTCCTTGTCGACGCAAATCACCTCATGGCCGAAATCTGCAAAGCAGGCGCCGGACACAAGTCCCACATAGCCGGTGCCGATCATGGCGACGCGCATGACGTCTTACTCCCTTGTCAGGCAAGATGCCGGGCGAGCACCCGGCGCAGTTCCTCTCCGAGATCGTCCCGCTCCAGGCCGATCGCCAGATTGGCTTCCAGATATCCCACCTTGTTGCCGCAGTCGAAGCGCCGTCCATCGAAGCGCAGCGCATGAAAGGGCTGGCGGCCGACAAGCTCGGCCATGGCATCGGTGAGCTGAATTTCATTGCCGGCCCCGCGCCGTCCTTCGGCAAGCGGGCCGAAGACTTCCGGCTGCAGAATATAGCGGCCCACCATGGCAAGGCGGGACGGGGCCTCGCTCGGGGCGGGCTTTTCGACCATGCCTTTCACTTCCGAAACCGGGCCCTCGGCGGTTCCCGGATTGATGATGCCGTAGCGGGACGTGTGTTCTTCGCGCACTTCCTGAACAGCCACCACATTGCCGCCATGCTCCCGGTAAACTTCCACCATCTGGGCGAGGCAGCCGGGCTCCCCATGCATCAGCTCGTCGGGCAGGGCAACGGCAAAGGGCCGGTCGCCGATCACGTCCCGCGCGCACCAGATGGCATGGCCGAGGCCCAGCGGCTCCTGCTGGCGGGTGAAGCTCATCTGCCCGGGCCGCGGGCGGCTGTTCATCAGCCCTTCCAGGGCCTCCGTCTTGCCGGTGGCCTCAAGCGTGGTCTCCAGTTCGAAGGCCCGGTCGAAATGATCCTCGATCGCGTTCTTGCCCCGGCCCGTTACGAAGACGAAGTGCTCGATCCCTGCTTCCGCCGCCTCTTCCACCGCATATTGAATGAGCGGTTTGTCCACGATGGGCAGCATTTCCTTCGGGATGGCTTTGGTGGCGGGCAGAAACCGGGTGCCGAGGCCGGCAACGGGAAAGACGATTGTTTTAATGGCAGGCGCCATAATGGAAGGTCTCCTGCGGAACGGGCCCTGAACCGCGCAACTCGGTAAAAGCGCAATGCTTGGGAACCTGAAAGGCCTGCGTCTTTCTAGGAAGCGCAACGGTTCAGCGCAACGGGTTTTCCATAACAGTTTGCCGACAGAGCCAGCTTTAAGATATAGGAATATGATCATACATCCTTGGCGGGCCCGCGGCGATTGCCGGTTTCAATCTTGAGCTATAAACATATATAAAGTCGGCTCGGCCCAAGGGCTGACAGAATTGTAGATGGGAACACCGCGGTTCGGAGATCAGCTCTCTGGGCGGACGGGGGCGGCGCTTCAGGAAGGCAAATGACAAAACGAAAAGTTGCACTGATCACCGGCATTACGGGGCAGGACGGGGGCTATCTTGCCGACCTGTTGCTCAGCAAGGGATATGAAGTTCACGGCATCCGCCGCCGCTCGTCGAGCGTCAATCTGCAGCGGATCGGCCATCTCTATCGCAACCCGCATGACCGGGCAGAAAACTTCCATCTCCATTACGCGGATATGACCGACGGCATGAGCCTTTTTCAGGTGCTGAAAGAGGTGCGCCCGGACGAAGTTTACAATCTCGCCGCGCAAAGCCATGTGCGCATCAGTTTCGATAAGCCGGAATATACGAGCGATGTGAACGGCCTTGGCGTGGTGCGCCTGCTGGAAGCGATTCGCCTGCTTGGATTGGGCGATGAGGTGCGGTTCTATCAGGCCTCCACCTCCGAGCTTTACGGCAATGTTCAAGAAACGCCGCAAAGTGAAACGACGCCCTTCCGCCCGCGCAGCCCCTATGCCATTTCCAAGCATTTCGCGTTTCTGACGACGATCAATTACCGCGAGGCGTATGGGTTTCACGCCTCGAACGGCATCCTCTTCAATCATGAAGGGCCTTACCGGGGCGAGGGTTTCGTCAGCCGCAAGATCACCCGCGGCGCTTCGGCCATTCATTACGGCCTGCAGGACAAGCTGGTGCTGGGCAATCTCAACGCCACCCGCGACTGGGGCCATGCCCGTGACTATGTGGAAGGCATGTGGCTGATGATGCAGCGCGAGGAGCCGAGCGATTATGTGCTGGCTACCGGCGAGCAGCACTCGGTGCGCGATTTCGTTGAACGCGCTTTTGAAATAGTGGACCGGCCCATTGAATGGGACGGGGTCGGCCTTGAGGAAAAAGGCATCGACAAGAAGTCGGGCAAGGCGATCATCGAGATCGATCCGCGCTTTTACCGCCCGGCGGAGGTCAACTCCCTTGTCGGCAATCCGGCCAAGGCGAAGGACGAACTCGGCTGGGAACACCGCACCACCTTCGGCCAGCTTGTGGCGGAAATGATGGAAGCGGATATGAAACAGGCGGCTGCCGGCACCTTGAGCGCGGAAGGGTGAGCGCAAAAGGGTAAAACAGCCCCGTGCCCGTTGGGGGACAGGCACAGGAAGGACGTAACATGACCCAGATCGTTCCGGTCATTTTGTCAGGCGGGGTCGGCTCGCGCCTTTGGCCTACCTCGCGCGCACATTATCCCAAGCAGCTTTTGCCGCTCGTCTCTGAGAAAACCATGCTGCAGGAAACGGCGCTGCGTGTGGGAGATGGCGCGCTCTTTGCGCCGCCGCTTATTGTCTCGAATGACGATCACCGCTTCATCATCGCCTCGCAGATGCAGGAAGCGGGCATCGAGCCACTGGCCCATATTCTCGAACCTGTAGGCCGGAACACCGCGCCGGCCGCCGCCGTTGCCGCGCATTTTGCTGCGGAAAAAAAAGCGCCGGAAACGGTGCTGCTCATCCTGCCCGCCGATCACCATATCGGTGACCTTGCCGCCTTCCGCCGGGCGGTGGAGGAGGGCGCCAGGCTTGCTGCGGAAGGCAGCCTCGTCACCTTCGGCATCGTGCCCTCGGCGCCTGAAACGGGCTATGGCTATATCCGCCGCGGCGAAGAGCTGCAAAGAGCCGGCGCCTACCGCGTGGAACGCTTCGTTGAAAAGCCGGATGCGGAAACCGCCGCCTCCTATCTTGCCGATGGCGGCTATTACTGGAACAGCGGCATCTTCATGTTCCGCGCCGACCGCATTCTTTCTGAAATGGAGGCATTCTGCCCGGACATCGCGGCGAAGGCGAAGGCCGCGCTCGCTGCGGCAGGCCGCGATCTCGATTTCATCCGCCTTGATGAAGCGGCCTTCGCTGCCTCGCCGTCGGACTCCATCGACTATGCGGTGATGGAACACACCTCCCATGCCGCCGTCGTGCCCGCGGACATGCGCTGGAACGACATCGGAAGCTGGTCCGCGCTCTGGGAGATTGGCGAGAAAGATGCGGAAGGCAATGTGCATCTGGGTGATGTGATCGACACGGGCAGCCGCAACACCTATGTGCGCGCGGAAACGGGACTGGTGGCAACGCTTGGGGTGGAAGATCTCGTGATCGTCGCCTCGGGCGATGCGGTCATGGTGGCAGCCCGCAACAAGGTGCAGGACGTCAAAAAGATCGTCGAAACGCTGAAAGCGGAAAACCGCACTGAGCATGAAGCCCATAACCGCGTTTACCGGCCCTGGGGCTATTATGAATGTCTCACAAACGGCAACCGGCATCAGGTCAAACACCTGCATGTCTATCCGGGCGGTGCGCTCTCGCTGCAGCTTCATCATCACCGGGCCGAGCACTGGGTCGTTGTGTCCGGCCGCGCCCGCGTCACGCTCGGCGAGGAGACGAGTGTGCTGGAGGCGAACGAGTCCACCTATATTCCAGTGAACACGAAGCACCGCCTCGAAAACCCTTACGACGAACCGCTCTCCATCATTGAAGTCCAGTCGGGCAGCTATCTCGGGGAGGATGACATCGTCCGCTTCGACGATGTTTATGGGCGCGTTGACGAGACAAAAGCGGCGGAATAAAGCCATTTTCCGCCCGCCGCTTGCTTGTATCTCTTGGAGCTGTCAATAATAAGGTATCCAAAACACCTTTTATTGGCAAGCTCATGCACCTCACCCGTCACACGGATTACGCGCTCCGGCTGCTCATGCTTTTAGCGTCAGAGCCCGGCAAGCTGCACACCATCGAAGAAGCATCGCGGCGTTATGACGTCTCCCGCAACCATTTGATGAAGGTTGCCCAGACATTGACCCAGGCAGGCTTCGTGAAAGGGATCAGAGGCCGTACCGGCGGCCTTAAGCTCGCCCACCCGCCCGAAGAGATCAATCTCGGTAAGGTGGTGCGCGCGACCGAAGAAAACTTCAACATTGTCGAGTGTTTCGACATGAACGCGAATACCTGCCTCATCGCGCGCAATTGCGGGCTGAAGGCGCCGCTGCGTGAAGCAACCGTTGCCTTTATGAAGGTGCTCGACGGTTACTCATTATCCGATCTCGCCGCAAAGCCGGGCGCCGCGCAAACCATCCGCCGCCTGGCGATATAAGCGGGGCGCGGCATGAACGGAAAAAACGGTGAAAGACCGGAGCTTGCCTCATCGCCCTGCAGTGCGGCGGAAGCAGAGGAGAGCTATATGGGCTATGCGGACAGGCAAGAAATCCTCGGCTTCCTCAATCTCATGCTGGAGGCGGAGCGCGCCGGTGCGCAGCTGACGCTGAAGCTTGCAGAAGAAGTAGGCTCCCCCGAAACCGGACGCCTGCTCCGGCACGTCCACAAGGACGAGACCTATTGCTGCCAACTTCTTATGGAAGAAATTGAAAAGCTGGACGGCACACCTTCCGGCAAGACGGGTGATTTCTACGGCAAGGTCATGGCGCTTGAAGGCGAGGCCGCGCGCCTTCAGCTTCTCAACAAGGGCCAGGCCTGGGTGGCGCGCAAGACCCGCGACATACTCCCGCGCATCAAGAATGACGCGCTTCATGCCAGGCTCACCGACATGCTTCTGCGCCATGATGACAACATTGCCTTGATGGACCGCAGCTGATTGCGGTTAGCTCTGGCGCGGGCGGCAGAGCATTGGCCCATAAACTGCGCAGAAAAGACCGAAGGCGCCTAGCCATCCGGCGGCACTCAAATAAAGAAGCGTCTCATAAGCAGCGCCTGCGTTCAGGGCAACGCGGCTCGCGGCTGAAAGCGCGATCGCCCCATAAATGGCAAGCGTTGCGGGCCCTGCATGCAGAGCGCGGCCTGTATGTCCTAATGTGGCGCGCGTCATCACCGCCAGCGTCATGGTGCCGATGGCGCCCGTCGTCCAGAGGTGAAGCGCGTCGCCTGGCAAAAGAAGATCGGGCCGTAGAATAGACATGCCCACGGCCAGAAAGCCGAGCGGCACGAAGAGATAACCGAGGTGAAGAACAACGACGAGCGGTTCTGCGCCCGTGCGCCATCCCGCCCAGCGCGCCAGCCGGGCAAGGTGCAGTGCGCCGGCCAGCAGAAGAAGTGCGGCGGAGGGAGCCGCTTCCGGCACCGCCGTCCAGGAAAGCAGCGCCGCCCCGCCAAGGGCAATGGCAAACATGTCGAACCTGCCCATCTGCGCGGGCAGCCGTCCTTCCTGCCGCCGTGCGAGCCAGTTCCGTGTGAAACTCGGCACGATCCGTCCGCCGATCAGCATGATGAGAAGCAGGGCCGCGGAAAAGCCAAGCCGTGTGCCATAACCGCCAATGCCGCCGCCGTTTATCGCCTCCACATGGAAGAGGGCATTGCCGGCCAGAAGCAGCCCTGCCATCACAAGCACTTTGAGATTGCGCCAGTTCTCACCGGCCAGCACCTCGCGCCCAAGAACAAAGAGCAATGCCGCAAGGAAGGAAAGATCGAGTACCGCGGCAAGCCAGGGGCCAAGCGCGTCTGAAAACAAGAGCGCAACCCGTCCGCTGAGCCACAAGAAACTGAGCGCTGCCAGCCACCGGCCCGCAATCGGCAGCCGCCCTGTCCAGTTGGGCACGGCGGTCAAAAGAAAGCCCGCGACAATGGCTGTCAGATAGCCATAGAGCAGTTCATGTACATGCCAGTCCGCAGGCGCGAAATGGCTGGGAAGCGTGAGCCGCCCGGTCAGCGCGCCGATCCACAGGGTCATGGCAAGGAAGGCCCAGGCCGCGCCCATCAGGAAGAAGGGGCGGAAGCCGAAGCTGAAAAGCGCGGGCCCCGCATAAGTACGCAAGAGACGGGCGGAACTGACCATGCTGGATGCTCCCTTTGACAGCCTTGCCTTCCCAATAATATGTATATTAGATACCTTAATAAGGATGAGGCAGCGGGTAAAGCCGGAACCTCTGCGGCAGAGTGAAGCGCGGATGATGTGATGCAGAAGACGAGAGAAGAGCAGATTGCTGAAATCCGGCAGAAGACGGGCATTGATGAAGCGCTCATCCGTGAACTTGTCTTCGAGTTCTACCGGCGCATCCGGGGGGACGCGGTTCTCGCGCCCGTCTTTGAAGAACGGATTTCCGATTGGGACACGCATCTGGAGCGCATGTGTGCGTTCTGGTCCTCCGTCGCCCTGATGAGCGGCCAATATAGCGGCCAGCCTATGCAGAAACATCAGCCTTTGCCGGTCTCTGGCGCGCATTTTGACCGCTGGCTGTCTCTTTTTGAAACAACGGCGGAGGAACTTTGCAGCCCGCCTGCCGCAGCACATTTCATCGAACGGGCGCGGCGCATCGCCGAAAGCCTGGAACTTGGCATCGCCGCCCATAAAGGCGTGATGCTGAAGCGGGGCGAAAGGCTGCAATAGACCGCGCCGCGAAGTATCTGCCCAAATTTACGGCACCTTAAGAACGCAGCGTCATCATGACTTTCCGAGGAGGAGGGGGAATGACGGAGGAAGCTGCGCCGCGCGCCCGGCCCATGGCCGAGGAGGAGCGCAACCGCATCATCGCAGAAGCCGCTGGCCGTTTGCCAGACGGTTTCACCGTGCATGACACGGACGACAAGATCCTGTTCGCGAACGCCCGGTCACAGCAGGATTTTGCCGCCACCTTTGCCGCGCTTGAAAAAGGCGCCAATCTTTATGAGGCCACCATTCAGGGTGTGCAGTCCCTTTATCCCGAACTTGGTGAGGAAGATTGCAAGGCGCTGGCAACGGCGATCATGGAGCGCGTCGAAACGGGTGAGCCGGTCGAGCTTTATACGCCGGAAGGCCGCATCATTCAGGTGACCTACCGGCCCTTGAGCGATGGCCGCCGGGTGGCCGTTGGCGCGGATGTGACGGAGCTGCGCGCGCGCGAACGCGAGCTCAAGGAGGCGCGCAAGAAGGCTGAAGTCGCCAATGAGGCGAAAACCGCCTTCCTCGCCAATATCAGCCATGAAGTGCGCACCCCGCTTAATGCGGTGCTCGGCATGGCGCAGGTGCTCGAGCAGAGTGAGCTGGGGGCCGCGCAAAAGGAACAGGTCGAAGCCATCCTGGAAGCAGGCAAGACCTTGCTTGCGGTCGTCAATGATGTGCTCGACATTTCCAAGATCGAGGCCGGCCGCTTCGAAATCTCCCCCATTGAAAAAGATCTCCGCCATGTCATGCGCCGCACCTGCCGCATCTGGGAACCGCGCGCGGTGGAAAAGGGATTGGACTTCGATTTGCGCATCGCGCCGGACCTGCCGGGGGTGCTGTGCTTCGATCCGGTGCGGGTGCGCCAATGCATTGCAAACCTCATCTCGAACGCCATCAAATTCACCAAGGAAGGCACAGTAACGGTGGATGTCGGCTGGCGGGTAAAGTCGGCGAAGGATGTTGCCGTCACCATCGCTGTGCAGGACACAGGGATTGGCCTCGATGATGAAACCATCACCCGCCTCTTCACGCCGTTCACCCAGGCCGATGCCTCGGTCAGCCGCACCCATGGCGGCACAGGTCTCGGCCTTGCCATCGCCCGTCAGCTTGCTCAACTCATGGGCGGAGATGTGACGGTGGAGAGCGCGCCCGGTCAGGGCTCGCGTTTCACGTTCGAGTTTGCTGCGGTACCCGCCGAAGAGGTGAAAGGTGCCAGGCGGGCCTTGCGCAAGCTGGATACATTGCCGGAAGTCGGCTGGCGCGAAGGCCTGAAAGTCCTGCTCGCGGATGACCATCCGTTGAACCGCAAAGTCGCGCGGCTTTTCCTCGAACCTTTCGGTGTATGCGTGGAAGAAGCCTGCAACGGCAAGGAGGCGCTCAGCCTTCTGGAAAAGAGCGCCTTCGATGTGTTGCTGCTGGACGCCTATATGCCCGAGCTGGACGGTCTGGAAACGCTGAAGCGCGTGCGGGCGTCGGGAGAAAGCTGGGCTTCCATGCCCGTCATTGCGCTCACGGCAGATGCGATGACCGGCGACCGGGAGCGCTATCTTGCCGCCGGCATGGATGGCTATGTCGCCAAACCCATCGACCAGCGCGCACTGGCGAGCGAAATCAGCCGTGTCATGGGCCATGCGGACAAGGCCAGCGTGGAAATGAAGGAAAAAGCTGAAACGGTTTGAGCCGCGCGGAGCAATGGCCTAGACTTTTCGGGTAGAGTTTTCCCTGCCGAGAGACTGACGTGACGCCGCCTCTCCTGACCGCCCGCCATTGTCTTTTCCTCGATCTCGACGGCACGCTGGCGGACATCGCACCCCGGCCGGAGCTTGCCCGCGTGGAAGACGCGATGAAAGATGAAATTGCCCGCCTGGCGCCGCTTCTGGATGGCGCGCTTGCCATCGTCTCGGGTCGGCCCTTGCATGAAATCGATGCCATGATCGGCCCGCTCGACCTTCCTGCGGCGGGCATCCATGGCGCAGAGCGCCGCGCTGGAAAGGGCAGCGAGCCTGTTACCCTGGCCGTGCCCGAAGAGCTGGCCGCGCTCGTCCTCAAGCTGGAAGATTTCGCCCGCGCCAATGATGGTCTTTCCGTTGAAAAGAAAGGCCATGCCGTCGCGCTGCATTTCAGGGCGCGGCCCGAGCTGGAAATCGCCGTTCATCAGATGATGGAAGAGGCCGCGGGCAGCGCACCGGGCCTCACCCTCATGAAAGGCAAGATGGTGATGGAGGCAAAGCCGCGCGCCGCCACCAAGGGTGCGGCGGTAGAGGCGTTCATGGCCCTTGCGCCCTTCAAGAACCGCCTCCCTGTCTTTGCAGGGGATGACGTGACGGATGAAGACGGCTTCCGCGCGGCCGCGGCGCATCGCGGCTTCGGCATCAAGATCGGGGAGGGCGAAAGCGCCGCCGCGCACCGCCTGGCAAGTCCCCAGGCGCTGCGGCAATGGATTGGCAGGTCCATCATTGAGCTTGAAAAAGGATGAATGAATGACGCAGAACCCGACGCTCGACCTCGGTGTAATCGGCAACAGCTCCTATGGCGGGCTGATTGACCGCCGCGGACGTCTCGTCTGGTGCTGCCTGCCCCGTTTCGACAGCGACCCCGTCTTCAACGGGCTGCTGGGCGGCGACGGCCTTTTCGAAATCGAACTGGAAAATTTCTCTCACGCGGAACAGGCTTACCGCGAAAACACCGCTATCCTCGAAACCCGGCTTTACGACACCAAGGGCCAGGCGCTGGAGATCATCGACTTCGCCCCGCGCTTTTATGCCCGGGGGCGCATCTTCCGCCCCATGACCATGATCCGCCGTCTGCGCCCGCTTCAGGGCCGCCCGCGCATCAGCGTGCGCCTGGCGCCCCGTTTCGGCTGGAACAGCAAGCCGCCCATCATGACACGCGGCTCCAACCACATCCGCTATGTGAGCGATGATCTGACGCTGCGGCTTACGACGGATGCGCCCATCGACTATGTGGCCGAAAACACGTTCTTCCATCTCGACCGGGACCATTTTTTCGTGCTCGGCCCCGATGAGACCCTGAGCGAGGGGCCGGAAACCGTGGCCCGGAATTTCGAGGAAGAGACAGAGCGGTATTGGCGCGAATGGGTGCGCCGCCTTGCGCTGCCATTTGAGTGGCAGGACGCCGTCATCCGCGCCGCCATCACGCTCAAGCTCTGCGTCTATGAGCCAACCGGCGCCATCATTGCCGCGCTCACCACCTCCATTCCGGAAGCGGCCCACAGCCAGCGCAACTGGGACTACCGCTATTGCTGGATCAGGGATGCCTTCTTCGTCGTGCGCGCGCTCAACAGCCTGGGCGCGGTAGGGACGATGGAGCATTACCTGCGCTGGATTTCCAATGTCGCTGCAGACTTTGCCGAAAGCGGCCCGGACGGGCACCTCCAGCCGGTCTATGGCGTCGGCCTTGAAAAGGATCTGATAGAAGAGATCATCGAAGACTTGCCGGGCTATCGCGGCATGGGGCCGGTGCGGCGCGGCAATCAGGCCTATGAGCACTTCCAGCATGATGTTTACGGCAATGTCGTGCTGGCCATTGCCCAGGCCTTTTTTGACAAGCGCCTCTTCCGTCCCTGCGGCCCGGCGGAGTTCAGCTGGCTGGAGGCGATCGGGGAGCGGGCCTATTCGCTTCACAATGTGCCCGATGCCGGCATGTGGGAGCTGCGCACCCGCGCCCGCGTCCACACCTCTTCTTCACTCATGTGCTGGGCGGCCTGCGACAGGCTCGCGAAGATTGCCGCGCATCTGGATATACCGGGCCGTGACCGCTATTGGCGCGAAAAGGCGGATGAAATCCGCACCACCATCCTCGAAAAGGCCTGGAACAATGAGCGCGGCTCCTTTGTCGAAAGTTTTGGCGGGGAGCATCTGGATGCCAGCGTTCTGCTCATCGGCGAGCTCGGCCTGATCGACCCTATGGACCCCCGCTTTGCCGCCACGCTGGAAAAGATCGAAGAAGGCCTGAGCGACGGGCCCCATATGCGCCGCTATGAGGCGCCCGATGATTTCGGCGCCCCGGAAACCGCCTTCAATATCTGCACCTTCTGGCGGATCGACGCGCTGGCGCAAACCGGCCAGACGGAACGGGCGCGGGAAGTCTTCGAGGAAATCCTCTCCCGCCGCAATCATCTCGGCCTCTTGTCCGAAGACCTGGCGCCGGAAACCGGCGAGCTATGGGGCAATTTCCCGCAAACCTATTCCCTTGTGGGCATCATCAATGCGGCGCGGCGCCTGAGCGCGTCCTGGACGGAAAGTGTGTGACAATGACAGGACGGCTGATTTGCGTTTCCAACAGAACCGGCTCCACGCGGGCGGCCTCGGGCGGCCTTGCCGTTGCCCTCTCCGCCGCCTTGCAGGAGCGGGGCGGCATCTGGTTCGGCTGGAACGGCGAGATGGTGGAGGAGGGGGAAAGCACCGGCGAGCCTGATGTAACCGAAGAAGGGAATGTCCGGCTCATCGCCGGGCCGCTGACCCATCATGAATTCGAGAACTACTATCTGGGCTATGCCAACTCCGTGCTTTGGCCGGTCTGCCATCACCGCCTCGATCATGTCTCCTTCCGGCGCGATTATGTGGATGACTACCGGCGCGTGAACCGCCGCTTCGCCCATCAGCTTGGGCCCCTGATCCGCGAAGGGGATCTGGTCTGGGTGCATGATTATCACCTCATCCCGCTGGGCGCGGAGCTGCGGGCGCAGGGCATCGGCGCACGCATGGGGTTCTTTTTGCATATTCCCTTTCCCCCGCCCGACATCCTCATGGCCATGCCCGAGCATGAATGGCTCATCCGCTCGCTTTTCTCCTATGACCTGATCGGTTTTCAGACGAATGGCGACCGGATGAACTTCCTGCATTACGTGACAGAGCAGGCAGGCGGCTCGGTGGGCAGCGGCAACAAGGTCTGCGCCTTTGGCCGGGAGGTGGAGGTCCGGGCTTTTCCCATCGGCATCGATGTCGAAGGCTTCAGAGAGATGACGCGGACACCGGACGCCCGCCGCACCATCCGCCGCATGCGCCAGCGCAATCTGGGCCGCGCGCAGATCATCGGCGTGGATAGGTTAGATTATTCTAAGGGCCTGCCTGAGCGGTATAGAGCTTTCCGGCAACTGCTCGAGCGCTACCCTGAAAATCAGGGCCGAGTGGTGCTGATGCAGATCGCCCAGCCGACACGGGAAGCGGTGGATGCCTATTCGGATCTCCGGCAGGAACTGGAGTGGCTGTCGGGTGCCATTAACGGCCAGTTCGGCGATTTCGAATGGACGCCGATCCGCAACATTCACCGTTCCGTAGGCCGGGACACGCTGGCCGCGCTTTTTGCGGCAAGCCGGGTCGGGCTCGTAACCCCGCTGCGGGACGGCATGAACCTCGTGGCCAAAGAATATGCCGCCGCCCAAGACGAGGAGGAGCCGGGCGTTCTCGTGCTCTCCCGCTTTGCCGGGGCGGCGGAAATGATGGACGCGGCGCTGCTCGTTAATCCCTACAATATGGAAGAAGTTGCGAATGCGATGCAGCGTGCGCTCCACATGCCCGTCGAAGAAAGACGTGAACGCCACGCGGATTTGATGCGCGTAATTGAAGAGACAGATGTTTCAATATGGGCGGAAGCCTTTCTTTCTGCGCTCGAACACATGCCTCGCCCATAGAATAGAATTAGCTAGTGATCTATAACTATTCCGCACACCATTTATCTTTGACCGGAATATTTCGGATTTAACGTAGTTTTCATTCCCTCCGTGCCTTTATGAGCCTCAGAACTCAATCAAGGGGACGGGTTAGATGGCTGACCATCAAAACATTACACCCATTCTAAAAAGCGCTTTTGTCGCGGGCTTCCTGCTTCTGCCGTTTGCCGCCGCTGGCTATGCCCAGACCGCGGACGCCGAAGCGGTTGCAGAAACCGGGGAAGAAGTTGCCGCCGATGCCGAAAGCGGCGATGCAATGGCCGCTGAGAATGTAGAAGAGGGCATGGGCGAAGACATGGCTGCGGCACCTGCGTGTGAGCCGGTTGTGGTGGAAGCCGTTGTCGAAGAGGAAGTGCCGGGCAAGGAACTTCTGACGAATGCCTTTGTGGGCGGTTTGAAGGAATGGCTCAATGTGCCGGTTGTGCGCATGACCCTTGAAAGCCGGAACGAGGCAAACGCCGGTCTGGCCCAGTCCGACATCGAAGCGCTGGACAAGAAGTGGGTGCAGGAAACCGGCAGCGACGATCAGCCGATCATCACCGCCGTTCTCAACAGCCCACTTTCGACCTATCTGCTGCGTGTGCAGGCGGGCTCCGGTGGTCTCTACCCGGAAATTTTCGTGATGGATGCGAAGGGCCTCAATGCAGGTCAAAGCTCCATCACCACGGACTACTGGCAGGGCGATGAAGCCAAGTTCCAGAAGACCTATGACATGGGGGATGGCGTCGTCTTCATCGACGAGCCGGAATATCACGACGCGACCGACACCTGGCGCGCTCAGGTCAATATGACCCTGAGCAATGACAAAGGCCAGCGCATCGGGGCCGCGACGGTTGAAATCAACCTCACCGAGCTTGCGCGCCGCCGCAAGGCCGGCATCTAAGGGGGACGTTATGAACTGGCTCAATTCCCTGAACGTCGCCAAGAAGCTCATTCTGGCTTTCGGCGTGCTTGTGGCCTTTATTGTCCTGTCGGGTGTTGTGACAGTGACGAATATCTCCCGCGCGCAGAGTGAAGTGACGGAGATGGTGGACGCTTTTACGGTGCAGCAGCGGATCGAATCCCTGCGCACATCTGCCTTCGAGCAATCGACGGCCGTGCGCGGGCTGTTGCTTACCGGTGACCGCGCTAATCTCGACGTCTATGAAGAGGCCGGGTCGGCATTCGATGCCACCCACGCTGAACTGATGGAAGAGATGGCAGGTAATGCGAATGTGGAAGTGCTGTCTCAGCTCAAGACCATCCTCGACAGCTGGCGGGCCGACGTGGCCGAACGTCAGATCGATCTGATGCGCAAGCCCTTGACGGCTGATGAAGCCAAGGTGATCGAAGCGATTGGCGGGGGTGACGATTTCCAGGCAGCCTTCAATCAGGTTTTCGACAAGCTGCTGAAAGCGGAAGTGGCCGCCGTTCATAGCGCGCGTGAAGAAGTGTTCAGCGAATTCTCGAGCACCATCATCATCGGTGCGGCTGGCGCGTTTCTTTCGCTTGTCTTCGCCGTGGTGGCAGGCTGGGCGCTGACGCAGAGCCTTTCCAAGCCCATCACCGCTTTGACCAGCGTGATGCAGCGCCTGATGAACCAGGATTACGATCTTGAAGTTCCGGCCCGTGGCCGCAAGGACGAAATCGGCCACATGGCCGAGGCCGTGGACGTCTTCAAAGACAGCCTGATCGAAAACCAGAAGCTCCAGGCCGACGCCGCCGAACGCCAGCAAAAGGAAGTGGACCGGGCCCGCCGTCTCGAAGGCCTGATCCAGGGCTTCGAGGGTGAGATCACGGAGTTGACCTCGGTGCTTGCGTCTGCCTCGACGGAACTGCAGAACACGGCCAACTCCCTGACCGGCATGGCGCAGGATTCCGCCGAGCGCATCGGCGAAGTGGTGAGCGCGGCTTCCGAAACCACGGGCAATGTGGGCGCGGTGGCAACGGCCAGCACGGAGCTGTCCAGCTCCATCGGCGAGATTTCCCGCCAGGTGGCCATGTCGTCCAACCTTGCCAAGGAAACCAAGTCGGACGCCAACGAGACCAATGGTTCCGTTCAGCACCTGGCCGAAGCGGCAAACCGCATCGGTGAAGTGGTGACGCTCATTCAGGACATCGCCGCCCAGACCAACCTTCTCGCGCTCAATGCGACCATCGAGTCGGCCCGCGCGGGCGAAGCGGGCAAGGGCTTTGCGGTGGTGGCGCAGGAAGTGAAGGCGCTGGCTGAGCAGACCACGAAAGCCACGGAAGAAATTGCCGCGCAGATCCAGCAGGTGCAAGACCGCACGGCAACGGCAGTGAACGCGATCGACAAGATCACGGGCCGGATCGGCGAAATCGAATCCGTTGTTACCCAGGTCGCAGCGGCGATCGAGGAGCAGGAAGCGGCCACCCGCGAAATTTCGCGCAATGCCGAGCAGGTCTCCGAAGCCACGAACCGCGTCTCCAGCAACATGGAAGGCGTGCGTGACTCCGCCGACCGCACCGGCCAGGCTTCCGGCGACGTGCTTGAAACCGCTGAGGGCCTGTCCCGCCAGGCAGAGAACATGAAGCGTCGCGTCGGCGAGTTCCTGTCCGGCATCAAGGCCGCCTGATACACGTCCTCATATACGTCCTCAGGGCAAAGAGGCAGAAACCCCGCCGCTTTCATAGCGGCGGGGTTTTTCTTTCTCAATTCGGCCATGATTCTGACGCAAAACTCCCCCCATCCGTGGCGCTGAAACCATAGGCCCGGAAGCTGGAATGCGCTAAGAAGGCGCAGGTGGAAAGGGGAGTGCAGATGAGCATTGCAGGACGCTTGGCAGTGATCGCGGTTGCAGGGCTGATGACGGGATGCGCCGCCGGCGCGGATGCGCAGACGCCGCGCACACCGCTTGCGCCGCCCTCTATGCAGGATGAGGCCTTCGCCTCCTGGCTCACCGGTTTCCGCCAGCGCGCCATGCAGGCAGGCATCTCCCCGGAAATTTTCGATCAGGCCCTGCGCGGCGCCTCGCCCGACCCGAAAGTGACCGAGGCGAATGAGCGCCAGCCCGAATTCACCCGCTCCGTCTGGGACTATCTGGATGGTGCCCTTTCGGATACACGCATCGCCGCGGGACGCGAAAAGCTGTCAGCCAATGCCGCCACCCTGAACACACTGGAAAGCCGTTATGGCGTGGACCGGCATGTGATCGTCGCGATCTGGGGGCTGGAGAGCAATTTCGGCAGCTTCACCGGCACGCATCATGTGCCCCGCGCCCTGGCGACACTGGCTTACAAAGGCCGCCGCCAAAGCTTCGGCAATGAGCAGCTTCTCGCCGCGCTGGAAATTCTGGAGCGGGGTGACATTTCCCCCGCCGAAATGACGGGCTCCTGGGCAGGCGCCATGGGCCACACCCAGTTCATCCCCACCACCTATAATGCCTATGCGGTGGATGCGGATGGCGACGGCAAGCGCAACATCTGGGGCAGCGTGCCGGATGCGCTGGGCTCGACCGCGAATTACCTCGAGGCTTCCGGCTGGCAGAAGGGTCAAAGCTGGGGCCGGGAAGTGCGCCTGCCGCAAAACTTCGACTATGCGCTGGCGGATATGTCGATCCGCAAGCCCGTCTCTGCCTGGGCATCCCTCGGGGTGACCGCGGCGGGCGGTGCGGGCCTTGGCGGACAGGAGGAGATGTCCCTGCTTCTTCCGGCCGGCCATGAAGGCCCGGCCTTCCTTGTGGGGCAGAACTTCCGCGCCATCCTGCGCTATAACAATTCCACCTCTTATGCGCTCGCCGTGAGCCTGCTCTCCGAACGTTTCCAAGGGCGCGGACAGGTGGCGGGCAGCTGGCCGCGCGATCAACGCCCGCTCACCCGCGATGAGCGCGAGGACCTGCAGCGCCTTCTCACCGCCAAGGGCTTCGACACCAAAGGCGTGGACGGCATTCTGGGTGCCAATACCCGCGATGCCTTGCGCGCCTGGCAGCGCCGCAAAGGCCTGCCTGCAGACGGTCATCCGACACCGGAGATTTTGGCTGCGTTGCGCGGTAATTGAGCTGATTCAGCCGTGTATCACCGCCCCAAGAAGTGAATCACCTCCGCCAGGCCAGCGCGCCGCGGCGGCAAGCGGTTTTTTGCCGGCGAAGCTCGTGACAACCTGTCAGATCGGTTATGCTGCGCGCCAAAACGGGGATCAACCCCGCGGCAAGACCGGCAGGCATGGGAGCACACATGACCCTCAAACTTTATCACTGCAAAGGTGCGCGCTCGGTGCGTCCGCTCTGGACGCTCGAAGAAATGGGGCTCGATTATGAACTCGTCTCCATGAAGTTTCCGCCGCGCTTTTTCCAGAAGGATTATCTGGAGGTAAACCCGCTCGGCACCGTTCCCTTTTTCATGGATGGCGAGGCGCAGATGACGGAGTCTGCCGGCATCAGCCAGTACCTGGCCGAGAAATACGGGCCGGCCGACATCGCGCTTCCTGTGGACCATCCTGAATATGGTGACTACCTCAACTGGATTCACCGTTCCGATGCCACGCTGACGTTCCCCCAGACCATCGTGCTGCGCTACACGATGCTCGAACCGGAAGAGCGGCGGCTGAAACAGGCAGCCGAAGACTATACGCAGTGGTTCTTCGCGCGGCTGCGTTCCGTCGAGCAGGCGCTTGAGGGGAAAGAATATCTTTGCGCGGGTAAATTCACGCTTGCCGACATCTGCATCGGCTACGCGCTTTATCTCGCCACCACGCTGGGTTTCAAGGACAGCTTCAAACCCAACACGGCAGCCTATTACGAACGGCTTTCGGCGCGGCCCGCTTTCCAGCGCGCCATTTCGCTTTGAGAGTTTGAAGGAGAAGAGACATGAGCAAGCCTTCTGAAAAAGAGCTTGAAGAATACCGCGCCGAAGCGGCGGCCTGGGTGAAAGAAAACAAGCCCGCCGATCCCGGCTTCATGCTGCCGCTCACCTTCATGGAAGTGGGCACCGATCAGCAGTTTGAATTCCTGCGCGAATGGCAGCGCAAGGTTTATGACGCTGGGTACATCGCCGCCGCCTGGCCGAAGGAATATGGCGGTCGCGGCATGGACCAGGCCTTTCAGGACATTGCCAGCGCCGAGCTTGCCAGGGCCCGCACGCCCATCATGCTGAACGCCATTGGCATCAACTGGGCCGGCCCGCTCATTCTCGACATGGGCTCGGACGAGCAGAAGCAGAAATACGTCAAGAACATCGCCTCGGCAGAGGATATCTGGTGCCAGGGCTTTTCCGAGCCCGATCACGGCTCTGATCTCGGCAACGCGCAGACCAAGGCCACCCGCGATGGCGATGATTTTGTGCTCAACGGCTCGAAGATCTGGACGACGCAGGGCAACTACGCCAAATACATGATCCTGCTCGCCCGCACGAACCCCAATGCCGAAACGAAATATAAGGGTCTCAGCTTCTTCCTCGCGCCGATGAAGGTGCCGGGCGTTGAAACCGTGCCGATCCGCAAGCTGACCGGCGAATATGGCTTCACGCAGACCTTCTTCACCGATGCCCGCATTTCTGCCGATTGCCTGATCGGCAAGGAAGGCGAGGGCTGGCTCGTTGCCATGCGTACACTCGAATATGAACGCGGTGTGCGCCGCGGCCAGGCGGGCGGGCATGTGATGATGGCGACGGACCCGGAAACCATTCTCGACCTTGCCAAGAAGGCGACCCGCAATGGCCGTCCGGCGCTGGAAGATCCGGTCATCAAGGACAAGCTCGTCCAGCTCATGATCGAGGCGCGCAGCCTGCAGCTCTGCTCGAGCCGCAGCCGCATCGCGCCGCTGGTGCAGGAAAGCCCGGCCTCTCTGCCGCTTTCCTCTAAACTCATGTCCACGGAATTCTTCCGCCGCCTCAACGAATTCGCGCTCTCGCTGCAGGGCCCGCGGGCGGCTTACTATGTGGGCGACGAGGAAGCCCATGATGGCGGCATCTGGCAGCGCGCCTATCTGAACTCTTTCTCCGCCACCATCGGCGGCGGCACGAGCCAGATCCAGCACAACATTATCGGCGAGCATGTGCTCGGTCTCCCCAAAAGCTGATTTCGGGTTGAGACCGGCCCCTTGCATTCGGAGTAAAAGACAATGAAGAAAAGAAGCACCATCGGATTGAGCGAAGAGCAGGCGCAGCTTCTCGACATCGCCGCCTCGTTCTGTGCTGAAAAATCCCCCGTCGCCAAGGTGCGCACGCTCATCGAAGATGAGCTGGGCTATGATCCGGCGGTCTGGAATGAAATGGCTGAACTTGGCTGGCTTGGCATTGCCGTGCCGGAAGAGTTCGGCGGCATCGGGCTTGGGCTTGCCGAAGCCGTGCCCGTGGTCGAACAGATGGGCCGTGCGCTGATGGCAGGCCCCTTCGTCTCCACCACACTCGCCGCCCAGGCGGTCCTTGCCGGCGGCACGGAAGCGCAGAAGAAAGAGCTTCTACCCGCGCTTTGCGCCGGTGCCCAGGCAAGCCTCGCGCTCATCGAAGAGCATGGCGACTGGGATCTGACGCATATCGAAACCAAGGCGGAGAAGAAGGACGGCAAGCTCGTTCTCTCCGGCAAGAAGTTTTTCGTGCTCGACGCGCCGAATGTGGACCACCTCATCGTCTCGGTGAGCCTCGAGGGCAAGCCCGCGCTTGTCATCCTCGGCAAGGATGAGGTGAAGGACGCGCAGCTTCGCCGCGAAACGGTGATCGACGAAACCCGCCGGTCCTATCAGGTCACGCTTGACGGCGTGGCGGTCGCTGAAAGCGCGCTGATGGACCAGGACAAGACGGCCGCAACGCTCGGCCATGTAGAGCTTTGCGCCTCGCTGCTTCTCTCGGCGGAAATGTGCGGCGGCGCGAAAAGCGTCATCGACTACACGGTTGAATATCTGAAAACCCGCAAGCAGTTCGGCAAGCTCATCGGGTCCTATCAGTCGCTGAAGCACCCGATCGTGGATGCGCATGTGGCTTATGAACAGGCCCGCTCGCATCTTTACAGCGCTGCCTGGAACTTCACCTCGCAAGGGGAGGGTGAGCTTGGCACCCGCATGGCCAAAGCCGTGGCAAGCGAAGCCTTTGCCTTTGCCGCCGACCGTGCCATCCAGTTCCATGGCGGCTTCGGCTTTACGTATGAATGTGACGCCCAGCTCTACCGCCGCCGCGCGCTCTGGAATGAATATCAGCACGGCGACGCGGTGCATCACCGCCGCTTGCTGGCGGATAAGCTGCTGGTGTGAGGGCGCTACTCGCACCGGTTCTATAAGAATTGTCACCCCCGGGCTTGTCCCGGGGGTCCAGGGCAAGGAACTAGGGCCGTGCTTGCGGCCCCTGGATTGCCGGAACAAGTCCGGCAATGACATTGTTTTGAAAGGAAGAAGCCTTACCGCTCTGTTCTCTCCAGCCGTTCCACCATCGGTCTTAAATCTTCCGTCAGGGCGAGCAGTTCACGGCCCGTTTCCAGAATGGCAGCTTGCGAATCGAGCCGGTACTTCACCGTTGGGCGATACCTCTTCTCTTCATCCTGTTCTACATAAGCCCGGTTGATGAGTGTGCCGATCTTGCGGCGCAAAGTTTCGCGCGGCACGCCGGTTTGTTTGGAAAGCGCATGCAAAGAGACACCCGGTTCGCCGTCGATCAGGCAGGCGCGGGTGAGAATGCGCATCACCGCGGCTTGCTCGTCGCCCCGGTGCAGCGCCGTGCGCCGTTCGTAAAGCCGGTCCAGAAAAGCGAGAAACCGCTCCAGCCGTTCCGGCGCTTCGAGAAGCGGCAAACCGTTTTCATCAAGATTTTCATCTTTTACCATCATGTGCCTATACTGTCTCAAGAGAGGCTTGGCCGCCAGAGCGTCATAGTAATGGCATATATAATGTCATATTATATGGAGAATGTCGGCGCAAGGTGAGGAGAGACTATGACCGGAACGCGTTGGTTCATCGCCGCCGCCGCTGTGTTACTCCTTTTGGCTGGTGCGGCGGCGCTGGTATTTTTGGCCACGGGAAACAGCAGCGCGCCAAACCAGCTTACCGCCTGCCTGCCCCCTGAAAAATTTGCCAGCGAAGTCCGCATCGAGGGCGGCACCTTCACCATGGGCGATGACGTTTATGAAGATGAAGGCCCGCCCCGCGAGGTGACGGTCGGCTCCTTTTATATCGACGCGCATGAAGTGACGAACCGGCAATTTGCGAAGTTCGTGGAAGAAACGGGATATGTCACCATCGCCGAGCGCGGTCCCGACCCTGCGCTTTATCCCGGCATCGATCCCTCCATGCTCACGCCGGGGTCCACCGTCTTCGTCATGCCGGCGGACCTGCAACGTGGCGGGGACGTGACGCAGTGGTGGCAGTTCATCCAAGGCGCAAACTGGCGCGCGCCGGAAGGGCCGGGCAGTTCCATCGAGGGGCGGGAGGATTTTCCCGTCATCCACATCACCTATGACGACGCCATGGCCTATGCCAAATGGGCGGGCCGCGACCTGCCGACCGAAGCGGAATGGGAATTCGCTTCCCGCGGCGGGCTGGAAGGGGAGCGCTATGGCTGGGAAGGCGGCAAGCTGGCGCCGGATGGGAAATACCGCGCCAATACCTGGCAGGGCGTCTTCCCGCTTTATGATGGAGAAGAAGACGGCTTTCATCTCGCCGCGCCCGTTGGTTGCTTCCCGCCCAACGGTTACGGCGTTTACGACATGATCGGCAATGTCTGGGAATGGACGGGCGACTGGTATGCCCCGCGTCACGTGGCGGAAACAGACGATCCGCATGGCGTGCCGCAGAACATGAGCCGCGACCCGCGCCAGCCCGGCATGCCGGTGCGTGTCATCAAGGGCGGCTCCTTCCTCTGCGCGCCCAATTACTGCATGCGCTACCGCCCCGGCGCCCGCCATGCGCAGGACCTGGGCCTCGGCGCCGCGCATCTAGGTTTCCGTACCGTCAGGCGTCCGGTAAACGCAAATTTGAACGGCGGCGGTTCATAAGTGTCATGGCGCGACGCTGCTGGCTGGGCTAGTCTCCCCGCAACGCGATTCAAGAGAAACAGCACCATACAGGGAGACAGCGCATGAAGACGCGTATCACCGAACTTTTCGGCATTCAGTATCCGGTCATTCAGGGCGGCATGCACTTTGTGGGCCTGGCTGAAATGGCGGCGGCAGTGTCGAATGCGGGCGGCCTCGGCATTATCACGGGCCTCACCCAGCCGACGCCGGACGACCTGGCGAAAGAAATCGCCCGCTGCAAGAAAATGACGGACAAGCCCATCGGCGTGAACCTGACCTTCCTGCCGGGCTTCGCCGCGCCGGATTATCCCGGCTATATCCAGGCCATCATCGATGGCGGTGTGAAGATCGTGGAAACCGCAGGCCGCAGCCCCGAGCAGTACATGCCCGCGCTGAAAGACGCCGGCATCAAGGTCATCCACAAATGCACCTCTGTGCGCCACTCGCTGAAGGCTGAACGCATCGGCTGCGACGCGGTGAGCGTGGACGGGTTTGAATGCGGCGGCCACCCGGGCGAAGACGACATTCCGAACATGATCCTGCTGCCCCGTGCGGCGGAAGAACTCAAAGTGCCGTTCGTTGCCTCCGGCGGCATGGGCACGGCCTCGCAGCTTGTGGCCGCGCTTGCACTTGGCGCGGACGGCATCAACCTCGGCACGCGCTTCATTGCAACGAAAGAAGCCCCCGTGCATGAGAATGTGAAAAAGGCGCTGGTCGAAGCAAGCGAGCTTGACACCCGCCTCATCATGCGCCCGCTGCGCAACACCGAGCGCGTGCTCAAGAACGAAGCCGTGGAAAAGATCGTCGAGATCGAGCGGACAAAAGGCGCGGCCACGACCATTGACGACATCAAGGAATATGTCGGCGGTGTTTACCCGCGCGTCATGCAGGACGGTGACATGGAAGTCGGCGCCTGGAGCTGCGGCATGGTCGCCGGTCTCATCCATGACGTGCCGACCTGTAAGGACCTTATCGAAGGCATCGTCAACGGCGCGCAGGACATCATCAACCAGCGCCTGACGAAGTTTGCCGCGCAGTAAGAAGCTGCCGGATTTTTGTGAATAGTCATGGCCCGGCCAAAAGCCGGGCCATGATGCGTTTCGGCCCTTATGCCGCCAGCGGATTGCAGGGCGAGGAATAGCCGAGCCCGTCATAAAGCGCGCGGCCCTTTTCGATCCACTGCACCAGGGGATCGTCCTTTTCGAGCGGCGGCAATTGCGCAACGCCCGCCAGCCACAGGAACGTGCCCAGCACCAGATAATCCGCATAGCCCGGCGTGTCGCCGGAAAGCCAGTGCTGGTTCGTCAGCGTCATGCGCAGGGGATAAAGCGCGGCGCGGATGCCGGGCAGTTTCTCCTCGCGGCCTTCCGAGAGTTTCTCGAGCGGGGAAGTGCGCAGCTGCTTCTCGCGGCTCTCTCTGAAATAGTCCCGGTCTTCATCGCGCACATGGGCGAAGATGTCGGTCACATAGGCGGGAAAGACTTGCCGCAGCACATTGGAGAATTGCCAGCTTTCGATGAAGCGGCTAAGCGCCTCCACCTCGGGAGAGGGGAAGAGCGGCGGCGTTTCGGGATAAGCCTCATCCAGATATTTGGCGATTGCCCAGCTATCGCCGACGAAACGGCCCTTGTCCTCGATCACCGGCACCGTCTTGAAGCTCCCATCGCCGATGGAAGAAATCTCGCCAAAGCCCACCGGCACCGTTTCAAAGGCGAGGCCCTTATGGGCAAGCGCATATTTTGCGCGCCAGCAAAACGGGCTGAAGCGCCGGCCGTCCTGTCCGCAAAGATCATAAAGCTTGATGGTCATGGGGGTCCTCTCCTGCAGCATGGTTTTGACAGAGCCTAAGCCCGCGCCCGCCCGCCTGACCAGAGCCAAAGGCCGGAAATTTGTCTTTGCCGCGGGCAGATGACTGGAAAATAGGCAAGCCGCCGCTAAGCAGCGGTCCCGGGCAGGGCAGCTTTCTGCGCGGGATGAGGTTTTCCGTCGGTTTTGCCGGTTGGTATTCTTCTTGCTCATTCCTTTTCATTGCCGGTGTTCCGTCTGAGGAAAGGCCGGAGGGAAAGGGAAGACGGCACGCATGTATGTGAGCCCGGCATTCGACGAAATGCTTACCCAAGGCGGCGATGTTCGCGGCGCCTATGAAGAAGTCCGGCGCTGGCTTCAGGACACGCCGCCCGATCTTTTGAGAACCCGGCACGAGGAAGCCGAAATCTTTTTCCGGCGTGTCGGCATCACCTTCGCGGTCTATGGCGAAGGCGGCAGTCCGGAACGCATTATTCCTTTCGATATCATTCCCCGCATTCTGATGGCGGAGGAATGGGCGAAAATCTCCCGCGGCCTCGAGCAACGCGTGACGGCACTCAACGCTTTCCTGCGCGACATTTACGGCAAGCAGGAGATTCTGGCGGCGGGCCGCATTCCCCGCGAGCTTGTCTTCATGAATGAGTGCTTTGAGCCTCACATGTGCGGCATCTCTCCGCCGGGCGGGGTCTTCACCCATGTGGCCGGCATCGACATGGTGCGCGTCAATGAAGATGACTTCTACGTTCTGGAAGACAATCTGCGCACCCCCTCCGGCGTCTCCTACATGCTGGAGAACCGGGAAATCACGATGCGCCTTTTCCCGGACCTTTTCGCCGCGCATTCGGTGGAGCCGGTGGATCAGTATCCGGAGCTTCTGCTGTCGACGCTGAGCTCCCTTGCGCCGCCCGCCTGTTCGGGTGAGCCCGCCGTGGTGGTGCTGACGCCGGGCATCTTCAACTCCGCCTATTATGAACACTCCTTTCTGGCGGATCAGATGGGCGTGGAGCTTGTCGAAGGGCCGGACCTCTATGTCGATGATGATGTGGTCTATATGCGCACGACCCGCGGGCCTCGCCGTGTCGATGTGATTTACCGCCGCCTCGATGATGCGTTTCTCGATCCGCTGGCGTTTCGCCCGGATTCCATTCTGGGCGTGCCGGGCCTGATGGCCGCCTACAAGGCAGGCAATGTCACCATTGCCAATGCGCCGGGCGGCGGCATTGCCGATGACAAGGCGATCTATATTCACGTGCCGGAGATGATCCGCTTCTATCTCGGCGAAGAGCCCATTTTGAAAAACGTGCCGACGCATTTCTGCGCGGAAGCCGACAGCTGCAATTACGTGCTCGACAATCTGGCCGAGCTGGTAGTGAAGGAAGTGCACGGCTCAGGCGGCTATGGCATGCTGGTCGGGCCGAAGGCGAGCAAGCAGGAGCTGGAAGACTTCGCGCGCAAGATCAAGGCAAGGCCGGAGCAGTTCATCGCCCAGCCGACGCTTGCGCTTTCCACCTGCCCGACTTTCGTGGAAGAGGGCGTGGCGCCCCGCCATGTGGACTTCCGCCCCTTCGTGCTGATGGGCCACAAGATCCAGGCCGTAGCGGGCGGGCTTACCCGCGTCGCGCTCAAGCCGGGTTCGCTCGTCGTCAATTCCAGTCAGGGCGGCGGCACAAAGGACACCTGGGTGCTGGGCCCCAAACGCGCAGCGCCTGCTGCCGCGCAAGAAGGCGCAGCAGCGGCGGGGGCGGGAGGCGCGGAATGCTGAGCCGGACAGCCAACTCCCTTTACTGGATTGCCCGCTATATGGAGCGGGCGGAAAATATGGCCCGCATCCTCAGCGTTGGCGACCGCATGTCGCGCATGCAGCTTGCCGATGGCAATGGCAGCAATGAATGGGAGTCGGCGCTCATCGTGGCAGGCGCCAAGACAGGCTTTGAGGAAAAATATGGCGAGGTAACGCCCGGCCGGGTGATACATTACATCGCGCTCGACCGCGACAACCCTTCCAGCATTGCCTCCTGCATCGAAACGGCGCGCGCCAATGCGCGCTCCATCCGCATCGCGCTGACAAAGGAGATGTGGGAAAGCCTCAACTCCACCTGGCTCGACATGCCTGCCTTCGGCCCCTCGGAACTCGAAGGCGCCGCGCTTTACCGCTTTCTTGACTGGGTGAAGGAACGCTCACTGCTTTATCTTGGCGCGATGGACGCGACCATGCTGCGCGATGATGGCTTCTGCTTTGCAAAGCTGGGGGAATATATCGAGCGGAGCGACAACACCGCCCGCATTCTCGACGTGAAATATCATGTGCTGCTGCCGGACTATGCGGAGGTGGGCGGCGGTCTCGACTATTATCAATGGGCGTCCATTCTGCGCGCCGTGTCCGCGCACCGCTCTTACCGCTTTGTGTTCAAGGATGCCTACAAGCCCTGGCTCATTGCCGATTTTCTGATCCTGCGCACCCAAATGCCGCGATCCCTCATCAGCTGTGTCTCGAGAGTGAGCGGCGAGCTCGACACGCTGCGCGACTGGTATGGCGAGCCGAAGGAGTGCAACAGGCTGGCGGGCAAGATGTATTCCGAACTGCGCTATCTGCGCATCGAGGACATTTTTCAGAAGGGTCTGCATGAATTTCTGGGGGAGTTCACTAGGCAGAACAACCAGCTTGGCACCGAAATCGAAACCACTTACCTGATGTGAAGCGGCCATGAGAATTTATATCGATCACGAAACCACCTACCGCTACTCTGAAACGACAAATTATGCGGTGCAATGCCTGCGCCTGACGCCGAGGAATTTCCGGGGACAGCATGTGGTCAACTGGCAGGTGGATGTCACACCCCATTCGTCGGTGAGCAGCGGCGTCGATCCCTTCGGCAACATCACTCAGCATATTTACGTGAGCCGTCCCTTCGAGGAGATGCGGGTGCGGGTGAGAGGTCTCGTCATGACCAATTGCTCGGACGGCATTGTGGCCGGAACGCCGGAGCCTTTTCCGCCAGACTTCTACTTGCGCGAAACGGAGCTGACTCAGTCGAGTGATGATTTGAAGCGCATGGCCTGCAAGGCGCTGATCGAAGGCGACGGCAGCCAGATCGGCCTTGCCCACACGCTGATGGGCCTTCTGCGTGACAGGATGGACTACCGCGCTGGCGTGACGGGCGTGACGACCACCGGCGCCAAGGCCTTCGAGGCTGGGCACGGCGTCTGCCAGGACCATGCCCATGCTTTCATCGCAGCCGCCCGCTATCTCAAGCTTCCGGCGCGCTATGTGAGCGGCTATCTTATGAGCGGAATCGCCGAAGAGGCGAGCCATGCCTGGGCGGAAGTCTACATCAAGGATCTGGGCTGGGTCGGGTTCGACGCCGCCAACCGCATCTGCCCCACAGAGGCTTATGTGCGCGTGGCAGCCGGGCCCGATTACATGAGCGCCGGGCCCGCGCGTGGCATGCGCCGGGGCTTTGGTGAGGAAGATATGGAAGTGCGCGTCAATGTGCTGCAGGAGCAGGGCGCCCAGCAGTGAAGAAAGCGTGAGGCCGGAGAAATGACATATTGCGTGGGACTCGCGCTGAAAGATGGCCTGGTGATGCTGTCGGACACGCGCACCAATGCGGGCTTCGACAATATTTCCACCTTCCAGAAGATGCATGTCTGGGAAGCGCCGGGGCAGCACATCTTCATGGTGATGTCGGCCGGCAATCTTGCTGTCACCCAGGCCGTTCTCTGCTATCTGCAGGAAGGCCTCGACATGGGCGGCGAAGAACCGCAACGGCTCTCGGATGTAACCAGCATGTCGGAAGCCGCGCGGCTTACGGGCGCGGCCGTGCGCGCCGTTTATGCGCAGGACGGCCCGGCGCTCGAGGCGCAGGATTCGCAGTTCAACATCTCGCTGCTTCTCGGCGGACAGGTGAAGGGCGGGCGCATGCGTCTTTATCAGATTTATGCAGCGGGCAATTTCATCGAAGCGACAGAAGACACGCCCTATTTCCAGATCGGCGAGCACAAATACGGTAAGCCCATTCTCGACCGGGCGGTGAGTTATGACACCCCGGTAGAAGAGGGACTGAAGCTTTCGCTTATTTCCATGGACTCGACCATGCGCTCCAACCTTTCGGTCGGCATGCCGCTCGATCTCGTGGTTTACCGGCGCGACAGTTTCGAAATTTCACTGCGGCGGCGCATCGAGGCGGATGATCCTTATTTCGCCGAGCTCTCCGGCGCCTGGTCCGACGCGCTTTTGCAGGCGCACCGTGCGCTGCCCGCGCCGGAATGGGACGTCTAGACTGAAAATGAAAGAGGGCCCCGCAGGGCCCTCTCTTTATTCTGATCTCCGGCCTGCTCAGTAGCCCAGTTCCGAAAGGCTCTTGCCTTCCTTCACCGCTTTTTCGAGAAGCGCAGCGGGCTTGAAGTCGTCGCCCTGGGCTTTCTGGAATTCCTGCATTTTGGCGAGCACCTTGTCATTGCCGACAATCTTTTCGCCGTAATACATCGGGCCGCCCCGGTAAACCGGCCAGCCATAACCATTGATCCAGACGATATCGATGTCGGAGGCCCGGATGGCCTTGCCTTCTTCCAGGATCTTGAAGCCCTCATTGATCATCGGATAGACGCAGCGCTCCAGAATTTCATCATCGGAAATCTTGCGCCGCTCGATGCCCTTCTTCTTGGAGAAGTCGAGAATGATTTCTTCGACCTTCTTCGAGGGCGTCGCCTTGCGGTTCTCGTCATAATCATAGAAGCCCGCGCCCGTCTTCTGGCCGCGGCGGTCCATCTCGCAGAGCACGTCGCGCAGCGTCTCGCCCTTGGAGTTTTCTTTCCGCCAGCCGAGATCGAGACCGGCAAGGTCCGACATGGCAAACGGGCCCATGGGCAGGCCGAAATCGTAAAGCACGCGGTCCACATCCCATGGCATCGCGCCTTCGAGGATCAGCTTGTTCGCCTCGCGCTGGCGCTGGGCCAGAATGCGGTTGCCGACAAAGCCGGGGCAGACGCCCACAAGCGCTGCGATCTTGCCGATCTTCTTGGCAAGATCCATGGAGGTGGCGATGACTTCTTTCGAGGTCTTTTCCGCACGCACCACTTCCAGAAGCCGCATCACATTGGCGGGCGAGAAGAAGTGGAGGCCGATCACCGCTTCTGGGCGCTTCGTCACGCTGGCGATCTCGTTAATGTCGAGCGCGGAGGTGTTGGTGGCGAGGATCGCGCCCTCCTTGCAGATTTCGTCGAGCTGGCGGAAGACGTCCTGCTTCACATCCATGTTCTCGAACACGGCCTCGATCACGAGGTCGCAATCACCCAGCGCCTTCATGTCCGTGGAGCCGGACAGAAGGCCGACGCGCTTTTCAACATCGTCTGCCGAGATACGGCCCTTCTTCGCCGTGTTCTCGTAATTCTTGCGCACCGTGCCGAGACCCTTGTCGAGCGGGCCCTGCTCGCGTTCCACGATGACGACAGGAATGCCTGCATTGGCGAAGTTCATCGCAATGCCGCCGCCCATCGTGCCGGCGCCAATGATGCCGACCTTGTTCACCGGAATGCGCTGCGTGTCCTTGTCGATGCCCGGAATTTTCCAGACCTGACGCTCGGCAAAGAAGACATGGCGCTGCGCGGCGGATTGTTCGCCCGTGACCAGCTTGGTGAAGAGATCGCGTTCGACCTGAATGCCTTCCTCGAAAGACTTGTTCACCGCCGCTTCGATGCACTGGATGTTATATTCAGGGGCGAGGAAGCCGCGGGCCTTCTTGGCGATGGCCTTGCGGATGTTCTCGAAGATTTCCGGCTTGCCGCGCGCCGCTTCCACTTTCTCGTTCTGATCGCGGATGCGCTTGAGCGGGCGGTTTTCGGCAACAACTTTCTTTGCAAAAGCGATGGCGCCCTCGCGCAGCTTGCCTTCGTCGGCCAGCTCATCGACGAGGCCCATCTCGAGGCACTGCTTGGCCGGCACATGCTGGCCGCTTGTCACCATTTCGGCGGCTTTCTCCGGGCCGACAATGCGCGGCAGGCGCTGCGTGCCGCCCGCGCCGGGCAGCAGGCCGAGATTGACTTCCGGCAGCCCGCATTTGGCGGAGGGAACAGCCACGCGGTAATGGCAGGTCAGCGCGACTTCCAGCCCGCCGCCAAGCGCGGTGCCGTGAATGGCGGCAACCACCGGCACGGAGGCGTTCTCGATCATGTCCTGCGCATCGAAAAGGCTGGGGCCCGTCGGCTTCTTGCCGAATTCGGTAATGTCCGCGCCCGCGATGAAGGTGCGCCCTTCACAGATCAGCACAATGGCTTTGACGGAGGAATCGCCCGTCGCCTTCTTGATGCCTTCAAAAATCCCTTCGCGCACCGGCGCGGAAAGGGCGTTCACCGGCGGCGAGTTGAGCGTGAGAACGGCAATCCCGTCTTCCACGCCAAGATCGGCGACGTCGTTGATATTGCCCATGACGCATCTCCCATTTTCTGGTTTTGAAGTTTCTGGTGTGAGGTTGGGCGGGATTGTAGCCAGATTGACGCCGAGGGCCAGCCCTGCTTGTGGCCGCGGGCAGGGCAATGTCTGCTCATGAGCGCACACCCCTTTGACGCTGACGGACAGGCTTGCCCAGCGGAACCGGGGCAAAGCCGCTGAAATTTGCCGTTTTTTGGAAACCCCTTGCCGCTGGCGGCGCGCGCGTGTGGCTGATAGTCTCCCGCCCAACAAGAAATTGACTTTAGGGAGTGTGCGTCCGGTGTCGAAACCTGAAACAGATATTGAGGCGATCCGGGGAGGCTTCGCCAAGGGCGGTTACATTTGCGACCAGCAGATTGCGACCGCGGTCTTTCTCGCGCAGCGTCTGGGTAAGCCGATTCTCGTCGAAGGCCCGCCCGGCGTCGGCAAGACGGAGCTGGCCAAGGCGACGGCGGAATATTTGAACCATGAGCTGATCCGCCTGCAATGTTATGAAGGCGTCGATGAAGCCAAGGCCCTTTACGAGTGGAAATACGGCAAGCAGCTTCTTTACACCCAGGTGCTGAAGGAAAAGCTGGGCGATCTGATGGAAGGTGCGCAGGGGCTGAAACAGTCCATGGACCGACTGCATGAGTTCGACGACACTTTTTTCTCCACCGAGTTCCTGGAGCCGCGCCCGCTCTTGAAAGCCCTCTGGTCCGAAGAAGGGGCGGTGCTCCTGATCGACGAGATCGACAAATCGGATGACGAGTTCGAAGCCTTCCTGCTGGAGCTGCTTTCGGACTATCAGATTTCGGTGCCCGAGCTTGGCACGATCAAGGCGAAGGCAACGCCCGTCGTGTTTCTCACCTCCAACAACACGCGCGAGATCGGCGACGCACTGAAGCGCCGCTGTCTGCATCTTTATATTCCGTTCCCGGATTCAAAGCTGGAGAACGACATCATTCAGGCGCGCGTGCCGGAAGTGGAAGAAAATCTGCGCAAGCAGCTTGTCGGCTTCGTGCAGGGGCTGCGCGAGCTTGAGTTGAAAAAGCATCCCTCCGTTTCCGAGACGATCGACTGGGCGCGCACGCTGGTGCTTCTGCATGCCAAGTCGCTTGATGCGGAGCTGGTGCGCACCACGCTGAATGTGCTCCTGAAATTCCAGGACGACATCGAGAATGTCGATGGGGAGTTGAACGCGCTTATCAGCCAGGCGAACAAGCAAAGCGCATAAGACCAGCGTGAGGCCAAGCCCATGAGGAAAGCACCATGAGCGAAGTGCTGACAGATTTCATCCGCGCGCTCCGGCAGGCGGATGTGCGCGTGTCGATCTCCGAAAGCATCGACGCCGGCAGGGCCGTCGAGCTGGTGGGCTATGAGGACCGCACCGTCCTCAAGCATTCGCTCTCGCAGGTGCTTGCCAAGACAGAAGAAGAGAAGGAAGCCTTCAGCGCAACCTTCGACCGCTATTTCGCTTTCGACCAGTTCAAGCCGCAGAGCCGCGCCAAAGACCAGGACAATGCCGAGCCGGGTGAAGAAGAAGGCGCGGCAGGCGAAGCGGCCGGCGGTGAAGGGGGCGAAGGCGAGAGCGGAAAATCGGAAGCCGGCGGCATGCCCGGCTCCGGCGGCGGCGGCATGGAAGGCCAGCCGAGCGGGGAAGGGCTGGCCCAGCCCCCGCAGGATCTTCTCGCCATGCTCGAAAGCGGCGACCAGATCGCGCTGCAGGTCGCGCTTGAAGAGGCCGCGCGCGAGGCCAATCTGCGCCAGATCCGCCTCTTCACTCAGCGCGGCATGTATGTGCGCCGCATCCTTGAGAATATGGGCCTTGAAGGACTGGAAGACGCGATAGAGGCAGCGGAGCGCCAGGGCACGCCGGACGGCGAGGCCCGCGGCCAGGACATCCGCGAGATGAAGGACGGGCTGCGCGCGGAAGTGCGCGACTATGTGGAACGCGCGCTGGAGCTTTACACCGCCAATGCGGGCAAGAAACTGCGCGAGGAAGTTCTTTCCCAGGTTCGCCTCACCAATGTCGATCACCGCGACGCTGTGGTCATCCGCCAGCTGATTAAGAAGATGGCGAAGCGCCTCGTGGCGCTGAATTCCCGCCGCAAGAAGCGCGAGCTGCGCGGTCAGATCGATGTGCGCAAGACGATCCGCAAGAACATCGAATATGACGGGCTTCTCTTCGACATCGTGTGGAAGAATGAAAAAGTGGACCGCCCGAAGGTGATGGCGATCTGCGATGTCTCGGGCTCGGTCGCGCAATATGCGCGCTTTCTTCTGATGTTCCTTTATTCGCTGACCGAAGTCCTGCCGCAGGTCCGCGCCTTTGCCTTCTCCGGCCATCTGGGCGAAGTGACGGATCTCTTCGACCGGGAGGGACTGGAAGTCGCCATGTCCGAAGCGCTGCGCGAATATGGCGGCGGCTCGACCGATTATGGCAATGCGCTGCAGGATTTCGAGACGCTGGCCCTCGATGATGTGGATCACCGGACCACGGTCATCATTCTGGGCGATGCCCGCTCCAACGACACCGAGCCCCGCGCCGACATTCTGGACAAAATCCATGACCGCGCGCGGCGCGTTATCTGGCTCAACCCGGAACCGAAATCGCTCTGGAATTCGGGTGATTCCGTCATGCGTTCCTTCACACCCCATTGTGACAAGGCCCAGACCTGCGCCTCGTTGAAGGATTTGGAGCGCGTGGTGAGCGAGCTTCTGCGCACAGCTGTCTGAGCCGCCATTAACCCCGCCCCAAGAAGCGTTTGGCGTGACCGCCAGTGCCGCTTATGATGAGATGCTCCACCGTTTTTGGCGAGCAGTTCCGGCGTGAGAAAGCCTTGGGGGGCTTGGGCTTGTGAAAGCGTATTTGACGGCGTTTTGTGCGGCGAGGGTCTTCGCGGGCGCGCTTCTGGCAGGGGCGGGCGCGGCGGAGGCCAAATTCTATTTGCCCATGCCGCGGCCCGAACGGGCGGAAATGCCGAAACCTGCGCCTGGCCCCCACGCAGAAGGGCCGTTCAACGTGGTGGTGCTGGGGGATTCGCTGGGCGACGGACTTTGGGCCGGTCTTTACCGCGTCTTTCAGGGCGACAAGCGCTTCAATGTCATCAAACATTCCAAGGTCGCGTCCGGCTTCGTGCGCTCGGAATATTACGACTGGAACAAGGAAGTCCGCCGCGTGCTTGAAGAAGAGCGCGTGGACATCGCCGTCGTCATCATCGGGACGAATGACCGGCAAGTGATCGTCGATCAGAAGGGCGCGCGCCACGCCCTGCGCGCCAAAGGCTGGGAGGCGGAATACCGCCGCCGCGTCGAACTTTTCACCGATGATCTTCAAGCCGCAGGCGCGCGGATTTATTGGGTCGGCTTGCCGGTCATGCGCTCGGCGCGCTTTGGCGGCGACATGCAGTATTTCAACGAGATCTACCGTCAGGAAGCGGCAAGCCAGGGCATTCCCTTCGTGCCCACCTGGAATCAGCTTGCGGACGGGCAGGGCAATTACACCGCTTACGGGCCGGATCTGCGCGGGCGCGAGCGGCTGTTGCGCGCCGATGACGGCATTCACTTCACCCTGGCCGGTTATCAGGTTCTCGGCTCCGTCGTTGCCGAACAGATCCGTCATGACGCCGCCGCAGGCTTTGCCACGGCGCGCGCGGTGCCGCGCCAAAGCGAAGCGCAGGCCGATGAGGAAGCGCCCGCAAAGGAAGAGGCCGGCGAAACCCTGCAGAGCGCGCAGGCCGCGCCCATCGAAGTTCCCGAACTCAGACCCGGACGGGCGGATGACTGGAGCTGGCCGCTTCGCTAAGGGGCGGCTTGCCGCCGTCCTTCTTGCCGCGCTCATGCTGGGCGCTTGCGCGGGGGGTGGCGTTCTCTCCTGTGAGGCAAACCCGCCCGGCGAGCGGGAACTTGCGCGCTTTCATGCCGCGCTCGAAAATCTGAGCACCGGCAAACGCCCGCGCGCCGTGACCATTCTTCATCTCGGTGACAGCCACATCGCATCGGACCGGCTGGCGGGCGACCTTGCCGGATTTTTTCAGGCCCGCTTCGGGGATGGCGGGCGCGGGCTTTTCCCGCCGGGCATTCCTTTCGAGTATTACGCGCGGCGCGGCTATGTCTTCGAGGCAAGTCCCGGCTGGGACCGGGAAAATTCGTTGCGGCCGGACGCGGAATGCCCCTTCGGCCTTGCGGGCCTCAGCGCGCGAAGTGACTCAAGCGAAGAATGGATGCGGATGGATGCGGAAGCGGGCAAAGGCTTTTCCTCCGTCATCGTCGATGTCTGGGCCGCGCCGGAAAGCGGGGCGCTGCGCATTGCGCTTGATGGCCGAACCGGCGCGCGCATCGAAATGAAAGGCGAGGGCTTTCAGCGCATCGAACTTTCAGGCGGAAAGGCAAGGCGCGTGGAGCTTGCGCCTGCAGGGGGCGGGCCCGTCACGCTGCTCGGCTGGGGCGCCGCGGCGGGCAAAAGCGGGGTGGCTTACGAGTCCCATGGCATTCCGGGCGCAACGCTTGGCGTGATGGAAAGCTGGGAGGAACGCGCGGTGGCGGCGGAGCTTCGTCTGCTCCAGCCCGATCTTGTGATTCTCGGATACGGGACGAATGAGGGCTTTGATGACGGGCTTGATGCCGCGGCTTATGAGGCGATGCTTGAGGCGCGGCTTGCCTGGTTCAAGGAACTGTTGCCCGAAGCTTCCTTCGCCGTGATCGGCGCGATAGACGGCGCGCGGGGGCCGGGCTGCGCCCCGCCGAAACTTGGCCCCTTGCGCGCAGTGCAGAAGCGGGCGGCGGAAAAGGCCGGCGCTTTTTTCTTCGACGGCGCAGCGGCAATGGGCGGGGAATGTTCGATCCGCGACTGGGCCAAAGCCGAGCCGCCGCTTGCCTTTGGTGATCATGTCCATCTGACGGATGAGGGCGCGCGCGTGCTCGGCGAAAAAATCTACGCCGCGCTCACCGCCGCTTATGACGCGCAGCTTTGCCGCGCTCAAAAATCTTTATTTTGATCTGCGTCTTGACAGCGTGACGCTGCTTTCCCATCTACGGTTTACGTGCAGAGTTGTGCGCCAAGGCGGGCCCCAAAAGGGCGCCGCCTTTTTTGTTGGGAGAAGGGAATGCACGTGCAGTGCGGCGCCCCCTCACCCTCCCATCGCTTCGCGACGGGCCCCTCCCTCTCCCCTTAGGGAGAGGGGTGGGTGAGGGGGCAAGCGAGGGCACGGAAAACGCGGAGGAAAGACGGGGGAAGAAAGGACACCCCATGCATTAACCAAAAATTCACGCTGCGGTTGCGGGACCGCTATTTCCCTAGGAGACTGTCACTTCGTCATGCCCCCTGACGGTTAATGTGGCCCTATTCATGTCAGGCGGCGGATGCTTTTTCCAACCTTCGAGTTCGGGGTTTTCTTCCTCATCGTCTTTGCGGCGAGCTGGGAGCTCAGGCGCGATCCGGATTGGCGCAAGCTCTTCCTCGTTGGGGCGAGTTATTTTTTCTATGGCTGGTGGGACTGGCGTTTCGTCGGGCTGTTGATTCTCTCTTCCTTCATCAACTTCACGGCGGGATGGATGCTGGACCGGCTGCGGCGGCCCTCCATGCGCAAAAGCGTCGTGGCCGCAGCGGTAGGGCTCAATCTCGGGATACTCGGCTTCTTCAAATATTACGGCTTCTTTCTGGAGAGCTTCGCGCGGCTGCTCGAAACATTCGGCTTCGCGCGCGATCTGCCTTTCATGCAGGTCATTCTGCCGGTGGGGATTTCCTTCTTCACCTTCCAGGGCATTTCCTATGTTGTGGATGTTTATAGAGGCCATGTCAGGGCATCGCAGTCGCTGTTGAACGTCTTTCTCTACATCTCGTTTTTCCCGCAGCTTGTGGCGGGGCCGATCGTGCGCGCGGCTTCCTTCCTGCCGCAGCTCGACGAGACGCCGAAACTGACGCGGCAAATAGCAGCCATCGGCATCGTGCTCATTCTCTCTGGCCTCGCAAAAAAGATGGTGATTGCGAATTATCTGGCGACGACGCTTGTCGATCCGGTGTTCTTCGATCCTTCCGCGGTGGGCGGGCTCGATCTTCTGATCGGTGTTTATGGTTATGCGGTGCAGATCTATTGCGACTTTTCCGGCTACTCGGATATCGCCATCGGGCTTGCGGCGCTGCTGGGCTACAGGTTTGCGGAGAACTTCAACCAGCCTTACAGGGCCGCGTCGCTGCAGGATTTCTGGCGCCGCTGGCACATTTCGCTTTCGACCTGGCTCCGGGATTATCTTTACATCCCGCTTGGCGGCAGCCGGAAAGGGCGTGAGGCAACTTACAGAAATCTTTTCGTGACCATGCTGCTCGGCGGCATCTGGCATGGCGCGGCCTGGACCTTCGTTTTCTGGGGCGCGTTTCATGGGGCGATGCTCGGCCTCGAGCGCCTTGCCCGGGAAAGGCTGGACGCCTTCGCCCCGCCTGATGACGGCACGCCCGGCTATATTGCGCGGCTCTCAAAGCCGGTGACGCATCTCATCGCTGTGGCGGTGACCTTCCACATCGTCTGCTTTGCCTGGATTTTCTTCCGGGCGGAAAATTTCGCGCTGGCATGGAGCTATGTGGGCGGGCTCTTCGACTGGAGCACGCCGGCTCATTATGTAACGCCCTTCATCGCGGCGGTGATCGCGGGCGCAATGCTTTTCCAGTTCACGCCGCCCCGGCTCGCTGAATGGCTGGCGAAGCCGCTCGAATATGCGCCTTCCGCCGTGTTGGGGCTTGTGCTGGGGCTGGGTATTTTCGCAATCTGGGCCGTGGCGCCCGAAGGCGTTGCGCCTTTCATCTATTTCCAGTTCTAGGGGGCGGATATGGTGCGTGATTTGACGGTGAGCGATCCCGGGGGCGTGGTGCCGGGCGAGGGGTGGGAAGAGAACCGCAGTCTTGTGCCGACGACGGAGCGGATCGAGTTCGGCAACCGGGCACTGGTGGAAGGCTGGGAAACCGTGCCGCGCGGTTTTTTCCGGGAAGAAAAGGAAACCCATTACCAGGTGGGCCGCATCTGGCGGAGCCTGCTCGTCGCCGTGGCGGTGCTCGCGCTGCTGAACAGCGAGCGGCTTGTGACGATGGTGAGCGGGCTCTCCGTCGGGCCGGTGGAGGACACGGTCATTGTCATGTCCGAAACCTGGCACCAGCAGATGGAAGAACACGGGCTTGCCCAGCTTGCCGAAGATATCCGCGCCCGCATTGAAGCCTGGCGCGCGGCAATGTGGGGCGATCTGGGCGAAGAAGACGCCGGGGCCCGCCAGGGGGCGATTCTCCGGGGCCCGCAGAGCGGGGCTTAAGACTGACGTTTCGCCGTCTCTTCAATTCCGCCCTTCCGCTTTCGCGGGCACCAAATTGAATCCGTTGGTTTCCAGGGCGGCCCCACAACCTTAGTATATGGTTAACGCAGGGACGGCGGTGGACGCCGGGCGGTTCGGCCGGATTTCCGCTCAATCAGAAAAAACAAAGGTTTTCCGCGGGTTTCTGCAGAAAAAGGCGGCAAAGCTTCTATAGGTCAGCATACCTGTCATATTTGCTTGCCTGAACGGCGCGAAACTGGCAATATCCGGCTCTCCGGTGAAGAGGGATTCCCTTCACCAGCCGGAAAAGCTGCGGCGAGCAGCGGAAGGGTCTGGCCCGGACCCCGGCGTGAGTTTAAGGGCGTCCAGCAGAAAACGCCGCAAACAAGGCGGCACTGCAAAGGACACGTGGCAGCGCGTTGACGTTCGGCTCCAGCGGGCGCCCCGGAATACCGGGGTGCGCAAATTGACGCGGGAGCGCAGGTTGGCCCGGTTCTCTTGAATTGGAACGGCGGCCGGGCTTGCCATCGGGTGTCAACTCGTTAGGGTGCGCGCTCCTCGCTTCTGCCTGCATGGCGGATGGCGAGGTGTGCGGAGGTGCTGACAGTTGAGAAGAAAGATTAAGGGCATGACTCAGAAAAGCGATTTCTTGAGCCAGCTACCCGGCGAAACGGAGCTCCGGATGCAGCAGGGCACGCGGCGGGCAGTGACCCGCCCGGCGGGCATGCCGTCGGCGCGTGGTCTTTACGACCCGCGCAACGAGCATGACGCCTGCGGTATCGGCTTTGTGGCAAACATCCACAACAAGAAGAGCCACAAGATCGTCCAGGACGGCCTGAAGATTCTCGAAAACCTCGAGCATCGCGGGGCCGTGGGCGCCGACCCGAAAGCGGGCGACGGCGCGGGCATTCTTGTGCAGATGCCGCATGCTTTCTTCCAGAAAGTTACCCCTTCTGCCGGCATCACTCTGCCGGAAGAGGGCGAGTATGGCGTGGGCTTCTTCTTCCTCCCGAAGGACGAGACGGCGCGCGCGCGCATGGAAAAGCTCGCCGAAGAGATTGTGACCAAAGAAGGTCAGGACGTGCTGGGCTGGCGCGACGTGCCGGTCGACCCCTCCGACCTTGGTGAAAGTGTGAAGCCGACCGAGCCCTGCCACCGCCAGCTTTTCGTGAAGCGCGGCGCGAACGCGGCCGATCAGGACATCTTCGAGCGCAAGCTCTTCGTCATCCGCAAGCAGATCGAAAATGCGGTGCATCTGGACGAGAGCGATCCGAACAACGCGTACTTCTATATCCCGAGCTTTTCCTCGCGGACCATCTGCTACAAGGGCATGCTGCTCGCCATGCAGGTCGGCCTTTATTACAAGGACCTGCAGGACGCGGATTTCGTGTCGGCGATTTCGCTGGTTCACCAGCGCTTCTCGACCAACACCTTCCCGACCTGGAGCCTGGCGCATCCCTTCCGCATGATCTGCCACAATGGCGAGATCAACACGAAGCGCGGCAACGAAAACTGGATGTATGCGCGCCAGGGCTCGATGCAGTCCGATCTTTTCGGGGACGATCTCCAGAAGCTCTATCCGATCATTCTGGAAGGCCAGTCCGACAGCGCGAGCTTCGACAATGCGCTCGAACTGCTTGTGCAGTCCGGCTATTCCATGTCGCATGCCATGATGATGCTCATCCCCGAAGCCTGGGGCGGGCATGCGCTGATGGATGAAGAGCGCCGCGCCTTTTACGAATATCACGCAGCGCTGATGGAACCGTGGGACGGCCCGGCGGCGGTGGCCTTTACCGATGGCCGCCAGATCGGCGCAACGCTCGACCGGAACGGCCTGCGTCCGGCCCGGTATTACGTGACCGATGACGGCACGGTGATGATGGCTTCCGAAATGGGCGTGCTGCCGGCGGATGAAAGCACCATTGTCGAAAAATGGCGCCTGCAGCCCGGCAAGATGCTGCTGATCGACTTGGAAGAAGGCCGCATCATTTCCGACGATGAAGTGAAGACCGGCCTGTCGAAGTCGCATCCCTATAAGGAGTGGCTGTCGAAGACGCAGATCTATGCCGAAGACCTGCCCGAGCCTGTGAAGGAAGCCGCCCATGTGCCTGAAGGCGCGCGGCTCGATATGCAGCAGGCATTCGGTTACACGCAGGAAGATCTGAAAATTCTGATGGCGCCCATGGCCGACACCGGCCAGGAAGCGATCGGCTCCATGGGCACGGACACGCCCATCGCGCCGCTCTCCACGCGCCCGAAGCTGCTCTATTCCTACTTCAAGCAGAACTTCGCGCAGGTGACGAACCCGCCGATCGACCCGATCCGCGAAGAGATCGTCATGTCGCTGATCTCGCTGATCGGCCCGCGCCCGAACCTGCTCGACCTGGAAGGCACGAGCGACCAGAAGCGCCTTGAAGTGCGCCAGCCCGTTCTCTCCAACGAGGAACTGGAGAAGATCCGCGAAATCGGCGATGTGAAGGACAATCACTTCCAGACCATCACGCTCGACATTACCTATCCGGCCGGCGAAGGCGCGGACGGGATGAAGGGCGCGCTGGCGCGGCTCTGTGATGAAGCGGCAAAGGCGGTGGATGAAGGTGACAACATCATCATCCTCTCCGACCGCAATGTCGGCCGGAACCGCATCGCCATTCCGGCGCTCCTGGCAACCTCGGCCGTGCATCACGACCTGATCCGCAAGGAAAAGCGCACCAAGGTGGGCCTCGTTGTGGAAACGGGTGAAGCGCGCGAAGTGCATCACTTCGCCTGCCTTGCAGGCTATGGCGCCGAAGCGGTGAACCCGTATCTGGCTTTTGAAACGCTGGAAGCGATGCGCAAGGCGGGCGATCTGCCGGTCGATCTTTCCAAGGAAGATGCGCAGAAGCGGTACATCAAGGCCGTGAACAAGGGGCTGCTCAAGGTCATGTCCAAGATGGGCATTTCCACCTACCAGTCCTATTGCGGCGCGCAGATCTTCGACGCCGTCGGTCTTTCGACGCCGTTTGTGGATGAATATTTCTACGGCACGGCGACCATGATCGAAGGTGTGAGCCTGGCGGAAGTGGCGGAAGAAACCGTCCGCCGCCATGCCGAAGCCTATGGCAACTCGCCGGTGCTGGCAGACAGCCTGTCCGTGGGCGGGGAATACAATCTGCGCATCCGCGGCGAGGACCATGCCTGGACCTCCGACAGCGTGCGCGATTTGCAGCATGCGGTGCGCGGCAACAGCGAAGACAAATACCGCGCCTTCGCCGCCAGCATCAACGAACAGAACGAGCGGGCGCTGACGATCCGCGGTCTTTTCCGCATCAAGGATGCCGAGGAATCCGGCCGCAAGCCCGTGCCGCTGGAAGAAGTGGAGCCGGCTGAAAACATCGTGCGCCGCTTTGCGACGGGCGCCATGTCCTATGGCTCGATTTCGCGCGAGGCGCACACCACGCTCGCCATCGCCATGAACCGTCTGGGCGGCAAGTCCAACACGGGCGAGGGCGGCGAGGAGCCGGACCGTTTCGTGCCGCTCCCGAATGGCGACAGCATGCGCTCCGCCATCAAGCAGGTGGCCTCGGGCCGCTTCGGCGTGACGACCGAGTATCTGGCGAACTCGGACATGATCCAGATTAAGATGGCACAGGGTGCAAAGCCCGGCGAAGGCGGCCAGCTTCCCGGCCACAAGGTCGATAGCGTCATCGCCAAGGTGCGCCATTCGACGCCGGGCGTGGGCCTCATCTCTCCGCCCCCGCACCATGACATCTATTCGATCGAAGACCTGGCGCAGCTCATCTTCGATTTGAAGAACACCAATCCGGCTGCGGCGGTTTCCGTGAAGCTCGTCTCGGAAGTGGGTGTGGGCACGGTGGCGGCGGGCGTCTCCAAGGCGCGCGCGGACCATGTGACCATTTCCGGTTTCGAAGGCGGCACGGGCGCCAGCCCGCTCACCTCGATCAAGCATGCGGGCAGCCCCTGGGAAATCGGTCTCGCCGAAACGCACCAGACGCTGGTGATGAACCGCCTGCGCGGGCGCATTGCGGTGCAGGTCGATGGCGGCCTGCGCACCGGGCGCGACGTGATCGTGGGCGCGCTTCTGGGCGCGGACGAGTTCGGCTTTGCCACGGCCCCGCTCATTGCGGCGGGCTGCATCATGATGCGCAAGTGCCACCTCAACACCTGCCCCGTAGGCGTTGCGACGCAGGACCCTGTGCTGCGCAAGCGCTTCGTCGGCACGCCGGAGCATGTGATCAACTACTTCTTCTTTGTTGCAGAAGAAGTGCGCGAGCTGCTGGCGGCCATGGGCTACCGCACGCTGAACGAGGCCATCGGCCAGATGCAGATGCTCGACAAGCGCGCAGCCATCGACCACTGGAAGGCGAAGGGGCTCGATTTCACGAAGCTCTTCACCAAGCCGAAAGCGGGCGAAGGCGTCAACATCTTCAACTGTGAGCCGCAAACGCATCTCATCGACGAAGTGCTGGACCGCAAGCTCATCGAGCAGGCAAAGCCCGCGCTTGAAGAGAAGAAGCCGGTGCAGATCGACCTGCCCGTGAAGAACACGGACCGGACCATCGGCACCATGCTGTCGGGCCAGATCGCCAAGACCTATGGCCATGCCGGCCTGCCGGAAGACACGATCCATGTGAAACTCTCCGGCACGGCGGGGCAGAGCTTCGGGGCCTGGGTGGCGCGCGGCGTCACGCTGGAACTGGAAGGCGAAGCCAACGACTATGTCGGCAAGGGCCTGTCGGGCGGGCGCCTCATCGTCTATCCGCCCCGCCAAGCGCAGAAGATCGTGCCGGAAAAGAGCATTATCGTGGGCAACACGGTGCTTTACGGCGCGGTGGAAGGCGAGTGCTATTTCCGCGGCGTCGCGGGCGAGCGCTTTGCCGTGCGCAACTCCGGCGCGATTGCCGTCGTGGAAGGCGCGGGCGACCATTGCTGCGAATACATGACGGGCGGCGTGGTTGTGGTGCTCGGCCAGACGGGGCGCAACTTTGCGGCCGGTATGTCCGGCGGCATCGCCTATGTGCTGGACGAGGACGGGCTCTTCGAACAGCGGTGCAACCTTGCGATGGTCGAGCTGGAACCGGTGCTGGCCGAAGACGAAGCCATGTCCTCGCGCCTCCATCAGGCAAATGACCTTGAAGGTCATGGCCGCGTGGATGTGATGGGCGACATGACGCGCTTCGACGCCGAGCGTCTGCGTCAACTCATCGAGAACCAGGTGCGCTACACGAACTCGGCGCGCGCCAAGCACATTCTCGAAAACTGGGAAGAGTATCTGCCCAAGTTCCGCAAGGTGATGCCGGTGGAATACCGCCGCGCCTTGCTCGAGCTCGCCGCCCAGCGCGAGCAGGAACAGAAACTTGCGGCAGCGGGAGAGTAAGCATGGGCAAGATTACAGGCTTTCTTGAGATCGACCGGCAGGACCGCAATTACGAGCCTGCCGCCGACCGTGTGCGCAATTACAAGGAATTCGTGATTCCGCTTGGGGAAGAAAAAACCAGCGAGCAGGCCGCGCGCTGCATGGATTGCGGCATTCCCTATTGCCACAATGGCTGCCCGGTGAATAACCAGATCCCGGACTTCAACGATCTCGTCTATCACAAGGACTGGAAGCGCGCGCTCCAGAACCTGCATTCGACGAACAACTTCCCCGAGTTCACGGGCCGCATCTGCCCCGCGCCTTGCGAGGCGGCCTGCACGCTGAACCTCATCGACAAGCCCGTGACGATCAAGACGATCGAATGCGCGATCATCGACCGGGGTTGGGAAGAAGGCTGGGTGAAGCCGCAGCCGCCGAAGTTCAAGACCGGCAAGAAGGTTGCTGTTGTGGGCTCCGGCCCCGCCGGCCTGGCCGCTGCCCAGCAGCTTGCCCGGGCGGGCCACGACGTGCATCTCTATGAGAAGAACGCCAAGGCGGGCGGTCTGCTGCGCTACGGCATTCCCGACTTCAAGATGGAAAAGCACTATATCGACCGCCGCGCCGAGCAGATGGAAGCGGAAGGCGTGACCTTCCACTACAATGTGAATGTGGGCGTCGACAAGAAGGCCGAAGAGCTGGCCGAGGAACACGATGCGGTGATCCTCTCCGGCGGTTCCGAAGCCCCGCGGGATCTGCCCATTGAAGGGCGTGATCTCAACGGCATCCACTTCGCGATGGACTTCCTGCCGCAGCAGAACCGGCGCGTGAGCGGTGAGCCGCTTCAGAACATCGAGCCCATTCTGGCGGGCGGCAAGCATGTCGTCGTCATTGGCGGCGGTGACACGGGCTCGGACTGCATCGGCACTTCGCGCCGCCAGGATGCGGTGTCGATCACCCAGCTCGAAATCATGCCGAAGCCCCCGGTCATGGAAAACAAGCTCATGACCTGGCCGGACTGGCCGCTGAAGCTGCGCACCTCTTCCAGCCATCAGGAAGGCGCGGAGCGTGAATTCGCCGTGATGACGCAGAAATTCACCGGCGAAGACGGCAAGGTGAAGGCGCTGCACTGCATCCGCGTGGATGAGAAGATGCAGCCCATTCCCGGCACCGAGTTCGAGATCAAGGCCGATCTCGTGCTGCTGGCCATGGGCTTCGTGCATCCCATCTATGAAGGCATGCTGGAAGAGCTGGGGCTTGATCTCGACCAGCGCGGCAATGTGGAGGCGGATACGATCCGCTACCAGTCCAGCCGCGACAAGATCTTCGCCTGCGGTGACATGCGCCGCGGCCAGTCGCTCGTCGTCTGGGCCATCCGCGAAGGGCGCCAATGCGCCCGCGAGGTGGACCTGATGCTCATGGGCAAGACCGAGTTGCCGCGTTAAGGCATGTGACCTTGAGTTTGAAAAAGCCCCGCTCCGGCGGGGCTTTTTTGTTGGGTGATGAGGTGCAGGGAACGGGATGCCTTTCATGCGTCCCGATGTTAACCTCCATCAAACCCCATCATAAAAAGGGAGACAGGGATGACGGCGCAGTACAGGATTTTCGGTGCGGAGCTTTCGCCCTATTCGGTGAAGGTGCGGTCTTATTTCCGTTACAAGCAGATCCCGCATGAATGGGTCGTGCGGGACGCGAACACCCAGGACGAGTTTCAGAAATACGCAAAGCTGCCGCTTATTCCCCTTGTGGTAACGCCGGAAGGCGCGGGCATGCAGGATTCAACCCCCATCATCGAGAAGATGGAAGAAAAGGTGCCGGACCCGCTCATTCACCCGGAGGACCCGGTGCTTGATTTCCTTTCCGCGCTGCTGGAAGAATATGCGGATGAGTGGGGCAACAAGCACATGTTCCATTACCGCTGGGCCTATGAGCCGGACCAGATTCAGACCGCACGGCTGATCGCCGAAATGCAGGCGCCGGACGGGGATGAAGAGACGGTGAAAAAGGTCGCCGATTTCGTGCGCGAACGCATGACCGGACGGCGTTTCTTTGTCGGCTCCTCGCCCGAAACAGCGCCGCTGATCGAAGCCTCTTTCAAAGAGGCGGCGGACCTTATGGAAACCCATCTTGAAGGACGGAATTATGTCATGGGTGGCCGGCCTGCCTTTGCCGATTTCGGCCTTTATGCGCAGTTCTATGAGATCAGCACGGACCCGACGGCGGGGGCCTATCTCAAGAAGAACTGTCCGAACATCATGGGCTGGACGGAGCGCATGCTGGCCGGGCGCAAGGCGGAGGGCGCCTTCGAAGACTGGGACAGCCTGAAACCGACCCTGCTTCCCTTCCTTAAAGAAGAAGTGGGCGGGCGCTTTCTACCCTGGAGTGTGGCGAACGCCGAAGCCCTCGATCAAGGTAAAGAAAGCTTTACGGTGGAGCTGAAGGGCCAGGACTTCACCCAGCAACCGCAGAAATATCATGCCCGTTCCTTGGGCGTTTTGCGCAAGCGCTACGCGGAAACCGGTGCCAAGGACCGGCTGAACCCGGCGCTGGAAGCGGCAGACTGTCTGCCATATCTGAAAAGCTGAGGAAAAGCGGAATTTCAGACTTTATTTAGGCTGTTCGCCGTAGAGTTTTCCAATCATCCGTGTACGCTGCTCTAATAGGGCAGTGTAGTCAGGGCAAAGGGAGACGGGGCGTGCCGCCTGAAAAGCCGGAGGATATCCTCGCGCGGGCCCATGCGGCCGTTGCCTCCTTGAAGGAAGGCTACCGCGAGCATTTGCGCAGCGACATGGAAACGCTGCGCGATGCGGCTTTGCGCTTGGAAGAAGCTGCGGAGACCGGCGGCAGCGGTGAGGAAGCGGTTCAGGAACTCTTTGTCACGAGCCACAACATCAAGGGCCAGGCCGGCACCTTCGGTTATGAGCTGATTACCGAGGTCAGCGATATTCTGTGTGAGCTGCTGCGCGAGAAACCGCCATTGACCGAAGAGACCCTGGAACGTGTGCGCATGCTCGTCGATACGCTAGGCGAGCTTGTCGATCAGGACATTGAAGGGGCCGGCGGTGCGCTCGGCCAGAAGCTGCTCGAGCGCCTGCGGAAAATCGCCGCCTAAAGACCTTACTGCACGCGCTTCCGGCTCTTGCGGGGTTCGTCCGGAACAGCGGCATCAAGCTTGGCAATAAGACCGCGCAGAACGGCTTCCTGGCGGCTGTCCGGTTCCGTTTCTGCCGTGCCGGGGTCGCGGGCATTTTGAGGCGTGTTTGATGGGGCAGGGGCAAGCAGCCCCTTGCGAGCCAGAACCCGCGCGGTTTCGGCAAGAAGGCGCGTCACATCGATCGGCTTGGAGACGAAACCATCCATGCCCGCTTCCCGGTACTGATCCTGCGAGCCGCTCATGGCATGCGCGGTGAGCGCGATAATGGGCAGGCCGGCCCAGGGCGCATCCGAGGCGCGGATGACCTTGGTCGCGATGATGCCGTCCATCTCCGGCATCTGAATATCCATGAAGACAAGATCAAAGGGCGAGGAGCGCAGCCATTTGACGGCTTCTATCCCGTTCTTCGCAATGGTGAGCGTGTGGCCGAGCTTGTCCATCAAGGCCTGCATGAGGCGCTGGTTCACTACATTGTCTTCTGCCAGCAGAATATGAAGCCCGGCAGGCACGCTGGCGGCGAGTTTCTCGTCTTCCATAACGCGTTCGTCGGCCGGATCTTCAGCATAGGCGGCAGGCATCAATGGCAGCATCACACGGAACGTGCTGCCCGCGCCGGGAAAACTTTCTACCGAGATATGCCCCTGCATCAGATGCGCAAGTTCCTGGCAGATTGAAAGGCCGAGCCCCGTGCCGCCATGGGCGCGGGAAATGGAATTGTCGAGCTGGGAGAAGCGCTCGAAAAGGCGGGCCTGCTGCTCCTGCGCAATGCCGGAGCCGGTATCGGCAACATCGAGCACGAGCTTGGGCCCGCTGCTGCTCTCTTCCGCATGCGCGCGGATGGTGACACGGCCTTCCTGGGTAAATTTGATGGCATTGCTCGTCAGGTTGAAGAGGATTTGCCGCAGACGCGTCGCATCGCCCGAAACACGGCGCGGCAGTGCCGGATCGATTTCCGTTTCAAGAGCAAGACCCTTCGCTGCCGCATTGGGCTGCATGATGGTCGCCACCGCGCCCACCACCTCGAAGATCGAAAAATCTGCTTCCTGAAGGCTGAGCTTGCCGGCCTCCAGTTTCGACAGGTCCAGAATATCGTTGAGAATGGTGAGCAGGCTTTCACCGGACTCGCGCACCGTTTGCGCATAGGACGTCTGGTCCTCGTCAAGGCCGCTTGAAAGCAAGAGCTCCGTCATGCCGAGCACGCCGTTCATCGGCGTGCGCAGCTCATGACTGATCGTGGCAAGGAAATCGGACTTGGCGCGGTTCGCCTGTTCGGCGGTTTCCTTTGCCTGCGTCAGATCGCTGGCGAGCGCGGCAAGTTTTGTCCGCTCCTCTTCAAGCTGGTTTTGCGTGGCCTGCAGATCCTGAATGCGCTGCTGCAGCTGCGTGCGGTTCGTTTCAAGCGCAAGCTGTGTGTTCTTGCGGGCCGTCACATCGCGTTCATAGGCGATATAGCCCTCAATACCACCATCCTCATCTTCTACGGGTTTGACCGTGATGGCTGACCAGTAACGGTTTGCGGTGCGTGTGTAATTGACCGTTTCAAGCGCATGGCCGTGGCCGGAGCGCACGGCCATTTCGATGGCCGCGAAAATCTGGGGCACCCCTGCCGTAAAGCCGGAGAATTCGGAGGTATGGCGCCCGGTAACGTCTTTCGCTTCATAGCCTGTGATGCCAGGGAAAACATCATTGACCCAAAGCACCGTGCCCTCGGCATTGGTAAGGACGACGCCATATTCGGCATGGCCTGCAGCCAGCGCGAGCCGGTGCGCACGCTCCGCCTCATTGTCGAGATGGGTAAACACCTCGCTCAAGGCGTGGTGGAGTGCGCCGATGCTATGGTCCTTGTAGGTATCGGGCGGCGAGAGCACATGCGCGGCACTCTTATTTGCTGCTTTGGCCAGAAGGCGGCGCAGCGGCGTGAGCACGCGCCAATAGATCAGCGCGAAGGTGAGCGCGAAAACACCGAAGGCGGCGAGCGCCTGAAAAAGAACGAAGGTGCCGAAGCTTGCATCTGCCAGAAAGGGGCGGAGGAAAATCTGCGCGCCAAGAAGAAGAATACCGATTTGCGCGGTGAGAACCAGCGCGAGAATACGGTCCTGGCGCGCGGCCCGTTTCAGGGCGGCGGTCCAGCCCGCCGAAGCGGCTTTGCCGCGCAGGTTATGTCCGGCCGGTTTTGCCATGTCGCCTCTTTGCGCAGCGGCGACCCCCAGCCTCCCGTTTGCGCGTTCCAATTGCCCCGGAAACAAGGCTAGTAGCAGGCGATTAATGGACCGTTAAGCACGCCAAAATAAGGGTTAAAACGAAGTTAAGGCGTCACGGAACCGTAATATTGGCAAATGACTGCAAGAAAGGGCCGTAAAGCCCCACAAAAAAAGGGAGCGCCGGGGCGCTCCCTTCTGTCTCGCCGGAAAGGGCGGATGCTTCAAGCCGCCTCGCCCTCGATCTGCGGTTTGGAAGAGCCGGGCACGCCTGAAATTTCGATCTGGCGCGGCTTCATGGCTTCCGGGATCTCGCGTGCGAGGTCCACATGGAGAAGGCCGTTTTCAAGGGCAGCGCCCCGAACTTCCACATGGTCCGCAAGCTGGAAGCGCCGCTCGAAATTGCGCGTGGCGATGCCCCGGTGAAGCACCCGGGTATTTTCCGCGTCCTGCTTCTCTTCCTTCTTGCCGGTAATGGTCAGAAGGTTCTGCCGGGCCTCGATGGATAGCTCGCTTTCGGCAAAGCCTGCGACCGCCATCGAGATGCGGTAGGCGTTTTCGCCCGTGCGCTCGATATTGTAGGGCGGGAAGCTCTGCTGATTGCTGTCCGAGAGCACGGAATCGAGCAGTGAGGCAAACTGGTCGAAGCCGACGGTGGAGCGGTAAAGGGGGGAAAAGTCGAATCTGTTCATGGCACATCCTCCGTAAAGCGATGCCGTGTTGAAAATCTCCGTCACGCGCCGCCTTTGTGGCCAGTGCATGCGGTCAATTTTGCGAGGCCCCTTATGGGCGCCTGCAAGGCGGATATTTGTATGGGAGGGGGGCGTTTCAAGAGGGAGAGGGCGCATTCCATGCCCCAACATCGTCATGGCCCGGTTTATCCGGGCCATCCACGCAAACTTGCCGCAGCCGCTGAGAGGGCCGCCCGTGGATGCCCCGCATAAAGCGGGGCATGACGTCTTTCTATTGCCCGTTAACGGGGCAGATTCCCCGCCCCGCCATTGCAGGGGCGGGGCTTATGGGTAATATGGCGGGCCTTGAGAGGTGAGGCGGGGAGGGGAACCCATGCGCGGCATTTTCTGTTTCTTTGCGGCAGCGGCGATGACGGTCTTTGCGGGCAGCGCGGCGGCTGAAAACGTGATCCGCCTCGGCTCGGCCATCTCGCTCACCGGCAAATATTCCACCAATGGCGACCTGACGCAGAAGGGCTATGACCTGGCGGTCAGGTTCATCAATGAGCAGGGCGGCGTCGAGGTGGGCGGCAAGGCCCATAAGCTGGAAGTCGTCTATTATGATGATGAATCGACCCCCGCCCGCGGCGCGCAGCTTGCCGAACGGCTGATCGCGCAGGACGGCGTGGACTTCGTGCTGGGGCCTTATTCCTCCGGCCTTACCCAGGCCATGGCGCCGGTGACGGAAAAATATGGCGTGCCCATGGTGCAGGCGAACGGCGCCTCCGTTTCGCTTTTCGAGCATGGCTACCGCTACATGTTTGCCGTGCTTTCGACCACCGAGCAATATCTGCAGCCCGTGGTGGACCTCGCCGCCGAACTTTCGGACGACCCGTCCGCCATGCGTGTGGGCATCGCCATCGAGAACGATCCCTTCTCCATGGATGTGCGAAAAGGCGTGATCGAGGATCTGGAAGGGCATGGCATGAAGCTGGTCATTGACGACCGCCTGCCGCCGGAACTGAACGACATGGCCGCAACGCTCACTAAGGCGCGCGCCCTCCGTCCGGACCTCCTGCTTGTCTCCGGCCATGCGCTGGGCGCGGCGCTGGCCGTGCGCCAGATCGGGGATATGCGGGTGCGCGTGCCCATGGTGGGGTTGACCCACTGCGATGCGGCGCGCATTGCCGAAACCTTCGGCGCAGCGGCGGAAGGCTATCTCTGCGCCGCGCAATGGGCGCCGGGCCTTGCTTATGAGGATGAGGTTTTCGGGTCCGCCAGGGGCTTTGCCGAGGCCTATGAAGAAGCCTACGGCGTTGAGCCGCCTTATCAGGCTGCTGAATCCGCCGCCGCCGTGCTGGTCTTTGCCGATGCGTTCAAGCGCGCGGGCAGCCTGGAGAAAGACGCGGTGCGCGAGGCGCTAAGCCAAACTGACATGATGACCTTCTTCGGCGCCGTGCGCTTCGATGAGACGGGGAAGAATACCGCCAAACCCATGGTGCTGCTTCAGGTGCAGGACGGGGACTACAAGGTCGTCTATCCGCGCGAGGCGGCGGAAGCGGATCTCAGGCACCCGATGGGCGCGGAGTGAGGGATGCCGTTTGTGTTTCTAAAACGAACAATGTCATCCCGCGATTTATTCGCGGGATCCATTGGCAGTTCAGAGCGTAAAGGCAGTGGACGGTTCGGGCAGACGCGCGGCACGCCTCGCAAATACCTGAGCAAGCTGAAACGCGAGTGGGTCCCGGCAACAAGTGCCGGGACGACGATGTAAGGAACAGGCACACCCCACCCCCATGCTCGATAACCTCACCCTGCTCATAGATTTCCCCGCCCTTGGCGCCGATCTCGTGGTCAATGGCATTCTGATCGGCGCGATCTTCGTGCTCGCCGCTTTTGGCATGGCGCTGGTCTGGGGCGTCTTGAACATTATCAATGTGGCGCAGGGCGAGTTCGTGATGCTGGGGGGCTTTGCCGCGCTGATGGCGGTGGAGACGGGCGCGCCGCCGCTGCTTTCCATTCCCTTTGCCGCGCTGGTGCTCTTCGCCATTGGCTGGGCACTTTACCGGCTCGTCATCTTCCGCATCGTGGGGCGCGATCTTTTCATTTCACTGCTCGCAACCTTCGGCATGTCCATCGTGCTGCAGCAGCTTTGCAACGAGGTCTTCGGCTCCGATGTGCGCTCGCTCGACGCGGGGCTTGGCACGCTGTTGCTGTTTGACGGCGCGGTGGCGGTGGCCGAGATCAAGCTGGTGGCGTTTGGTCTGGCGGTGCTCTTGGGCCTCGCGCTCTGGTTCTTCCTCAAATATGCAAGGCTCGGCCAAGCGATCCGCGCGACCTCGGAAAATGCGCGCGCCGCCGCGATCCTCGGCATCGACACGGACCGCGTCTATGCCGCGACCTATGCGCTGAATGCCGCGCTCTGCGGGGCGGCGGGCGCGCTGGTCGTCATGGCCTGGGCGGTGCATCCATACATCGGCTTGCCCTACACCGTGCGTTCTTTTCTCATCGTCGTTGTGGCCGGCATCGGCAATGTGGGCGCGGTGGTGGCCGCGGGCCTTGGCCTCGGCGCGGCGGAGAACATGGCGGGCTTCATCTTCGGCACGGAATTCCAGATTGCCTTCGTCTTCCTCCTTATGGTCGTGGTGCTCGTCGTGCGGAACCTCCTTCTCAAACGCAAGCGGATGTATCTCCAATGAGCGGCGCGGCGAAATGGACGGCAATCCTTGGCGGCGGCGCGCTCGTGCTGGCCGCGCCTTTCCTCGCGCCCGCCTTCGTGACGCAGCTTGCCTTTCTCTGGCTCATGATCGTCTTTGCCCAGACATGGGACCTGATGGGCGGGCAGCTTGGCTATAATTCCTTCGGCAATATCTTCTTCTTCGGCATTGGCGTTTATGCCTGTGCGGTGCTGCAGCGGGATGCTGGCCTTCCTTACTATGAAGGCCTCTTTGCAGGGCTTGCGCTTGGCGGTGTGCTGGCGGCGGCCTCTGCCGCCTTTCTGGGGCTCGGCATCTTGGGCCTGCGCGGGCATTACTTCGCCATCGGCACGCTGGGGCTTGGCATCGCGGGCGGAGAGATTGCGGCGGGAACGCCTTATCTGGGCGCGGGCTCCGGCATTGTGCCGCCGCTCTTTCCGGGCGAACTGGAGGCGCGCGGGCTTTTCTTCTATTTCGCCTTCGCAGCGCTCGCGCTTGTCACCTTCCTCACCTTGCGCTGGCTTTACACAACGCGCTTCGGCCTCGCGCTCAACGCCATCCGCGATGATGAGGACAAGGCGGAAGCGATGGGTCTTCACACGACACGGCTCAAGACGCTCGCCTGGAGCCTCTCGGCCTTCTTCCTCGGGATCGCAGGGGGGCTTGCGGGCAATCTGATCGGCTTCATCGACCCGCGCGATGTCGCCTTTGCCGGCGCGACCTTCGGCGTCTGGATGATCCTCATGGTCATATTGGGCGGCAAGGGCACGCTCTGGGGGCCGGTGATCGGCGCGGCGATCTTCCATGTGACGCAGGAAGTTTTCTGGACCTATCTCCTCGGCTGGCAGCGCGTGGCGCTCGGTCTCCTCATCGTCATCATCGTCGTTTTCTTCCCGCAGGGCATTCTGGGCGCGCTGAAAGAACGTTACCCGGACCGTTTCGCGCGGAGGGATGCGGCATGAGCGCGCTCATTGAGGTGACGGAGGTTACGAAGCGCTTTGGCGGCGTGGTCGCAAACAGCGGCGTGTCGCTCGATGTGCGGGAAGGGGAGATTGCCGGGCTGATCGGCCCCAATGGCTCCGGCAAGACGACGCTTTTCAATTCCATCGCCGGTACGCATCCCATCGATGCAGGCAGTATCCGTTTTGAAGGCGCGGAAATTTCACGCCTGCGTGTGCCGCAGATTGCACGGCGGGGGCTGCTCCGCACCTATCAGCAGACGCGCATTTATGGCGGCATGAGCGCCATGGACAATATGCGCATCTCCGCGCCCGACACGAAAACGGGTGTGATGACGCTCTTCCGCGCGGCGCCTGCCAAAACGGACGGGCGCGCGCGTGATCTTCTCAACTTCGTCGGGCTTTATGAGAAGCGGAACCTTGATGCAGGCTCCTTGAGCTTCGGACAGCAAAAGCTGCTCGAATTCGCCATGGCGCTGATGAGCGAGCCGAAGGTTCTGATGCTTGACGAGCCGACAGCAGGCATCAACCCGACGCTGATCAACGGGCTGGTGGACCGGCTGAAACGCGCGAACAAGGAATTCGGCATCACGCTTTTCATCATTGAGCACAACATGCCCGTCATCATGGAACTGGCGGACCGGATCACCTGCCTTGCGCACGGCGAGGTGCTTGCCCGCGGCACGCCGGATGAAGTGCGCGGGGATAGCCGCGTGCTCGACGCTTATCTGGGGGCGCAGTGATGGCGGAGAACGGAACCGAAAACGCCGTGATGAGCGCCGACGCCGTGGCCCGCGAAGCCGAAGCGTTGGGCACAGGCGTACCGCATGAAGAAGTGCTGAAACTGGCAAAGGGCGAACCGCTGCTGGAACTCCAGGGCCTTCAGGCCGGCTACGGCAAGATGGAGATCCTGCACGGAGTGGACCTTGCTGTCGCAAAGGGCCAAAGCCTTTGTCTGGTGGGGCCTAATGGTGCGGGCAAGAGCACGGTGCTTCACTCCATTTTCGGCTTCACGCAAATCTTCGGCGGCGCGGTGCGCATGAAGGGCGCGGATGTGACGCGCATGAGCCCCGCGCAGAAACTGGCGAAAGCGGGCATTGCTTACATCCTTCAGGACAATTCCGTCTTTCCCAATATGAGCGTGGAAGAAAACCTGCTCATGGGCGGCTATCTGAAACCGAAAAGTGCCGAGGCGCGCGAGGCGGCGGAACGCATCTTTGAAAAATATGACCGACTTGCTAGACGCCGGAAGGAACGGGCGGGTGTGCTCTCCGGCGGCGAGCGGCGGCTGCTTGAAATCAGCCGCGCGCTTGTGATGAATCCGGACGTGCTTCTGGTGGACGAGCCCTCCATCGGCCTTGAGCCGCGCTATATCGACATGGTGTTCGAGATTCTGACCGATCTGAAGCGCAGCGAAGGCAAGACGATCATCATGGTCGAGCAGAACGCCAAGAAGGGCCTCTCCTTTGCTGATCTTGGTTATGTGCTTGTCTCCGGCCGTGTCGCGCTGGCGGGCGAAGGGGACGCGCTGCTTGAAAACCCGGAAGTGGGGCGGCTCTTCCTGGGCGGGTAAGCGGCCCGTTCATCTACCTGAACCTTGCTTAAACAAGCCGGCCTGCTCCCGTTCAGACGGTCTGCGCCATTCTCCTCTCATGCGATTCACGGATGAGAGGGAGCTTCTCATGAAAAAATTGATGGCGGTTTCGGCGCTCGCGCTGGGGCTTATGGGCGCGGCACCTGCGGCAGAAGCGAATGGCGATATTTTCGGGGAAATTCTGACGCAGATCCTCATTGCGAATATGGGTCAGCAGGCGGGGAATGACTGGCATAATTATCAGCCTGCCTCGTCCTGGCACCGGGACAGGCACCACGCGTCAAGCGCGCGGCTTGCGCCTATTGTGCGCGATTTCGAACGGCGCACCGGCGGGCGCGTGACGGATGTCGAGCTTTCCCGCGACGGGCGTTTTTATATGCTGCGCGGTTATGACCGGCGCGGCCGCCCGGTGCACACGCGGGCGAGACTGCCGGACCGCTATGCGGGTCATCATGGCTGGAAGCAGCGCGGCTATGAACGCCACGATGACCGCCGCGCCTTCTCGCACTGGCGTCCCGGCCTTGAGCGGCAGCACTATTCCCGCTTCTCCCATGTCGTCTCGCGCGGGGACTATTATGACGTGCGCGCCCATGACCGGCGCGGCCGCCCTGTGGCACTGAAGGTATGTTCAAAGACGGGGAAGGTGTTGAAGCGGCGGTATTATTGAGACACTTTTCCGTGCGGCGCCCCCTCACCCTCCCACTGCTTATCGCAGCGGGCCCCTCCCTCTCCCCCTAAAGGGGGCGAGGGGCTTTACGTTTATAGCCCTCTCCCCTTGGGGGAGAGGGTTGGGTGAGGGGGTGATGCAAGGAAACGAATAGCCTCAAGGCCGCATCGTCACCTTGTAGGGCCCGAGGTTCAGCTCCCGTGTGGGGTGCATCCAGTCGAGCCATTCACAAAGCCTTGGCCGTGTTTCGCGCGGGTCGATCAGCTCATGCACGGAAAAGCCTTCCGCGCGCGGGAAGGGGGACTGGGCGGCGGCGAGCTTCTGTTCGATCTCTTGCCGCATCGCCTCCGGGTCTTCCGCCTCTGCAAGCTGGCGGGCAAAGGCGACGGCAACGCCGCCTTCAACCGGCAGCGCGCCCGTTTCCGCCGAAGGCCAGGAAAGAACGAAACTGTCCGGCGCGAAATGCGCCGCGCCCGCCACGCCGAATACTTTATGCACGATGACGCTCGCCCAAGGCACGCGGCTTTGCATGACAGCGGCAATGGCCGAGGTGCCATAGCGGATCGTGCCTGCCTTCTCGGAGGCCGAGCCGATCATGAAGCCCGGCTCATCCACAAAGGAAATGACCGGCAGGTTGAACGTGTTGCACATGTCCACGAAGCGGCGCAGCTTCTGCGCGGCATCCGCTGTCATGGCGCCTGCATAGAACATGCAGTCATTGGCGATGACGCCGACGCTGTGGCCGTTGAGCCGCGCAAGGCCCGTGATGAGAGAGGGGCCGTATTTCTTCGTCATTTCAAAGAAAGACCCCTTGTCGAGAACCGCCTTGAGGACGGCGCGCATCTGAAAGGGCTTGCGCCGTTCTTTCGGCACGATGGAAAGAAGTTTTTCTTCCATCCGCTCCGGCGTGTCATCGGGTTCTTCGAAAGGGGGAAGCTGCCAGACGTTGTCCGGCATGTAGGAGAGAAAACGCGCGATCTCGGCAAGCGCGTCTTCTTCCGTCTTCGCTACATTGTCGATGACGCCGGATTTGGCATGCACTTGCGGGCCGCCCAGCTCCTCTTTCGTCACATCTTCATTCATCGCGCGCTTGACGACGTGGGGGCCTGCAATGATGACCTGCGCGTTCTCCGCCATGACGGAAAAGTGAGAGGCGACAAGCCGCGCTGCCGGCATGCCCGCTACGGGCCCGAGCGCGGCAGTGGCGACAGGCACGGTCCCCACCACTTCGGCAATGGAAAGAAAGCGCGCGCGCGCAAAAACCGGATCGCCCACGGGCCGGGCAGGTTTCGAGCCGCTTGAACCTGCAACGGAGCCGCCGCCCCCTTCATGAAGGCGCACCAGCGGCACCTTGTATTTGAGGGCCATGTCTTCCGCATAAACGGATTTGCGCAGGCCCGCCGGGTTGGGCGAGCCGCCCTTGAGTGTGAAGTCCTCGCCGCCCACCACGACGCGCCGGCCTTTCACTTTGGCAAAGCCCAGAACATAATTTGCAGGCTGGAAATCTTTCAGGGAGCCGTCTTCATTGAATTCGGGGACGCCCGCGCCTTCGCCCATTTCCCGGAAAGAGCCTTGATCGGCCAGACCCTCGATGCGCTCGCGGATGGTGAGGCGGCCTTTCTCATGCTGGCGCTTCACGCCGTCTTCGCCGCCTTGCTGTTTTGCGAGTTTTCGGCGGAGATGGATTTCTTCGGCTTCCTTTTCCCAGCTCATCACGGCTCCCTTTTTGGCGTTTTGCGGGCCAAGCCTAACCGAAATAGCCCGCCCGTCCAGTTTCCCCGCTGCGGGGCTTGAGCGGGCGGGCGGAAGGTGTTGAGATAATGGAAAAGAAGAGGTGACGCCATGCAGGAAACAATAAACGATAAAGAGATCGTGGCTGACATTACGGCGCTTTTGAAGGCCGCCTTCCACCCGGAAGACGATCTGGGCGCGCGGCTGAAATTCGATTATGGCCCGGCAGGCGTTGTGATGATCGACGGCACGAAACAGCCGAATGAAATTCACAACCGGAACGAACCGGCCGACTGTACCGTGGCGCTGGACGCGCATGACCACTGGCGCATGCTGAAGCTGGAGCTGGACCAGGCGCATGCCTTCCGGCAGGGCCGCATGCGCATTTCGGGAGATCCCATCGTGCCGCTCCGCCTCGGGCCGATTGTCACCCGTCATGTCGAGCCATCCCAATGAGCGATCTGCGCGCAGAGCCCGTCGAGGTTGAAGGTAATCCTGCGCCGCCGGGCGGCGAGGTGCTTTGGCTCACCGTGGCGGGCCGCGCGCCGCTGCGCACCATGATCTGGCGCCCGGAAGAAGCGGGCATTGAAAACTGCCGGGGCACGGCGCTCATTCTGAACGGGCGCACGGAGTTTATTGAGAAATATTTCGAAGTGGCGGGCGAACTGAGCGCGCGCGGCTTTGCGGTGGCCACGCTGGATTGGCGCGGGCAAGGGCTCTCGCACCGCGACCACAAGGACCCGTGCTGCGGCCATATCGAGGATTTTGCGGTCTATGACCGCGACCTCGGTCACTTTCTGGAACAGGTCGTGAAACCGTCTCTCCCGGCGCCTTTTGTGGGTCTCGGCCATTCCATGGGCGGCAATTTGATGATCCGCGCGCTTGATCAGCATCGCGGCCTCTTCAAGGCGGCGGCGTTCTCCGCGCCCATGTTCGGTATCCGCTTTCCCAACGCGCTGGCTGGATGGGCCGCGCTCATGAGCGCGCGCATCGCCGTCGCGCTGGGCCGGGGCGGCACTTACGTGCCGGGCGGCGGGCCGGATATTTTCGAGGGCATGACGTTCGACGCCAATGTCGTGACCCATGACGAGGCGCGTTTCCAGCGTTCCGTGCGCCTCTGGGAAGCCGAGCCGGGGCTCAAACTCGGCGCGCCGAGCCTGCACTGGATTCAGGCAGCCCTCGCTTCCTGCCGGGAGGTGACGAAGCCTGCCTGCCTTTCCTCCATCGATGTGCCGGTGCTCATTGCCGCGGCAGAGGAAGACAGCTTGATCGACAATGAGGCGCTGGAAGAAGCCGCGCAGCTTTTGCCGAAAGGGCGGCATGTGACGATCAAAGGCGCGCGGCACGAAATTCTGATGGAGCGGGACGCGATGAGGGCCGAATTCTGGAAGGCCTTCGACGCGCTGATGGACGAGGCGCTTTGAGCCTCACCTCACCCTGGAGAGGATTTCCAGCGCTTCTTCATGCACACGGACATCCCCCGCCGCGATGATGCGCCCGCCCTCCTGCGGGTCACCGCCTTCCCAGGTGGTGATGATGCCGCCCGCGCCTTCAACAACTGGAATGAGCGCCTGAATGTCATAAGGGTTGAGTGCGGCCTCGATAACGAGATCGATCTGGCCCGCCGCAAGCAGGCAGTAGAAATAGCAGTCCCCGCCATAGCGGCGCAGACGCGCGGTGTCCGAGACCTTGTCGAAGGCCTCCCATTCCGCACCGGGCGTGAAAATAGAGGGGTCCGTTGCTCCCAATATGGCGTGGGAGAGGCTGGGGCAGGGCCGCGTCTTGAGCGGGAAAGTGTCTCCGCGGCGGCGCAGCCAGGCCTCCGTTCCCGTGCCCAGATAGGTTTCATCGAGATAGGGCTGGCTCATCAGGCCGACCCGCGGATAAAGCCCGTCATTCAGCGCAATCAGTGTGCCCCAGAGCGGCACCCCGGCAATGAAGGAGCGGGTTCCGTCGATGGGATCGAGCACCCAGGTGAAGGGGCTGGTGCCTTCCTCGCGCCCATGTTCCTCACCGAACAGACCATGCGCAGGATAGGCGGCCTTGATGGCATCCCGGATCACCGTTTCCGCATCGCGGTCCGCGGCGGTCACGGGATCGAAAAAGCCGTCTTCCAGCTTGTTGTCGATCGCCGCGCCATTGCGGAAAAGCGGCAGGGTGACGGCGGCGGCCCTTTGCGCCAGTTCAAGCGCAAAGGCGGCAAGCTCTTCCGTCTCTCCGGCACTCAAGACCGATCCCGGCGCTTTGAACATGGTCTCCCTCCGCGTTGAAAGGGGAAGGATTACGGGAAAGGAGAGGCGAGAGCAAGCCGCTCCCCCTCACCCCCAAATGGGGAGAGGGGTGTTGAGAGGGACTAAGACGCCTTTGCCCGCTTCTTGCGCATGTTGGGATCGAGCGCCCGCTTGCGCAGGCGAATGGAAACCGGCGTCACTTCCACCAACTCGTCATTATCGATATAGGAGATGGCCTGTTCGAGCGCGATGGGGCGCGGCGGGGTGAGGCGGATCGCATCGTCCTTGCCAGAGGCGCGCACGTTCGAAAGCTGCTTGGCTTTCATCGGGTTGACGTCGAGATCGTCCGGCCGCGAATTTTCGCCGATAATCATGCCGCGATAAACCGGCGTGCCGGTGCCAATGAAAAGCGTGCCGCGCTCTTCCAGATTCCAGAGCGCATAGGCAACCGCGTCACCGTCGCCATTGGAGATGAGAACGCCGTTGCGCCGGCCTTCGATCTCGCCCCGGTAAGGCCCGTAATCCTTGAAGACGCGGTTCATCACGCCCGTGCCGCGCGTGTCGGTCAGAAATTCGCCGTGATAGCCGATCAGGCCGCGCGAGGGCGCATCAAAGATGATGCGCGTCTTGCCGCCGCCGGTGGGGCGCATGTCGGTCATTTCCGCCTTGCGCAGCGACAGCTTCTCGATCACGGAGCCGGTATATTCATCATCCACATCGACAATGGCTTCTTCGATGGGCTCCAGCTTCTCGCCGTTCTCGCCTTCCTTGAAGAGCACGCGGGGGCGGGAGATGGAAAGTTCGAAGCCTTCGCGGCGCATGGTCTCGATGAGCACGCCGAGCTGAAGTTCGCCGCGGCCCGCCACTTCGAAGGCGTCTTTTTCTTCCGTGTCGCGGATGCGGATGGCGACATTGCCTTCCGCTTCGCGCATCAGCCGTGTGCGGATGACGCGGGACTGCACCTTGTCGCCTTCCCGGCCTGCAAGCGGGCTATCATTGATCGAGAAGGTGACGGCGAGCGTCGGCGGATCGATGGGAAGTGAGGGAAGCGGCTCGGCGATTTCCGGCACCGCGATCGTGTCGGCCACGGTTGCCTTTTCCATCCCGGAAATGGCGACGATGTCACCGGCCAGACCTTCTTCCACCGGCTCGCGGGATAGGCCCCGGAAGGCAAGCACGCGCGTAATGCGGCCCGTCTCGATGACGCCCTTGCCGGGGCGCAGCGCATGCACGGGCATGTTGGGCTTTGCCGTGCCGCTTTCGATGCGGCCCGTCAGGATGCGCCCGAGATAGGGATCGGCCTCAATGGTCGTGACCAGCATCTGGAAAGGTTCGGCGGCCACGTCATCGGTTGCGTTTTCCGGCGAAGGCACATGGGCGACGATGCGGCGGAAGAGCGGCTGCATGCCATGCTCTTGCGCATCCGGTGCCTCAAGGTCTTCGCACGCCCAGCCCTGCTTGCCCGAAGCAAAGAGAGTGGGGAAGTCGAGCTGCTCGTCGCTCGCATCGAGCGCGGCGAAGAGGTCGAACACTTCATCATGCACTTCATGGATCCGCGCATCCGGCCGGTCCACTTTGTTGACGACCACAAGCGGCTTGAGGCCAAGCGCCAGCGCCTTGGAGGTCACGAACTTCGTCTGCGGCATGGGGCCTTCAGCGGCGTCCACCAGCAGGATCACGCCGTCCACCATGGAGAGAATGCGCTCCACCTCGCCGCCGAAGTCGGCATGGCCCGGCGTGTCGATGATGTTGATGCGCGCCGTTTCGCCCTTTTCATCCTGCCAGGCGACGGAGGTGCATTTTGCAAGAATGGTGATGCCGCGCTCGCGCTCCAGATCGTTGGAGTCCATGACGCGGTCCGCCACCTGTTGGTTTTCGCGGAAAACGCCGCCCTGCTTCAGAAGCTCGTCCACAAGCGTGGTTTTGCCGTGGTCCACATGGGCGATGATGGCGATGTTACGAAGGGTCATGAAATCCAGCCAATCCAATGAATATGCCCCCGCAAGGAGACCTTGCGAGGGCGAAAGCTTGGCCGGGTTATATAGCCCCGGCGGGCGGGCCTCAAGAGCCCATTTGAAGGCGTATTGCCTCAGGCTGAAGCCCTACTGGCGCATCGCCTCGGCATAGATCTCGATATCCACCTCAGCGCCGAGGGCGGGGGCGGCATAATCCATGCCGAAATCTGTCCGGTCGATGGTCGTGGTGGCCGAAAAGCCCGCCACATAACGCTCCGCATCCATCGGGTGGGCACCGGCCTTGTTGAGCTTGGCATCCAGCACCACGGGCTTGGTGACGCCCAAAATGGTCAGATCGCCCGTGATCTTGGCCGTATCCTCGCCCGTCACCTCGATGGCGGTGGATTTGAAGGTCATGGTCGGGTGGTTCTCCACGTCGAAGAAGTCACCGCCGCGCAAATGCTCGTCCCGCTTTTCATTGGCGGTGTCGACGCTGGCGGTCTGGATCGTGACGTCCACCGAGCCTTCGGCAGGCTTTTCCTGGTCAAACTGGATCGTGCCTGAAATCTCATCGAACTGGCCGACCGTGGTCGAGAAGCCGAGATGGTTGACCCGGAAGACCGTGTGAACATGGGTGGAGTCGATCTTGTAATCCGCAGCAATGGCAGGCGCTGCAACGGCAAGGCTGGCCGCAAGGACGAGGGGGCTCAGATAGCGTTTCATAGTGGCTCTCTCCCGGTTCATTTTTCCGAAGGAGAAAGCTTAACACGGCGAGTGCAGAATGCGATCACGTTCCCGCGAGGGGGTTACGCCATCGCGGGCGCTTTTTCCGTCGCTGTCTCTGCCGCGCCGCGTTCCCGCTCGATCAGTGTCAGATTGGAGAGAAACTGCTGGGTGCAGGCCTCCCAGGAGTAGGAGAGGGCATAGTCGCGGCAGGCGGCGCGCTCGCCCCGCTCGAGCGCGGTGAGGCAGGCTTTACGCAGATCATTGTCGAGGCAGCCCGTGGGCGCCTCGGTGATGATGTCGATGGGCCCCTGCACCGGATAGGCGGCGACGGGCGCCCCGCTTGCCAGTGCTTCGACAAGCACAAGGCCGAATGTGTCGGTCTTGGAGGGGAAGACGAAGCAGTCCGCTGCCGCAAAGGCTTTGGCAAGGTCTTCACCAAAGAGGGCGCCAGTGAAATGCACCTCGGGGAATTTCTTTTTCAGATGCTCGAGCCGCGGCCCGTCGCCCACCACCATCTTGGTGCCGGGCAGCTCGGTCTCAAGAAAAGCGTCGATATTCTTTTCAACCGCCACGCGGCCCACATAGAGCCAGACCGGCCCTTCAAGGCCGAGATAGTGGCCGCCTTCGCGCAGCTCCGGGCGCGGTCGGAAAAGCTCCGTATCAACGCCGCGCGACCAGAGCTTCAGATTGCCGAAACCGCGCCCTTGAAGTTCCTCGCGCAAGGTGGGCGTTGCCACCATCACCGCGCTGGACGGCGCATGGAAACGGCGCACCCAGGCATAGGACCAGCTTTGCGGAAAGCGGGTGCGGGCATGGAGATATTCGGGAAAGCGCGTATGGAAGGACGTGGTGAAGGGCAGGCCGTTGGCCAGGCAATAGCGGCGCGCGGCCTGACCCAGCGGGCCTTCCGTGGCGATGTGAATGGCATCCGGCTGCTCGCGCTCCAGAAAGGCCGCGATCTTCGGATAAGGCCGGAGCGCGATGCGGATTTCCTTGTAACTCGGCAGCGGCACCGTAAGAAAATCATTAGGCGTGATGGCATCGACCTTGTGGCCCATGCGCTCCAATTCCTCGCGCGTCTGGCGCAGGGTGCGCACCACGCCGTTGACCTGCGGCGGGGCCGCGTCCGTCACGATCACGATATGAAGGGGATGCGCCGCATCGCTGCCCATGCGTGTGGCGGTGAGGCCGCTGCGGCGCTGTTTCATAGCCATTCAAACTGTCCTGAAAAGGGGAAGGGCAGACGCACCGTCATGCGGCATCCAGCACGGTCGGGGCGGTGCGTTTTTCGGGCTCGACCAGCCCGTCCTGCATCTCCCAGGAGAAGTGGTGCCAGCGGATGATGGAAAGCCGGCCGCTCTCATCCTCGGCCAGCGCAGTGCAGCTTTCCACCCAGTCGCCATCATTGCAATAAAGCACGCCGTCAATCTCGCGGATCTCGGCAAAGTGGATATGGCCGCAAATCACCCCGTCCACATTCCGCTCCCGCGCCTCGCGCGCCACGGCGGTTTCGAAGCGGGAGATATATTCGACCGCGTTCTTCACCTTGTGTTTGAGGTAAGCCGACAGCGACCAGTAAGGCAGGCCGAACAGACGGCGGATTTCGTGCAGCCAGGTATTGAGCGCCAGCGCGATGGAATAGGCCCGGTCGCCCAGATGCGCGAGCCAGGTCGCATAGCGCACCACACTGTCGAACTGATCGCCATGCAGGATCAGAAACTCGCGCCCGTCCGCTGTCTTGTGAAGCGCCTCGCCCACCATCTCAATACCGCCGAGATTGAGGCCGGTATAGTCGCGCAGCGCTTCGTCGTGATTGCCGGGCACGTAGATCACTTCTGCGCCCTTGCGCGCTTTGCGCAGAATTTCCTGCACCACGGCATTATGGCTGTCATTCCAGTACCAGGAGCGCTTCATGCGCCAGCCATCGATGATATCGCCGACCAGATAAATCGTTTCCGCATCATTGTTGAGCAGGAAGTCGTAGAGAAGGTCGGCTTTACAGCCCGGCGTGCCGAGATGAATGTCGGAGATGAACAGCGTACGGTGCTTCTTCGTCTTTTTCGGGCGCGGGCTGTTATAGAGATTTTCGTGGATGATGCCGCGGCTGGTGCGGGAGCGGGCGGGGCGTGATGGCTTTTTGGGTTTTTCTTCTGCGGGAACCGGGAGGTTCTTTGGCAGCGTGTCGGAACGCTCCGCAAGCTGAGGACGGCGCTGGCGTCCGATCTGCCGCGCTGCGGCGCCGGGAGAGCGGGCTCTCCAGAAACGGGTGCCCCGGGAGGCTGCATCAAGAAGTGTCATAGCCGCGTCATATATCCGTTCGATACGATGAGCCGGTCTTGCGTAACGCAGTGCCCGATTCGCTATGGGTATGATCGTCCACAGGGGCCATGACGGTTTTGTGTCGGGCAGGTAAGACATTTGTGTAGGGAAATCCGGATGCGGAATATCATGTCGGGCCGAAAGCACATCCACATCATCGTTAACCCTTATGCAGGCTCGCGCGGCAGCGGGCTTTTTGAGGCAGTGCTTGAAATTCTCGAAAGGGCGGGCGCGGATGTGACGGTGGAGGAAACCAACGCGCCCGGTCACGCCACGGTGCTTGCCTATAATGCTGCGTCAATCGGACGCGCGGATGTGGTGGCCGCGGCAGGCGGCGATGGCACCATTAACGAAGCTGCTTGCGGGCTGCAGGGGTTCGGCACGCCCATGGGACTCATTCCTCTGGGTACGGCCAATGTGCTCGCCATCGAAATCGGCCTCAAGGTGAAGGCGGAGGCGGTGGCCGAAACGCTGCTTTACGGTGAGGCCAAGCTCGTCGGCACGGGTGATGTGAACGGCGATCTCTTTCTGCTGATGGTGGGCGTGGGCTTTGACGGGCGCATCGTCCACCGGATCGACCCGGCCTTGAAGCGGCTCACCGGCAAGGGCGCCTTTGTCTGGGCGGGACTGTGCGAATGGGTGCGCGGGCCCGGCTGCAAGCTCGAGGTGATGGTGGACGGCAAGCCGGAAGAAGCCTATTGGGCCATCGTCACCAATGCGCGTCATTATGCGGGCGCCTATCGCCTGGCGCCGGAGGCCGATATCGGCTGGCCGGGCCTTGATCTGTTTTTGTTCAGAAAAGGCGGACGGCTCGCGTTCGCCGGTTACATGCTGGCGCTCGGCCTTGGGCGCATGGAAAAGCTGAAGAGCGTGACCAAGCGCCGGGTGCGGCGTGTGGATTTTCTGGGGCCGGAAGGGCTGGACGTGGAAGCGGACGGCGACTGCCGCGGCACCCTGCCCAAAAGCGTGACGCAGGGAAACCGTTTTCTGCGGCTCGTTATGCCTCGTCCTTCCGTTCGCCGCGGCCGGATGCCCAGCCTGCGATGAAGTGTTCGAGCGCCGGGTCAATGTCATCCGGCAGCATGATCTGAATGACGGCGTAATGATCCCCTGCTTTGCCGCCGGAGGCAGGCCGGATGCCTTGGCCCTGCAGACGCAGCCGCCGCCCGCTGGATGATCCGGCAGGCACGGTGACGGTGACAGACCCATGAATGGTGGGCGCGCGCAGTTTCGCGCCGAGCACCGCATCGGCAAGCGGCACGGGCAGCGGCGCGGAAATGTTGAACCCTTCCCGCATGAAAGTGTCATGCGGTTCCACCCCGACGGTAATCAGCGCATCGCCGCGTGCGCTGCCGAAGCGGTTTGCCGCGCCCTGGCCGCGCAGGCGGATCTGCTGTCCATCCGAAAGTCCGGCGGGAATGCGCACATCCAGCACCTTGCCGCTGGAAAGTTTGAGCCGCCGGGTGGTGCCGAGCGCAGCATCGAGAAAGCTGACTTTGAGATCGTAATCCTCGTCCTGGCCCTCCGAGCCCATGGCCTGCCGGCCGGCGCGGCGCAGGCCCGAAAAGAAACCGGTAAAGGCCGAGGCGCCGTCTTCGGCGCCAGCGCGTTCCTCCGCCGCGGGTTTTTCCGCCTTCGGCTCACGTGCGCGTTTCAGCTCTTCCTCGAAGCTGGCGCTGCGCGGCGGCTCCCGCCGGGGCTGTTCACGCTTCGGGGGCGGATCTTTCGGGGCGGATGTGTTGCCTGTGCTCTTTGGTCCGGCATTCTTCCGGCTGGCATCTCTCTGGCCAGAATCCTTCTGGTCCGCCTCCTTGCGGGAGGCCCCATTGGCGCTGCGCTGGCGGAACCCCGCCGCGCCATTGGCTGCCCCGTTTGCAGCACCGGGCCGGGCCGTTCCGGCGCCCGTGCGCGCCTCCGTGCCCTTCGGCTCCGGCCGCTTGGCTGTAAGGCGCTGATAGGCGTCGGTGATTTCCTTGAAGCGCGCTTCGGCCTGCGCGTCGCCGCGGTTGAAATCCGGGTGATAGCGCTTGGCAAGCTGCCGGTAGGCGGCCTTGATCTGGTCCGGGGAGGCGTTTGCTGGAACACCGAGAATGTCGTGAGGCTGGCGCACAGCAGCGCATCCTGGCTCATGGTTAACAATAGGTTCAGGAGAGCTTAAAGCGCGGCGGATACTAAAAGGTTAAGAGTTTGGCGGGCGCGGGCTTTCAAGCCGGGGTGGCGGCGGGACCGTGCCCGGTTTGCGGGTCTCATCGAGACGGCTTTCGAAATCGATCTTCTTGCGGGCCTCTTCATGGCCGAGCGCCGCGGCCAGGCGGTAAAGCCGCCCGGCTTTGATGCCGTCCTTCTCGACACCCTCTCCCGTTTCATAAAGCTGCCCAAGCTCGAAGAAGGCGAGCGGGTAGCCCGCCTCCGCCGCCTCTTCGAGCAGCGGCAGGGCGGCCCTTGGATCGCGTGTGCCGCCATCCTGCCCCAGATGCATCATCGCGGCATTGAGCGCGGCAGCGGGCATCCCGGCCTCTGCCGCGCGTTCATAAAAATAAAGCGCGCGTTCCGGGTCTTTCGCCGTACCCAGGCCAAGACGCAGCAAATGGCCCACATTGCGCTGGGCGGCGAGATCGCCCCCCTTGGCGAGCGGCAGCCAATGTTCATAAGCTTCGGTGAATTCGCCCTCATCATAGGCGGCAACGCCTGCTTCAAAGGCGGCCATCCGCGCCGCGTCGCTGAGGTCATGCGGCGCTTCTTCTGCCGCGAGCGGGGAGGCAAGGCAGACCAGCGCGAAAAGCGCATAAGCCGCCCTCCGCCGGACCGGAGAGCCGATTCCGCCAAACCATGTGTCACTGGCTCTTCTGGCCGGGTAGGGACAAGCGCGCATGTGACCTATATAAAGCCTTGGACGGCGCAATGGCCAGCAAGACGGATAAAGGACCGATGAGCAGCGGAACGGAAGAGGCCACGGCAGACGATATTTTCTCGGGCGGCGACCCTTTGGCGCTGTTTGCCGGCTGGATGGCGGCGGCGGAAAAGAGTGAACCCAATGACCCGACCGCCACGGCGCTGGCGACGGTGGACGAAAGCGGCTTGCCGGATGTGCGCATGGTGCTTTTGAAGGGGGCCGATGAACGCGGCTTTGTCTTCTACACGAACCTGGAAAGCGCCAAGGGCGAGGAACTGGCGGGGACGCCCAAAGCCGCGCTTTGCTTCCACTGGAAGAGCCTGCGCCGCCAAATCCGTGTGCGCGGGACGGTCGTCCCGGTGAGCGAAGAAGAAGCGGATGCCTATTTCGCCTCCCGCGCGAAGGACAGCCAGATCGGCGCCTGGGCGTCCAAACAGTCCCGTCCGCTGGAAAGCCGCTTCGCGCTCGAAAAGGAAGTGGCGAAATACGCCGCGAAATATGCGCTGAAAAAAGTGGACCGCCCGCCTTACTGGTCGGGCTTCCGGATTGTCCCGCTTCAGATCGAGTTCTGGCGCGACCGGCCTTTCCGCCTGCATGACCGGCTTGTCTTCAAGCGGGACGGCGCGGGGCAGCCCTGGCGTACTGAGCGGCTTTTCCCTTAAGGTCAATCCATGAGCATGACGGCAGAGCAATGGGCGGCGGAGCGGCCCGTCCTTCTGAAGCGCGCCACCTATGCGGCAGTGGGCGTGGCGCTGGCGCTGATCGCTTTGAAAGCGGGCGCGCTCTGGCTGACAGGTTCCGTGGCCATGCTGGGAACGCTGATCGATTCCCTGCTCGACGGCACGGCCTCACTTGTGAACCTCTTTGCCGTGCGTCTGGCGCTGGAGCCGGCCGATTACGATCACCGTTTCGGTCATGGCAAGGCGGAGGCACTGGCCGGGCTTGGCCAGTCCGTCTTCATTTTCGGTTCCGCCGGTTACATCACTTATGAAAGCATCTCGCGCTTTATCGCGCCGGAGCCGGTGGCAAGCTCCGAAATCGGCATTGCGGTCACGCTGATCGCCATTGCGCTGACGCTTGGCCTCGTCGCCTATCAGCGCAAGGTGGTGCAGGCGACGAAGTCTCTCGCCATCGAGGCGGACTCGATCCATTACCGCGCTGACCTTCTGATGAATGTCTCGGTCATTGCCGCGCTGGTGCTGGCTGGGCTTTTCGGCTTCACCTGGGCGGACCCGGTTTTCGGTCTGCTCATTGCCTTTTTTATCGGCAAGGGCGCCTGGGAGATCGTGCGGGGCGCCACGGACCAGCTCATGGACAAGGAACTGTCGGACGAGGAGCGCGAAAAGATCAAGCGGATGGTGGCCGCCCATGAGGGCGCGGTGGGTATGCATGATTTGCGCACACGCATGTCTGGCGCGCATCTTTTCATCCAGTTTCATCTCGAAATCGACGGGTCGTTGAGCCTGATGAAGGCGCACAAGATTACCGACGACATTGAAAAGGAAATTGAGGCGGCATTCCCCGGCTCCGAAGTGCTCATCCACCAGGACCCGGCGGGGCTTGAAAAGGTGAGCAGGTTGGAGAGGACGTGACGGCATCACGCAAACGCTTGTGATCGCCTGAAACCCGGATAGACTGCGCCCATGACACAAATCCCCAACAGCGACCGCAAGACCCTGATTCTGACAGGGGCAAGCCGCGGCATCGGCCATGCGACGGTGAAGCGTTTTTCAAGCGCGGGCTGGCGCGTGATTACCTGTTCGCGCCATCCCTTCCCGGAAAATTGCCCCTGGGATGCAGGTCCCGAAGACCATATCCAGGTCGACCTTTCGGATGCGGCGGACACGCACCGCGCCGTGGCCGAAATGCGCGAACGGCTGAAGGACCAGGGCGGCAGGCTCAATGCGCTGGTCAATAATGCGGCCATCTCTCCCAAGGGGGAGGGCGGCTCGCGCCTCGGCATTTTCGAGACCGACGATCACACCTGGGAACAGGTGTTCCGCGTGAACTTCATGGCCCCCGTCATGCTGGCGCGCGGGCTGACCGAGGAGTTGAAATCGGCGCAAGGCTCGATCGTGAACGTCACCTCGATTGCCGGCACGCGCGTACACCCCTTTGCAGGCTCCGCCTATGCGACGTCAAAGGCCGCGCTGGCCGCGCTGACGCGGGAAATGGCCTCCGACTTCGGCCCGCTCGGCATCCGCGTCAACGCCATCGCGCCCGGGGAAATCGACACGTCCATTCTCTCACCGGGCACGGACAAGATCGTCGCGGAAATTCCGATGCGCCGCCTCGGCCTGCCGGAAGAAGTGGCGAAGGCGGTCTATTATCTCTGCACGGATCAATCGTCTTATGTGACGGGCTCGGAAATCCATATCAATGGCGGCCAGCACGTTTGAGGCCGCGCTCAAGGCAGAAAGATCACCGCTGCCTGACTGTCCGTCACTTTCGCATCTTCCGACACGGTAAAGTTCGAGAGAATGAAGCCCGTGGCGCCTGCAAAGGCCCCGCTGCCGCCTTCGATTTCCCATGTCACGCGGCCATGCTGTTTCGCGTCATCCGCTGAAGGGGTGATGCGGCCATAGTCCTCACTTGCAAAGCGCAGCGTTCCCTCGGGAAAAACAATCTCGCCCGTCTCGCGGAACTCGTTTTCGCCTTCCGTCTCGACGCGCGAGGCAAACCGGGCGCGGCCGGCGAAAGGCGCCTCCGCGCCCTCCGCTTCGGCCTCGATAAGCATGACCTCGCCCATCATATCTTCAGGCTGGGCCGTGCCCGAGAAGGTGAGGTGATAGCGAAGCTCCTTTGCCATCAGCCGCGCAGGCCTTCTTTTTGAACATGAGCCTCCACATCATCAAGCGCGCGGGCGAGACGGTCGAACATCTCGTTCACTTCATCTTCCTTGATGATGAGCGGCGGGCAGAAGGCGAGAATGTCGCCCGCGAGCGCGCGGGTGATGAGGCCGTACTTCTGGCAGGCGGCCATGGCAACGGCACCGATACCGGCTGACTTCTCGAAGCTCTGTTTCGTCTTCTTGTTGGCAACAAGTTCAAGCGCCCCCAGAAGCCCCTTGGCCCGCGTGTTGCCGACAAGCGGGTGATCGGCAAAACCGGCAATGCGTTTCTCGAACGTAGGCGCGACAGAGCGCACATGGCCCACAATGTCGCGCTTCTCGTAAATCTCCAGCGTCTTGCAGGCAACGGCGGCGGCAACCGGATGCGCCGTATAGGTGAAACCATGACCGAAAGCGCCGAGCTTTTTGCTCTCATCGATCATGGCCTGATACATGTCCTCGCCGATCGTGACGGCGCCGATGGGCAGATAGGCGGAGGAGAGCGCCTTGGCGATGGAGATCGAGTCCGGCTTCATGCCGAAGGTCTCAGCGCCGAACATGTTGCCCGTGCGCGCAAAACCGCAAATCACTTCATCGGAAATGAAATAGATGTCGTATTTGTCGAGCACCGCCTGAATTTTCTCGAAATAGGTCTTGGGGGGCATGACGACCCCGCCCGCGCCCATAACAGGCTCGGCAATGAAACCCGCCACCGTGTCCGGTCCTTCCTGCAGGATCATCTCTTCCAGTTCCTGCGCGCGGCGCGTGGCGAATTCTTCTTCCGTCTCACCGTCCTGGCCCTGCCGGTAGTAGTGCGGGCTGCCCGTATGCAGGATGCGGTCGATCGGCAGATCGAAATCCATGTGGTTCGCGGGCAGGCCCGTCAGCGATCCAGAGGCGATGGTGACGCCGTGATAGCCCTGCAGGCGGGAAATTATCTTCTTCTTTTCCGGCCGGCCCTTGGCGTTGTTGTAATACCAGAGCAGCTTGATCTGCTGGTCATTCGCCTCAGAGCCCGAGCCGCAGAAGAGCACTTTAGAGGCCTCATGCGGGGCGATGGCCTTCACCTTTTCCGCGAGCTCCGCCGCGCGTTCATGGCTGCGCCCGCCAAACACATGGCCGAAAGGAAGCTGGCGCATCTGCTCTGCCGCTGCGTCCACCAGTTCCGGCTCGCTATAACCGAGTGAGGTGCACCAGAGCCCGGCCATGCCTTCGATATATTCCTTGCCCTCGGTATCGAACACATGAATGCCTTCCCCGCGCTCGATGATGAGCGGCCCCGTGGTGCGGAACGTGTCGAGATTGGTGTAGGGGTGCAGAACGGTTTCGATATCCCGCTTCGCGGCATTGGAAAGGGAGGTCATGTGGGGACTCCTGTTGAGGGTACTGTTCCGGCTTTAAGTGGTCGCCGTTGCATTGAAGTTAAAGAGCTGGCTTAGAACCCTTTTGGCGGAATGAAGCCGCCAAGCGCCTGCTCGATCATGCCCGCAACGGCAATCGTCGTATAATCTTCAAGATAGGGCCCGATGATCTGAACGCCGACGGGCAGTCCGTCGCCTGTAAGACCGACAGGCGCAACGCTGGCAGGCAGATAGCACAGCACCGCAGGCCCCGCCCAGATGAGCACATCCATATAAGGCCGTTCCTTGCCGTTCACATTGAGCTTGCGCTCATGCCAGTTCGAGCTGTGATCATGGGCGAAGGCCGGGCGCATCAGCACGGGCGCGAGCATCACATCATAGCGGGTGAAGAAGTCGGCCCATTTCGCGCGAAGCTGCGTGCGCTTCTCGTTCCAGTCCATCCAGTCGCCATAGGAAAGCGTGCCGCCGCGTGCCTGCAGCATGGCGTGGCTCTTGTCGGCGGGATCGCCCTCCGCTTTCAGTTTTTCCCAGCGCGCTTTCACCTTGCCGGGCATGCGCGCGGCCACATTGGCGTGGAGCAGCGTGAGATAGCATTCGGTGGTTTCTTCCAGCGTGAAGCCGGGCCGGGCGTCCCAATTCACCTGCGCGCCGTCTTTCTCAAGCGCCTTGGCCGCATTGGCGAAAAGCGCCACGCTTTCACTATCGATTTCACAGAACGGGTCCTCGAACCAGCAGGCCACGCGCAGGCCCTTGGGGGAGGTGGCGCGCGGCCGGGGCAGGGTGAGGCCATAGCCCGTCCCTTCCATCTCATTGGGGCCAGCCACGATGCCGAGCAGCAGCGCAAGATCCTGCGCCGAAAGCCCGAGCGGGCCGACAACCGAAAGATCGCCTTCCGACAGTACGCCCGGTTCAGGCGGAATATGCCCGCGCTTCGGGACAATGCCGAAAGAGGGCTTGTGGCCGAATACGCCGCACAGATGCGCGGGCGTGCGGATGGAGCCGCCAATATCCGAACCAAGCTCAAGCGGGCTCATGCCGGAGGCAAGCGCCGCCGCTGCCCCGCCCGAGGAACCGCCCGGCCCGCAGGAAAGATCCCAGGGATTGTTCGTCGTGCCGTAGACCTCGTTATAGGTCTGCAGATCGCCGGAGAGGAACGGCACATTGGTCTTGCCATAGATGATGGCACCCTCATTGACGATGCGCTGCACGGATGTGGCATGGCGCGCCGGGCGGTGATCCGCAAAGGCGGACGCGCCGCCTACGGCCTTCATGCCCGCCACTTCAATGGCGTCCTTGATGGTCATGGGAAGGCCGTGCAGCTTGCCCCAGCTCTCGCCCCGGGCGCGGGCGGCATCTGCCGCTTCCGCCTGGGCACGGGCGGATAAAAAATCCTGGTCCACAATGGCATTGATGGCGGGATTATGGGCCTCGGCCCGGGCGCGGAAATAATCCACCAGTTCCACCGAACTGACCTCGCCCCCCGCAAGCGCCTGCAGCAGCCGGTAAGCCGGTTTGAAATGCCATTCCCCGTTCACATCTTTCGCCCGCATATCCAAGACCGTCCTCCCTTCGGCTTTCTTTTTCTTAGGGTTAGCGGGCTTTCCCGCCCCTCACAAGGCCAATCCGGCCGCCAAAGCCCCGATTCCCCGGCGGTAAAGCCTGCAGCAGAGATTGTTTGACGCAGCGCTTCCCTCTAAACTTCTCCCAACAGGAAAGCCCCTGAGAACAATGGGGGCAAGGGCAGAATTTAGAGAGGCGAGGGAACTCCTATGAAAGGCTTGATGCAAGATTGGCCGTTGACGGTTGATACGATTATCGACCACGCGAACCGGTTTCACGGTGAACGCGAGATCGTGACCCGCACGATCGAAGGCCCGATCCACCGCTGCACCTATGCGGACATTCACCTGCGCGCCCGCAAGCTGGCCCAGGCGCTGCAGAAGCTGGGCGTGAAAAAAGGCGATGTGGTCGCCACCATGGCCTGGAACACCTACCGCCATCTTGAAAGCTGGTATGGCATTACCGGCGTCGGCGGCGTCTATCACACGCTGAACCCGCGCCTCTTTGCCGAGCAGCTCGTCTACATCATCAATCATGCCGAAGATCAGTACATCCTGCTCGATACGACGTTTGTGCCGATCCTTGAAGGCATTCAGGACCAGCTCAAGACGGTCAAGGGCTTCATCCTCATGACCGACAAGGCGCACATGCCGGACACGAAGCTGAAGAATGTCCATTGCTATGACGAGCTTGTCGAAGCCGAAGACGGCGGCTTCAACTGGGTGAAGATGGAAGAGAACGACGCCTGCGGCCTCTGCTACACCTCCGGCACCACGGGCAATCCGAAAGGCGTGCTCTATTCCCACCGCTCCAACGTGCTGCATGCGCTGGCCGCCAATTCTGGCGACGCGCTGGGCGCCCGCTCGCGCGATGCCATTCTGCCGGTCGTGCCCATGTTCCACGCCAATGCCTGGTCACTGGCTTTCTCCGCCCCCTCAGTCGGCGCGAAGCTCGTCATGCCCGGCGCACAGATGGACGGGGAGAGCATTTTCGAACTTCTCGACAAGGAAGAAGTGTCCATCACCGCAGCCGTGCCCACCGTCTGGCTCATGCTGCTCCAGCATCTTGAAAAGACCGGCGCGAAACTGCCGAAGCTCAAGCGCGTGGTGATCGGCGGTTCGGCGGCCCCGCGCTCCATGATCGAAAAATTCGAGCAGAACTATGATGTGGAAGTCTTCCACGCCTGGGGCATGACGGAAATGTCGCCCATCGGCACCATCGGCTCCTTGAAAGCGGGGATGGAAGACCTCTCCGCCGAAGAACAGCTCGACATCAAATGCAAGCAGGGCCGCGCCATCTATACGGTGGAAATGAAGATCACCGATGATGAGGGGACCGAGCTGCCGAAAGACGGCAAGGCCTTCGGCCACCTGATGGTGCGCGGACCTGCCATCGCCAAGGCGTATCTGAAAGGCGAAGGCGGCGAGATTCTTGATGCGGAAGGCTGGTTCGACACGGGCGACGTCGCCACCATCGACGCGCTTGGCTACATGCAGATCACGGATCGCGCGAAGGACGTCATCAAGTCGGGCGGGGAATGGATTTCCTCCATCGAGCTTGAAAACCTCGCCGTCGGCCATCCGGACGTCGCGGAAGCTGCCGTTATCGGCATCACCCATCCCAAATGGGACGAACGCCCGCTGCTCGTCATCGTGGCGAAGGAAGGGAAATCACCAAACCGTGAAGACATCATGAGCTACATGGATGGCAAGATCGCCAAATGGTGGATGCCGGATGATGTTGTCTTCGTGGATGAAATTCCGCATACCGCCACGGGCAAGATTCAAAAACTGACACTGCGCCAGCAGTTCAAGGATTATAAATTGCCGACCGCAGACGCTGCCGAATAGGCGGCGTTCTGCAGGCCGGAAGAGGGGATTGGGAATGACTGAACGCTCAGGCTTCGCGCGCTGGAGTTTCCGCTTGGCGCTTTTGGCGGCTGTCGTCGCCGTTCTGGCGGTGCTTGGGCACCGGCTCGGGGTGATGGATTTCCGTCTCGCCATTTTCGGCCTGCTCGGCGGGGCCATGATCGGCCTTGCCGCTGTCCTGACCGGCATTGCGGGCGTGCTCGTGACGTTGATGGGCAAGAAGTCCGGCACGGTGTTCGCCGCGGCGGGCCTTGTCATCGGCGCCATTGTCGCCGCCCCCGTGCTGATGGCCATGCAGACGGGTGCCGAAGTGCCGCGCATTCACGACATCTCGACCGATCTCATCGACCCGCCGCAATTCGTTGCCGTGCGGGCGGTGCGTACGCCGCAGCACAATCCGCTGGAGCGCAGCGAGCCGGAAAACCTCGCCGAGTTGCAGCGCGAGGGCTATCCCGGCCTCGGCCCGGCCGTGATCGACCGGCACCCCGGCCTCGTCTTCGAAGAGGCGGTGGCCCTGGTGAAAGCGCGCGGCTGGGAAGTCGTCTCCGTCTCGCCGGAAGCCGGCACCATCGAGGCGACGGACACCACCCGCATCATGGGGTTCAAAGATGACGTGGTGATCCGCGTGCGTGAAGGCGAAGAGGGGCGCGCCGTCGTGGACATGCGTTCTGTTTCCCGCGTCGGGATTGGCGACATGGGCACCAATGCCAAACGCATCAAGGCATTCCTGAGCGATCTTGAAAAGGCGGGCTGATTACCCCGCCCGGTAGACGCTATCGATGCCGGGCGGGCCGTCTGTCTTCACGCGGCCCGTCTCGGCCATGTGAATGAGATGGGCAAGGACGGAGCGCTTCGCCGCCGGGTGCAGGCGCTTGTCCACATCCGCATACATCACACCCACCATATCCGCGATCGTCACGCGGCCCGCCTCGATCTGGCGCAGGATCTGAGCCTCGCGCTGGCGGCGGTGGGTGAGATAGGCGCGTACGAAAGACTGCGGCTTGGTGATCGCGGGGCCATGGGTCGGCCAGTAGATCTCGTCATCCCGCTCAAGCAGTTTCTTCAGCGAGGCCATATAGGCTTTCATGTCGCCGTCGGGCGGGCTCACCACGCTGGTGGACCAGCCCATCACATGGTCGCCCGTGAAGAGCGCTTTTTCTTCGTGCAGGCCGAAACACATATGGTTTGAGGTATGGCCCGGTGTGAACACCGCATCGAAGGTCCAGCCATTGCCTTCGATGACATCGCCATCATTGAGCTTCACATCCGGCTTGAACTTCCAGTCCGCACCTTCTTCCCGCGCGCCATCTTCCGCCTTGTCGCCGCCATGCGGGCCGTAGGCGTAGGTTGGGGCGCCGGTGAGCTTTTTCAAAGGCTCGGCGGCGGGGGAGTGGTCCATATGCGTGTGGGTGATGAGGATGTGGCTCACCGTCTCGCCTTCAAGCGCGGCAAGCAGCGCCTCAATATGGTCGTTCATGAGCGGGCCGGGATCGATTACCGCCACTTCGCCCTGGCCGACAATATAGGTGCCGGTACCCATGAAGGTGAACCCGCCGGGATTGTTCGCCGTCACGCGCCGGATCATGGGGGATACCTGATCGACGCGGCCATATTCGATATCGATGTCGCGCACGAAGGGAATCTCGCTGCTCATCTGCCACTCCTTGAAACGTGGGCGCAGCATTCATGATCAAAGCGCCCGGCGCAAGACCTGCTTAAGAGACAATATCCGCATCGGCATTTGCAGAAACGGGCGGCCCAGCGGGCGGCGGGGCAGGGCGTTTGGGGCGTGTCGTGCGCAGGATGCGCTTCATCTTGGCCGGGGCGCGCTTTTCGATCATCAGCACGGCGATATTGACGCCGTGAAAACGCTTGCGGAGGCGCTTCAGGTTGCGCCGCACGGAGGCCGAATAGATAACGAGGATCACAAGCCCCGGCAGCATCATGAAAAGACCGAAGGCGAAGGGCGGGGGCAGCGGGGTGAGAATGAGGCCGGGCACGAACAGGCACCAGCCAAGCGCGACCATCAATGTGCGGAACAAGCGACCCTCCAACAATACCCAGCTCAGATAAGCGGGTTTTGCGGCAAAACAACGGCGGCACAGGCCCTGAAACGCAAAACGGCGCGGAATACGCCCGCGCCGTTCACATTCATTGTCCGCTTATTCGCTTGGATCAGTAAACCTGGGTGAGGTTCACGATCATGGCGAGCGTGTAAGCCGCGACCACGGTGTAGCTCACAACCGTGAAAATGTCGGCGAGACGCCAGGATTTCATGCCTTCATAGGCCATACGAAGGCCGTAGCTCACGTCGCCGGGCTGGAGGGGTTCCGAATGGTTCAGTTTATCGGTGGCAGCCATGATCTTTCTCTCGGAGCCGAAGGTTTCAAAAAAGGCCTTGCGGGAAAGCGGGGGAGGAGGTGCCTTCCGCAAGGTCGAACAGGTGTTAACCGCCTGTTCACCCAGAACTTATGTTGCATCGCACAACAAATCAAGCCTGCTTCTGTAAAAATTTTGCAACGCAATATGAAATCTTTTGCGGCGTTTGAATGGCAGTCACGCGAAGGCGGCCCGCAGCTGAAGGGCGCGGGGTCTAATATATTGATTCAAAAGGATTTCTAGCTGTAGCGCGCCTCGCGCTTTTCGCCCGTCTTGCCCGCGCGCAGATCGGCCATGCCCGCCTCAAGATCGGCCAGATACTGGTCCGCCACCTCCGCATGGAAGGGGGAAAGCATCAGATGCAGGGAGGGCGGCTCCGTGGTGATGGAGGTGAACCAGCCCCGCTCAAGCATCTTGCCCCAGAGTGCGTAAGAATCGAGGTCCGGATGGCGGAAGGCGAGAAGCCCCAGCTTCGGATCGCCCAGAACTTCGCAGCCCAGCGTCTCAACGCCCTTCTGGATATTCTCCCGGGTGGCGCAGACAAGGCCCTGCTTCTCCCGGTAGCCCTCGATCCCCAGGAAATTCATGACCGCCCAGGCCGCCGCAATGGCCCCGCCGGGCCGCGTCCCGGCAAGCGTCGGCGTGATCATGCGCGCGCCCGACCAGTCATCTGTGTCGAAGGGCATGTGCTTGTAAAGCTCGCCAGAACGGAAAAGCACGCTCGAGGCGCCCTTGGCCGCATAGCCATATTTGTGAAGATCGGCGGACATGGAACAGACCGTCGGCACCTCGAAATCGAAGGGCGGCACATCCACCCCGTTCATCCGCGCGAAAGGCGCGAAATAGCCGCCGACACACGCATCCACATGGAGCCAGATGTCTTTCTTCGCAGCCACCTCGCCCAATGCCGCGATGGGGTCGATCACGCCATGCGGGAAATTGGGGGCCGAGCCCACCATCATCACCGTGTCCGCATCCGCCGCCGCATCCATGGCGTCAGGATCGGCAAGAAAAGTCGCAGGATCGATCGCCACGCGCCGGACTTCGATATCCATCATATGCGCCGCTTTTTCGAAAGCGGGGTGGGCGGAGCGGGGCAGCACGATATTGGCCTTTGTTTTCGCCTTGCCGTTTGACCGGGCATAATCCCGCGCCGTCTTCAGCGCCATGGTGATGGAATCCGTGCCGCCGGAGGTCATGGCGCCGGTTGCGCCTTCCGGGCCGTGCAGCACCGAAAGCGCCATGGAAATGACTTCCTCTTCCATCTGCTTGAGGCTGGGAAAGGCGAGCGGTCCGAGGCCATTCTCGGACATATACATCGTATAGGCCTCTTTCTGGACCTCCGCGATCTCCGGTCCCGCATTGAAGATGTAAACGGCGGTCTTGCCCTCGCGCCATTTCACATCGTGCTGGCCGCGCTCCTGCATTTCTTTCTTAAGGTCGGCCCAGGCGCGGCCCTTTTCCGGCAATGCGGCGCTCATGTCTCTCTCCCCTTGCGTTATCTGCGCCTAGGAGAGCCGATCGTGACGGCGGCGTCAACTTCTCCAGATGCGGCTGGCGGGGCTCAGCGACCCTTGAAGGCAGGCGTCCGTTTCTCGAAAAAGGCCGTGACGCCTTCGCGCACATCTTCGGACGGATTGGAGATCATGACGGCCATTGCCGCATCGCCAAGAGACTGTTCCAGCGTCATGTCCCGTCCGCGCAGCATCATCTGCTTGGCAAGCCGCATGGCCAGCGGCGCACCCTTTGCCAGACGGGAGGCCAGGGAAAGCGATTCCGCTTCAAGCTGATCGGAGGGCACCACCTCCGTGACAAGGCCGAGTTCCTTGGCAGTGGCCGCGTCATAAACCTCGCCCAGCAGCGTCATCCTGAGCGCCTTGTCAAAGCCCATGGCGCGGGGGAAGAGCCACGCGCCTCCCTCATCCGGCAACAGGCCGAAACGCCCGCTCGTATCGCCGAGTTTGGCCGTATCGGCGGCAAGGCGCATGTCGCAGGAAAGGGCAAGGGTGAGCCCGCCCGCAACCGCCGCGCCATTCAGCGCGGCAATGACCGGCTTGTCGATCTGCGCAAGCTTGAGAATGACGCGGTGCATGCCGTCGCGCATTTCCCGCCCATGAGAAAGCTGCGCCTTCATGAGGTCGGCCCGGTGCTCATCTTCGCCGCTCACATCGCCACCCGAGCAGAAGCCCTTGCCCGCGCCGGTGAGAATGAGCGCCCCATAGGCGTCATCGCGCAAATAGGCATCGAGCGCCGTCACCAGTTCCTCGCACATGAGGGTGGTATAGGCGTTCATGCGGCCCGGGCGGTTGAGCGTGATGCGCATGACGCGCTCCGCCGGGTAATCCACAAGAATGTCCTGGAAAGTGGCCGTCATTTTTTCCTCCCTCATCACCTTTATTGGCCGTTAGTCTATCAGCAACGGACATGGAACCGGCAATAGGGAGAAAATCATGAGCGAAGTACCGCACAGCACCTATGAGGTGAAAGACGGCGTCGGCATCATCACGCTGAACCGTCCCGACAAACTGAATGCCTGGACGGCGGAAATGGAACAGGGCGTCAAACGCGCCATTGGACAGGCGGTGAAGGATGACGCCGTGCGCGCCATCATCATCATCGGGGCAGGGCGCGGCTTTTGCGCCGGCGCGGACATGAACCTGCTGCAGAAGATCTCGCCCGAAGGCGAGCGGCGCAACATCGTGAACAAGGATGAGGAAGAGGCGGTGGATGTCTCTTCCGACTTCGGCCCGTCTGTGCTCGAGCACTTCGAAGGCCGCTTCGGCTATCTCTTCGAATGCCCGAAGCCCGTCATCGCCGCGATCAACGGTCCCTGCGCCGGGCTTGGCCTCGTCTTCACGCTCTTCTGCGACATGCGCTTTGCAAGCATGGATGCGAAATTCACCACCGCCTTTTCCCAGCGCGGCCTCGTGGCGGAGCATGGCATTGCCTGGCTGCTGCCGCGCCTCGTAGGCAGCGCGCATGCGCTCGATCTGCTGCTTTCCGCGCGCAAGGTGCCGGGCGAAGAGGCGGAGCGCATGGGCCTCGTCAACAAGACCTTCTCGGCTGACGCCTTCATGGACAATGTGATGGATTACACGCGGCACCTTGCGGGCAACGTCTCGCCGCGCTCCATGGCCGTGATGAAGCGGCAGGTCTATAAATCGCTCTTCCAGGATTTCAACGTCTCGACCGATATGGCCGACAAGGAAATGCAGAAGAGCTTTTCAAGCGACGACTTCAAGGAAGGCGTGGCGCATTTTGTCGAAAAGCGCGCCGCCAACTTCAAGGGCCGGTAAGAAAAAGGCCGGTAGAAATACCGGCCTTTCCATTGCGTATTTGTGAAACCTCAGAACGTGACTTTCACGCCCAGCGCAAACTCCCGGCCCGGCGCCTGATACCCATCCGCGGGCTCATAATCTGAGTCGAGAAGGTTATTCACCCGGGCGAAGATCTGGAAATGCTCCCCGAAATCCTTGGAGCCGGTGAAGTCCACCACTGTGTAATCGTCCCCGTCGATAACAGTCCCGCTGGCGCGGCTCACATCGCGGTAAAGATCGACCCAGGTCACAGCCGTGCCGAGCCGGATGCCGTCTCCGGCCTCCCAGTCAAGCGTGCCATACACCTTGTGACGCGGACGGCGCGTCATGGCACCCACGGTTTGTTCCGCATCGATCACCGTGAAGGTGTAGTCGGCGCGGGCCGTCAGGTTGGAGAGGATCTTTACCTCCGCAAAGCTTTCCACCCCATGCGCGTTGAACTCGGACACATTCTGTGTCGTGGAGTCAAAGGTCGGCAGGAAGACGGTCACGATGCCGTTTTCATAATCCGTATCGAAATAGGTAGCGCCCAGCAGAACGCGTCCATCCCAGAACCCTTGTTCGAGGCCCGCTTCCCAGCCTTCACTTTCTTCCGGTTCCAGGTCCGGATTGCCGAAATAAGCATTGCCGAAGCTGTTGGGCGTGAAGCCGAAGCGTTCGAACAGCGAGGGCGCGCGAAAGCCCGTGCCATAGGAGAAGGTGACCCGTGTATCCGTTTCCGGGTGGTAATAGCCGGGCGTGACCGTGTAGGTCAGTTCCCCATCGAAATGTTCCGGATCATCATAGCGCAGGCTCGCCGAAGCAAAGAAGCGCTCGCCGAACTGCACCCGGTCCGTCAGCCAGTAGGAGAGGGTGTATTCGTCTGCGCTGGAAGAGAGCGTCTGCACGAAGCCGCCGCCGAAATCGCGGAAGCCGCGGGATTCGAAATCTTCCTTTTTGTACTGACCGCCCAGATTGAAGTTGTTGCCTGCAAACTCGAAATAATTGTCGAGTTTGGCGATGAAGCGTGCGCCCTCATTGGTGGATTCTTCATCCGTGTTGGGGTTGCCTGCATCGGGCTTGTCCAGCGTACGGCGGGTGTAATCCGTATAGGCAAAAGTAAGCTGTGGACGGTAAGCGCCGCCGGCGAAATTGCCCTTCAGTCCGCCATTGAGAAAATATTCGCGGTTGAGCGCCGTGGCGTTGAAGTCTTGAGGTGTGTTGTCGTAGTCCGTTTCACTATCGACATATTGGCCGAAGGCGAAAGCGGAAAGCGCGTCCGACAGCTTGAAGTCGAACTGCGCGCTCGCCGCCATGTTCTCATTGCCGTCTTCTTCCTCTTCGAAACCTGCGCGCAGACGCTCCGGCGTGATCTCGTTGCCCTTCGTATATTGGCGGGAAAGCGAAAGCGCATAGGAAACAGCGCCATAGGAGCCATCCGTCAGGGCGGAGGTGTTGAAGCTGCCCAGCGTGCCAAGCTCGCCCTTCAGGCTGGTGCGCGGCGCACCTTCCCCTTTTTTCGTGATGATGTTGATGACGCCGCCCATCGCTGCGCTGCCATAAAGCCCGCTCTGCGGCCCGCGAACGACTTCGATGCGTTCGATGTTCTCAGTTGTCAGTGTTGAAAAATCGAAGGCGCCATTGGCGGAGGACGGATCGTTGATTTCAATACCGTTCAAAAGCACCAGCGTGTGATTGGAATTGCCGCCGCGGGAGAAGGCGCTCGTGACCGTGCCCTTGGCGCCGAGCTGAACGATGTGCATGCCAGGCACGCTCTGCAGCGCGTCGGCCAGCGTACGGTATTGCCGCTTTTCGATGTCTTCAGCGGTGATGACGGTAACAGAGGAACCGACTTCCTCAATGGGCGCCACGCCGCCCGGCGCGGTAACGAGAAGTTCGGGCGCGATATGCGCCACATCTGCAAGGGCAGGCGAAGCAAGGGTCGAAAGTAGCGCAGTTGTTCCCGCCAGCGCGGCAAGGCGCGGCGCGGTGTTAAGGTTATTCATGGTCCCAGTCCCAATTCAAAGCGGCCCGCCCGGCCGCGAGGGCAGGTGACTGGGATGCAAGAAGCGGGAGATCGCGCGCGGCCCTGAGCAGAACACCGGTAGAATATGTATGCGCCCGGCACGGCCGCGTCACCAAGGCGGTTTCCGCTCCGTTGGCACACCCCGGCCACCGGCAGATGACGCGCGATACGGCAGGTTTCCTGGCTTGCGGGTCGCCGATTTGCGCCATCCTTCCCAAAGCCGCAGCTTCAGTGGTTTTTGTGACGCATCTCTCGCCGCTTACAGTTGCGGGGGCAGCCAGGGAATGGCCGGGATTTCAAACGCGGCTTCACCCTGTTCCCTTTTATCCCGGATTATCCGGGACCGGATCGCGGCGCGAGTATAGGCAGGCGGGAGGTGATGTCAAAAGCGGTATTGGAAGCGGCAACACGAAAAACGGGGCGGCAGGCCCCGTTCTCCGTTGCTTCGTTCGCAAAATCGGTTCAATGCCGCCGGGAAGAAAGCGGAAACGCAGCGGCTGCCCCGAATTTCACGGTCTGATCCGTGTTGAGCACATGACTTGCGACCACATCCAGCAGCGCGCAATGCAGGGTCTCGACGCGCGGGTCATGCGCATGCGCCGCGCCCGACTGCACGAGATAGAGAAGTGCCTTGACCAGGCTTTCAATGTGTTCGTCCGGTGTTTTGGGCAATCCCGCCGTCTCGCTGGGTGTTTTCGTCTGAATACTCACGCTGCTACCTCTTCTGCTTCATCATGGAGATCGACCACCGGCCCTTCGATGCCGAACACATCGCGGATGCGCTGTGAGGAGGCAGGCGCGGTGGAGTAGGAACCGGCAAGGAACTCTTCCTGGCCGAAACGGATGGGCGGGCCGTAAACAGCCGGATTGAGGCCGAGCTGCTGCAGCGCGCGTACTTTCGAGGGATAGGTCACGAAGACGAACTGCTCGACGCCATGCGCCCAGGCCCATTCGATGCCGGCGATGGTGCAAAGCGCGTGATGCAGCGTTTGTTCTTTCTTCGGAAGATCGGGATCGACACAAGTGCGGCTGCCCTCGGCCACTTTGGGCGAGGTTGGCAGTTCCTGCCCGTAAGCCAGATCCGGCCACAGCTCTTTCAGCATGTAGGGGCGGTGCGTTTGCACCAGCCGTCCGCAGGCACGCACGGCGCCTTCATCATCCCGGATGGCGAAGTAATGGGTCCAAAGCGGATGATCGAACTGATCCGCCTCGCGGTGATTGAGATTGGGAATGACCCACCCGGCGCGCTCGACAAACACCTTGTGCCGGAGCCTCAGCATCGAATCGAAGGCATCGCCGAAATGATGGGCTGTGAGAATTGTGAAGTGATCGACTTTCATGGGGGGCGCTCCGTTGCTGCTGACGGAGAAACGCTCCCATGAGGTATGATCCAGCGCACCTACCCGAAAGGGGAGGGGTAAAAATTATATATTTAGATCAAAGACTTAAGTGTTCCCGAAGCTGATGTCGTCGGGGTCGATCGTGATCAGCCCGAGATAGAGCGCCTTGACGATGGCGATGCGGCCATAGGCGCCCAGCTTGGTGTAGCAGTTCTTCAAATGGAATTTCACGGTGTCTTGGGAAACGCCGAGAAGCTGCGAGATTTCCCACGCCGTCTTGCCACGGGCCCATTGGGTCAGCACTTCCTGCTCGCGCGGGCTCAAAGGCTGCGCCGGGGCAAGCTCGATGGAGAGATGATCCATGAATGACTTGTGCAGTACGGCGGTGCGCGCATGCACTTCCGCCAGGATGCGGGCGCAATCGATATTGGGCTCGCTCGAGGCGACGGAGTAGACGGCGCTGTAACCGGGCGCGCTCATCAAGGCAGAGGAGATGCCCGAACGCAGCCCGAACTCGGATGCTTCGCCGTAGATACGCTTCTGGAAGGGAGAAAGCTCGGTGCTTCTCAGCGCCTCGCTCCAGCTGAAGGGACCACCGCCTTGCTCGGCCATGAGAAGCGTCACATCGGCACGCCCATAATGCTGATCGGCATAATGGGCCAGCCACTCGGCATTGTAATTGGTGGCAAAATACTGATCTTTGCCAGGCTCGCGCCCGGGCACGACATAGCCGAGCACGGCATGGTCGAGTCCGAAATCCTCTAGCCCTTCCAGCCAGATCGAAAAAGCCGAGCTGGAATCCTTGGACTGTTGGATACGCTGGATGAACTCAGCAAACGACAACCCCATAAGAACCCCTGATAACTCGCAAACTAGGCGGGTCCGTGTTGCCTCACGTCCCCAAGGCACAAAACATAATCAAGACTAGCAGCAAATTGAAGAAATGGGGAAGTACAGATGTGCCGCGGAGTGGTGAAAGCTGCGCCTGCGCAACTCAAAAAAGCCAAAGGTGAAATATTGGGCTTTCGCAAAATGGGCATGCAACTTGTGCATGTATTTGGCTGCACTCTCCTTCAGAACATGAAAAACGCTGCGGCAGAGAGCACGATGATGGCGAGGAGGTTCAGCCGGAACCCCGCCCGCATCATCTGGCTCATGGTGACATGGCCGGATCCGAAGATGATGGCATTGGGGGGCGTCGCCACCGGCAGCATGAAGGCGCAGGAAGCCGCCAGCGCGACCGGGATGGCAAGGCTCGCAGCCGGCATTGCTGCGGCGAGGGCCAGCGCCCCCGCAACCGGCAGGAAGGCGGAGGCCGTTGCCGTATTGCTGGTGAGTTCGGTGAGAAAGATGATGAGCACCACAGCCGCCAGCACCAGCGCGAGCGGGCCGACCACCTTGACGATCTCAAGCTGCGCGCCGAGCCATTGCGCAAGCTCGGTCGTTTCCACGGCCTGAGCGAGACTCAGCCCGCCGCCGAAAAGCAGCAAGACGTCCCAGGGCGCGCGTTTTGCCCAGTTCCAGTCGAGCAGCCTTTCGCCTTTTTCGCTGCCATCCGGCAAAACGAAGAGCAAGAGCGCGCCGGCCATGGCGATGCCCGAATCCGTAAGCCCCTGCAGCCCTGTCAGAGGGGCAAGCCAGGGGTGGCCGATCCAAAAAAAAGCGACCAGGGCCATAACCGCGCCGACGCGTTTTTCCGCAGGGCGCATCGCCCCCAATACTGCCCTTTGTTCAGCAATCTCGCCGCGTTGGTCCGCGCCGCTGGCGGGAGCGTCGGCAGGCACCTTGAACGCGAAGCGGGTCAGCACGAACCAGCTGAGCGGCAGGAGAACCAGCACCACCGGCACCCCGAACATCATCCAGTCTGCAAAGCTGATATGGATGTCATGCGTTTGCGCCAGATATCCGACGGCAAGCGCATTGGGTGGTGAGCCCACAGGCGTGGCGAGCCCGCCAATGGAGGCGGCATACGCCACCCCCAGCATCAGCGCCGTGGCAAAAGCCCGGCGCGCCGGGTCCATCGGCTCTTTCGGGTCCTTGGGCGCGCCTGCAAGCGAAGCGGCAATCGGCAGAAGCATCATGGTGGTGGCCGTGTTACTGACCCACATGCTCAGCAACGCCGCCGCCGCCATGACCGCGCCGACGAGCCGCCGCGGATGCCCGCCGCCCCGCGCGATGATGGAGAGTGCCACGCGCTTGTGAAGCCCGGAGCGCTCCATCGCCAGGGCGAGCCAGAAGCCGCCGAGAAAGAGAAAGATCACCGGATTTGCATAAGGCGCGGCAGTGACCGCGATATCGGTGACGCCGAGCAGGGGAAACAGCACAAGCGGCAGGAGCGCTGTGGCCGCCAGCGGCACGGCTTCCGTCACCCACCAGACCGCCATCCAGACAGCGACGGCCGCAGTGGCCCAGGCGGCAGGGGAAAGACCTTCGGGCAGGGGAGCAAGGAAGAGCGCGCCCGCGGCCAGCGGCCCCAGAACAAGGCCAGTAAGTTTTACGGTGTTCGTGCCCTTTTCCGGTGTGCCGCCCTCGGTCCGCATGTTTGCCCCGTCCCCATTTCAATAAGGGCGAGAGCATAAGGGGCTGCGCCCTGTGAGGGAACAGCCCCGTGCCTTGTTTGGCGTGTCTTGCAGGGATCAGGAAAATGCCGCCGCCGCTTCCGCCGTGTTCATGAAGTCCCGGAAGCGCCGCCATTTGCCGTCTTCGAGATCGATGACATGGACGAAGTCCGAAATGATGTCCCGTCCGGTGGCGCGCGCCGTGAGATGCAGATGACCGGTGACGATCACTTTCGGCCCGGCGGCAATGAACTCCTCCGGCTCGAAAATGTGAATATCGACCGAAGAGAGAACCGTCTCGAAAAACCGGCGGCAGGCCTCGAGGCCTTCATAGGTGTTGGCGTAAGGAATGACCGGCGGCCCGTAAAACTCGATAATGGGCTGCGGCGCAAGAAACGTCACGATCCGGTCCACATCCTTCGCGCCGAAAGCAGCGAAAAGCGTCTGCGTGGTTTCAAGGTTACGCGTCTCTTCTTCTGTGTGCGATTTCATCAGCGCGTTCCTCCCTTCGGCACCAGCTTCAGCGGCAGCCGGTCGAAGCCGTGATTGAGCAGGCTCGTGCGCTGCGGCTCCGGCGCCGCGCTGCCCGGTTCGATGACGGCCATTTCCTCAAGCATCGCCTCGATCAACGCCTTGGCTTCCAGCCGGGCGAGGGCGGAGCCCAGGCAATGATGCACGCCGACTCCGAAAGTGAGCTGCTTTTTTAGATTAGGCCGGGTGATGTCGAAGCGGTGGGGCTCCGGAAAAACCGCTGGGTCGTAATTGGCTGCGGCAAAGAAAAGCGCTACCCAGTCGCCTTCGCGGATGGTCTGCCCGCCAATTTCTACATCCTGCGTGGCAATCCGGAAAAGCCGCTGAGGCGGGCCGCTATGGCGGAGTGTTTCCTCGATAAAGGGATCGATCAGCTCCGACTTCTGCGCCAGCGCGGCGCGCATTTCCGGCATGGTTGCGAGATTATGCAGGAGATTGCCGAGCAGAAAGGCCGTGGTCTCCGAGCCCGCGACGACAAGTGTGATGCAGAAGCGGATGACTTCATCGAGTGTGAGTTTTTCGCCGCCCGCTTCCGCCTGCAGGAGAGCCGCCATCAGCGAGTCGGGCACAGTCTCGCCCGCCTCGATGCGCCGGGCGAGACTGTCCACCGTTTCGGCGAAATAGGCGGCAAGCGCCAGATTGCTTGCGCCGCGCTCTTCCGGCGTCAGCGCTGCGGAAAGCATGAAGGCGGTGGCCCAGCCGCGGAAGCGCTCGGTGATCTCTTCCGGCAGGCCCAGAAGATCCACCATCACGCGGGCGGGAATGCGCGCAGCAAGCGTTTCGATCACCTCATGCTCGCCCGGCCCGAGGCCGCGCACCATGGCGCTTACAACCTCGCGCATGCGCGGTCCCAGCGCCTCCACCCGCTTGCGCGAGAAGGCCAGGTTCACGATGCCGCGCAGCCGGTCATGCTCGGGATTGTCGTGATTGACGAGCATGAGTGTCGGCGCCGAGGACTGCTCCTGCAAAGGATCGCGTGATGAAAAGGCGCGGTGATCGCGCGCCGCCGCATTGACGTGCTCATAATCGAGCAGCACCCAAGCTGTAACCGGGTCATCCGCCTCGGGCACCGTGCCGGGCGGATAATCCTTGTAGCCATAGACCGGCCCAAAAGGGCGCAGCGCCTCGTAAAGCCCATAGGGGCTCGCCACCGTGTCTCCCGTGGGCAGGGCCGCCACCAGAGCGGCCGCCCGCGCCTCGGCCGCCGCCGTGCTTTGAACGCTCATGAAATTCCTCCTCTTCCATATCCTCCCGATCATTGATTCAATAAATTGTTTCTTATGTAAACAGTTTTCATATGTCATAAATCCGCCAGGGCCGTAAGATGACGGGCCAAGAGGCGGCAAAAGGAAGTTTGGAATGGGAAAGACAGGCGCGGTGAAAGACGGGCAGAAGCCGCCGGCAAGGCCCGCAAAGGCCGGGACGCCCCCGCGCGCGGCGCTGCAATTCCTCGAATATTACTATCCCATCCATTACAAGGCCGGCATTGCGCTGGAAGACGCGCTGCGGGGCGGTCTGCTGAGCCGCCATCAGGTGGCGATTCTCTGGCTCATTCATTCGGAAGGGACGGATGCCAAGCGTATGAACCGCAAGGCCATTGAACGCTCACTTTCCTCCTGGTTTGAGATTTCAGGCGCGGCCATCACCAAGGCCCTGCGCTCCATGGCGCAGTCCCCGCTCGACCTTGTCAGGCTGGAAGAGGACCCGCGTTCAGGCAGAGAAAAGATCGTCTCGCTCACGCCCAAGGGTGAGGCGCACATGGCGCAGATGATCTCAGGGGGCGAGGCCTTCGTGCAGCGTATCATCGATGAGATGAGCGAGGAGGAAATCGTGCAGGGATTGCACTTCTTCCGGCGCATTTCGCAAATAGTTGAAGGGTTCCGCCAATAAAGGCGCGCAACGGACACCGCTCGCAGGATAGAGTGAAATCTGCCTTATACGTCAGTCACCTCTGAAAAGGCTGGGCGGCAATGACGAAACTGCAAGGCGGAACGGGTTCCGGCAAAGCGGCTTTGACAGCGGCGCTAATCTTTCTCGCAAGCGTATATCCGGCCCAGGCTTTCGACTTCCGCAAGAACTTCATAGATCCCGAAGATGGTCATCTCGACGCCTCGGAGTTTCTCTCCAAGGGCGGCTTCATTCCCGTCCCTATCATCATCACCGAGCCTGCGGTGGAAGGCGGGGTCGGTTTTCTCGGCCAGTTTATTCACCCCTCCGAAACGCCCGGCGTCGTGCCTGACCGCACCATGGCGGGCGGCGCTGTGACGGGGAATGACTCCAAGGCCGGCGGAATAATGCAGCAAGGCACGATGCGCGAAGGCCGCCTGGTCTACCGCGCCGGCCTGGGCGCGGCCGACATGACGTTGCCGTTTTTTCCCTTCGGCGGCAGCACCTCGATCGATTATGGCAACAAGGCAAAATTCGCCTTCGGGAATGTGCGCTATCAGTTCGGCGACTCGCCCGTCTCGGCAGGCCCACGTCTCATCTACCGGACCTCGGAAGTTTCTCTGGAGGCCCAGGGCCCGCTCGCAACGCAGGTGAACAATCTGCTGGAACGGATCGAAGAGGAAGAAACCTATGTCGGGCTCGGGCTTTCGGTGAATTACGACACGCGCAATAACCCGCTGACGCCCACCAGGGGCATCAACGCCATTCTCCAATATGACCGCTATGACGGCGCCTGGGGCAGCGACCGGGATTTCAGTGTGGCTGGCATGGCCTTTCACGGCTTTACCGGGATCGGCAAGGTGTGGACGCTGGGCGGCAAGGTCTATCTGGAACGCATTTCCTCGGACGGCCCCTTCTTCATGTCGCCGGGGATCGACCTGCGCGGCGTTCAATATGGCCGCTATCAGGGCGATGCGGCGCTGAGTATGGAAACGGAGTTACGCCGCCAGTTCTCGCCGCGTTGGGCGGGCGTTCTCTTTGGCGGGTACGGTGAAACCTTCGTGGAAGACTCGCGGCTCTACCAGAACGAAGACGATATCTGGACCTTCGGGGGCGGGGTCAGATATCAGATCGCCCGCAAATTCGGCATTGATGTGGGGCTGGATCTCGCGCGCGGGCCGGAAGAGACGGTCGTCTATTTCCAGTTTGCCCATGCCTGGATGCGGACCATGGACTGAAGTTCAGCTCTTTTTGAATGGGACTTTTTAGATGGGCGGGGAAGGCTGGCTGGGGCGGCAGGATTCGAACCTGCGCATGGCGGTACCAAAAACCGCTGCCTTACCACTTGGCTACGCCCCAAGATGCCGGGCCTGCAAAACCGCACAGGCCGCGCGGAAGTGGCCGGAACATAGCGGCCAAACTCTGCCGCTGCAACGGTATTTGCCCCTTGCCGGAGACGTTTCCCCCCTGTATAACGCGCCCCCGTGGCCCGGAAGATCTTCTCGCGGCCATCCCGCATTTAAAGGCGGAGCGTAGCGCAGCCTGGTAGCGCACCTCGTTCGGGACGAGGGGGTCGCAGGTTCAAATCCTGCCGCTCCGACCAATATTTCCCATGATCGCATGCTGACGGGCACTCCATGGTGTTTTGCTTTGGATTATAGGCTTGTGTAAACCACCTGCATTCAATCGGATGTGGTGGTAGGCTGTGCGTGCTCGTCGATAAGCAAGCTCCGGCGTTGATGCGCTCTTCGTATGGTGGCCGGGATAGTTTGACGCCAGTCATGCTAAGTTGATTAACCCAAATGTATGCGAAGTTGTTTTACTGATGGCGGGGCGTTGTATTTTTCCATGCGAGCGGGACCTTCCTAGCGAAAGTCTGGGTGCTACCGTAAGGATAAATCTGGGGTATGTGGGGTGAATATCTGGATTGTGAACCATTTTGCTGTGCCGCCAGGTCAATCAGGCGGCACTCGGCATTGGGTGTTGGGACAGCATCTAAAAGCGGCGGGGCATGACGTTTCAATTATTGCATCGAACGTCAATTATCATAGCCGCTCATCTGCGGAAGATCTGAGCCATAAATACCGGGCTAAAATCGAAGATTTTGATGGCGTTACATTTCTTTGGCTGACGGTCCCCGTCTATCAAAGTATGATCCGGCGCGTTCTCAGTATGGTGGTGTTTGCTGCGCGAGCGGTGCTCGGCCGCTCTACTTCATATCTGGCGAAACCAGATATTATCGTGGGATCAACGCCTCACCCTTTCGCTGCTTTAGCCGCTTATTTTCTATCTTGGCGTTATAAAACCAAGTTCATCTTAGAAGTCCGGGATATTTGGCCTGAGTCTTTGATTGAGCTTGGGGGGTACGCCAAATTCAATCCATTCATCCTTCTGATCAGCGCGATGGAAAAATTTCTTTTGAGGCGCGCAGATCGGGTAATCACCTTACTGCCAAAAGCAGGCGAGGACCTGGAGCGCAAAGGTGCTGCCAGTGACAAGATCGCCTGGATACCGAATGGTGTCGATACGGCGCTATTCGGCCAGCCTGTGGCGCCCGCGCGCACAGAGGCATTCAAAATTATTTATGCAGGAGCGCATGGCGTTGCAAACGGTCTTGACGTGGCAATTGATGCGGCAAAAGAACTGCAGGCAAAAGGTGACGAGACTATTCGGTTTATTTTTGTCGGAGACGGCACCCAAAAAGATGTTCTGAAAAGGAAAGCCGAAAGTCTGTCACTCGACAATGTGGAATTCAGGGATAGTGTGCCAAAGCAACAAATACCAGATGTGTTAAGTGAAGCGAATGCTTGCTTCATGCATTTACGCGATATGCCCGTTTTCCGGTGGGGTGTAAGCCCAAACAAGCTATTTGACTACATGGCGGCGGCACGGCCCATTATATTCGCGGTCAACACCTCCGCTGATCCCGTGGAGATAGCGGGTGCGGGGCTCTCCATAGTGCCGGAAAATCCGAGCGCTCTAGCCGATGCAGCGCTTTCGTTGTCTGAGCTAAGCGATGAGGAGCTGGAGGCTATGGGGCGCCGGGGACGCGAATACGTTCTGAAGCATCATACAGAACAAGTGCTGGGCGCCCGGTTTCTGGAGCTCCTGGAAGGACTCTCCAGGGAGGGAGCGGCTTGATCTATCGCGACAGAGTGAAGCGTGTCCTCGACGTTGTCGCCGCGCTCGCGCTTATCTCGATTTTGTCGATCCCGATGCTGTTGCTTGCGTTGACGATTGCCTGTTGCATGGGACGGCCAGTGCTGTTTCATCAAAAACGTGTCGGCTTAAACGAAGAGATTTTTTACCTTTATAAATTCCGATCGATGCGGAACGTCTATGATCTCGAGGGTAATCTGCTACCAGACGCGGAGCGGCTCACGGCATTCGGAAGATTGTTGCGGGCAAGCAGCCTTGATGAATTACCGGAGCTGTGGAACGTGGTGAGAGGAGACATGAGCCTCGTGGGTCCCCGTCCATTGTTGCCCGATTATTTGCCATACTATTCGCAGCATCAGTCAAGGCGCCATGAAGTCCGGCCCGGCCTGACAGGGCTTGCCCAAATTCGTGGAAGAAACGCGGCAACATGGGATGATCGGTTGAATGCCGATGTGGAATATGTGGACCGCCTGTCATTCTCCGTTGATCTGAGTATCCTTGTGGCGACACTTGGAACGCTTGTGTCTCGTAAAGGTATTTCGGCAGAAGGGCATGCGACCATGCCGCGCTTTGACGATGAGGTGAGGGCAAGGAGAATGGCGGATAAGGATTAACCCCAAAAGCCATTGAAATATGAAAGTCCAATGCCTGTGAAAATCCTTTCTATTGTCGGCGCGAGACCGCAGTTTATCAAAGCCGCAGTCGTGAGCCGCGCATTGGTGGAAATCGGCGGTGTGACTGAGATTATGGTCCACACAGGCCAGCATTATGATGAAGGCATGTCGGACATCTTTTTTGACGAATTAAAGATTTCTGCCCCCGCCTATAGTCTCGCCATCGGCTCGGCCAGTCACGGTGCCCAGACAGGGCGTATGCTTGAAAAGATAGAAGCGGCAATCCAAACGGAAAAACCAGATTGGGTGCTGGTATACGGAGATACTAACTCGACCTTAGCCGGTGCGTTGGCCGCTTCCAAGCTGCACGTTCCAGTTGCGCATGTAGAGGCGGGTTTGCGGTCTTTCAATAAAAGGATGCCCGAAGAACAAAACCGTATTGTTGCCGATCATCTCTCGGAACTTCTTCTAACGCCGACCGATACGGCGAACAGAAATTTGACGCGAGAAGGTATTGCAGGCGAGCATGTGGTTCTTGTGGGGGACGTCATGTATGACGCCGCACTTTTTGCCGGCGAGCAGGCGGATAGTTCCGTCCTCGATCGTCTCCATCTCGATTCGGAGTTCGTTCTGGCGACTGTGCATAGGGCCGAGAATACGGACGACCCGGTCCGGCTTGGCGCGGTTCTGGGCGGGCTGGCCGCGGTGGCAGATAAAATGCAGGTGGTCTTGCCGCTTCATCCGAGGACCCGGAATATGCTGAAAGACAGACCAGATATGGAAATGTTTGCCGGCAAGCTAACGCTAATAGACCCGGTCGGTTATTTTGATATGGCAGCTCTTGAAGCTGCTGCATCCTTGATCGCAACGGATTCAGGCGGGGTGCAGAAAGAGGCATATTTTCACGGAAAACCATGCGTTACACTGCGTGATGAAACGGAATGGGTTGAGCTGGTTGAACTGGGATGGAACCGGCTGCAGCCGCCGCATACTGCCGAGGCGGTTGAGCAAGCAGTTCTGGCGGCGCTTGGGTCGCAAGGGAAAAAGGGCGGTCAACCCTATGGGGATGGTCGCGCGGGCGCCCGCATCGCGGAGGCTCTAAAGGCAGGATGAGCGGCGTGGGAGAAAAACGTATCGTCATCATTGGTGGCGGTGGACACGCGAAAGTCGTTGCGGCCTCCTGGCTTGATGGAGGCGGGTGTATCGATGCAATTCTCGATGACAATCCCTCCTTGCAGGGCCAGTTGCTTCTTGGTCATGAAATCTCGTTGCAGCCCCGGGGCAAGGATATACTGAATGAAATCCCTGCCATCCTGGCTATTGGTGACAATGAAACGCGCCGCCGTTTGTCAGCTTCCCTTGATCCGCATTCGTGGCAAACCGTTATCCATCCCGGGGCCTATGTGCATGAGAGCGCAAAAATAGGTGTGGGGGCTCTTATTTGTGCAGGGGCCATTGTGCAGCCAGATGTCCGAATCGGTGATCATGTCATTGTCAATTCGGGGGCCGTAATCGAGCATGATTGCGAGGTTGGAGATTTTGCACATATTGGGCCTACGGCCTGTTTGGGTGGCGGTGTCATCGCCGGAGAAGGGGTATTTGTGGGGCTTGGCGCCAAGGTGATGCCTCTTCGGCAACTGGGTAATTGGTCGATTGTGGGGGCGGGGGCGGTCGTGGTAAGAAATGTGGGGTCGGGACTGACGGTGGCCGGCGTGCCCGCCCGCCCTCTTTCGCGTTAAGTTTCGGCCTGGGCCTCATTTGAAAATGACATCCTATCCAACGCCGACAGGCGACCGCATTCTGCTCTCCCCGCCTTTTATGGGCGGCAGGGAGCGCCCTTATGTCGATGAAGTGTTTGCGACGAATTTTGTGGCACCTGCAGGGCCCATGTTGGAGCGGTTTGAAGGCATGTTTCGCGAAGCGACGGGCTTCCCGCATGCCGTGGCTGTTGCAAGCGGTACTGCCGCATTGCATCTAGCATTGCGGTGTTTAGGGGTCGGGCCGGGAGACCGGGTGTGGGCGCCAAGCTTTACGTTCATCGCCTCTGTCGCGCCGATTCTTTACCAGGGTGCAGTCCCAGTCCTTTTCGATTGTGACCGGGATAGCTGGAACATCGATCTGGATCTGATGGCAGAAGAGCTGCCACGGGCCGCAAGTCGCGGGGAACTCCCCAAGGCAATCATTGCTGTTGATCTTTATGGGCAGCCTTGTGATCAGGACCGACTAAAGGCTCTGGCGGAACCCTATGACATATCCGTAATTGCCGATTCAGCCGAAGCAATTGGCAGTCTGCTGAACGGACGCCATGCGGGAATGGGGGCCAGATGCGCTGCTTTCTCGTTCAATGGAAATAAATTGCTCACGACGGGCGGAGGAGGGCTGCTGGCAAGCGATGACGAAATGTTGGTCGAACATGCCCGCAGTCTGTCTCAACAGGCAAGAAGAGCCGTGCCTCACTACGAGCATGATGAGGTGGGGTACAATTATAGGATGAGCGCTCTCAATGCCGCCGTTGGCTGCGGCCAATTGGAGGAGCTTGAAGAGCGGGTCGCCAGGCGGCGTGATATATTTCAATTTTACCGCCGCGAATTGGGGAACTTGCCGGGAGTTAAATTTCTGGAGGAGCTGCCTGGCGCCCGGGCCAATCGCTGGCTAACCGTTTTGACGCTTGAGGATGGTCAGGATCCCGCGGCTCTGGTTGCGGAACTGGATGGCATGGGTATTGAGGCACGCCGCCTTTGGAAACCCATGCATTGTCAAAAGGCTTTAAAAGATGTGCCTGTCATGGGTGGCGCCACATCTGAGCACCTTTTTGCAAGCGGTTTGTGCTTGCCATCGGGCGGTGCAATGAGTGAGGAAGAGCTTCATTACGTGGCTGATAAGGTCTTGTCGTTCTGGAGATGAAACTTGTACTTGCGCAAAACACGGGGCCGGGCATAGGCCAGAGAATGCCCCGTGAGCGCACACCCCAGCCACAAGGCGACCGTGCAATGATTTGTTGTAGTTCAGGAGAACGGATTTAATGGGTGTCGCCGGAAAACCCGATTTGCAAAAGTCATATGAGACGGTTGGAAAAGAGCTTCTCGAGAAAATCGAGACAGGGGCCGCGCGCATTGGTGTGATCGGCTTGGGCTATGTAGGTCTGCCGCTCGTTCAATTGTTCTGCCGTCAGAACTATCGGGTAACAGGGTTCGACATAGATCCGGGAAAAGTGGAGCTGTTGAACGCCGGCAAAAGTTACATCGGCCACATTCCATCTGATGACGTGCAGGCTCTAGTTGACGAGGGTCAGTTTGAGGCGACAGCTGATTTTGGCCGCTTGTCTGAGATCGACGCAATTGTTGTGTGTGTTCCAACGCCGCTCACCCGTCACCGTGAACCGGATATGACCGCAATTATTGCTACGTCCGAAGCCATAGTGCCTCGACTGCGAAAGGGGCAGTTGGTCGTTCTCGAGTCGAGCACGTTCCCCGGAACGACGGATGAAGTGGTAAAGCCCATACTTGAAAGAAGCGGTCTGCTGGCAGGCAATGACTTCTTTCTTGCTTATTCGCCGGAACGGGAAGATCCAGGCAATAAAACACATACGGCGAAAACAACACCAAAAGTGATTGGTGCGGACGGCCCGGAGGCTTTGGCGGTTGCTGAAGCGCTTTATGACCGCATTATCGATGCAACGGTCGTCGTCTCAAGCAGCCGGACGGCGGAAGCGGTAAAGCTGACGGAGAACATCTTCCGTTCGGTGAATATTGCGCTCGTCAATGAGCTTAAGATCATCTTCGACAAGATGGGTATCGACGTCTGGGAAGTAATCGACGCGGCGGCAAGCAAGCCCTTCGGCTTCATGCCGTTCTATCCGGGCCCTGGCCTTGGCGGTCACTGCATCCCCATCGACCCATTCTATCTGACCTGGAAAGCGCGGGAATATGATGTGCCGACGCGGTTCATCGAGCTGGCGGGTGAGATCAATACGCATATGCCCAACTACGTGTTCGTCAAGCTTGCCGAAGGCCTGAACGATCACTTTGAACGCTCGGTAAAAGGCGCGCACATACTCATGCTTGGCATCGCCTACAAGAAAGATGTCGATGATATGCGCGAAAGCCCCTCGCTTGTTCTCATCGAGAAGCTTGAATCGGCCGGCGCGAAGGTGGATTTCCATGACCCGTTCATTCCCACCATCCCGCATACGCGTGAACATGATCACCTTGCGGGGCGCAAGTCGGTCGGGCTCTCTGGGGAAGCTTTGAAGGAGTATGATGCCGTGCTGATTGCAACCGACCACTCATCGGTCGATTACAAGCTCGTGTCTCAGCATGCCCGCCTCATCATTGACACAAGAAACAAGGCATATCGGGGAGCCACCGCCAAGGCGATCATCGTCAAGGCCTGATCGGACGGTAGGAGAAAATGACGGATTCTGAAGTAAGAGTCGTGGCTTGTGGATGCGGCCACTGGGGAAAGAATCTCGTTCGCAACTTTGCCGAGCTCGGCGTGTTGGCTGGCGTGCATGACGTCAATCAGGAACTGGCCGCGCAATTTGCTGAAAAATACGGCGTCCCTGCGTTGAGCTGGGAAGAAGTGCTTGCGTCCAAAGATTGCAATGCTGTGGCTATTGCGGCCCCGGCAGAGCTGCACGCTGCGCTTGGTGTTGCGGCTCTTCAGGCGGGCAAGCATGTCTATGTCGAAAAACCCTTGGCGTTGAGCAAGGATGACGGCACCCGCCTTATCGAAGCGGCGAAAAAGGCCGGTCGTCAGCTCATGGTCGGCCATCTGCTGCAATACCACCCAGCCTTTCTGATGCTCAAGGAATTGGTGAGCAAAGGGGAACTCGGCCGTCTTCAGTACATCTATTCAAACCGCCTGAGCCTCGGAAAAATCCGGCGCGAGGAAAACGTCCTTTGGAGCTTTGCACCGCACGATATTTCCATGATCCTCGCGCTGGCTGGCGAAGAACCGAGCGATGTGCACAGCACTTTCTCACCCATCCTTCACGACCAGATCTCCGACACGGCGCAGGTCCAGCTCGGGTTCCCGAGCGGTTTGAAAGGGCACGTGTTTGTGTCCTGGCTGCACCCGTTCAAGGAGCAAAAGCTGGTGGTTGTGGGTGAGAAGGGCATGGCGGTGTTCGACGACCGCGCGCCGCTGGAGCAGAAGCTAGCCCTCTATCCGCACAAGCTGAACTGGCAGAACGGCCTGCCCATGCCGGAAGCGGCGGACGCGCAATATCTGCCGCTGCCCGAGGCGGAGCCGCTCCGTCTTGAATGCCAGCATTTCATCGACAGCGTCGCCCAGAACCAAAAGCCGCGCACGGACGGCGACGAAGCCTTGCGGGTGCTCAAGGTGTTGCTCGCGGCTGACCCAGCCGCGGCCAAGAAGGCCGGCGGTGATCGCTTTCCTGGCGTGAAAATTCACGAAAGCGCCTATGTCGACGATCCTGTCTCGATCGGTGAAGGCACAAAGATTTGGCACTTCAGCCATCTGCTCGGCAATGTCGAGGTCGGCCGCAATTGCTCGATTGGCCAGAACGTTGTGATCGGCCCCAACGTGAAGGTCGGCAACAATTGCAAGATCCAGAACAACATCAGCCTTTATGACGGGGTGGAGCTGGAGGATGGCGTCTTTTGCGGTCCCTCATGCGTCTTCACCAACGTCAACAACCCGCGCGCAGAGATCGAGCGGAAGGACGAGTTCCGTAAAACGTTGGTCCAGCGCGGAGCGAGCATTGGCGCAAATGCTACGGTCGTCTGTGGCCATACGCTTGGCGAATACTGCTTCATTGCTGCCGGGGCGACCGTTACCAAAGATGTGCCGCCCTATGCGCTGATGGCGGGCGTGCCGGCCAAGCGCATAGGGTGGATGAGCAAGGCAGGGGTTCGGCTTGGCGCGGACCTGGTGTGTCCCGCCGAAGGAACGAAGTACAGAGAAGAGGCGCCTGACCGCCTGGTTGAAGTGACGGAGTAAAGACCCAAATGAGCGCATCCCCCATTCAGTTCATTGATCTTGGTGCTCAGCAGGCGCTCATCAGAGACAAGATCGATGCGGCCATTGCCCGCGTGCTGGATCATGGCCAGTACATCATGGGGCCTGAAGTACGCGAGTTCGAGCAGCAGCTCCAAGACTTCACCGGCGCAGCTCATGCCCTTGGATGCGCGAATGGCACCGATGCGCTTGCAATCGTCCTGATGGCTTGGGGCGTGGGGCCTGGCGATGCGGTTTTTGTGCCCTCCTTCACCTATGTTGCTAGCGCCGAAGTTGCCGGCATGCTCGGCGCCACACCATTCTTCGTCGATGTGATCGAGGAGACGTTCAATATCGACCCTGAAAGTTTCGAGCGGGCGATCGATGATGCGAAGGCGCAAGGCCTGAACCCGGCGGCCGTCGTGCCGGTCGACCTTTTCGGCCAGCCCGCCGATGCACCAGCCGTGCAGAAGATCGCCGATGCGCATGGCATTAAGGTGCTTGTAGACGCAGCCCAGAGTTTCGGCGCGTCCCTCCACAACAGGCGAGTCGGAAATTGGGGCCACGCAACGACAACGAGTTTCTTCCCTGCCAAACCGCTTGGGTGCTATGGCGATGGCGGCGCGATCTTCACCAATGATGAGGATCTGGCCAAGGTCATGGATTCTATCCGTCTGCATGGCAAGGGCCGAGAAAAATACGACAATGTCCGCATCGGCATGAACTCCCGGCTGGACACGATCCAGGCTGCAATCCTGAAGGAAAAGCTTGCGATCTTTCCGGGGGAACTGGAGGCGCGCGACCGCGTCGCGGTACGGTACACCGATGCCCTTAAGGATATTGCGCGGACACCCGAGTTGATCGACGGCGCAACTTCTGCATGGGCGCAGTACACGCTCATCTTAGAGGGGCGGGATACTGTTCAGGCCAAATGCAAGGAAGCCGGCGTGCCAACCATGGTCTATTACCCCATGGCTCTGTCTCAACAGACCGGTTACAAGCATTATCCGACCGTTACCGGCGGCACGCCTGTGTCGGACAGCCTTTCCGGGCGTGTTTTGAGCCTGCCTATGCATCCGTATTTGACAGAAGAGCTTCAATTAAAAGTTGGCAATGTAGTTGAAGGTACTCTGAAAAGTATAGGCCTACTTTGAATTCGCGATACTCCAAAGGCAATGCTTTGGCATTCGACGTCTCAGTCATAATTCCGACACACGGTGGTCGTAGCGAGGCAACGCACCGCGCTGCCCGGTCAGCGATTGTTCAAAAGAATGTGTCCGTTGAAATAATCATTGTAGATGATGCTTCTTCGCCGCCTTATGAATTGCCGTTAGATTTATCGCGCTTGGAAAACGTTAGGGTCATTCGCAACACTGTTAATGGTGGGGCGGCCGCCGCAAGAAATACGGGCATCAAGCATGCGAGTGGCCGGTGGATTGCCTTTCTGGACTCTGACGATGAGTGGAGATCGGGCAAGTTGAGCCGGCAGCTAGCGTCTGTCGCGGTGGCTGATCGTGAAGAACTCAACATCATTGTATCTGGGTTTTCGATAAAATCGCATGTGGCAGAATCAAAAGGCAGTGCAGTGGAGAAAGCTTTTGTTCCTGTATCCGCGCGTAATGCCAGCGATTTTGCCAGCGGGTGTTGGTTCTGCCCAGGCAGTACGGCGGTGATAGACAGAAAGACGTTTGATGTTGTGGGGTTGTTCGATGAAAAACTACGACGTCTCGAGGATCTTGATTGGTACCTTCGATTCGGCTTGTCTGGAGGCTTTCTGATTGTAACCCCTGAGGTGTTGGCAGACATCAATGTGGGTAAGCGCCCATCGTTGAGGATCGTGCGGCAGGCAACGGATTATATGAGGAGTAAATACAGCTCGGCTAGCGAGCGCTCTTGGTTCCGTAAGCTTGAAGCATATCTCTATCTTGAGGAGGCGGCCGCTTCATGGAACGAAGGTAAAAAGCTATCCATGATTGGGTATTTGTTACATTCATTTTGGCGCGCACCACGCCTGCGGTTGCATCTAAGAAAATATTTAATCAGGGTATCTTAGCTGTTCGAAAGCGAACTCTTGCAAAGCTTGGTCGTGTGGACTTTTCTCATCCTTTTGGAAGTGGCGCCAGCTCGCGATAAACCATATGAAGGAAAGCGGCCGCGCTATCGTCTGTAAAGTTGTGGGCGGCGACTTTTCGACCGTTTTCACCCATTTCACTTCTCAAGGCCGGATCATCTAAAAGTGTGATAAGTGCCTCAGCTAAGCTCTGGGCATCCTTAGGTGGGACAAGAATACCTGTCACGCCATGTTGAACAACATGCCTACACCCAGGAACGTTAGTGGCCACGCACGCGCGGCGACATGCCATGGCTTCCATGAGGACACGCGGCGCCCCTTCTCTATAGGAAGGCAGGCAGACGATGCTGGCGCCTCGCAGTGTGTCTATCAGGTCATCCTGCCAACCTAGCCATTGTACGAGACCTTCCTTTTCCCACATTTTTATTTCTTCGTGAGTTATCGTTGTGGGGTTTAAGGCGTCAATATCGCCCGCGAGAACGAAGTCCGCATTTTTGCCTAGCTCTTTAATGTGTCGGACGGCTTCCACAAACTCGTAGATACCTTTGTCCTTTAGCATGCGCCCTGCAAAGACTACTTTTGGCGGGTCTGGGTCGGGTGTATCGCTATCGACGGAGAAATGAGTCATATCCAATCCGCCGCCTATGTGGACCCGCGCTACGTCCTGGCGAATAAGTGAACGCTCTACAAATACCGAGCAGTCGTCGGGGTTCTCAAATAGTACTCTTTGATTTTTGCCTCCCAGCGCTAGCCAGTAACCGAGACGTGCTGCTCGTCCTGCCAGCTGACCTAGCGCGCTTGTTGCAATGAATGCATAGCCGAGGCCCGTAATCGAAAATACGCGTGCTTTGATCCCAAGCATCCGGCTGACTAACCCGGCGTAGATGACAGGCTTTATCGTAACGGCATGGACTATTTCCGGACGAAGGCGCAGGAAAAGCCAAATTAAAGAAAGTAATGTGAGGGGGTCATGCTTAAGGGAAAGGTTGCCGCGACGGAACGGGATAAAGTGGAAGGTGATGTTAGCGGGAAACTGTATGTCCAGATCAGCTGTGAAAGCAGCCGGCAAGATCACGTGAACATTTAAGTTTGGGAGGGCTGCGGTTTGTTGCACGCGGTATCGCCAGTGCGCCGTAAAATTCAGGGCGTCTGGAAACATGAAAATTACGACGTGGCTTTTGTCGTCGGGTAAGGCCTCTGGGGATGTGTTGGCGATTGATTTCGCGAGGTGTGGTCGAGGAATCACAGTATCGTCCATGGTCTTATCTCGCGAACTCCGGAAGATGAATGACAAAAAATCACATAGAATTGAGCCTCTCTTAGCAAAGCATTGGGGGCTCCATAGCTGCCTATCAAGCTCATTGTTATATTTTTCTGTATGGAAGGGCGTGTGAAGGCGAGAAGCCACATCAGTTTGCTCGCAACTGTCTCAAAAGCGCAACCTTTGTAGGTTGAGGTAGGGGCGGAGCTTTTAGTCCTATTCTCTGAGGCAGCATGACTATGCGATAAAGCGTCAAGCAGATTGGTTGGCAAGATGATATGGAGGCGCCGGTCGATGGCATGTAAGGTCTGGTCCCATTTTGCCCCCGGACGCGTAGGGCTTACCTTAAAAGTTCGCATTATTGCCCATTGCGGTAGCGCAGGGCATTTAGCTAAGTTGAGGCCGTGGTTAATAGCTGTTGACGGTATTGGGCGCCGCGGTTAGGAACAAGAACATCATAAACTTGCGGATACAGCAATGCATTCTAAAGACTTCATGAGGGAAGCCGCCCAAGTATGCGCGGACATTGATGCCTCGAAGATTGAGCTTCTTGCCGAAGAAATCGCCTCGGTGCGTGAAAGAAGAGGGAGGCTGTTTATTTTGGGGGTCGGCGGCAGTGCTGGCAATGCAAGTCATGCTGTCAATGATTTTCGCAAGCTTTGTGGGATTGAAACCTATACCCCGGCCGATAATGTCTCGGAGTTGACAGCCCGCACTAACGACGAGGGCTGGGAGACCGTTTTCGCAGGATGGTTGGAAACCAGTCGTTTGAATGCTGATGACGCCCTGCTCATTTTCTCAGTTGGCGGCGGCGATGCGGAGCGCAATGTAAGCGTCAACATGATTCGGGCTATTGAACTTGCCCGATCCGTAGGTGCGCGGGTTTATGGCATCGTTGGCAAAGCCTCTGGCTATACGGCAAAAAACGGTGATGTTGTAGTGGTGGTGCCCGAAGTCAATGCCGAGCGCATCACGCCATTATCGGAGGCATTCCAAGCCGTTGTTTGGCATAATTTGGTTAGCAACCCCAAGTTGCAGCGCTGCGCAACCAAATGGTAGATCGCGACAAGGTAATAAGATGCGAGTGCGCCAATGAGGGCTGTGTTTCTAGACCGTGATGGTGTGCTGGTAGTTCCCGAATTCCGCGACGGTCGAAGCTACGCCCCCCGGACCTTGCAAGCGTATGGGTTCTATCCGGAGGCGAAGGGGGCATTGGAGGCTTTAAAAGCCGCGGGTTATCTTCTCATAGTGGTCTCTAATCAGCCCGATGTTGGAGCCGGCTTGATTTCCCGAGAAATCATGCGCGCAATGACGAACCGGCTTTTTCACGAACTCCCCGTAGACGCTGTGAAGATTTGTTTCCATACGCGTGCTGATGAATGTGGCTGTCGCAAGCCCCTGCCTGGCATGTTGTTTGCTGCAGCTAATGAGTACGGTATTGATCTGGCGGCGAGCTATATGATTGGTGATAGAAGCAGCGATGTGGCCGCAGGTCGCGCGGCGGGGTGCAAAACGGTTTTCATCGATCTGGGCTATACCGCTGAGGAAAAGCCAGACCGTGCCGACCATGTAGTAGGTTCAGTTGCTCAGGCTGCAGACTGTATACTGATAGAAGCGGTGCACAACGAGAGAGTGTGTTTAAAATAGGAGGGAGGTCGCATGACGCGGATTGATAGCCTGAATGTGAAGCTGTTTGCGGATGGCGCAGATATTGAAGGCATACTGGAGATGTATGCCAATCCGCAGATCAAGGGCTTCACAACCAACCCTACGCTCATGCGCAAGGCGGGCATTGTCGATTACGAGGCCTTTAGCAAGGAATTGCTTTTGAAGGTGCCGGACCGCTCGGTGTCGTTGGAAGTATTTGCTGATGAGTTCGACGAAATGGAACGGCAGGCTCGAAAAATAGCTTCCTGGGGCAAAAACGTCGCAGTGAAAATACCAATCACGAATTCCGAGGGCAAATCGTCGATCCCGTTGATAGAAAAGCTGTCGGCGGATGGTGTTGTTGTAAATGTGACAGCTATTTTGACGCTCGATCAGATTAAGAGCGTTGCGACCGCACTGGATACGAAGACCCCAGCCATTGTTTCTGTTTTTGCTGGCCGAATAGCAGATACTGGCGTGGATCCCGTGCCTATTATGACCGAAGCGCTCAACATTCTCGCTAATCGTCCTAAGGCAGAGCTTTTGTGGGCTAGCCCGCGGGAATTGCTGAATGTTTTTCAAGCAAATGAGATTGGGTGTCATATTATTACAGCAACCAACGATGTGTTGAAGAAGCTGGAGCTTGTCGGTAAGGACTTGGATCAGTTTTCAAAGGAAACTGTTCAGATGTTTCGCCGAGATGCTCTTGCTGCTGGGTATGATATCGGTTGATGTGATTAATGGCGGGCGCCTCAGTAGAGCAGGAGTGGATATGCAAAACGTTGTTGTGACGGGCGGTGCGGGTTATGCGGGGAGTCTTCTATGTCCGCAACTTCTTAAGAGCGGGTACAAGGTAACTGCATATGATCTGTGCTTTTTTGGCTCCGATTTTTTACCGCATGACGACCCTAACTTTACCCTTATTGAGGGTGACATACGAGACACGTCGAAGTTGGCGGACGTCTTCGCCGGCGCTGATATTGTCGTGAACCTTGCCTGTATCTCGAATGATGCGAGTTTCGAGCTTGATGAGAAGCTGAGTACGACGATCAACCTTGACGCATTTGAGCCTATGGTCCTTGCGGCAAAGGACGCTGGCGTTAAGCGGTTTGTGTATGCGTCGTCGAGTTCTGTTTATGGGGTGTCTGATCAGCCGAACGTCACGGAAGATCATCCTCTGGTGCCGCTCACCCTCTATAACAAGTACAAAGGGATGTGCGAGCCTTTGCTAAAGAAACATACGACTGATGATTTCGTCGGTGTGATATTTCGTCCTGCCACCCTATGTGGTTACGCGCCTCGCCAACGTCTCGATCTTTCCGTCAATATTCTGACGAGTCATGCTATTTGTAATAATAAGATTACGGTGTTTGGTGGGGATCAGATGCGCCCCAATTTGCACGTCCAGGATTACTGTGACGCCGTTGAGCTGCTTATGACGGCGCCTGCAGAAAAGATTCAGAACGAGGTGTTTAACATCGGCTTCCAAAATATGAGCATATCGGCTCTGGCTGCTCTCGTCCAAAATGTGGTCGAGAAGGAGTTTCCGGAGAAGGCGCCAGTGGAAATCGTGACCACACCAAGTGATGACAATCGCTCATATCATATCAATTCGGACAAGGTTACCCGCGTTTTGGGGTTTGAACCGCGCTTTACCATTGAAGATGCGGTGAAAGATCTTTGTAAGGCGTTTAAGGCTGGCAAGCTGCCCGAAGCGATGACAGATATAAAGTACTATAACGTCAAAACACTGAAGGCTAAGGAAGCAGCTTGATGGTCAAGCGTGTGGCGGTCGTGACCGGTGGGGCGGGCTTCATCGGATCGCATTTGGTTGATGTTCTGCTGGAGGCAGACTACGCCGTCCGTGTAGTTGATAATCTTTCCGGCGGACATCGTAGCAATCTTGCTCATTTGGAGGGCCATCCGGATCTTTCGACATTTTGGTGTGATGTTCGGGAGTTGATGCCCGACTCAGATATATTTTCTGGTGCTAGTTACGTCTTTCATTTGGCAGGAATCGGCGACATTGTTCCATCGATTGAAAATCCAATAGAATATATGGATGTGAATATTCAAGGCACCGTGAAAGTGCTTGAATGTGCGAGAGCTGCTGGCGTTGAAAAGTTCGTATACGCCGCATCGTCATCCTGTTACGGGATTGCTAGTACGCCAACGCGGGAAGATCATCCCATTGATCCGAAATATCCCTATGCTCTTTCAAAATATCAGGGGGAGCAGGCCGCTTATCATTGGCATCAAGTCTACGGATTGCCCGTGAACTCAATTTGCATATTTAACGCTTATGGGCCTCGGGTAAGGACGACAGGCTCCTATGGTGCCGTATTCGGTGTTTTCTTTCGTCAGCGGCTTGCGGGCATGCCCTATACCGTTGTTGGAGACGGAACTCAGAAACGTGATTTCATATATGTTCGCGATGTGGCCAATGCATTTAAGGCGGCTGCACAAACGGAAATAGAAGGTGAGCGATTTAATATCGGCACAAGTAACCCTCAAAGTATAAACCGTTTAGTGGAGATACTGGGAGGTGATGTAACCTATGTGCCGAAGCGGCCTGGCGAGCCGGATATTACTCATGCGGACATTTCTAAAATCACACGCATGTTGGACTGGGCGCCGACCGTATCCTTTGAAGAGGGGGTGGACAGAATGCTGCAGGATATAGAGCGCTGGAATGATGCGCCTTTGTGGGATCCTGATTCTATCGCTGAGGCGACCGAGACATGGTTCCGGTACATGTCCAAAACTTAAAACAGCATATTTGAGGCTTTTTACGCATGATCTCGCTGACTGCGCGCTATCGTCACAAAATTAAGACCGCTCAAGAATTGCGCGAAGCCATAGGAGAACGCCCGCGCAACAAGAAAGTGATTATGTGTCATGGTGTCTTTGATGTGGTGCACCCAGGTCACGTGCGGCACCTTCTGTACGCAAAAAGCAAGGCAGATATTCTAGTTTGTTCGCTCACTGCCGACCAGCATATTACCAAGGGCGCGCATCGTCCTCATATTCCTCAAGAGCTGCGCGCCGCTAACCTCGCAGCCTTCGAAATGGTTGATTACGTGGTAATCGATCTGAATCAGACTCCGCTGCGAAATATCGAAGTTATCCAGCCTGATTATTTTGCCAAAGGATTTGAGTACAGCTCAAACGGCGTTCCGCCGAAAACAGCCGAGGAGATGCGTGTTGTAGAGGGATATGGCGGAGAGGTTATTTTTACTCCGGGTGACATTGTTTATTCCTCGTCGTCGCTCATTGAGCTTGATGCGCCGTCGGTTCAGTACGAAAAGCTTCAGTTGGTTATGGAGCGCTACGGATTGACGTTCGATAAACTGCGCAACGCGTTGGATCGTATGGTTGGGCGAAAGGTGCATGTTGTCGGTGACACGATCGTCGATAGCTATACGCAATGTGCAATGATCGGTGGGCAAACTAAAACACCAACGATGAGCGTTTTGTTCGAGAGAAAGGTTGACTACGTGGGTGGCGCTGCGGTGGTGGCGAAGCATCTGCGTGCCGCTGGAGCTGACGTAACTTTCACAACTGTCCTCGGGCAAGACGATCTTCACGACTTTGTTGTGGAAGATCTGAATGAGGCGGGCATAACGACCAACGTGGTTGTTGATTCAACGCGACCAACCGTCAATAAAAATGCGATCGTCGTCGGCGGATACCGGCTGCTAAAGGTCGATACGCTAGATAACAGGTCCATTTCCGATCAGGTTCTTAGTTACATGACACGTGCTGTGCGAGATGTAACCGCCGAAGCCGTCGTATATTCCGATTTTCGTCACGGCATTTTCAATCGACGAACAATTCCTGAGTTCCTCGAATCTTTGCCAGAAAATGCATACAAGGTTGCAGATAGTCAGGTCGCTAGCCGGTGGGGGAATATCACCGAGTTTAAAAAATTCGATCTGATCACCCCGAATGAGCGTGAAGCCAGATTTGCTTTGGCCGATCAAGATTCTGGAGTAAGACCACTGGCGTCCAGCCTATACGACAAAGCAGACTGCAAATTGCTGATGCTCAAGCTCGGCAGCAAGGGGATGCTGGTCTGTCGTGATTCAGATCATGAAGCCTTGGATAGTTTTTATGTGATCGACAGTTTCGTCGATCATGTTGTTGATCCGGTGGGGGCCGGTGACGCATTGCTCGCCTACTCCACTTTGGCGATGTTGTCGTCAGGTGATGACGCTGTTGCTAGCATACTGGGTGCAATGGCGGCCGCATGTGAATGTGAGGTGGATGGAAACGAACCTATCACTCCAGAAGATGTGCACCGCAAGATTTCTGAAGTCGAAAAGAACGTGAATTTTGAGTGATGTCATGCGGGTGGTCGTAGCAGGATTGGGTGTTCAAGGAAATAAACGTCAGCGGGTTGCTGACGGCGATTGTGTTTGCACTGTAGACCCCGTGAACCCGGAAGCAGATTATGCTCATATCGAGGATGTACCAACAAACAGCTTTGATGCGGTTCTAGCTTGCATTCCAGATGCCCCGAAGATGGATTTCCTGAATTACTGCGTGGATATTGGCAAGAGCGTATTGGTGGAAAAGCCTTTATGGGCTGATAGCGCAGAAGAAATTTTGGCTCTTCAGGAAAAAGCCTTGTCCAAAGGGGTTGTGGTGTACACCGCATACAATCATCGTTTCGAACCGCATTTCATGCGTATGCGGAGTTTGATTAGATCTGGTGCTCTCGGGAAAATTTATTCCTGCAGAATGTTCTACGGAAATGGTACGGCACGGTTGGTGCGAAACTCGGTATGGCGAGACCGAGGTGCCGGCGTGTTGCCGGACCTCGGCTCTCATCTCTTGGACACGTGTCGTTTCTGGTTTGATGACTGCGGTGAAGAGTTTCATCTGATTAGCGCGCATAGCTTTGAAAATAAGTCCCCAGATCATGTGGTCATCTATGCTGATGGAGAGGTGCGGCTCGAGCTGGAGATGACGATGTTAATGTGGAAGAATCATTTCACGTGCGACATTCTTGCAGAAAACGGTTCGGCTCATATCGAGTCTTTGTGTAAATGGGATGCAACTGTATTTACACATCGTAGACGCGTTCTTCCTTCGGGGCGACCAGCGGAAGAGAGAGTCGTATTGGTTGAGCCCGACCCTACTTGGGAAGCGGAGTATCAGCATTTCACGCACTTGGTAGAGTCCAAAGCAAAGACAGACTTTTCCTCAGATTTATGGATTCACCGAACACTTGCGAAGCTAAATGATCAGGCCATTCAGTGTGCAGGAGGAGGCTCGGAATGACTGTAGTCGGGGTCGCAGGGATGACCCATCTCGGGCTGGTGTCTGCATCCGCAATTGCTTCAAAAGGGTTTCAAACTATTTGCTACGATAGTGATGAAGCGCTGACGCGGCAGCTGGAGGAAGGAGTGCTTCCAGTATCTGAACCTGATCTGGCGCAACTTATTCGAGAAAATGGCTCATCTCAGACGTTTAGTTGCCGATTGTCGGATCTGTCAGCTTGCGATGTAGTTTACATTGCCCCTGACATACCTACCGACGATTTGGGCGCCAGCGACACAGAGGCCATCCGGGGTCTGATCGATCAAGTCGTGACTCATTTGAAGTCTGATGCCGTGATGGTGGTGTTGTCGCAAGTAGAGCCTGGGTTTACTCGCGCATTGCCAGCCCCCGAACCTGAGCGGCTGTTCTACCAAGTGGAGACGTTGGTATTCGGAAAGGCGGTTGAGCGGGCCACTTTGCCGGAACGCTTTATCGTTGGATGCGTGACACCTGAGAAGCTGCTGCCTCAACACCTTGCATCCGTACTTGAAGCATTTAATTGCCCGATATTGCAAATGCGATATGAGAGCGCGGAGCTAACAAAAATATCGATAAATTTCTGCTTGGTTTCGTCAATCTCTGTTGCCAACACGCTCGCAGAAGTCTGCGAGCGAATTGGCGCAGACTGGTCGGAAATTGTTCCCGCACTCAAGCTTGACCGCCGCATCGGCCAGCATGCCTATTTGAAGCCAGGATTGGGAATTGCTGGAGGTAATCTTGAACGCGATTTAGCAACGATCGAGCGGATCGGAGAGCTGAATAATACTGACACGCGCGTGGTTTCCGCCTGGAAGCAGAACAGCCTGTATCGAAGAAATTGGGCGGTGCGTACGATACATTCAGCGATACTCGATTCGAATGTCGATGCGACGATAGCGGTGTGGGGGCTGGCATATAAAGAAAATACACATTCGGTAAAAAACTCCCCGTCGTTAGCGACGATAGCTCAATTGCCCGAGGCGCATTTGCAGCTTCATGATCCGGTCGTCTCTGGAAAAGATGTTGGGCACGCAAGGGCGAAAGAATGCCCTGATCCAATTAGTGCGCTCTCAGGTGCGGACGCATTGATGATACTGACGCCATGGCCACAATATGGTCAGATCGATGCTAAAGTTATTGCGAATACCCTCAAGGGACGCATTCTATTAGATCCCTACCAGGTCATCGGCGAGAAGGCAGCTGTAGAGGCGGGACTCGATTATCGAACCCTCGGAAAAGCATCGTTTAAGCCGTATTGAGGAAATTTATGTTACAACATCTAGCGGAAACGATAGGTCGGCCTAAGCGTGTCGTGATTGTCGGCGCCACCAGTTTTATCGGTAAGGCGTTGATGAAGCGGTTGGAAATGATGGATATCGATGTTGTTCCGCTTTCGCGCAATGACGTTGATTTGACCGACGCGGATGCTTCAACGGTATTGTCCGATAGATGGGGCGCTGAAGATTCCGTCGTAACAGTTTCCGCCAAAGCACCGTGCCGAAATATGGACGACTTTGAGACGAATGCTCGAATTATTCGGGCGTTGGTTGGTGCTTTCCAGCTAAAGCCGGTTGCCCATATTCTCAATATTAGCTCGGATGCAGTTTATCCGGACGAACCGGTTCCATTACATGAAGGGGTGCTTTCCGCGCCCACCAGTCTCCATGGGGCAATGCATCTCACGAGGGAGATCGCGTTGTCTGGATTGAATATCCCGATCGCGCATCTGCGCCCCACGCTCGTTTATGGCCCATTTGATCCGCACAATGGCTACGGACCGAATTTGTTCCGGCGTCAAGCCAACTCAGGTCAGCATATCGCACTTTATGGAAAGGGTGAGGAGGTGCGGGATCATGTGTTTGTGGATGATGTTGCAGAGCTCGCCCAACTCTTATTGACACACCGCTCTGTGGGCAAATTAAACGCCGCGACCGGAGAGGCGGCCAGCTTCATGTCCATTGCGGAGTCGGTGATCGCGCTGTCAGGGAAAGAAGTCCGTATCAAAGAGCGACCACGCTCCGGTCCTATGCCGCACAATGGATATCGCCCGTTTGATGCCGCAGAAACTGTCCAGGCATTTCCTGAGTTTACATATACTCCGCTGGACGTTGGCCTTCAGAGAGCGCAGGCACTGGAGTTTCCAAATGGTTGAGATCGATTTGTTACGCTCTTTGCCCAGAACTCGTCGCAATGTGAAGGCACGTCAAGAGGGGAAGGATCCAGATGTTATCGCTATCGCTAAACAGTTCGGTGAGATGTACTGGGATGGACCGCGGCAATATGGATATGGAGGGTATAAGTATGACGGCCGCTGGCGAGCTGTGGCGCGGGATATAATTGAATATTATGGGTTGGCGCCCGGTGCGCGTGTTCTTGACGTTGGGTGCGGCAAGGGGTTTTTGGTAAAAGACCTAATGAGCGAATGCCCGGGGTTGGAAGGGTTCGGGCTCGATATTTCGCGCTATGCTTTGGAGCATTCGCCGCCAGAGTTGGCGGGGCGTCTGTATTGTGGGTCAGCAGAGCAACTCCCCTTCCCAGATGATTCATTTGATTGCGTGTTGTCAATAAATGCTATTCACAACCTGCCCAGAGCAGGCGTGGTAAACGCGCTTCGCGAAATTCAACGCGTATGCCGTTCCGATAAAAATTATGTGGTGGTTGATAGTTATCATAGCGAAGAAGAGAAGAAGATATTTGAAAGCTGGGTACTCACTGCGGAATTCCATGGATACCCGGCGGAATGGTTTGAAGCTTTCTCGGAGGCTGGGTATGTCGGCGATTGGAGTTGGACAATAGTCTAATGAACAGCTCAACGGTCTCGCACAACCTTTTCCAGATGCCAAATGTCGCGGATTTTCGTGATGCCGCCGCCGCTCTTATTATCTTGGATGACGGCCGCTATCTTATGCAATTACGGGACGATAAGCCGGGAATTTTCTATCCCAATCATTGGGGGTTGTTTGGTGGCGCCATTGAAGAGAAAGAAGATGCCGAAATAGCTTTGCGCAGGGAGCTGCAAGAGGAAATCGCCTATAATGTCGATGAAATGACGTATTTCACGCGTATGGATTTCGGGTTTGAGATGTTAGGCGGAAAATCTTCAAAGCGTTTATTCTATGAGGTGCGCATGCCCGCAACTGCGCTTAGGGGACTTAGGTTGGGAGAGGGGCATGCGATGAGCGCGATGGCGGTTGATGAGATTTTGCTGGAGCACCGTGTTGTGCCGTACGACTCTTTCGCCATCTGGCTTCATCATGTTTGGCGCAGAAGTGTTAAAAGTGACTAGCGATAATTTTGGAAAGTAGGGACATGGGAAAGACATACTGCATCTTGGGCGGCGGCGGCAGCTTTGGCATTCATGCGGCGCTCTACCTGCTTGATCATGCAAATCCAAAGAAGGTGATTGGCGTTGGGCGTAATCCGCTCCGGTCAGAACCGTTCTCTCTGAACATCGAACAGCGCGAAGGATTTGAGTATCATGCCCGGCATGTGACGTATGAGCTCGATCTATTGCTTGAGCTGCTTGATAAAGAAAAGCCGGAAGTGATCATAAATTTCGCAGCTCAAGGGGAGGGCGCGGCTTCTTGGAAGCATTCATGGCGTTTCTTCGAGACAAATTCTATGGCTCTAGCAAGGCTATCTGAAGAGCTAATGAAAAGAGATTGGCTGGAGCGCTTTATCCAGATTGGAACGTCGGAAATGTACGGGTCCGTTGACCATCCGACGAGTGAGGATGAGCCGATTAAGCCGTCAAGTCCTTATGCGGCTTCCAAAGTTGCGTTCGATATGTATTTGGAATCGGTGCATAAGTTTCTTGATTTTCCGATGAACATCATCCGGCCCTCGAATGCTTATTGTCCTGGTCAGCTTCTCCACCGAGTTATCCCCAAGGCAATCTGGTGTGGATTGACAGGTAATCAGCTGCCATTGCATGGCGGTGGCCGGGCGGAGAAATCGTATATACATGCGCGTGATTTGGGCCGAGCCATTCATTTAGTTGCGACCAAGGCACCTCTCGGGACAATTTATAATGCGGGCCCTGCTCAGCCAACATCCATACGGGAAGTTGTAGAGCGGTGTGCTGTTGCGCTGGATATGCCATTTGAGCAGCTCTGCAAAATGTCGGGAGATCGTTTGGGGCAAGACTCCCGTTATTGGCTCGATTCTTCTCGTATTAAAAAGGAAGTCGGTTGGGAGCCGCAAATTAGCTGGGATGAAGGTCTGGCAGAAATGGTCGAATGGGGGAAAACTTACTACAAGGATATAAAAGATTTGCCTACTGACTATGTTCTTCGTGGGTAGCGCTATATTTCATATAGTGTGCGTTTGATTTCTCTAGTCAGCCAAAATTGGTGGGCGCCAATGGTAGTGGAGTCAAAGTCACTCTCTGCCAGGTTCTGATCGTTTGAATGATGTAAATACTTCAATCTGGCATAATTGGCCGGATGCAGAATCGGGGAAAGAGTTTGCAACACTAGTTTTTACACATTCAACGCGAGTTGGTGCATATGTCGCAATCAAAAAAAAATAGTTTGGAAGTGGACCCGTTGGAAGCGCTGGAGGATGTGCGGCAACTTCGTGCAATTATCGAGGGGTTGCAGGACACCATCGCCTTTCAGAGCAACCAACTTAGGGTGGCGCGTCGGAAGTTGGCTTCGTTGCCGGATGTTGGCGAATTGGAGCGACTTTATGAGTACGACCATGATTCGGCATATGCGTATGAGCGGCTTAGAAGGACAAGCGGAAACTGGCGAATTTTTCAGGATTCAAGGCGCACGAGAACCAGTGAGGTTGCTGCCCTCGATAGGGCGGTAAGTATTATGCGTAGTGACCTGCAGAATTCTCCCGAACTCTATCGGCCATCAGAGTTTTGGGAGGTATTCTTCGGTCACAATATGCAACAGCTCAGAGATGTGGGGCTGTCGAATTTTAAAGTCACGGTAAATCAGAATTATCAGAACTTTATTCCACGCTCGCTCGATGACCCCAAAATCAAACGGCTTACTGAATGGTTCTTAAGCGAGCCGTCCATTCGTCCGTTCCTATCTTTTATTGAGAATCCAGACCATCTGACGGACGAGGGATATTTAGCGCAACCGGATACACAGATATTTCGGAATGATCCTCAGCAAATGGCGCTTTATGAAATGCTTGTCGTGCTAGGGTGGGAATACTGCAAATCGCGCGACCCACTCGGAATTTGCTCCCGGCTAGAGGAGCCGGAACTGGGTAACCCGATACGGGTGCATTACGAAGGAAAATTAATTTCCCAGGACCTTTCTACTTCCTTTGTGGAGGTTACAGATTTTTTGGGGCCGTGGAGAGAGCGATATGGAGATAACCCTGTCAGCATTATCGAAATCGGCGGCGGCTATGGGCGTTTGGCTCATGCTATGATGTCAACCACGATGGTTGATAAATACTTCGTAGTTGACATTCCGCCTGCGCTTCATGTCAGCAGATGGTATCTTGAAAAATTATTCCCTGAGAAAGTCATTTTCGAGTACCGCCCATTTACAGAATGGGACGAGGTAGCGTCAGATGTGGAAAAATCTGACATTGTCTTTCTTCTGCCGCGTCAAATCGAGTTGATTCCAGACCAAATGGTCGACATCGGAATTTCCGTTTCTTCGTTGCATGAAATGCGTCTTGCTCAAGCAAATAACTACCTTAAGCAGCTTGCTAGGATTGTGAGGCACTTTATTGGATCCAAACAATATTGGTCTTACGATAATCCACATGATGATATTGTTCTCAAGCATGAAGATTATAAGATTCCAGAAGGGTTTTCTCGCTTAATGCTTAAGGACGACACATTGAATCCAGTATTTTTCGTCGACGTGTTGCAGAAGCAGGAATGATTTTCTCAATCTTGATCGTCAAGTGGAGTTAAGTCCACCTTAGGTTGGATGAAAGGTTGTTAGTGAGATAGATGCTCCAAAATTACACCCTGGTAATTCCGACTTTCAATAGATCAGAATCGCTAAAACGATTGCTCGATTATCTCAAGCTGGAAGGCGCGGATTTTCCGATAAAGATACTGGATAGCAGTAATTCTCTAGAACGTGTCAGGAATAGAGTTGCTGCATCTGAGTCGGGACTGAACTGCGAGATAATGGAGTTTGCTGAAGATACGCATCCTTTCGACAAATTTCAGGCCGGTATTGATGCGGTGCAGACTGACCTATGTGCTCTGTGCGCGGATGATGATATTCCCATTCTAAAAGGAACGCGCGAGAGCGTGAATTTTCTCTCTGAGAATCCTGACTACGTAGTGGCTCACGGATACTACTTTCAATTTGCCTTACAGCCGCGTCTCATGCGCTTGACGAATTTCACCTACTATACGCCATCCTATGAGATGGACGAGCCGGTTGTTCGTGTGCACGCATTGATGCGGCATTATCAGGCCTTAACATACGGCACTTATCGCACGAACGTTTTGCAGCATATATTCGAAACGATAAGACCGTTTAAAAGTATTTTGGCACGTGAGCTTCTTTCTAGCGTTCTCGCCACAGTGCAAGGGCGTGCAGCTAGATTGCCTGTGATATTCCATGGTCGCAGTCTTGGTCCGTCGGCAAGCTATGAAAATTGGCATCCTCTCGAGTGGTTAATTCGCACACCCTCGGGGCTTTTCGAAGAGTATGTACGCTACAGAGAAGTGTTAGCTCGAGAATTGCTTTTGGCGGAGGGGAATAGCTATGAACAGGAAGATATATATCGATTTATCGATATCATTCACATGCAGTATCTTGTTCGTCACGCACCGGAAGGTGCATTTGACATCATAGTCGACGGCCTCGCCAACTGTGCATCTCCGGCAGAAGTTTTTTCATCAAAGTATATTTCTCAGGAACTGATTTCGGCAGCAAATCGCTACAAGCCATGGCCTTTGAACGGGGGCACGGAAAGCGATGCAACTAGAAACGCAAGAGCTGCGCCGTTTCCATACAGCAGAGGGAAGAATAGATGGTTGAAGGTTGGCGGCCCTGTTTTCCGGCTGCTGGAGCATCAGATGCCTCAGCTGGCCAATCGATTGCGCCGCTTTCTTTCGAGGCAATTTCCCATGCATGACATCCCAAAAAATGGAGGGGGCGGCGGCGAGGCGACGCAGGAAGGTTTGGCAGATTCGTTGGTGCATGACACCCAGCAGCGGCAATATTTCCTAGCGGAAGCTTTTCTAAATCCGCCACTCGAATTTTCAATCAGTTTAGACGCGAATGATAAGTTTGCGCTGCTTGGTGCATTGGATAACTACCGCGAATAGATTTCTATAATGAATGAACTCGTGCATAAGGCGATGAAACAAGCCTATCGGAAAGGTTGGTGAAGCGACATGGCTCGGGAGAAGTAAATATGGATGGGCGCAAACAGGGCGTTATTTCGCCACATACACGTATTGCGATGCTGCGTGAAATGCTCAGAATTCGCATGGTGGAAGACGAGATTGTTCGCCGATACGGCGAACAGGAAATGCGTTGCCCGACCCACATTTGCATTGGTCAAGAGGCGCCGCCAGTTGGTGTTTCGGCTCATCTAGTGCAATCAGATCTAGTTTTCTCAGCACATCGTAGCCACGGACACTATCTGGCTAAAGGTGGTGACTTGAAAGCCATGATAGCGGAATTATACGGTAAGGAGACGGGGTGTGCGGGCGGCAAAGGCGGAAGTCAGCATCTGATTGACCTTGACGCTGGATTTATGGGGTCGGCTCCCATTTTGGCTAGCACAATTTCTGTTGGCGTGGGCGCAGCTTGGCAGCTGAAAAGGCGTTCTGAGCGCAGCATCAGCGTGATCTATTTCGGTGACGGCGCAACTGAAGAAGGAACATTCCATGAAGCATTGAACTTTGCAGGAGTGAATGACCTCCCGGTCGTGTTTGTTTGCGAAAACAATCTTTACTCTGTTCATACTCCGCTCGGAGTACGGCAACCAGATCGCCCAATTTCCGATTTAGCCAAAGTTCATGGATTGCGAGGCTTGAGTGGAGATGGAAATGATGTGGAGGAAGTGTGGAGATTGGCCGAGCAGGCGGTCCGTGCCGCCCGCGAAGGGCGAGGAGGTACGCTGATCGAGCTGTCTACCTATCGCTGGCAAGAGCATTGCGGTCCTGGAGAAGACGGAATGCTCGGATATCGATCAGAGAAGGAAATTGCTGACTGGATAACGCGTTGTCCTATCTCCAGATATGAACAGAAGTTGGAGGAGGGGGGAGTGATCAGATGTTCCGATGTCGAGGGTATAAAGCGGGAAATCCAAGAGGAAATTTTCGAAGCTTTTGATTTCGCAAAATCGTCACATTTTCCGGCGCCAGACATGCTGGGAAAATTCGTTTATCCGGAGTTGGCGGAGATTGTTAGGTGACAGACCGGATTCTCAAATATTCAGAAGCCATACGCGAAGCGCATATGGAATCACTTCGCGCCAATCCAGATGTCTACGTCCTTGGGTTGGGAGTTCCCGGTCCGACTGGCATTTTTGGAACGACAAGCGGACTTGTTGATGAATTCGGCAAGGAACGAGTGCTGGACATGCCTGCCTCTGAGGGGGGGATGACCGGTGTCGCGCTTGGGACCGCGGTTTCCGGCGCGCGTCCTGTTATGGTGCATATGCGTGTGGATTTTGCTGTTTTGAGCATGGAGACGCTCGTCAATCAGGCAGCTAAATGGCATTACATGTATGGTGGGAAAATGCGTGCACCGCTCACTATACGGATGATTATTGGGCGTGGTTGGGGGCAGGGTCCTCAGCACTCCCAATCTCTGCAGGCATGGTTTGCACACATCCCCGGTCTGAAAGTTGTAATGCCAACAACAGCTATGGATGCTAAAGGCATGCTGCTGTCTGCGATTGAAGACGATGCGCCCGTAATTATATTGGAACATCGTTGGCTATATGGCGTCTCTGGGCACGTGCCTGCCGGATACTTTAAAACACCGCTCAGCGGATCGAATGTGATGCGTAACGGCAGTGATGTAACCTTCGTCGGGATTTCTTACATGACCCTGGAAAGCATGCGGGCGGCTGAGGAATTGGACAAGGTTGGTATTGGTGCGGAGGTGGTTGATTTACGGTGCTTAACGCCAATTGATATTGATACAATTGTTGAATCAGTGAAGAAAACGGGAAGGCTGATTGTATCGGACACGGGGCACACGGAATACGGAGCGACGGCTGAGATTATTACGCAAGTTGTTCAACGAGCCATGCCTTATTTAAAAAAACCACCTGTTAGGATTGGATTGCCGGCAATTCCCACGCCTACTACCCCCGCGCTCGCGGATCTTTATTACCCGCGCTCCATTGATATTGCCCGGGCAGCCATTGAGCTAACAGACAGTACGGCTGTCATTGAGGACCGCCCATCGCCAACACCGTGGCATGATGTTCCGGATCCCAGCTTCACGGGCCCCTATTGAAATAGGCGTTGAGCATGCTGGGATCTGTAAATTCTTTCAGGCTCAAGAAATGGTGTATCGGCGAGGAAAAGCATGCGGGATTATCTAGTCGTAGGGGGAACCTCCCCAATCGGCCGCGGTCTAACGGCTGCATTACGCGCTCAGGGCGCACGCGTATCATATACATCTCGTAAGTGTAATTCGTCTTCCGAAAGAAATGACGAGATCTTTCTTGATCTGGAAAGCCTTGTGGGTCTTGAAAGTTTACCAAAGGCGCGCACTGTCGTTTTGGTCGCAGCGGAAACGCGGTTCGACGTTTGTGCGCAAGAGCCGGAGCGCACCTATCAAGTAAATGTAGAAGCGCCAAAGGTGATAGCGAAACGTGCGCTCGCCGACGGCGCGCGCGTCTTATTTTTTTCGTCTATTGCTGTCCATGACGGTTCCATCGATAAGCCTGATGAGCACCAGGAGCCGCATCCTAACAGTGAGTATGGGGTTCAAAAACTAAGGGCGGAACGGGAGCTTGCTGAGATCGGGGACGTGGTGGTGATTCGCCCTTCGAAGGTCATTACTCCGGATTTCACACTGTTCGCTGAATGGAGAGCGTCTTTGTTGAAGGGTATCCCAATAACGCCATTCGGCAATATGCTTGTTGCTCCCATATCGTTGGATACTCTCATTCGCGCCACATTGCATCTTCTCAATAGCCAAGCTATTGGAACTTTTCAGCTTTCGGCATGTGAGCAAATCAACTACACGCAGATTGCCCAGTACATTGCGCGGGCTTGCAGCGTTGATATGGGCTTGGTTAGGCCCGTTAAGGTGGCAAGCGATGGTATGCGAGATTCAAAATGGCTTCCAAGTTATGCCCGTCTTGGGTGCCGCCGGTTTGAGGAGGAATTGAAAGTCTTCCCGCCCCGCCCTTTCGAGGCGGTTGACTACTTCCTAAATGCTGAACTGAGATAAGATAGCAACGATGAGGGGCGTTGTACGGGGGTCGCTGTTGATATCCCAAGTGGAGATTGAATGGCATTCATTGTCCTGTTGACATGAGCCACTGAAGTATCTTTGCTGCCACTCGTGGGGGGCTCTAATGGGGCGCGGTAAGCTTGCATGGTGCGGGTGAACAGCATGAGAGCGTCTTTGTTGCTTTCTTGAATAGCGGAAAGCCTCTTCTCAAAATGAGCAACCACTTTCTGATACAGCTCGAAATCCCAATGGTTGCGTTGAATTATCTTGTCACGAGTTTCTGAGTCTAGATCAGAGACGGTGTCGATTTTAGGTGACACATTGGCAGGCCGATAAACCAGGTCTTTCAATGGCCATTGAAAGTGTTGTGCGAGAAGCAGCAATGCGTAGTCAAACCCTTCTAACGGAGCGGCTACGGCAAAATGTTGCTGCAAGTTTTGGCAAGCTTGTTCAAAATCGGCTTCGGTAACGGAGCGCGCATGGTGCAGAAGTGCCGGGCTTTCTGTTGTATCCAGGCTTGGGTCATTGACAAGTTGCCGAACCATTGCATCGCTGTTGCCAAGAAGGTCCATGTCAACGAACTCAGACAGCGAGACACTTTCTTCTAACCACCCTAGTGATCGTACATAGTTAAATGCGGAAACAATACGTTCGACAGGATCGCGAACAAAGGTAATGTAGGTGCAGGGGCGGTCGAGGTATTCGTGTAGGCCAAAGCGCATATGCCCTGATATGAATCTGAATTGCGTGCCGCGCTCAATTTCCGCGTTACGCATATGGTCGAACACGACGGCTGGCTCGAATACGCCTGTGGACGAGCGGAAGGTTGGCGGTATTGCAGTATCGTAGGCTCCGAAACAGCTGCCGCCGAAGAAATTTCTTTCCAGAAGAAAGTTGAAGGTAGAGCCCGCTGTTTTTGCGATATGAACAAAAACGAGAGTGTCGTCGGGAGGGGGGCATTCCTTTTGGGAGGGGGGCATGGCTTATATGTCCTGGATATTCCAGCCTGCTCGTGCGGCATTAGTAGCAATTTGAGGTCCAGAAAGCTTACATAGCGCGGCGGCGAGTGTCACATTTCTGATGCCGTTTGTCACTGCAAGTAGGCACGCCTGACCCTGTATTGTTGCCTTTACAGAGTGGCGTTTGGCAGGGTAAAAATGGCTTGTTTTGGGGATATCTGAACTGATTGAAAGTTATTATCTTGCGGTTCGACCGAAATTTTTGGCGACACCGCCATGTTCTGTTGACCGGTCATACCGGCTTCAAGGGAGCGTGGTTGGCCGAGTGGCTGAGCCTGATGGGGGCGAAGGTTGCTGGGTTCTCTCTCCCGCCTGAAACAAATCCCAATTTGCATACGCTCCTTTCAACCAAGATGGAGCGAAGCATAGTAGGGGATATACGGGATTTCGACGTTGTTTCGGATGTATTCGATGAGGTTCGGCCAGAGGTTGTTTTGCATCTCGCGGCTCAACCGCTTGTACGTCAATCCTATGCAGATCCGATCGAGACCTTTTCATCGAATGTTATGGGCACCCTGCACGTAATTCGCGCAGCGCAGCATACGGCGTCGGTGAAGGCGATTGTCGTTGCAACTACGGATAAGGTCTATGAAAACCTCGAAGAAGGGCGCCCGTTTAACGAGGATGACAAGCTTGGCGGACACGACCCCTATTCCACGTCCAAAGCCTGTGCAGAGCTTGTAGCGTCGTGCTTTAACAAAAGTTATCTTTCCTCGAAGGAAGGAATTGCTCTGGCCACGGCGAGGGCGGGGAATGTAATTGGCGGCGGAGACTGGTCTGTCGATCGCATCGTGCCCGATCTCGTTCGGGCGATGGAGGGCGGAGAGGCTGTGTCTCTGCGGTATCCCAATGCTGTGAGGCCTTGGTTGCATGTTCTAGAACCTTTGGGCGGATACTTGATGCTAGCTCAGCACATGATCAAGGGAAATCAGCCCGCTATCGAGTCGCTGAATTTTGCACCCGATGATCATAATGTTCACACCGTGGCGGATTTGGTGAACGCGTTCTCGAAGGTCAATGATGGAAAGCCAGATTGGAGGTGGCCAGAGGGAGAGCATCCGAAAGAAGCGTCTTTGCTTATGCTCTCTGCTGTCCGTGCCAAGGAGATGCTGGGGTGGCATTCGCATCTCAACTTCGATGAAACAGTGAGATGGACTGCGCAGTGGTACAAGTGTTTTCTGCAAGGTCAAGATATGCGAGAGCAAACACGGGAGCAAATTGAACAGTACATGCTTATTCTCGAGAGCGGAAACAGCGATGGAGGAGGGCATGCTGAGAGGGGCGTCAGCATAGCATGAAAGTAGTCATATTGGCCGGGGGATTTGGAACGAGGCTTGCCGAGGAGACGGCATTTCTGCCAAAGCCTATGGTGCATATCGGGCATGCGCCCATTATCTGGCATATAATGAAGAGTTATGCCCATTGGGGGTTTAGTGAGTTCATTGTCGCTCTCGGATACAAATCGGAAGTCATCAAGAACTATTTTCTGCACTACGGGGAGCTAAGCGGCGATCTGACAGTGGACTTGAGGACCGGCACCATAACGCAGACGCGCGGCCCCAAAGAGAATTGGACGCTTCATCTGATCGACACTGGCGTGGAGACGTTAACCGGAGGGCGCTTGAGGCGACTTCGGTCAGTTATTGGTGATGAACCATTTATGTTGACCTACGGGGATGGGGTGACGGATTTAGACATGAACAATGTGCTTGAGTTGCACCGCAAGAAAGGCGGGCTTGCGACTCTGACTGCTGTGCGTCCGCCAGCCCGATTCGGGGGCATTACGTTTGCCGACGATCATGTCACCGGATTTGCCGAAAAGCGGCAGGTCGATGAAGGGTGGATCAACGGCGGATTTATGGTTCTTGAACCAGGGTGTTTTGACTATCTGAGTAACGACCAAGACGTGCTCGAGGTGGATCTTCTAGAACGATTGGCCCATGACAAGAAGCTGGTCGCATATAAGCATACTGGTTTCTGGCAATGCATGGACACGGTGCGTGACCGCCAATTGCTTGAAAAGTTGTGGGATACAGGTCAGGCGCCATGGAAGGTCTGGAACGAGTAACATGAGAGCGAAGGATATCCAGAACTGCCGGGCCTGCGGGCATCCCGATATGCACCCCATTCTTGATCTCGGGGCCGTGCCATTGGCCAATTCGTTGCTGACAGCTGAGGATTTGCAGCGCGATAAGGAAGAGCGCTTTCCGCTTTCGCTCTTCTTTTGTCCCCAATGTGCTTTGGTGCAGATCGGCGAGACCGTAGTACCTGACAAGATGTTTAGTCACTACCTGTATGCGTCGTCTTTTTCCGATACTATGCTGTCGCACGCCAAGAATCTGGTGCATCGGCTTGTTGGGGAACGGAATCTTGGGCCCGGTAACCGCATTGTCGAGATTGCCAGCAATGATGGCTATCTGTTGCAGTATTATGCCGAACAAGAGATAGAGGTTCTTGGGATTGAGCCGGCGGCAAATATCGCGGAGCTGGCCACCAACAAAGGCATCCCAACTCTTGTTGAGTTTTTCAACAAAGCGCTTGGAGAAAAGTTGGCGTCGGAGGGCGTGCTTGCTGACGTCGTGCATGCGCACAACGTATTCGCTCACGTGCCGAATCCCGGGGATTTTGTTGCTGGCTTGAAGCAGATACTAAGTCCAGGTGGCGTCATCGTGATCGAAGTTCCTTACTTGGGAACTTTTATAGATAATCTCGAATTCGATACGATATACCATGAGCACTTCAGCTATTTTAGCCTGACATCTGTCAGGAACATTGTTCACCAGGTTGGATTGGCTGTTTCTGACGTGGAGTATGTGCCAATTCATGGTGGTTCCATTCGGATTTCTATAACACATGCCGATGAATGCGACGTGTCGCCTAACGTTGATGCAATGCTTGCTGAAGAAAAGAAGAAAGGCGTTGACCAGAAATCCTACTACGAGAACTTTGCAGGCCGTGTGTATGCGTTGAAGGTTGAGCTGGTAGAGTTCCTGGAAAGCCTAAAAGCGCAAGGAAAATCTGTTGCGGCTTATGGCGCGTCGGCAAAGGGCAGTACACTGATGAACACGTTCGGTATCGGAGCGGAGATGCTGGACTTTGTAGCCGATCGCAGCACCCTGAAGCAGGGGCGCCTCACGCCGGGAAATCATTTGCCCATAGTGCCTCCCGAAATGCTTGTTGAGCGTATGCCGGACTATGCCTTGCTTCTGACCTGGAATTTCGCCGATGAGATCCTCGAGCAGCAAAAGGCTTACCGGGATGCTGGGGGGAAATTTATTATCCCGCTGCCTGAGCTGCGAGTCCTTTGACAATGCGAAGTCTGCCCTCCGGAAGTCGGGTTTTGTTGACGGGAGGAGCGGGCTTCCTGGGAAGTCATTGCCTTGAGCTTTTGCGGAAGCTCGATGTCGAGCTTCATGTAGCCAGCCGCACAAAGCGTGGGAGAGATCAGCAGGGGACGATCTGGCATGCTGCAGACCTGACAAAATCTGCAACAGCGTATGAGCTGGTTTGCGATATTCGCCCAACTCATATCTTGCATAATGCGTGGATGGCAGTACCTGGGCGATTTTGGAGTGATCCGGAGAATCTGGAGTGGCTGCATGCAGGGCAGGCCTTGGCCGCCGCTTTTAGAAAATGCGGTGGACTTAGATTCGTAGGCACGGGAACTTGCGCAGAATATGATTGGAAGGCAGAGCATTTCGAAGAGGATGTGACTCCAATCCGGCCAAATACACTTTATGGAAAATCAAAGGCGGCAATGCGCGCGAGTGTCGCAGCGCATGCACATGACGTATTTTCTTATGCTTGGGCAAGAGTGTTCTTGCCTTATGGTCCAGGCGATAATGAAAAAAGACTTATTCCCAGTGTGATAAACTCTTTGCAGCAGGGGAACTCGATTGCATTGGGTGCGGACCATAACGTCCGGGATTTTATATGGGCCCCCGATGTGGCGGATTTACTCGTACATTTGTTGTGTGGCCGGGAGGACGGCATTTTCAATGCGGGAACAGGTAGGGGAACGAGTATTCGGGAAGTGGCCGAATGGATTGGGAGTAGGCTGCAGCGAACGGACCTTTTACAATTCGGAAGCCGTCAGAATGTCATAGAAGAGCCCAAGCGATTGGTTGCAGACATGAAAAAGTGTAATAACGTTTTGAATTGGCGGTCGAAAACGGACTTGTTCTCGGGGCTAAATACTTTGTTGGAAGGTGAGTAGGGGAAATGCCCGCGTTTGATAATCAAAATATGAGGATCTTTTACTGATGCGTTTGGTCATAGATACAGAAGCTAGGACTCTGGATATAGGCAGCGGCTCGGTGTTGGATCTTTATGGGAAAGATGCGTTCGAACTTCTGGCCGACTTGTGGATAAAAACAAGCTGGAATCAGAAGTACTCCTACACCTTCTCTTGGATGGGGCGTCCTGTTATTCAGCATCCAGATGATATGATCCGAATCCAGGAGGTGATTTCTAGCCTGCAACCTGACGTAATCATAGAAACGGGGGTCGCGCACGGAGGGTCTCTGATCTTCTACGCAAGTCTTATAAAAGCGATGGGATACGATGGACGTGTTGTTGGCGTCGATATTGAAATCCGTCCGCATAACAGAGAGGCGATAGAAGCTCACCAACTCTTTGAGTATATCACCCTCATTGAAGGAGATGCGGTCTCTGACGGGATTGTTTCACAGGTTTCGAAGCTGGTTAAACCATCAGACAAAGTGCTCGTCATTCTTGATTCGAACCATTCTTATGACCACGTCTCGAAAGAACTCGCGGCCTATCATCACCTCGTAACGCCCGGTTCTTATATCGTCGCAACGGATGGCGTGATGCGCCTGGTGCATGATACGCCGCGGGGGATGCAGGATTGGGAGACCGATAACCCCGCCAATGCCGCGGAAGACTTTGCACGGTCCAACAAAGACTTCGTCATCGAAGAGCCTGCTTGGCCTTTCAATGAAAGCGATTTGGATAAGTCCGTAACAGCCTGGCCTAGCGCATGGCTTAAGCGGACACGCTAACTTGGAAGCGCAATTAACATGAAACTGGAGCCAATGGCATTGCCTGCTGCTTATTTGTTGGCGCCGGAACCGCTGCCGGATGAGCGGGGTTTTTTTGCTCGAACCTTTGACGCAAATGAGTTGGACAAGCTGGGATTGGAAATATCTTATCCGCAGTGGAGCATCTCTTATAATTCCAAACAGGGCACTCTTCGGGGGATGCATTGGCAAAGCGAGCCACACATGGAAACGAAGCTCGTCCAATGTATAAAGGGGGCTGTATTCGACGTAATTGTCGATGTCCGCCCGCAATCCGAGACATTCGGAAAATGGTGTTCCATTGAGCTCTCCGAGTACAATAGATATATGCTCTATATACCAGAAGGGTTTGCGCATGGTTTTCAAACCCTGGAAGATAAGAGCGAACTGCTATACCACATATCGGTGCCCTTCCAGCCAGGGGGCTCCCGCGGTATTCGGTGGGATGATCCGGATCTGGCAATTTCTTGGCCCTTTGCCGACAAGCGTATAATCTCCGATCGTGACCTGAATTTGCCGCTTTTGGCAGATATCTCTAATGCGCCGTAAGGTCAGTACGATCATGCACGGTGACGGTATTTCTTTGAGCGTGAATGACATGATGCGGGGAATGAGCACTACCGCGGATTGTGAACGCCAGTTGTCTGCAGGGGATTGAGAATGCGGCGCGTGATTACGCAGATTTTCTATCTGGCCCTAGCTGATCTGCAGCAGCGCTATATCAATACAAAGCTGGGTTTGCTTTGGGCCATCATCCAGCCTGCACTCACATTCAGTGTTTTTTGGTTCGTCTCGGTGGTCGGGTTGAGAATGAAGGCAGGTGAAGACGGTGTTCCATTTTTTGCCGTCTTGTTTTGCGGATTGTTGCCATGGATGACGCTGAGTACTGCTATCACATCGGCATCTGGTTGTTTGAGGGGGCAGCGTCATTTGCTGGTAGACCGTGCCGCTCGCGCTTCCGTTGTGGTGTCTTCCGGCGTGTTGTCGGCAGCTATAATGCATCTTCCCCTGTTTATCATCGTGGCGGCGATCTTCATATTGGGCGGTTTACCCATATCGCCAGACTGGTGGGCGATCATTTATTACATGGGGTGCTTGTTTGTGCTGGCTCTCTGTTGCGGGCTTTGCGTTGCCCCCCTCGCGGCATGGAGTCATGACCTAACGCAGGCTGTGAATGCGCTGCTATTGTTATGGTTCTGGGGATCGCCGGTGATATGGAATCCGTCCTTCGTCCCCGACTATGTGCTTTCATACTTGCGGCTGAACCCCTTCTTTTATGTCATCGAAGGGTATCGAGGCTCGCTTTTATACGCGGAGTCTTTCCCGGCACCGCCCCTCTATCACTTCATCTTCTGGGCGACTGTGATAATTATATTCTGCGTGGGATTGGTAATATTGCGCGTGACGGAACCAAAGCTCAGAGAATGGTTGCAGAGGGTATAGTGGCAGACGGACAGAGGCCAGACAGTAGGGGCGCAGTGCGTCTTGAAAACGTCGGAAAAGCGTTTCAGTTATCGCCAAAGCCAAGATCTTTGCGGGAAAGGTTGGCTTGGCGTCCCGCTGCCGTTCCGGAAGAGGATAGAGTCTACTGGGCTTTGAAAGATATAAATCTTGAGGTGCGCCCGGGCCGTGCTCTAGGTGTGCTTGGGCTGAATGGGGCCGGAAAGTCGACATTGCTCAATTTAATTGCCGGCACGCTGCAGCCGACGCGGGGTATGGTCGAGGTTTCCGGTCATGTGCAGCTCTTGCAGCTGGGGGCTGGGTTTGTCCCCCAAATGAGCGGTCGCCAGAATGTTGTTGCTTACGCGCGCGCGCGCGGGCTTTCGTCGGAAGAGATTGAAGAGAGGGTGGCTTATGTCGAGCGCTTCGCCGACATCGGCCCGTTCTTTGATCAGCCCATGGAAACGTATTCGAGCGGAATGCGGGGGCGTGTGGCATTCGGCAACGCATTTGCGGTAAAGCCTGAAATCCTCATCGTCGATGAAGCGCTTGCAGTGGGCGATGCTCTGTTTGCAAATAAATGTTTCCGGAAGATTGATGAAGTTCGAAAAGAGGGAACAACCATCCTCTTCACCTCTCACAGTTCCGACGCTGTGACCAGATTATGCGACGACGGCATCGTGCTGCATAAGGGGGAGTTGATCGCGCAGGGCACTGCGCACGAGGCGGCAAAGGCTTACACTTCTCTATTGGTAAGGGGAGGGGGATCGGAAGCAGATAAAGAAAATCTCTCCGCGTTTCCTGAAGAGTTGTCCACAGAAAAGACGTCGGCCAGCGCTAGAGATAAGAAATGGGGAATGCACAGCGATCAGGTTGATCGTGTATCCAGTTGCATTCTATATAATGCCGACGAACACGTCAGCGCGGTGCCTGGTGCTCGAATAGTTGAAGTCGAAGCCAAGGTTAATGGGAAACCATGTCAAAGCAAGAGCATGGAGAGAGGGGATCATTTATCTTTATGTGCTCGCGTTTATTTCGATGAATCGATTGAGCGGCCGAACTTTGGCTTCACGCTGGCAGATGAGAAAAATATCATATTCTACGCTGTCAACCAGCATTGGCGTGGTGAACGCGACGATCCGATAGAGGCGGGAAAATGCATTCTTTATCAGATACAATTTCCCTTAGATGTTGCTAAGGGGGATTGGTTTATGAGTTTGGCCGTGGCAGATGGCATGAAG